>Ga0137391_10002712_pt1 | contig 13326 bp, 10 predicted proteins | sample 15con2h24BmetaG_FD_101399 | JGI IMG/M metagenome (GOLD analysis project Ga0137391, IMG submission 101399) | Vadose zone soil microbial communities from Angelo Coast Range Reserve, California, USA - 15con2h2.4B metaG | ecosystem: Environmental > Terrestrial > Soil > Vadose zone > Saprolite...
CCGCGGGGGGGGGGGGGGGGGGGGGGGGGGGGGGGGGGGGGGGGGGGGGGGGGGGGGGGGGGGAGCAGTCGTGAACCGCCGCCTCGTCGGATACCTCTGCGCGATGGCCGCCGGCGCCACCTGGGGAACGACTGGCCCCCTCTCCACGGGACTATACGCGTTCATGCCCGCGACGAGCATCGGGTTTTGGCGCGTGCTGATCGGGACCGTGTGCCTCGCGATCTGGGCGCTCTTCTTCCGACGCGATCTGTTTCGAGTGGATGCGCGTGGCTGGCTGCTAGTCGGCCTGGGCGGCGGGATGCTCCTCGCCGTCTTCGAGATCGCCTACCAGTTCGCGATCGCGGGCGCTGGGGTTGCAGGGGCCGCGGCCCTGTTGTACACCGCTCCGGTGATCGTCGCAGTGCTGGCCCGCGTCATCCTGCGCGAGGCGCTCACGCCCGTCCGGCTGGCGCTCGCTCTGGTCGTGATGGTCGGCGTGGCGCTCACCGTAACGCACGGCAGCAACGCCGGCGCCGAGGCGGCCAGCTTAGGCATCGGGGCAGGGATCGTGGGCGGCTCGCTGGCCGCGCTCAGCTACGCGCTCACGACGCTCCTGGCCCGCTACGCCGTCCCGCGCTACGGCGCTGCCCGCGTCCTGTTCCTCGAGGCGTTGGGTGGCGTCGGGATCCTCGCGATCGTGCTCCCGCTGGCGCATCACACGCCGACGCCGCCGCCTAGTGCCGCAGCCTGGCGCGGCCTGCTCGGCCTGACCGCCGGCTCAGTGCTGGCCGCGAACATTCTGTTCTTCACCGCTGTCAAGCGGATCGAGGCGGCTCCGGCGGCGGTCGCGGCGACGATCGAGCCGGTCGTGGGCACTCTGCTTGCGCTGGCCTTGTTCTCCCAACGGCTCACCACGCTCGGCTGGCTGGGGCTGCTGATGGTCGTCAGCGGGGTCGCTGCGGGCTATCTGAAGGAAGGAACACCGGAGCCCACTGCATGACGCGTTGGGGGGGGGGGGGGGGGGGGGGGGGGGGGGGCGGGGGGGGGAGGGGGAGCGAGGCGGCGGCAGGGGGGGGGGGGGGGGGGGGGGGGGGGGGGGGGGGGGGGGGGAGGACCCGGGGAGATGAGTAAGCACAGTCTGCAGTCTGACTCGACGAGCGGGTTGTCCCTAGCCGCTGCGTTGCATTGTGGCGTAGGCAGGTCCGGTTCGTCGCGTCAGGGAAGACTCTAGAAAACCAGCTCCATCCCCAGGCGAATCAATCGCGGTGGTCCGTACTGAAAGTAGGGCTGGGTGAAGTCGCGCGCCGCCGCGAGATACAGCGGCATCAGCTCCCCGGGCCCCTCGATCCGCCCATTGCCGTCGAGGTCCGCCCACCGGCGGTAGCGCGGCGACTCGTAGGGGATCGCTTCGGGGTGCGCCTGGTAGGCGGCCTGGGCGAGCGCGTTGATCGTCGGATCGCCCACGCCAGGCTCCCCGGTGTCGCGCCGCACGCTCTGCACATTACGAAAGTTGAAGAGGTTCCGCACGTCGAGGTATAGCCCTCCCTCGCGACTCGCGACCCGGATCGGTCGCCGCACCAGCAGGTCGAGCGTCTTCTCCGCCGGCAGCCGGTAGCTGTTGGGAAGACCGATGAGCGTATCGCCGCTGGCGTTCGTGCGGGAGTAGGGGAGGCCCGAGTTGTAGCGCGCGATGGCTGCGGCCTCGAGCCCCTCGATGAGCCGCACCCCGCCGACGCGCGGCCCGGCGCCCTGCCTCACCCGCGCCTGGGCGATCACCGTGAGGCTGTGGCGGCGGTCGTAGTCGAGCGGGAACTGCACGCGGGCCGGGTAAATCGTGTCGCCGACAGTGCCGATGCGCACGCGACGCAGGATCTGGAAGGCGTTGGTCGCGGTGGCGACCGCGTCCTGCAGCGTGTAATTGACCCGCACGCCCCAGCCGCCCGTGATCTCCCGCTCGACGAGGAGCTCCAAGCCCCGCACGGTGCCGAAGTCCCCATTGGCGAAGATCGCCGAGTCGGGATTGAGGCCAAGCGTCGCGGACGCTACCAGCCCGTCGAGTCGCTTCACATACAGGTTGGCGCGGAGCGACGTCCGCGCGCTGGGGCGGGTGCGCAGGCTGAACTCATACTGCATCGCCGACTCGAACCCGAGATCCGGATTGCCGCGGCGGAACCGGCCGGTGCGCAGCGTATCGTCGAAGGCGGCGTCCACGAGGTACTGGTAGTCCGGCGGCTGGCTGAAGCGGCCGATGCTGGCGACGAACGTGGCGTCCTTCAGCACCGTGGACACTGCGATCCGCGGGTTGAGGCTGCGCTGCGCCCCCAGATTGGTGCGCGGCTCGAACTGGTCGTAACGCAGGCCCAAGGTGAACGCCAGGTCCTCCACCCGCAGCTGCGTCTCGGCGTACGCCGCCGCCGTGCGCGGCTGAAAGCTCGACGTCGTCGGCCTTGGGACGGTGTCCTTGCCGGTGATGCCCACGGGGAGATAGGCAAAGACGCGCTGGAACGTCTCGACCCGCGGCCAGGAGACGTCGCCGCCGAGGTAGAAATCCGCGTCCTTGCCGCCGCTCAGGGTGACATCCAGCTGCGTGCGCAGCTCGCGGAAGCGGTTCCAGGAAATCTCGCCCCGGGGCCCCGCCCCGAGAAAGAAGGCCGGCACCCCCCACGGCGTGCGCTCGCTGAAGTCGGGCGCACCGAAGCCCGGCACCGCCTGCGTCGCGGCGGCGGTGTCGCGCGCTCGGGCGATCTCCTCCCCCAGGAAATGGAAGGTCTGACCGGTGAACGCCCCGAACTTGAAGTTCGGCTCGCCGGACAGCGTCCCGCGTTGGAACTCGCGATCGAAGTAGCCGGCGCGCAGATCCACGGTCAGCGGGTTCACCGCGCCCGGCCCCGAGGTGTGCTGCAGGTGGCCGCTCAGCAGCGTCCCGCGCACGCGACTTGCCGGCGCGAAGGCGAGGTCGTACTTGTAGGTCGGGTCGAACAACAGCCGCTGCTCCACCGACCGCAACCCCAACACGCGCAGCGTCTGCCGAGCGCCGAGGGGCAGAGTGAGTTTGCCGCTGGCGTCGAGGCGCTCGCCGCTGTTGTGCGGCAGCAAGCCGGGGGCTCCGAACCGCGGATCACGCGGATCGCTGGGTGGCGGCGCGTTCACAGGGTCGGCGTCGAGACGCCCCTGCGCGTCGAGCACGCCGACAACGCCGATGCCGTGGCCGATGGGGCCGTCCCCGGTGATCAGCAAGCGGTCGAGGCCGTAATCGAGCCCCCCCCACAGCGGGCGGTCGGTCTCGTAGGCGGCCCGGCCCTGCCACTGGTCCCCACCATCCTTCGTCACCACGTTGACGAGTCCGGACAGCGCCTGCCCGTACCGGGCGGAGAAGGCGTTAGTGACGAGCGACGCCTCTGTGAGGATGTCGGGCGGGATGCGCAGCCCCAGCGTACCGGTCGACGCGTCGAGCTGGTTCTTGACGCCGAGCCCGTCCAGCACGAAAGACTGCTCGCCGAGGCGCCCGCCGCGGTAGCTCTCGCCCACGGCGCCAGCCGAGAGTGCGATCGCCTCCTCCAGCGTCGTGACCGGCAGGCGCCGGATCTCACCCGCGGTGATGCGCTGCATGTCCATCGGCGCGAGCGGATCGAGCACGCGGTCGGGCGTGGCCTGCACCAGGATGGAGTCGATGCGCAGCGCGTGGGGCTCGAGCTGGACGTTCAGCGTGACCGTCTCGCCGCTACGCACCAGGACGCTGTCGTAGACCACCGGGCGGAAGCCGATCGCCGAGATCTGCACCCGGTGCCAGCCGCTGCGCACCTCCCGCACGCGGAACGCGCCCGAGGTGTCCGTGCCGGCGCCCGCGCGTCCGCGGTCCACCGAAATCACGACGCCGCCGATGCCGCGCCCGCCGACGGCATCCCGCACTCGGCCACCGATCGCGCCGCTCGTCTGGGCGGCGAGCGGCGCCGTGGCGGCGAGCAGCAGCAAGAGCGCACTGCCGCACGCCCCGCTCACGGCAGGGAGACCGCCCAGAGATCAGTCGTTCGGCCGGTCACGAGCTCCGCGACGACTTGCTTCCCCGAAGGCGCCAGCGCCGGGTGACGGAACGCCAGCGCGGTGTCCGTCAGCGTCACGTCGATACCGGACGACAGGTCAACGAGGTGGAGCACGCCTCCTCCGTCTTGCTGCAAGGGGCCAAGCGTGGGACTGGACGTATAGGTGACGTTCCCTCCGACCACGGCCACGAGCCGGCTCCCCACGATTTGCACGTCGCGCGCGATCGGCCCTCCGAAATCATGGGCGACCGTTGTAGCGCCGGTGGAGAGGACGAGGCGGAAGACGCGCGAGTCCCCGTTGCGCGTGTAGTAGACGGTGTCGTCCCCCGCGACCGCGACGGACGAGGCCTGGTCTGTGCCCGGAAGGGTGTCCAGCAAGGGGATTGGCGAGCTTAGGTCCATCTTGACCAGTTCCAGGCCGCTGGGGACGGTGTCGGCCAGGCAGCTGCCGCAAGCCCTGGGATAGGCGACGCGCTGCCCCACGTACACCAGCGTGGTGGCGTTCAGCCAGCGGATCTGCGCGACGGCCTCGTGGCCGCGCCCGCTGGGGCTCTGGTAGGGAATGCTGCGGAGCACGCGCACCGCCGCTGATCCGTCGAACATCCCGAGCACCAGCTGTTGGTCATGGGGCGCGAGGCTCCCGAGGGCGGTGAGCGAGCTCGCCCGGGTGTAGACCAGGCGGCCATCGGCCGCGGGGGCCGGCCACGCAAACGCGTCGGTCGAGTCAGCGGCGGCTGGGATGCGGTCACACAGCTCCCCGGTGATGGACCCGCCACCGGCCGGCAACCGGGCGATGCAGCGATCCCGGTCGGGACGATCGAGCCGCTCCCGCGCGTACAGGATCGCACTGCCATCGGGGAGCCAAGTCGGTGTGAGATCCTGGCCCGGATTGTAGGTGAGCCGAAGCGGAGAGCCGGAGCCGAGGGGTCCGGTAGGCGCGTACAGGCCGGGGTGGAACGGGCTGGTGTGCTCGCACGCGGCGAGAACGGCGATGAACAGCAGGCCGTGGCGAGGCGTCATGAGGATGGTCGCAATGTATTCCGCCCGCGATGGTCGGCTACCGACCGGTTTGCGTCGTACCCGAGTCCGGCAGCGGCGTTCCGACGTCACAACCGCACGCCGTGGAGGCTATCATTCAAACCGCCGTCGCCACTCTCACCCGAGGGATATGCTGATGCTCGTCGTTCCCCTGCTCCTCGCCGTGTTGCAGCAGCCGACGGCTCCTGTGCAAGCTCCGCCTTCGGTGCGCGTGCCGCCGAGCACGGGCGACACCTCGCCCTTCCGCCGGCTAGAGCTGCCGGCCCCCACACTGATCCGCGAAGGCTCCGGGATGCCGGGGCCGCGGTACTGGCAGCAGCGCGTCGATTACACGATCCAGGTCTCGCTCGACACCGCGGCGCACACCGTCGGCGGTCGCGAGACGATCCGCTACACGAACCACTCGCCCGACACCCTGCGCTACGTGTGGCTGCAAGTGGACCAGAACATTTACCGTGAGGACAGCCGCGGCGGTGCTGTTCGCCCCGCCGACGCCCGCTGGGCCGCCCGCGGCTTCCAGGGCGGCTACACTATCTCGGCGTTCGACGCCGTGGCCAGCGCTGCGGGCGGCCAGGCCGGCACCCGGCGACCGCTTTCGACCACAGTCAACGGCACCGTGCTCCGCGCCGACCTCGAGCGGCCCCTGCCGCCCGGCGGGACCGCGACGTGGGACGTCGCGTACTCGTTCCAGATCCCTGGGCACGGCTCCGATCGCATGGGTCGCAGTCAGTACGGGGGCCGCTGGCTATACGAGATCGCGCAGTGGTTCCCCCGTATGGCAGTCTATGACGACGTCCGCGGCTGGAACACCGAGCAGTACCTCGGCCAGGGCGAGTTCTACCTCGAGTACGGCGACATCGACTTCACCGTCACCGTGCCGCGCAGCTACGTGGTCGCCGGTACGGGGACGCTGCTCAATCCGGTTGACGTGTTGACCGGGACCGAGCGCGCGCGCCTCACCCGGGCCCAGCACGCGGACTCCACGGTCGCGATCATTTCGCGGGAGGAAGCCGGCCAGCCCACGACCCGGCCGGCCGGGACGGGCCCCACCCTCAGCTGGCACTTCGGCGCCAAGAATGTGCGGGACGTGGCCTGGGCCGCCGCGCCCAACTTCGTTTGGGACGCGAGCTCCTGGAACGGCGTCCTCCTGCAGTCCTATTATCCGCCGGACGCCAACCCCGACTGGGCCAACGCCACGGCGTACGCGCGGCACACCATCAAACACTACAGCGAGAAGTGGTTCCCCTATCCCTATCCCACCGCGATCAACGTCGCCGGTCCGGTCGGCGGGATGGAGTATCCGATGATCGTGTTTTGCGGATCGCGCGCGGGCGGTCGGAGCCTGTTTGGTGTGACCACCCACGAGCTCGGCCACCAGTGGTTTCCCATGATGGTGGGCAGCAACGAGCGGCTGTACGCCTGGATGGACGAGGGCTTCAACACCTTTATCAACGTGTACTCGGCGCGCGCCTTCTATCATGACACGACCGGCCTCGGCGGTAGCGGCATAGACAATTGGGCCCAGTTCGCGGCGCGCGGGCGCGACGAGGCGCCCTCCATCCTCCCCGCCGATCGCCTGCCCGACTACCTGCTCGGCGCCGCCGCGTACGGCAAGCCGGCCGTCGGCCTGTTCGTGCTGCGCCAGTCCATGCTTGGCGATTCGACCCGGTTCGATACGGCGTTCCGCGAATACATCCGGCGTTGGGCGTTCAAGCATCCCACGCCTGCCGACTTTTTCCGGACGATGAACGACGCCCTCGGCGAGGATCTCTCGTGGTTCTGGCGCGGCTGGTTCTACCGCACCGACGTAGTTGACGTGGCCGTGGATTCCGTCAAGACACGCAGCGATTCCGCCGGCACGAAATCAACCGACGTGTTTCTCTCGAGCCCGGGTCAACTCCCCGTGCCCGTCGACTTGAAGCTTGGCTTCGCGGACGGCACGAGTGAGCAGCTCCGCCTGCCAGTGGAAGTGTGGTACCTCGGCAATCACTACGTCTACGTCCGGCAATTCCGGAGCGACCTCACGAGAGTGGAGGTCGACCCGGGCCACTATTTCCCGGACGTGCGGCGGGAAAACAACGTGTGGGCTAAGCCGTAACTGGTGCGCGGTGAGCGGCGCGAGGGCAACCGATCCCCCCCCCGTACCACGCATCGCCCACCCTCAGGACCCGCCCGCTCCGCGGCTGTAGTAGTTGGGCTTGCCCTGGGCGCGGAGCATCGCGTGTAGGAGGAGCTCGAGGACGACGAAGAATGCCCCGCCCCACACGAGGGGCGGCAAGTCGAGCGTGCTGCGCCCATACAGCAGCCAGAGCCGCCGCCCGATCTCGTAAACCCACATCCCGCCGCCGAACCACCCGGCAAGACGCACGACGCGCCCGATCCCCACCTCGATATCGGGGATCATCAGCAGGATCACCTCGATGTAGTGGCCGAGGAAGGCGAAGCAGAACGCCAGCGTGAAGGCATCGAGCAGCCCCCACCAAACGCTCACTTGCCGCGGCAACACGAAGTAGATCGGCACGCTCAGCACGGTGGCGAGGACGGTGCTGCGGGTCAGGGTGGTGAAGAATCGCTCGCGCATCACTTCCTCAAGTATTGGTCGATCCAGTCTAACACGACCGCCCACCAGAGGCGACGGTTGCGAGGCCGGAGCACCCAGTGCCCCTCGTCGGGAAAATACAGGAACTTGGCCGGCACACCCAGCGTCTTCAACGCCGTGAACGCCTGATAACCCTCCGACAGGTCCACCCGGTAATCAAGCTGCGAGTGGACAATCAGCATGGGGGTCTTCCAGTTGCTCACGAAGTCGAGCGGCGACCACTTCTCGTACAGCGCGCGGTTCGCGTACACGGTGCCACCGTATTCCCAGTCCACGAACCACAGCTCCTCAGTCGTGCCGAACATGCTCACCGGGTTGAACACGCCGTCGTGAGCCACAAGCACCTTGAATCGGTTGGTGTGGCCCGCGATCCAGTAGATCATGTAGCCGCCGTAGGACGCCCCCGCGGCGCCCAGGCGGGTCGAGTCCACGTAGGGGAGCCGCGCCACCACGTCGAGGCCCTTCATCAGGTCCGCGTAGGGATAGTCGCCCCAATGCTGGGAGATGGCGTCGGTGAACTTCTGGCCGTAGCCGGTCGAGCCATGAAAGTTCACCGCCGCGACGACGTACCCGCGCGAGGCGAACAGCTGGTAGTTCCAGCGGCTACCCCAGTAGTCGGTCCACGCGCCCTGCGGCCCGCCGTGGATCAGATAGATCACCGGATAGCGCTTCGCCGGGTCGAACCCGGGCGGCTTCTGGATCCAGCCGAAGACCGAGTCGCCGAGGGCGCCGACGAACCCGTACGCCTCCAGCGGTAGCAGGTCGAGGGTCGCGAGCGCCTGGTCGTTCACGTGCGAGAGCGGCTTGCCGCCAGCCCACACCTCGGGAGGCTGCGTGTCGGTCTGATGCAGGTAGACGAGCATCTTGCCGTCAGGCCCAACGCCCACGTTGGTATTGAGGCCGCTGCCCGAGACGGCGACGGAACGACGGAAGGACGGAACGTCGATTCGGTAGATATTGTCCCTCCCGCGCTCTTCAACGACCGCGTAGACGCACTTCGAGTCCGGGCACCACGTGTACGAGCCGACCGACAACGTCCACCCCACGGTTGCGTCGACCGGCTGCCCAGTCGTCCGGCCGTCCGACCGTCCGACCAACATCAGGCGCTGGCGGTCCGCCTCGAACCCCGCCCGCTCCATCGACAGCCACGATAGCCATTTGCCGTCCGGGGAGAAGCGTGGCGTATTATCAGCGCCCTTGCTTGCCGCCGTGAGATTTCGCATGCCTCCCCCCCCTCCCCCTCCGCCGCCACCCTCCCCCGGCAGCAGGTAAATGTCGACGTTCGTATTGTCGGCCACAGTCGAGTCGCCGTGGAAGGCGAGCGCGATCTCCTTGCCATCGGGCGAGATCGCCACGTCCCCGTCGCCGCTTGTCGCGATGGTGGGCACGTCGTGATCCAGGGGGGTGAGATCGCTAGCCTGCCCGCTCGCTAAGTCCACGCGAAACACGTGCTGGCGGCGTCCGGCGCGCCAGTCGTCCCAATGCCGCCACAACAGATCCGTCCACAGGCGCGCGTCGGTGGGAAAGCTCCCGTTGCGCCTGTCGATCTCCTGGTCGGCCGGCCACTTGATATCGCTCACCGCCAGGAACCCCTTGCCGTCGGGGAGCCAATACAGCTCGCCGACTCCATCGGGCAGGCTGCTCACGCGGCGCGCCTCGCCGCCCGCCAGGCTCAACACCCAGATTTGCGAGCCGTTCTGGCGGCTCGAGAGGAACGCCAGGGTCTGTCCGTCGGGCGACCAGCGGGGTGAGCGGTCCGAGCCCGGGCCTTGCGTGACCTGGCGGCTCTGGCCGCCGCTCGTAGCGATGTCGGCCAGCCAGATACGCGCTACGCCGCGATTGTCCTGCAACGAGTTGCTGGTGACCGTGTAGGCCACCCACTTGCCGTCGGGGGAGAGCTGCGGATCGCTCACGCCCTTTAGGGCGATGAAATCGTCGAACGTAATCGCGCGTTTCTGGGCGGCGAGTCCGGGAATGGGGAATGGGGCAAGGAGAAGGGCCAGGAGCGCTGTCCTCCAACGAGTACGCGTCATGTTTCGCCTTTCAGTCCGATCATCCGACTGTCTGTCAGTAGTCGGGATGTGTGAGAATCGCTCGCACCAGCTCGTCGTAGATCCGCGAGGGCGCTGTCACGTTCCCCGCCGGGTCCATGTGGACGTTCCAGGCGCACAGCTCCTGGAGCGCGGTGGCCTCCTCATAGGTGAGGTGGAGCACCACGCCGTCGCTCGACGTCTTCGCGTGCTCGAGCACGGCCTTAAGGACATCCGGGAGGTGCTGGGCGCGACCGATAGCGTCGAACTGCGGGCGGGTGATCGCGAGATCCATGACTCCCTTGCTTTGGCGGTGCCGGGGCGAAATCTTCCCCCGTTCCCCCGATCCCGCAACAGCGGTTGGGCACTCGACTCGTCCGAAAGGCCCTGATGCCCCGCACCGAGTTCATCGCTACGGGCTTCCACGTGCCGGCCCGCGTCGTCACCAATGACGACCTGGCGGAGTTGATGAACACCTCGGACGAGTGGATCGTCCAGCGCAGCGGCATCCGGACGCGGTACTGGGTGGCAAACGGCGACACGGGCGCCTCGCTGGCTAAGGAAGCCTCGCTGAAGGCGCTGGCCAAGGCGAACCTCACCCCCGCCGACCTCGACTGCATCGTCTACTGCACCTGCACCCCCGATCACTTCGAGCCCGGCAACGGCGTGTTCCTGCAGCGCGAGCTTGGCGTCACCGACATTCCGGCGGTTGACGTCCGCAACCAGTGCAGCGGGTTCATTTATGGTCTCTCGATCGCCGACGCCTGGATTCGAACTAGCCAGTACAAGCGCATCCTGCTCGTCGGCGCCGAAGTGCACTCGCGAGGACTCGACAAAACGACGCGCGGTCGCGACACGGCGGTGTTGTTCGGCGACGGTGCGGGGGCCGTGATCCTCGGCCCCACGAGCGATGGGAAACGCGGTGTGCTGTCGACGCACATCTTCGCCGACGGCCGCCACGCCGAAAAGCTATGGGTGGACGGCCCCGGTCTGGCCCACGACCCCTACGTGAGCGCGGAGATGCTGGAGCGGGGCTTGCACCGGGCGGTCATGGAAGGCCGCGAGGTCTTCAAGTTCGCCTCGGTGAAGATGCCGGAGTCGATCGCCGTCGCGCTCGAGGCCAACGGGCTCACCCCCGCCGACATCCGGCTCCTAGTGCCGCACCAGGCCAACCTGCGCATCCTCGAGATGGTGCAGAAGGCGGTCGGACTGCGCGACGATCAGGTGTACGCGAACATTCAGAAGTACGGCAACACGACTGCGGCGTCGATCCCGATCGCGCTGGACGAGGCGCTGGCGGAGGGCCGTCTGCAGCGTGGCGAGCTCCTCGTCCTCACAGCGTTCGGGTCGGGGTTCACGTGGGGCAGCGCCGCGATCCGATGGTAACGCGGCGTCGCGCGAAACCCCGCGTCCCCAAGGTGCGTATGGCGGTAGGAAAGGAACACTCATGATCATCGGACTGCTGGTCGGCGCGGCCGCTCTCGGCGCCGGTTTCGTTTTCACGCGGGGATTTGTGCGGCGGCGCTTGCGCTACGTGGACGCCATCCAGAAACCGGCCGCACCGTGGATCGCGGGAGCAGTGGCGACCGCCATCGCGCTCCCAGTCACTGCCCTGCCCGTAATCACGCTGGGGACGGCCATCGCCTTCGGTGTGGGAGTCGCCGGCGGCGTCGCGAGCGGCCGCAAACAGCCCGGGTTACTCCCGCCCTCCTGATCAGACGACGCGCAGCTCCTGGGAGGCCGTGACCTCCGGCCGCCCGGCCACCACCCGCAGCGCCCGGACCGCCTCGCGGTCGAAGGTCTTCCCCGCCCCTTTCTCCACTTCCTCAAGCGCGCTCCATTTGGGAAACGCGGCCCGCACCGGCGTCGCCATCTGCAGCGTCTCGAACGCGTCGGCCACCGCGAGGATGCGCACCGTCTCGGGAATCGGCAGCGCCTCGATGTCCCAGTCTTCCCCCACGATCTCGTAATAGTGCCCGTACTCGGCGATGATCAAGGCCGCCCCGCGCATCGCCACCGCCACCGGCACCGCCCCGCTCGTCACCGACTTGGAGAGTAGCCGCAGCAGGCGCTGGTCCTGCGTCCCGACTTCGTGGAGCAAGGCCGCCACGCGCAAGTTCTCGACGTCTTCCTCCGGGAGCTTGCGCTCGCGCGCAATCGCCGTCGCCACCAGGGACACCCGGTGACTGTGCCCCTGCTGGTGTCGTTCCGTCGACTCGATGTGGAAGGTGAGTAGTTCCAACGTCGCCAGATACGCGTTCTTCACCTCGTTGAGCCGCTGCTGCCGGTCTTCCGCGAGCCGCCCCACGACGTACCCCGTAAGGATGAGAAACCCGGCCCACGGGACCAACGTGAGCAAGGCGTCCGGGTAGAAGCCGGGCAGCATCTCCAAGCCGACGATCCCCTGGAAGAAAAACACCAGGACGACGATGAACACGCCCGACATCACGGCCAAGCGACGTCCACCGTAAAACCCCGCGATAATCGTCGCCAGATAATAGAAGCTCAGGAACGCCAGCTTCTGCTCGACCGCGTAGTGGATGCCGAGTAGTGAGGCGACCAGCAGGAGGACGAAGATCCGCTCGAAGTGGCGGAAGAAGAACGATTTGGCGCGATCTAGCGCACGCGTCTCGACCACGTGTGCCTCGGGATGTGGGGGGGCGGGCGCGCATCAAGGTGGGGACTGCGCTGACACATTGCAATAGGGCGACTTTAACCGACGGCGCCCACGGTACATAGAATGCACCTTCTGGATCTCCGCTACGTGTGCAGCGCCCCGCGCACGTTCTGCTGTGGAACCTCCACGATCTCGGCGACCACGACGCCGGCTCGCACATACGGATCCTCGGCCACCACCGCTTCCAGCGTGGCGCGATCCGGCGCGGTTGCGATGAACAGCCCGCCGGTCGGGGGCTCGCGTCGCGCCCAGGCGTGGATTACACCGCGCGCCGCGTACGCCTCCAAGTGGCGGAGGTGCTCGGCACGCACCGCGTTGACGGCGTCCAACGGCTGGGTGTACTGCAGCAACACCACGAATAGCATCGCGTCCTCGTAGCCGGGGCAGTCACGCACCGGCAGGGCCGGGTACCGCACGAACCGGGGGTCGGCCTCAGCGCGGGCGCACCGGAAGAATGTGGAGCCGCGCCGGGTGGTGGTCGAGCGCATCCAGCGGCAGGTGAAGCATTGACCGACCGCGTCGGGGGCGGAGCCGGCGGGCATCGGGCCAGGATACGCCGCAAGTGGCTCCGAGGGAAGCGGCGGCCAGGCGCGCTATGGCATTTCGGCGGCCCCATTCCCCATCTTAGGCTTGTGAGGGACCCCTTGGACGCGGGCGACCTGCCCCCTGGGCTCCGGGAGGAGTACCTGGCGGGGATGCGGACCGTGCTGGGTGCACTTGCCGCGATCGCAGAGCGCCTTGCCATCGCCGGGAACGATCGCGAGGCACTCGAAGCCCTGCAGCGGGAGTCTCACAAGATCCACGGCTCCGCCGGGTCGTACGGCTTCATGGACGCCTCCCGCCTTGCGGCCGGCATGGAGGTCACCGTCAAAGACTGGATCACCCATTCTGGCGACCGGGAGGTCGACCGGGGGTCGACCACTCAATGGTTTGTCGCGCGGCTCGCCGACATGCTCGGACTCC
>Ga0137391_10002718_pt1 | contig 13317 bp, 10 predicted proteins | sample 15con2h24BmetaG_FD_101399 | JGI IMG/M metagenome (GOLD analysis project Ga0137391, IMG submission 101399) | Vadose zone soil microbial communities from Angelo Coast Range Reserve, California, USA - 15con2h2.4B metaG | ecosystem: Environmental > Terrestrial > Soil > Vadose zone > Saprolite...
CCGCGTGATGGGTCGAACGTCGGCCCAGCCCACTGCGCGGCGTCGATCTGATAATAAGAGACGTTGGAAGCAGCAGCGAACTCGCCATAGATATCGAGCGTGCCAGCGAACGCGAGATCGCTGTAGTCGGTTCCTGGAGTCCCGTTGGCATACCCGCCGCTGATGTTGTTCACGGTTGTCTCGCCGACGCGCGTCCAGACGAACCCGGTGGCGGGGAGGGGAGCTGAGCACGTGGTCAGGGCGGTGGGCGACGCTATCAAAGTCACGCTGCTGTCATTCGCGAGGCACCACCGTGTATCCGCCCACGGGTTCTCGTCCAGCACTAAGCTGCCTGCTTGAGTAGCGCTGAAGACTATGTTGGGATCGTCACAGCACCACCACCACCATGGAAAGATGCTGCGGATGGCGGGATTGGCTAACTTGGTATGGATGAGAGCTGTCCGAGAAGGGTCTGGTCCCGTCTGACCTTCTCTCTGAGAGAGCGCGAAAGCCTGACCCGACATAAGGTCGGCAGTTGCTGGCCTCGCCATCGGAAGAACGGCTGCTCGGGCCTCGACCGGACCCGGCCCAGGACCGGGGATGGGAGGGACTACGAGTTTTGCCTTCTCGATCTGCTCGATGACATGGAGAATGTCCCACTCCCACCACCATGGCCAGCAGAGCCACCAGGTTGGGTAACAAGGCCAACATGGCCAGCAGAAGGGACATTTACACCAGGCAAAGCAGGCAGAGAACCGACCAGTGGCATCGGTGGTGGCGGTTGCCACAGGCGTCTTCTTGGGCCACGCCCACGGATCCCAGCTCACGTTGTACACCGTCACATCGGCTCCAGGCACGGGGCATCCGTCCTTGCCGACCAATGTGCCGGTTACGCAGTACCAAAGGCACCATTCCCACCACGCGTTGAGGATCTTCTCTGTCAGGCGAATCCGCTGCAGCGGGAGTTCGACCTCGTCCGCCTTCTCCCACCGCCGAGCCTCCAGGGGAATTCGTTGTAGGTTCGGCACGGATGGCACGCTGCCGCCAGTGCCGGCCGGACCTATGACCAGTTCGACGCCGTATGCACTCTTGCGCGATAGGACCTCGCGAGAGACTGACAGCTGGACTTCGCCGCCCGCTCCTACGCGGCCAGAGGATAAGACCTCACTGCCGCGAACGAGGTAAAGACCCACTCGTCGGGCATCCTCTGGCTTAAGACCCGGCAACGCACCACGGAGGACAACCTTATCGGCCATCCGATCGCACCCCGAAATTCAACCCCGACAACCGACCTCCGTTGCGCACAAAGCGCAACCCAGCCCGAGGGGTGCTTCCCCGCCGCAGTCTGCCACCAAATGTGGGTCTCGTCAAGTGATCTCACCAGGCATACTTGACACAGGGCCCGTATCCGTTAAATGGGCGACTCTCAATTTCGGCGAGAGCCTAGATCGTTGCTAGACGTCCATAAGAGCAAGGAGCGGCCGACGCCCTTTGGAGGACTCTGCCCGTCGACGGGCTATGCGAGGATGTTCGCACGGAGCGCGAGACGCATTGCTTGGCCACCTGAGTCCGCTGCCTCGCGTTCACTCGGCGCCGGCACGCTGCGCTAACGATACGAGACGATTATCGACCGCAACTCGGCACACACCAATCAGGCCGAGCCCCCGTCACGTCCTCAGCCAATCGTCGAGTTCCGGGTGTGCTGATCCGGTCTCGCGCAGAATTGCGATCGCCTCATCCTGGTTTACCAAGCCAAGCTTGCCAGCAAAGTCCAGTATGGCGCCAGCAGAGTCAATGAAGTCTCTAACGAGATCAGCCTGTGAGCTGTAGCGAAGCTTTGCAGGTCGGGGCGCGTTGATGGCGTCAAGGTCGACGTTTTTCATCTTGGCGGCGATCTCGTAGGCATCGCGAATCAACTCAATAGCTCTCTCGCGCATTTGGGAGTCCGAGCTTTGCGCAGTCACGCCAAACCATTTGAACACGTCGTCCCCACCCGGGTCGAATGGCACTACGGACCGGGTCGCCTATCGAAACTACCGCTACCAAATACCCGGCTGGAGCATGCCTTGCCAGTTGCAGTGGCCGCAAATGATGTCAATCCCAGTCGTGATGCCCGCCATATAGCGCCCAATTACTAGGTCGGTTGATCCGCAGCGTGGGCATTTGGTTGGCACTTCAGGAGCATGTTCCGGTTCTTCGCCGGCGACGCCGTGACGTCGGTGCTCCTCATGCTCTTCGGCTCGCTTCCGAGCCTTACGGCCCATAGCGCTATTGTCTCGCCGTGGGTCCGCCTCGGCTGGCGATAGCGATGGGTTATCGGCAGCATCGGTTGTGCCGCAGAACAGGGACGCATCGATAAGGTAGAGAGGGCATGCTCATCACCGTTCGCGTGCACATCCGCGCCTCGCGGTCGAAAACAAGCTGGAACGGAAAGCTGCTCGAGGTCTGGGTGACCGATCCTCCCGGTGGCCGGTGCCGCAAACAAAGCCGTATTGAAGGCGGTTGCCGATCAACTTGACGTGCCTGTTTCTACAGTGATTCTTCGTTCGGGCATGCACGGGCGCACGAAGGTGGTCGAGGTGCTGGATGTGACTGGTTAGCTGAGGATGCGCCGAGCCCTGATTTTGGTGGACCTCTATTGGGGGCCAGGCGGACATGGCGCGCCGCCCGCCGTTTCGGTTCACCTTTTGGAAACCCGCAATCCAAACCGAGCCGTCGCGCGTGCGAGTTGGTGACTGAGGATCTCGGGCTGGCGATCGGAGCTAGTTATCGACAGCCCTTGCCACTCCCCATCCGGCTTGTCGTGGATTAATGCAGATAAGCCCGCCTTCTGCCTATCCGCTTTGCCCCGGTAACCGGGCAACGGCCGCTCGCGCAAACCTTGACGAGTTGCACCCCACGTTGGATCCAGTCGACGCAGCTCATCCGGCCGGCCTGAAACCTCTGGTCCGAACTCGAAACGACCCCCAGGCACCCATCGGAATGCGACGCATGGGTGCAGAGCGGCGGATGCCGACCTCCGTCCACACCAGTGCTCCCTTCCGGAAAGGCGAATGGCGACCGGGTGAGCTCGTTCCGGAGCTAACCGGATAGGCGGAAGCTCGCCTTATCGCAAGCAACTTGGCCCGGATCAGTCGTCAGCCGTGACAGCTCTTGTGCTTGTTGGTCTTAGGCCGCAAATCAGCACGTGCGCGGTAGACTCAGGCCGTGGCTCTTCCCGCCCAGCGCCTCGCTAGCTTGGCCGAAACCAGGGCAGCCGTGAGCTCCCTGCAGCGAACCGCGCGCGGCGTCGGCGAACGGTTTTGGTTCCTTCTGCTCGCGGGCGCCTTGGTTGCCGCGGTGGTGATTGGCCGCCGGCTAGTTGAACAGCAAGATGATCCGATGCTGAAGGCATTGGATTCTGCCCCAGTGGACGATGAAGTACCAAGCGACGACGAGGACGCAGCAGTCAAAGCGGCTGAACAGGAGCCGTCGTCAGACTGGTCCGAGGTTAGTCGGAGGCCCGTCATCTGAGCCAACCGCCGCCTTGGCGGAAGGAAATCAAGAAAAGCGCCGAACGCGACCTGCTCCGCATGTCTAACCCGGATCAAGAACGGATTCGGGCGGCGATTGATCGTTTGCCAGAGGGTGATGTGCGACAGCTGCAAGGTTTTCGCGATCAGCGTCGGTTGCGGGTCGGGGATTGGCGGCTCCGATTCAAGATCGACCGCGAGCAGCGCCTTCTAACGATCCTTGCGATCAAACCTCGTGGAGACGCCTATAAAGGCTAGGACCCTTCTGTTTGCTGTCCACGGCTCCAACTCTTTGCCAGTTGTCAGGCCTGCGTTCCTGATATCAAGCGCTTATCGAAAGCAAGGCTTACGGCGAAGCTATGAGCTCGGGGACATCAATACACGAGCCGGACGAGGATAGACGACATCGGGATGACTCCAGAAGATTTCAAGGGTTGAATGCGATTCGCAAGCCAGCAGCGGACTTGTCCACGGCATCACGACCGGCGTCTAATTTCCCTGGAAAGCTAATGAACCCATGAAGCTGCCCTTCGTAACGATGTACCTCTACGGCCACCCCACTCGTTTCGAGCCTCCGAATGTATTCCTCCCCGTCTTCACGCAAAATGTCATGCTCCGCAAGGATCATTAGCACCGGCGCGAGCCCTACCATCGAGGCGGCGCGCAATGGAGACGCATCTTGCAAGAGCCGCTGGGTCGGATCGGGTATGTAGGTATCCCACATGTTGCGAATGTTGGCCAATGAGGTCGCGCCAAACTCCTTCCGTCCGCAGAAGTTCGCGTATCGCTGTGGGAATGTCTCGTAATAGGAATTGGTGGTATCTGAACTCAGGACCGGATAGACCAGCACCTGCATTGCGAGCACAAGATTGAAGTCGCGAGCTCGGAGGGCCACCGCTGCTGCGAGGTTACCGCCTGCGCTATCACCCCCCACGGCAACCTTGTCGAATCTCGTGGATGCCCAGACGGTTGCACGCCACGCGTCGTCAATTGCGGCCGGGAACCGACTCTCTGGAGCGAGGCGGTAATCGACAGACAGCACTGCGGCCTGAGCCCCCTTAGCGAACGCCCGCGCCACAACATCGCACGAATCCAGGTCGCCCGTCATAAAGGCGCCGCCGTGAAGCCAGAGCAAAACGCTTGTCTCTCCGCCGACCGGACGGTACAGACGCGCTCGGACTCCGCCAGCGACAATGTCATCAACTGTTTCCATCGGTTCAGGCTTTCCGGCGGCGGCCCGAATGATCTCCCCCGCCTCCCGACGGACCTCGTGGATATCACGCCATGCCATCAGTCCCTGATCCGCTATGGACTCGATGAATGCACGTGCTTGCGGATGAACAAAGGGCTCCAAAGGGATCATTCACGAACTCCTTGAACCACTAGTTCCGGATCACCTGTGTTCCGTTGCCGGCAAGAGTGTCATGAGGTTCTGACCGCGCGATTTCGCTGCGCCACTCCGGATATCGATGGCAGGCGACTACACCATTTGGATAGGCAGGGCGAAGCAAAGGGCGCTCGCGCCAGCATTGCGGTTGGTTCCAAGGACACCGAGGCGCGAAGACGCACTGCTGATCCTGGATCTTCGTAGTGTCGCCTGGCACAGATGTCAGCAGAGCGCCGACCGCGGCTCGACGCGCTCTTTGGGCGTCCGGATTGGGCACTGGAACGGCCTCGTTCAACGCGTAGGTGTACGGATGAGCAGAATTCTGACCCGATATGGACAGAGCCGGACCAGACTCCATGACTCTTCCTCTGTACAGAACTACGACCCGATCGCACAGATGACGGACCACGCCGAGGTCGTGCGAGATGAACAGATAGCTGAGAGCCGCTGTCTCCTGAAGCTCCTGAAGCAAGTTCAAGACCTGCGCCTGGATAGAGAGATCAAGGGAGCTGACCGCCTCGTCGAGAATGACCAATCGAGGCGAAGACATCAGAGCCCGCGCTATTGCAATCCTCTGGCGCTGGCCACCCGAGAACTGCCATGGGTACCGGTCAACTGCTGCCGATGCCAGGTGCACTTGCTCGAGCACTTTGTAAACGCGATCCCGCCTTCTCCTGTGGTCGCGTTCGCCAAAGGCTTCGAGTGGCTCCGATAACGTGTCTCCGATCGTTCGCGAGGGGTTCAGGGAGCTGTATGGATCCTGGAAGACAATTTGCACTTGGCGATAGGTCTCTCGGCGCTCTTTGAACGAGAGGCGAGTGATGTCCTTGCCGCCGAGAAGAATGGAGCCAGCATGAACCGGTGCCAATCCAAGGATGGCCTTGGCGGCCGTCGACTTGCCTGACCCCGATTCGCCGACGAGGCCAACTGTCTCCCCCGGCTGGATTTCGAAAGTCACATCGTCCAGGGCGTTGAAGATGCGCCGTCCTCGGCGATACCTAACAGATAGGCGTTCGACGATCAGCAGCGGGGTCTTGGGGGACATCATGCCGATGCCTTCGCGAATATCTGATCCACTCGAACGCAGCGAGATGCGTGGCCAGGGCCGACATCAATCAGCGGAATCGGCGTCTTGACGCACTCCTCGGCGACAAATCGACAGCGCGGAGAGAACCGACACCCGGGCGCCCAGGACGCGGGCGACGGGACGTTGCCAGGTATCGACGAAAGCCTACTGCCAGGTTCAGCTAGAGACGGATGGGAGTTGAGCAGCCCCAATGTGTATGGATGCAGCGGCCTGTCGAACATTTCCTGAATGCCGGATTGCTCGACGATTTGCCCTGCATACATCACGACCGCTCGATCACAGATGTCGGCAATCACGCCCCAGTTGTGCGTGATCAGGATCAGCGCCATTCCTGTCTCACGTTGGAGGCGGCGAAGGAGGCCGAGAATCTCCGCCTGCACAGTGACGTCGAGCGCGGTCGTGGGCTCGTCCGCGATCAGCAATTTCGGTCGACCCGCCAGAGCGAATGCGATCGCAACCCGCTGTGCCATCCCGCCTGATAGTTCGTGAGCGTATGCGTGTGCGACTTGATTGGGGTTTTGTAGCTCGACCTGGCGAAGCAGGGCAATTGCCGAAGATCTGGCCTTCCGACGCGACACTCGCTGGTGATGGCGTATCAGCTCGACCAGCTGGTTGCCCACCGTGTACGTTGGATCGAGGCTGGATTGCGGCTCCTGCGAGACGTAGGCAAGGCTGGATCCACGAAGCCCGTCGAACGAGCGCTCGGTAATGCTCAGGAGGTCGTCACCCTGCCAGTACACCTGGCCTCCGATCGCGCGGAGTCCCTGTGGCAGCAAACGCAGCACGGCAAGAGCCGTGACGCTCTTGCCGCATCCGGACTCGCCGATGATGCCGAGCGTCTCGCCCGCATAGACATCAAAGGTCACACCGTCGACAATCGGAATCTCCCCCGCCGAGCGCATCGTCGATACCGATAGGTTTCGAACTCGGAGCACTAGCCCGGATCGACCATTCAAGGGTTCAGCGGTGTCCGCATCGCGGTCTCGCCTAGTCACAACTGACCTTGGTGCGCCATGCGCCAACCCACCCTCACCCATGACGACCGCGTCTCGAAGCGCGTCTCCAAGCAGGCCGAATGCAAGAATCGTCGATGCGATAAGGGTGCCCGAGGGAACCAGCAGCCACGCCTGGCGCTGGATGGCCGTCGACGCTTCGCCAACCATGCCTCCCCACGTTGGAGTCGACGGATCAGCCGTCAGTCCGAGGTATGCGATGCCAGTCTCAAACAGCAACGCATAGGCGGCAAAAAGCGAAGCCTGTACGATGACCGGCCCCCAGACACGAGGGAATATGTGCCGCCCCACTATCTGCAGATGGTTCAAGCCGGACACACGCGCCGCAGCGACATACAAGTCTTCACGGACCCGCAAAGTCGCGCTGCGTACGACGCGGAGGATCGCCGGAATACCGATGAGGCCGAAGCTGATCATGGCCGCGTCTTCGTTCTGAGGGAGAACTGCGAGGACAACGAGCACGATGATTAGGGCGGGTAATGCCATGATCGTCTCGCCGAACTTGCTCAGCACGCGGTCGACCCACCCACCTGCGTAGCCGGCAGCCAACCCCATCGGGACCCCAAGCGCAGTAACGACGACGACTCCCTCAAGAACTGACAGCAGACTCCGCCTTCCGCCGTATAGGAGCCTGCTCAACACGTCGCGACCGAGCGTGTCCGTCCCGAGAAGGTTGTGATCCGTCGGCCCACTGAGCACCCGCTCAAGATCCTGATGCAGCGGGTCAAATGGCGCCGTTATGGGCGCAGCGATGCAGAGCAGGGTGACAATGCCCAGGAAGGTGATTGCTGCAATCGCGACCGGATTCCGTATGAGCCGGCGAACTAACTCATGTGAGTGAGAGGGCGGCCCGATCGCGACCTGGTCAGTGAGGACGCTCATTCAACCCGGACTCGCGGATCCAGCCAGCCGTAGGCGAGGTCGATCAGCAGGTTCACGACAACGACCAACGCCGTGAAGTACACAGCGACACCTTGAATGAGCGGAAGGTCGTGCTGGGTAGTTGCCTGGACAGCCAACCCGCCGAGGCCCGGCATCGCAAATACTGACTCCACGACCACTGTCCCACCGAGTGAAGCCACGAAGATGAGGCCCAGGACGGTGACGACTGGAGCAGAAGCGCTCCTAAGTGCATGTTTGAAGATGATGGATCGTCGCGGCAGGCCGGCCGCCCTGAGCGTTCGAATGAATGGCCTCTCCAAAACCGCTCGCATCGAATCCCGAGTCTGCTTGGCAACAACCGCAATGCCGGGCGTTGCCAACGCGACGACCGGCAAGACCAAGCTGCGCGCCCAATCGAGCGGCGATTCGTCGAAGGGCACATAGCCCGTCGCCGGGAAGAGTGGGATGGCCACCGCAAAGAGGGCGATCAGAATCAGCCCCAGAAAGAAATTTGGGATTGCCAGGCCGACCATTGAAAGAGCGTCGACTGCGGTTCCGGCGATATCGGCACGAAGAGCTCCTGCGATGCCCAGCAGCACACCGACGATGGCCGCCAGCAGAGTTGAACCAACTACCAGCGACAGCGTGACCGACAGACGGCCGTTCAACAGCGTCGTCACCGGCTCGTGGTTGAACAGCGAAGTGCCAAAGTCACCGTGGACGACGTTCTCGAGCCATTGCTGGTATCGGGTGAACAGCGGTTGGTCGAGTCCGAGGGAATGTTTGAGCTGGAGATACTGCTCTGGCGTTGCTTGCGGCCCGACGATCGTCCGCGCAATATCGCCAGGAATGAGTGCCTCGAGCAGGAACGTCAACGCAGACACGATCAGCAGCAAGGGCACGGAAAGCAGTAGGCGATTGCCGACGATCCTCAGCAAGGCTGGCGACTCCGGCACGAACATTAACCGGCCGGACGGATCTCGGTCGTGTACTCCTGAACGCGGAAGTCAGTTGATGTCACGCCGGCGATCTCGCTACGGTAGAGATCAACCAGCGGCGAGGCAACAACTGGCGCGAACCAGGCTTCCTCAACGACGATCTGCTGCATCTGCCGCGCAATGGATGGCGCCTGATCCGACGGCGCGGCGAGCAACTGGGCATAAAGGCGCGACAGGTCGGCATTCGTGCTCTTGAACGGATTGAATAGCGAAGCGTTGGGGCCATAGAGGATTTGATAGTCGATCGCTGCCGGCAGGCGGCCGAACGCGAGTGTGGCAACCGGATACTTTCCAAAGCTCTGGAAATAGGCGCCGACGTCATTCTTCACGTCGAGCTGAACTTTGATGCCAACGTTTGCGAGTTGCCCAGCAAGAGCTTGACCAAGGGTGTCTTCTCCGACGACGTTGGCGCCATCGATCGCCAGTGAAAAGCCGTTCGGATAACCAGCTGCCGCTAAGAGCTCCTTTGCCTTCGCGACGTTATAAGGATATCGATTGTCGAGTGCTGGGTCATAGCTGTCGTCCCCGTGTATCGCCATTTGCGCGGTCGGCCGCCCGTAACCCGCACCGATCACCTTCGCAACGGCGTTGCGGTCAATCGCGTAATTGATCGCCTGTCTAACTCGAACGTCGCCTAGTGGCTTGGCGAGTGTTCCGCCCCTGTCGTTGAGGGAGAGGCCCATCAAGAGGGTCAGGGGAGCGACGTACTTCAGGCCCGCAGACTTGGCTGAATCAACACTGGTGACCGGTTGGCCAACCGCCAGCTGAACCTGCCCCGTGCGAAGAGCGTCCAGCGCAGTGTTCGGATTTGTAATTGTCTTGAGAACAACCTTCTTCCAGTAGACGCTGCCCTTGTTCCAGTAGTTCGGGTTGGGAACATACGTGTAGTGATCGCCGGGCACGGAGCTCGCCTTGTCGAGCATATACGGGCCTGCGCCATCGGTATCAGTAGCCAGACTGTTTGCGGCGACCGCTTTCGGACCACCGATCATCCCCATCTCAAGCAGTTGGCTGAACGCAAGCTCGAGCAATGGCGTCGGAGAGGAGAAGTTGAGGGTCAGAGCGAGCGGCCCCGCTACGTCGATTGATGTGAGTGAGCTGAAGTATGTGGAGGCCCGACCGCCAGGCAGTGCCAGTGCATGCTGTATCCACCCCTTTACCGCGGCCGCGTCGAGGACATCTCCATCGCTGAACTTCACACCTGGCCGCAGAGTGATCGAGAAGCTCTTGTTGCCTGTTGCGTAGCTCCACTTCAACGCGAGGCCTGGCTTGAAGGTGCCGTCGGGCTGGAGAATGATCAGTGAGTCATACGCCAGATTGAAGTAGTCGCTGTTTTCGTTGGCTCCAGTCGCAGGATCGAGGCTCGGCGGCGACAACGGCTCAGCGATGGTCAGCGTCGAGCCGACCTTGGAGGTTGACCCACCACCGCCGCAGGCGGGAGAAAATGCAACGACGATTGCGACCACCATCGGCAGGAATGCAATCCCAAGCTTCATGGAAGTCGAGGCCCCCGAGGCATCTGTACCTTATTTGCGCACCACTGTGCTCCCATCCGATTTCTCCTTCTTGACAGGCGGTGGCTGGGCGCCCCGCACGGGCCCTGCGTGCTTCTATCGAAGCACTTCGATTAACCCTTGTCAAGGGCCGGCTTAGGCAGTCCGGCATCCCAGGACCCAGCGAGGTCGAGTATTGTCGAAGTGCTTCGATGAAGGTCCGTCGAAATGAAGAAGAACGGCATCGCCGGTCTGGTGGAGCCCAGAGCACGATTTACGACGTCGCGCAGCGGGCTGGCGTCAGCATCTCGACCGTCTCGCTCGCCCTGAATTCACCGGACCGGGTACGGCCGGAGACTCTGGACAAGATCTATCAGTCGGTCCAGGAGCTTGGCTACAGACCGAAGGCTGAAGCGACCATCTTGGCCCGCAAGTCGACCCGACGAATCGGCGTCGTTGCCCCGTTCGTTACCTATGGCTCTTTCATGGAAAGGCTGCGAGGCGTTATGGCGGCCGCGGAAAAGGAGCGTTACGAGATCGTTCTGTACGACCACGAATCGTATGCACTCCGCCATCACCTTGCGGATAGCCTCTCGCTCTCGCAAAGGCTCGATGGGCTGATTCTCATGGCAATCCCGATGAGCGACGTCCTCGCCAAACGACTCCTGCAGGATGGGCTGCCGACTGTCTTGGTTGAGTTCGCACGCCCCGAATTCTCATCTGTGGTCATCGACGATGAAGCGGGTGGTCGGCTGGCCGCCCAGTATCTGTTACGCGGCGGACACACGCGGTTCGCATTCCTCGGTGAAGGGTGGTTAGAAACGAGGTCGGCACCCAAACGCGTCCTCACGCAAAAGGATCTGCGGCTGCGTGGCTTCCGAAGCGAACTGGCTGCGGCCAACATCGAGCTTTCGGACGAACGAGTCCTGGATGCGTTCAACAGTGTGGAAGCTGGCCGGCAGGCCGCGCTCAAACTTCTCGACATGCGCGATCCGCCGACGGCGATATTCGCGCATAGTGACGTGCTGGCTGCTGGCGTTCTTCAAGCCACGCGCGATCGCCAGCTGCATGTGCCGTCGCAACTCGCTGTGATGGGGTTTGATGACCGTGAGTTCGCCAGCTACCTTGGACTCACGACCATCCGTCAGCCACTTTTCGACTCAGGACAGATCGCCATGAACTTGTTGACAAATCGCCTCGTTCGCGGGACGTCCAGTGTGCCTCAAATGGTTGGCCTTCCTCTCGAGGTGATTGGGCGGGAAACCGCATAGACGTTCACAATGCCGCAGTTACAGCCACAACGAACCGCTATTGCTAATCGTCTCTTGTCGCGAGCAAATGTGGCAAGCGTTTCCGAGACGGCCACCCACGAAACTAGGGCTCTGCGCGAAGCCAAAGAGCGACTACGACCGAGGGGCTAATTGGACGCGCGCTTGATTGACTAGATGTTCTTGGTCTTCACAGTTAGGTAGACTGTCTTCGACTTCACGGAACTACACGACCTCTCCGATACTTTCGCTTGGCGCCCGTTGTCCGAACGGATAGCTGCCCAGGCAGGGCTTGATCCGGAATTGCGGGCACAAGCCGTCCTTGGCATTGAGCGACTGAGACGTGAACTCGGCGAGGATTGGCCCCTAAGCGAAATCGCTAATGGGCATCCGCTCATCGAGTACTTCACAAACGCCGCACCTTGGACGGTCGCTCACTTGGCGCAGCTCGGCGAGGCTGTTGAACTGCTTTCGAGCCTCCAGGGCTGGAAACGACTTCTGCAACGGCTCCGGCATGGCCAACAAGCGGGCGGGGCTTTGCTCGAAGTCGAGTTAGCTTATCCGGCCTTGAAACGGGGCTGGGATGTACGACTCGAGCCACCGACCCAAACCGGCAGGTTGGCGGACTTGGTGATTTCCGTCATGCGACGTCGAGAAGAGCGGCCCCTTTACGTTGAAGCGGTCGGGGTTGACGACTTCTCACTTGAGGCTCGGAGGGACGTGTCGTTCCAAGAAAGGCTGTTTCCATTTCTCGAACTTCACTTGGGGGGTCTGAACGCCGGCGGCAGGCTGCTTGTCGATCCGGGACCTGCCTTGGAGAATGAGCTCCTGGCGGTTGCTGGCGCGTTCTGGGAGAAGTGCCTGACAGCCAAGGTGTCCAATGAATTGCTGATACCTGGAATTCTAGAACTGTGGGCGACGCCCTTCGGAGACGACGAGGCTAAGCAGGCAATGCTCATGAAGGGTCACCAGGACGGCTTTGTTGGCGGCGTCATTGACAACCCTTTGAGACGCCTAGTGCGAGTAATACGCGCGAAACTGGGCCAGCTTCCGGTCGATCACGCTGGCTTGATAGTCGCCGAGGCACCTTCGCTTCTGTTTCGGAGTGTGTCCTTGGAGCAATTGTCAGTAGCTGTCCGACAACAAATTGCCACAGCGCCCGCTGTGATTGGGGTGGCCTTCATTCGGTGGACGATGCAAGACGGCACCGCCGTTGAGAGATTGGAGCGAGGGCGCGGGTTCAGGATCCTCACCCTTCCCGATCGCCTCGACCAATGGAAGCAGGTTGTGTTCGCACCGAATCCGGCGACGACCGTGAAGCACGCGGTCCAATTGGGACTTGAGGTGTTTAGATCACCAGCCAAGAAAAAGTATCCAACCACCTTGCGAGACAAGGCCACGCCTAAGGTAGGTAGCCTTTAAGGTGGCCGAAGACGTCATCGCGGATGTAGGTGTAGATCGAGCTCAGGAGCACAAGTGGTCGGCGACCGTGGGCGCATTGCGCTGTGAGGGACGCGGGTCACCAAACTTGCGGGGAGCCTCTAAGCGTCATCGCCCCGCATCGCGTACCAGGAGCACTCACTGCATCCACCTGCTGCCAAGCCCACGGGACGAAATTCGTTGACGACAGGGTCGTAATGCCATTCCCGAGATCCGCCCACCTCGCCTGCAAACCCGGTGATCAACTTCAGGACTTCG
>Ga0137391_10002729_pt1 | contig 13280 bp, 14 predicted proteins | sample 15con2h24BmetaG_FD_101399 | JGI IMG/M metagenome (GOLD analysis project Ga0137391, IMG submission 101399) | Vadose zone soil microbial communities from Angelo Coast Range Reserve, California, USA - 15con2h2.4B metaG | ecosystem: Environmental > Terrestrial > Soil > Vadose zone > Saprolite...
GCCTCGTGTCTGTGTACTGTACAGTCCAAGTCTTCACTCCACGCGAAAGCCATGACCCACTGGCAGTTGGATGTGGTCGGTCTGGCACGTGCCAGTGGTCATACAGGGCAAGTGACCGATCGGCGCCTATAACGAGAGCCCATCAAACGGATACACGAGTCCAGACAACGTCTCTCTGCTATTCCTCAGTGCTTGCCTACTTCAACTTGTCTTCCACTTCTTGGAAGGCTCCGCCGATGACCACCTGGTCGTAAATCCGAGAACGAGAGGTACGTTCCTTGCACTTGCTATGATCAGATTCTGAGGAAAACTGGCGCACGGACAACAGTCTGCATAACATGTCAATTCCCTCTCCCCGAAGCCCACTTACAGGTAGTCGTGGGTCCCAAGTTCGGAGGTACGCTCGTTCTCTTGCTATGTTATTGACCTGTAAGTAAACCCGCCTAGGGTCAGCAAACCAATGACATCTATCCACAATCTCGACGATGATTCCCTTCTTAACATATTTTATCTCTGTCGTCCAAGTCCCTTCGAGGAAGATGAATATGGCGCCATTGTATGGGGGAATTGGCATCGCGAATGGTGGTGGTACAAGTTCGTGCAGGTTTGCCGAAGATGGCGATACCTCATATTTGGGTCGGCATCCCACCTCCGTCTTTGCCTCGTTTGTACACGTGGCACGCCTGTGGCAAATATGCTCGCACATTCCCCTCCCCTTCCCCTCATTATTTATTACAATTATGAAAATCACGACCTCACCCCAGAAGATGAAGAGGGAATATTGCTTGCACTCCAGCACCGTGATCGCGTGTGCCGCGTCGCCCTTTGGATGCCCGTTGCAAGTTTGCAGAAGCTCCTCACGGCTATAGACGATGAATTTCCAGTTTTGGAATTCCTCGATATCGTGCCTTCAGCGAAACACAATACTCCTTTAATACTTCCCTCGACGTTAGAAGCACCACACCTACGCCACCTCTGGTTGGAACACTTTGCCCCCCCAATCGGATCTCGTTTACTTGCAACTGCCACCGGCCTTGTCAGACTCTTTCTTCGGTGGATCCACCCATCTACATATCCCCATCCAAACCATTTGCTACAACCACTTTCGCTCTTGCCTCAGTTGGAGGAATTCGAGATAGGGTTTTCCTCCCCTGTTCCAAACCGGGATCTCGAGAGACAGTTGTTGAATACGCCGATCATCACTTACGCCACATTCCCTAACCTCTACCGGTTTACGTTCTGGGGGGTCAGTGCTTACTTGGAAGCCCTTCTTCCTCGCATGACCGCCCCGCTCCTTGAGAGGCTCGACATTCATTTCTTCAACCAGCTCACGTTTTCTGTCCCACACCTCCTACAGTTTATGACGACCACAGAGAACCTCAGATTTAGCAGTGCTGAATTCATATTCTATCACAGAGCAGTTTCCGTCATATTTTCTCCTGTAGAGGCCACACCAATTAACTTCACCCTTGAAGTTATTTGCGGACACCTTGACTGGCAGGTATCTTCCATGGCACAGATTTTCAATCTCCTCAGCCCATTATTCTCCGCCGTGATGGATCTCACTCTTGTCTACGAGGAGCAGACTTTATCATCAGAGGGGCACAATCAAGCTGCCCGAACACAGTGGCGCGAACTTCTCGGTTCATTTAGGAATGTGAAGACCCTTCGTGTGCATAATGGCCTGGTCGGGGAGGTCTCCCGTTCTCTACGATTAAATGGAGAACCACCTCTGGAGCTACTACCCGAACTGAATGAGCTCATATGTCCTCAGGGAAGCCGTGACGACAGAACATTTGCTGCGTTCATCCATGAACGTGAGCTTGCCAGCCAGCCCGTCAACCTCATCGAGGAAGCCTTTCCCGTTGGCCGCTTCAATTATAAGTTTAGCACTTCTTCTGGCGTGGTCGATTTCAGTACAGACACCGTTCCTCCGCCATAACTGTGCAACGTGCAACCCCAGATGTGGAGGGTGGACAGGCCTAGACCTGCTGCAGAACCCGGATCATAGCCCAGAAGTCCCCTTACTGTATTGTATTCTTCGCCCCTTGTCATCCCCACCCTTGCGCTGGCTTCTGGCCTCATTACGACCAATATACTTTCAACCTTATGGCGGTTGTCTGTTTGATGTCCCACACGCCCCTATATTCCTTCCCGGTCACATACTGGTGTTTGTCACTTTTACCATGTCTCAGCTTCTGCTGCAGAAACCTTTGTACGATAAATCTGATGTAGTATACAAAACCAGTTCCAACTTGTTTGAAGGTTATAGCATCAAAACCGTCGACCGTGCTAACATTAGGGTACACTAATGACAGCCATTGTCCAATGGCACTGATAGTTGATAAACGCGCAAGGCATACAATAACTGTTGATGAAAGACATGAAGACATAGGTCCCAAGGGTGTGCAATTTCACGGAATGCAGCGTTATTATGATACGGATTTTAATATGACCACGGCTTAAGTTGAACCAACGATCGTCAAGGGCGCGTCAATGGGTGCACATGATCTGACTCCGGCTATGTCGGCGTTGGGCTGGTGCATTCAGCGCGAAGACGATCCCTGGAGGTAGGAGTTGCATCGCCATCGACTTCATAAGTTGGAACTGTCCGCACATGTCATGATGCGTGATGACTTGTGCTGGATTTCTGCGGAACTGCGACCCTGATAGGAGCGTGATATCCTCCGTCTCTCTCTGATGATATACTAAGCACCAAAAACGCCACGATCCGCCCCACTGCAAATACCTGTCTCGTTCCTGCCGACCACGGGCGATGCATCCATCCAACGGTAATCGCGTTTTGAGGTGGTAGCCTCACATGACACGATATTTCAACGGCAGCCACGGAACCACACCTGGGCCGTCATCACAGTACCCGTGTAATTTGTGGCGGGGTCTCTCGTCTACCAGATATGGACATTCCCGCTCTGTTCGAAGAAGAGTTCCTTGACCTTGTGCATCCCTTTAATAATGATAAAAAAACGGCGTAGAGAGGTCCGACTTTGCGCATATTATCGCGTATCGCATTTTAAGCGGGCCTCCTACACACTTAAATACATGTAGTTAACAGAGCCGTAAATACAACTATTTTCTCTCACTTGGAACCGTAATTCAACAACATCTTCGCTATATCGTGATGTCCTGCCTTCAACGCAATCTGAAGTGCGGTCCTGCCTTCGTTGTCCTCTGCATCTACATTTGCACCGTGTTCAATCAGCAGGGGTACCGTCTTGAGCGTCCCGCGCCCGCGGAGTGATGCCAGATGCAGCGACGTCCAGCCGTGCTCACCCCGGGCATTCACATCGACACCATGTTCGAGCAAAAATCGAGCGACGTCGTGGCGCCCCCATGCCAATGTATAATGTAAGGGAGTATGGCCCGTTCTATCCTGAGCATTTTTATCCGCATTGAACTGGAGTAATATCCGCGCGATCTCGAGGTGTCCAATGCAAGCCGCCGAATGCAGTGGAGTCCATTCGTTCAGTCCGTCTCTGCTATTTGGATCCGCACCGCGGCTGAGTAACCACTGAGCAATTTCGGGATCTCCGTGGTTCGATACGGCGTTCAGAGGAGTTCGCTCGTAAGCGCCCCGGACATCTATGCCCGCGCCACGCTGATAGAGCATCTCGGCCAGTTGGAAGTGTCTCCTCGCCAATGCAGCCACAATAGGTGTCCTATACCGACCGCCCCTAGCATTAATGCATATTAATGTGTTGAGGATGCTTGTCAATTAGGTGTTTCGCGAGATCGTGAAATCCACAGAGTGCTGCGTAGTATAGCGGAGTTGCGACAGATTCCGGTGGAGGATCCACGAACATGAAAAAGGGGGAAGAGTGTTTGACTCGGAAATCTATGTCGTACAACTGGAGCCATGCCCCAAATTGCGGTTTATGTGGGTCAAATAGATATTCCATCGCCTTTCGAAGGCGCCACGACGTGTTCTCGCCGTGGGCATGGTCAACCCAATGTCGGGCGGCATACCGAGCAGGAGGAGAGTTGTTTCCGATACTGCCGTGTATACTACAACCATCTGAATGCAGCAAAACACCCAAGCAAGCTTGCACAAGGATCGTATGTGCAAGTTCGAGGGAGACATGATAGCGGGAGATATCTTCACTTGAAGTAGAAGGCGACGCGACGCGAGGTATTCTTTGACCGAGAAGTGCGAAAACTGCACAACTCGCGAATAATCGGAGTCGACAATCGCAATTAAACTGGAACATGAGGAGAGAAGAGCTTGTTCCTGGTCCTCCCAGCACCAACTTGCGTTCAACCTCGGAATTCCTTCTGCATCATCAAAGTCAACTGCGAGGACTTCCGCAAGCTCCTCGATTCGAAGCGGCCGGACAGCCACAACTAGGAATTGCAAAAGACGTCGGGCGTGATCTCGGTTCGGTTTCTTGATCTCCTTCAGTATACGCTCGTACGTCTCGTCCAACGACTCCGGCAATTCACCCAGGGTACGACAAACACTTGCGGGGAGACAGTGTCGTAGGGTTTCCAACTGACAAAATACCCAACGGAACCTGTTTGATAATTTGACACGTACTTCGAGCATAAAACGAACCACTTACATCCCGTCAGCCCTTTCAGCAAGCGTCTTGATAACAAGTTCCTTATCCTCCTTCCTCCATCTCCGCATAATGGGCTCCGGATCCGAGTAAACAACCGACTTTATATATTCCACGATGTCTTTCTTTTGTCCACTTTGATCGTGAAGAGATACACGGAGAGTGGTGGGAGGTTCAAGGATATGCAGTATGTCGATTTCCGGGCAGCTGGTGACACATATATGGAGATTTGGAAGGCCTAGGTCGGTGAGCTCCTTCACAAGCTGAAGAACACGTTCGCGATCAGATGGGATACCAGAAGTGGTGGGACACTCGTCGAGGGCGTCCATGATAAGGTAGATTGGTGGTTGATCTGGGAGTATGAGCATCTCTTTAAGGCATTCTGCCAAAGCACGATCACTGGGTTGTGTCTTGCCGCCGTCATGAGTTTCATAAAGATGTAATAGGATGTCACAACGAGGGCTTGAGTTGGTGGACAATTGTGTGAGAAGGGAAGGAAGTAAGTCGTGCAAGTGTTGTTTATTGGAGCTCCGAAAGTCGAAATAGAAATAACTGATCGAGGCTTGTCCGGCATCGTACATGGCTTTAATATCATCTATAATTGAGGAACTGGCAGACGTCGGTAACGTTCAACAGAAATAGTTAAGAATGACAAACCAGAGAACACTCTTGCCTGAGCCAGCTACGAATACAAAAATGATCAGGTGGGATCAGGCGGGAAGTGAGATGGGCGCACATTTTCCATGGATCCAAAGAAGTGAACCCATTGACATCCATTCCTTAAAGAAGCTGCCTTGAAAGAACCATGTTGCTGTCCCCTCATGATGGGCATCACAGGCAACGTTATGGTTGGCGGACGGGTCTGGTGGGGAGAGCCAGCTATAAATTTTTTCCCACAATTGGGTCCCTGAAAGAATCCATAAGGCCGGACAGTTAGCAATGATGAGGTTTGGCGATGACGAACATATCACTTGTTGTACGGCTACTTTTACTTCCTTCCCATCTAGGCCCATCAGGTGAGCGAAACACTTTCTCAAGGACTAGCTGAAAATGGCTTACGCACCTTCGATGACCTCCACAACCTAGTCATCGACTGCCCTTACTCTGTCATCCACGCTGGCGACCCTATTATCGACAGCCTTCACTCTGTTATCGACGCCGGCCACCTTGTTGTCGACATCCGCCACCTTATCATCTACGCCACCCACCTTATCATCGACTCCCCTTACTCGGTCGTCAACAATATGCGTGACCTTCAGGACTTGAGCGGTGGCCATCCGAGCCTCCTCATGTGTCAACTTGTCTAGCCTCTGAAGCGCATCTTCCATGTCGGTCCGTCCTACCAGCTTCTTCAGGTATTTTTCTCAACATCCTTCAGTCAACGGTGGCATATATTCGTACATCGATGACTCACTTGTTCGACTTTGTCTAATCTCCTTCGTTGCAATGGCAAGAATAGTAAGGACCACCACCATTATCTTTACGATGATATCCATCATTTCAGTCGTCGTCGGCACCTCGATATAAGTTTCGAGACGTCGGAAAAAATCCTCGATGCGCTCGAAGATGTCGACGAGTGTCTTGGCTTGCATGGACACCCTTCGCTGTCTGAGAGATGGAGGAGTTACAAGGGTGCGCGGGAAGATAATAAGAGGACACGCACCAAAAGGAGGACGCCAACTCCGGCAAAGATCACTTTTGCGGGCGAAAATACCTGTAAAGTAAATATGAGAGACTAGATCTTTGCGAGTTCATGTCACGAGACATACCAACCCAACACCCTCTCCGAGGGCCGAGGAGAACGCATAAAGGACATTCACTATTGGGTCGAGCCATTTTGTCCACCTGCCATCGCTGCTCCCGGACTGATCGAGTTCCTGGACTTGTTGGTGAAGGATGGTGAGAATGGCGCCCGGAGAGTCGCACGCCTGAAGTTGGGCAGCGAGTGGATGTGCAAGGAGATCTTTCTTTGTGCGTTTTTCGTATGCTTTCAAGGTATTATTGAAAATCAGTTGGAAGTTCGGGAATGAGGTGGGTGTAGAGTGAGCGTGAGACATAGTGACAGGTGAGGAGGGTGTTTTTTCGTGGTACTGTACGAGGAGGGTGATAGTGGGTTCGTCAGTTCAAATAGCTCACTGGCACTGCCAATGCATTGCCTCAGGCTTGTGTACGCACAGATTGTTCACACGGCAGTGACTTGTAATCAATATATCGAAAGTGGGCGGTAGCCTATGAATGACTTGACAAACTTCCCAAAGAAAGGCTTATTGAGGTAGCTCCACCATGGAAGAGAACGTTGTCTCTCCCAGAGCGAGGGTTTGATCTGTCCCTTCATCGATGTTAGCTCTCCAGCGTGTTGGAGGTCGCTAGCCGCCACACGCCGCGCAGTCGCCGCGCCACGGCAACAGCCGGGCCATCAAGGACCGCCTTGGCTCTTGGCTCTCTCTTGCCTCTTGCCACTGACAGTGGGCCTACAGCCCAACAGTACTCCAAGTCAGGCTATACGAAAAACGGATAGATCATCTTATTACCATTCACTCGCCGCCCGGCTCCAGGCCTGCAACTCTCCCAGCGCCATTCTTCTCGTGTTTCAACAACAAGTCCAGGAACACAATCAGTCTCTAAGCGCTAAGCGGCAGCGATGAGAATCGATGAGAGGTTAACAGGCCCGGGACCGTGACCGCCGGGTGGCTCGAACCAACCATCATTCCGGGCCGTAGATTCCACTGGACATGTCCGCCCATCCATCAGCCACTGGCGGCCAGGCCCTAGCCCAATTGAATTCCGAGTTCGCCGGAGATGAATCACCTGAAATGAAAACGTACGGTACAGTACTTGTTAAATGAAAGGCGCGCCAGTTGCTGCTTGATGATTCCATCCGAGGTCACGGCGTACCGTTGTCGCTGAGGCAACCAGCAATGAGTAGTAATTGGAAAACTAGTAAAGACAACAAATCACGCATATTAATCACGTCCAGTACAGTATGGTTGCAATATCACAGATACATACAGTAGTAGAGAAAGTGCGGGATAGCCGCGCGCCGCAACGTTGCTATAAACATCTCATCCGGAAAGCTATGAAGAGCCTGAAGGCGCGCCGCAGTGGCCTAGAATAATACTATATGCGCTCTTCCGTAGAAGTTCGTTCCCAAGTCTCCAATTTTCGACGTCCCGAAGCTCCTCCTTCGCAGCATCGACATAGGGGTTCGTCTGTCCTTCGATCATCTTTCCTAACAATTCCAGGAGCTCCTTCGTGATGTATTCGGGATACGTAAAATTTGAAAAGATGCCGCGATCCTGCACGGCCATGTCGCAGACCATATTGAGGATTATTTGCTGAGTCGCGAGTGAATCTTTGAAATCATCCCAGTCGGACGTGATGGCCTTGAAAGCGCTGATGTAAAAGGTAATATGAACCTCTCGGGGCGGGGATGGAAACGTTGACAGGATTTGTTTGAGGGAAAGGAAGTAAAGTTCGAGGGTAAAGCCAAAAGCACCGCCGATGCTTAGGTCTTGGATACGCCATTGTTGTCGTTCCATGAGATGATGCTCTTTTGCAACTGAGCGGAGAAAAGGAAGGTCTTTCTCTATGGTTTTGACGAGTTTGGCCGTCTCCTGGTATCCTTGACTGCTCCGCTTATGTCTGAGGGTGCACAGCCCCAGGACTCGTTGTGACATGTATATCAATTGGGGCCGGTCGGGATCGGCTAGGAACTCGAAAACTTGTCCTATGGGTGTGGTTCCTGTGAGATCGTCAAAGGTTATGCCCGGCAACTGTCGGGTCAAATTGTGAGTGACTTTATCGATCTGGTTTTGGAGGTCGAAAATGCATTTATCCACTCGTTTCATGCTATCGGCTTCGCGTTGGATTTGTCGCAGGTCGGATTCGTAGAGACGTAGGATTTCCTCGACTCTTTCTCCTCTCCTGTCTCCGTCACCTAAGACGTTGAATGCCTGATGTAGCCGTTCCACAACGCCCCATGCAGCCGCAAGTTGTTCGTCTATCCTCTGGGCGTTCCTGAGTGCCACCGTTTCAAAGGGAGTAAAGCTATTCACGTGACGGAATGTCCCAAGTGTGAGGATAGTGCCATCCGCACACTCCTGTACCTCTGGGGAGTTCAGCATCTTCCGGACTGCCACGAGCGAGAGACATGTCCAACGTGTGATAAACGACCAGTTCATGCTTGTTGCTGACGCCTCGCGGGTCTTTTCTGCAGTGCCAAGATCGCTAAGCAGTTTCCCTAATTCCCCAAATGAGAGGATATCGGCATTCATACACAACACAAATGACGCCGCGGTTTCGACGCATGCCCGTGAACGCCTGCGCCATTCATCTTCGTTCACGAAAGAGCCACGGTGGTTGCATGTTTCGGACAATCGCTGAATGCGTTGGCAAAGCTCGTCGACGAACTCTCCACAGACAGGTAGGGGGGTGGATGATTGAGGGATAGGATTGGCATCGGGATGTGCTGGTGGCAAGTCTATGAGATTAATGGGGGCCTGAGAATCACCTTGGTGGCGCCCGCTGAAAAACGTATTGATGTTGAAAAGAAAGCTGCCGAATTTGCTGCGGCGATGCGGGAGTGGAGGGGAATGGGGGAGTACTGCTTCTGGTCTAGCTGGGCTGCCGGTTACGCTCTCGTCCTTCTTGATTCTACTGGAAGAGTCGCTTTTCCACACTTCTACGCCCCATTTCGCATCGAAGGAACCGGGAATCCCTGACGCAAGTGATTCCACCTCGATGTCCTCGGTGAGGTTATCAACCACCCATCGAATTGCCCGTTCATCACGGCCCTTGCGCGCATCGTTCTTCTCCATCGCCAGTTGCATCTGTCCGTCTGCCATGTTCAAGCTCAATGGCTTCGGATCTACGCCAAATCGATTATTGCACCATCGTTTATGCACCCTCCGGGTCAAATACCAGACGAGGCCAGAGAATGCGGTGCGATAGGGTGATTTCGGGTTTATGACTGGGGCAATCGTACTGAAGACGTAGAGGGCGGCACAGAGGGATATTGGGATAACGGTGAATTTACCCACAATCGTGTAGGTATTCCAGAGGAAGTCGGCAAGCCCAACAAGGAAGAGGAAGAGGGAGATGTGGACGAGCCCAGGCACTGCTTCTGCTGTTGCTCGCATGTGCCAGTTCTTGGCACCTTCATGGAGATATTGTCGGATCCGCGCAATCTTCAAAGGGTGACTGTAACGTTGGAATATGTACATGTGGTCCCGGGCCCACCGCTGGACGAGGGTGGCGAGGAGTGCAGCGGAAAGGCTAAACACAAGGCTGGTAAAGTAGCAGATATTCACCCGGACGTCAGACGCTGACGTATTAACAGTGGGACCCGAGAGCGACAAATTGGAAGTGATAGGAACTTGTGCGCCGAGAGAGGACAGTTGCTGTGAGATTTGGTTAAGCAATACAACTGACTGTTCCTGGAAGAACGCCGACTGTTGTGCGGGGCTCGGAGTCCGTTGAATATCCTGAGTACGATCGATGATAAATGCGGTGAGGACAGCAGAAAACAAGCCCGCCTTATAGATCCATCCATCCATTAATACAACCAAACCGCAGTAGAGTAGAAGTAGATAAACTCACAAATATGAGGACGCCATCCATATCACCTTTTACGGTTTCTATTGTGGCCTCGTCGTAACCTTTGGCCTCTTTTCCATAAAGAGTCCACAGCGCATTGGCGCTATCATCGAAATCCTCAACCATAGGATTTTTTCGTGGTTCTCTGGAAGAGCAGTCCCGATGAATAGCACCATCGTCAGGTGTGTTGTCTGTGTCTATCTCATTGCAACTTGTCAGACTTTTGGCACCTTCACAAAAACAGAACGCTGCCTCACGTTGTGCCTGAGGTGATGTCTCGTCAGGCTGGGGTTCCTGTCCTGCCAATATATCCTCGCGGCTAGGCTGGTTTGTCCTGGGAATTTCATCCCCTGCCTGCTCGTGATCTAAGAAGGATGAGCACTTCTGCTCTAGGAACAGTGACGTGACAGTACACGATGTACCTTGTAACATGGGGTGAGCTTCGATGTCGAAATCTTGCTGCATGGTCGTCACTACTCGCAGGAAAAGGAACGCGGACTCGGAGGAAGTGGAGTCGCAAAGGACACCGTGGTAGAGAAAGAGCGTTAAGATATGCCTACGAGGCTACTATGCAGGTTGACATGATGCAGCCTGAAATTGAGACAGCTTATATATGTGCTATCTCCCTTTCCACGGCTGTCAGTCGCTGATATATGTGGTGGTAGTGGTGAAGGGGCTGGCAGGAGCTAAAAGGATGTCTACCCATTCCTGGCAGTGTACTGGAAAACTTACCGTGTTAAGCATAAATGCACGATAGAGCCGTGTTGTCCACGCACAGGCTGTCTATTGGTGTGTCTACATGCATCTATTTCAGATGGTGAGACGAAAAAACTTTGTCCACGCAACCGCGGTCACTACAGTATGGTGCTGTATGCTGTTCGGTGCGACCATCATCATGTAGTAATATCACGTGGTTGAGTCCTATGAGCGCCAAACATGGGCCATTTGAAAAAACTGTCACACTATGTCACACACAGTACGGTTCCAAATCACAAGGCGCCAAACAGAGCGAGATCACGATTTCCAAGGGGATGTAAATTCTATCAGGTTACAGTTACAGCGAGCTCCCGATGTGAAAAACTGGACCAAATCCTCGGTTCGCAACCAACACTTTGTGACATGACGATTCCGGATTCCACAAGGTTGTACATCCAGTGCTTGTAGCCTTAGGTCAGAACTTGGTCAGAACTAGGTTGGCCACATTTCCCCCCAAACCTTTCCAACCACCTCACTATCGCCTCCCTCCTACTAACCCTATATTCCAGACTCTCCCCATGGTGTCCCCCTCGAACTTTCAATCTACATTCAGCTACGCACTGCGCCGGTACAAGAAGCGGGCGAAGGAAGACCTTCTTTTGCATCCTCTAGCAGCCAGGCTACAATCATGCGACTCTACTCCTGCGACTCTTTCTGTATTACAAGAGCAAGCAAGCAACGATGAGAGGTTGATGAAATGGCTTAGCCCGGCCGTAAATGTCCTTTCTGCACTTTCTTCGAGCCTTGGGGATGCGGGCCTGGTAATTATCGGGGTTTTGTTTATTCCGACTGCGATGCTTTAACTCCCCATTTTAGATATTATCACCTGCGAAAGTCATCTTCGTTGGCATCGGTGTCCTCCTCTCAGTAAGTGTCTGCCTTGATTCCTGCGCCCGACCATTGTAACACCTAAGTCCTTCAGGCGACTCGAGCGATTGGCTCGAACCGGGACAAGCTCATCGATGTCTTTACACGCATTGGCCATCTCTTTCAACGACTCGAGACGTACGCTGGGACGTCGGCGATTAATTCTACGAAGGACATGAACGGAAAGGTCATACTTGCAGTACTCCCTGTCCTCGCCATCCTGACGGAGGAAATCAAACAAGGACCAGCGAGTGAGTTGATCCCAGAGACATACATATACTTCATTCTCCGCTCACTGTTAATCAGAAAAGTATTTCAAGAAACTGGTAGGGAGAAGTGACGTTGAGGATGCGTTGCAGACGCTGGAAAAATGGTTACTACTAGTAGAGGAGCAATCCCGGTTGGCAGCTGCAGGAGTCCCGAATATCAGTGACGGTGTCATCGGCGGGACGAAGGGCCCTCACAGTACGTCTCCCTGTTTCGCTACTGGCCTGTATCGTGCTGACTTTTGATTTCCAGACGGCCATGAATCACAAAACGCGATCCCACGATTGGCGAATGGCGTAGGAAACACGAACCATTCTCCTACGGCCACCACCACCGTCGCTGATGGATGCTTGAGCCTCCTACGACACCAACCTTTACAAGTCCGAAGATGGCTTTCACCACCTGATCCATCAACGAATCACAATATGGCGCACCAGGCTCGCCTTGAAGGAACAGCCCAATGGTTCCTCGAGGGCAATATCTACTCAGAATGGAAGACCGCTGGCTCACTCCTATGGATCCATGGAAAGCGTATGATTGTTTTTCTGCCTTGGTCATTTGACCGCTGATGGCCTCTCGTTTTCATAGCGGGCTCTGGCAAAAGCGTCCTCTGGTTCGTTATCCCTAAGCTACTATTGTTAAAGGGAACTCATGTCACTCCTCAGCTCCGCCATCATCGAGGACATCAAAGCCATGCGCAGATCCGAGCCAGTTTCTATGGCATACTTTTTTTTCGACTATAGAGACCACCAAAAGCAAAGCCGTCTCGATATGATCACTTCTCTCCTTACCCAGCTATCCACTCAGTCCAATCGATATTGCGATATACTCTCCCGCCTCTACTCGGTACACAACCACGGCGCACAGATGCCTACTAGTGGCATTTTGGCACAGTGCTTGAAAGATATACTCTCACTCCCACGCAAAAGCCCGGTTTATATTATCATGGACGCCATTGATGAATGTCCTAATATTCCTGGAGTACCATCGCCGCGTGAAGAGATCCTGGAACTTGTGAAAGAACTTCTCGAGACCCGCCTTCCAAATTTGCGGCTCTGCGTTACCAGCCGCCCCGAGGTCGACATTCGTGCAGTCCTTGAACCGTTGCCATCTTCCCGGTTATCTCTACATGACGAAACCGGACAAAAACAAGATATCGTGGACTACATCAGGTCTGTCGTCTATTTAGACCATAGGATTCAAAGATGGAGAGAGGAGGAC
>Ga0137391_10002737_pt1 | contig 13251 bp, 10 predicted proteins | sample 15con2h24BmetaG_FD_101399 | JGI IMG/M metagenome (GOLD analysis project Ga0137391, IMG submission 101399) | Vadose zone soil microbial communities from Angelo Coast Range Reserve, California, USA - 15con2h2.4B metaG | ecosystem: Environmental > Terrestrial > Soil > Vadose zone > Saprolite...
AAGAAGGCCATCGACACCGGGATCTGGATCTGCTCCCACTGGGCGTTGTCCAGCGCGAAGTACGGGTCGAAAAGGTAACGCTCGGGGACCTGGCGGAACTTGCCGTGGGCGGCTTCCTCCCTGGCGAAGAGGAGGTAGCAGGCGCGGCAGACGCACATGAGCTCGCGCGTGTCGATATTGACGACGTGGCCGTGCTCCTGAGGCACCGGGGTCGCGCACATCTCGCAGGCCTCGCCCGGCTTGGGCTTGGGCCGCTGCGATTCCTGGAATCGCCGCAGCAACTCCTCTGAGGCTCCGACTCCCGGCGATACGCCCTTCACAAAGCGGCGGAGTCCACCACCCCCCGGCGTTGCCGGCGAGCGAGGCGCTCCATTCCCGTTCCCCTGGTCTGCCGCCGCCATAGTGCTCTGATCTGTCACGAACGAACGACCGAGCGTGCGCCTGGGGGAACTGCGACCTTCCAGCCGTTCTCGTCCTGGAGCAGGGGGAGGGGGTCGAGGTGGACTGTGGATCCGTCGGAGGTATGGACGCTGCGGCCGGCGAGCTGGACGTTGTACAGGGTGCCGCACCGCGAGCACCGCAGGGCGGCGTCCAGCAGGGCTGCGTCCAGCAGGGAAGCGTTGCAGGAGGCACAGGCGTTGCGGTAGGCGTAGAGGTTGCCGACGGCGCTGCAGATCAGCACCTCCATCCCCTCGACCTGCTGGATGCGCTTCTCGCCGGGCAGGAGGCCCTCGGCGCGGACGGGCAACCAGGCGCTGGCAGCGTCGGACGCCGAGCCGTCTCCGTTCGGGCCGGCTCCGGGCCCACCAGGACGGGTCTGGATCTGCAGGAGGGATGGGCCCGGCCCGGTGGGTGCCTCGGCGACGCCCTCGACCTCGACCCGGATGACCTCGGGGGCAGCCTCTGCGATCGCCTGCTCCAGGGTCAGCTTGACGGTGACCGTCGAGGACGGGCACCCGTGGCAGCTTCCCTCCAGCTTGAGGTGTGCAACCCCGTCCTCGTCGACGCCCAGGTACTCGACGCCCCCGGCGTGGGAGCCGAGGTAAGGGCGGGCCTGGTCGAGCGCTCGCTCGATGCGCGCGTCCACGTCGATGGGGTGGATGCCGTGCAGCACGAGCAGGCTCTCGATGAACTTGTCGTCGGTGAAGCGCTTCAGCAGGGGGGCCGCGGTGTCTGCATCCTCGTTGACGACCTCGAGGATGCGCTCGAGGCCCGCGCCGTAAAGCTCGACCAGCAGACCGACGACCTCTTCGACCTTCGCAGAAACCTCGGGCGGTGCCTGCGACCGAAGCTGTTCGAGAAGCACCTCGATCCGGTCCCCGACCTGACGGACGTTGCTGTGACCCTGGGCCATGTGCTCCCCTCCGATACCGATACGACCCGCCGAGGCGCTCAATAGCGCCGGACGATCAAAGCTGGCCGAGGGAGCCAGATGGCCCCCCCGGCTGCTTCGTTTGTGAACGTGCGGTGTGACCGAGCTTAACGCTCCAACGGCAGGACGGTCGGCGAGTGCATCCGCCGCACGACCTTGCCATGACCCGACCCGCCACCGAGGTACATGTGCACCCCGCACGGCAGGCATGGGTCGAAGGAACGGACCGCCCGCATGATGTCGATGCCCTTGAAGTTCTCGGGCTCGTTCTCCTCGAAGATCGGGGTGTTCTGCACCGCGTCCTCGTAGGGTCCCGGCGTCCCGTAGACGTCCCGGACACTCCCGTTCCATGGGGTCGGGGGGTAGGGGTGGTAGTTGGCGATCTTGCCACCACGGATGACCATGTGGTGGGAGAGAACGCCGCGGACCGCCTCGGTGAATCCGCAGGAGATGGCCTCGTCCGGGACCTTGAAGGGGGTCCAGGTCTGGGTGTGACCAGCCCGGAGCTCCTTAAGGGCTTCCTCGACGAAGTACAGCGCCAGGCCTGCGGAGTATGCCTGGAAGTAGGTCCGTGCCCGGTTGCGCTCGAGGGCGTTGGACCACTCGGGGATCTCCCACTCGAAGGAAGCCGGGCCCTTGGTCGCGGTCTTCGGGAAGTCGATCGTGATGCTGTGGCCGGTCGACTTCACGTAGGGCGTGTTGAGGATCCCTGCGAGAGCGGTCGGCCAGAGCCGTGCCAGCGGGCCGCCACCGGTGTCGAGGGCGAGGTAGTCCTTGCCGTCGAACCAGCGGGGCGACATCGTCCAGGAGTACTTGTCCTGGAAGTCCCGCTTCTGGGGGCGTGGCTTGGTGTGCTGGTTCCACGGGTGACGGACGTCCACCGGGTTGCCCAGCGGGTCCTTCGTGACGAAGACCTCGTCGCCTTCCCAGTCCTCGTAGTACGAGCTGCCGAGGAGGATGCGGATGCCGAGGTTGATCTTGACGAGGTCGTGGGTGACCAGCTTGCCGTCGACCACGACGCCGGGCGTGACGTAGCATGCGTCGCCCCAGGTGGACATGTTCTCGTACTTGAAGTCGCAGACCTTCGGGTCCTGGAGCGCGCCCCAGCAACCGAGCAGCACACGCCGGCGACCGACTTCCTCGTAGCCGGGGATCGCCTCGTAGAAGAAGTCGAACAGGTCGTCGTGGATCGGCACGACCTTCTTCATGAACTCGAGGTAGCGCATGAGGCGGGTGAGGTAGTCGGTGAAGAGCTGGATGGTCGGGACGGTGCCGACGCCTCCGGGGTACAGGGTGGAGGGGTGGACGTGCCGGCCTTCCATGAGGCAGAACATCTCACGGGTGTAGCGGCTGACGTGCAGAGCCTCCCGATAGAACTCGCCCGAGAGCGGGTTGAGCGACCGCATGATGTCGCCGATGGTGGCGTAGCCGTGCTCGGCGGCGTGCGGCGAAGCTGTCTTGTTCGCCATGTCCAGGACGCCGGGGTTGGTCTCGGAGACCATCTTCTCGCAGTAGTCCACACCCACCAGGTTCTCCTGGAAGATGTTGTGGTCGAACATGTACTCGGCGGCCTCGCCGAGGTTGACGATCCACTCGCCCATGGCCGGGGGGTGGATCCCGTAGGCCATCTGCTGGTTGTAGCAGGAGCATGCGCAGTGGTTGTCACCGCAGATCCCACAGATACGGCTGGTGATGAAGTGGGAGTCGCGGGGGTCCTTGCCCTTCATGAAGATGCTGTAGCCACGGAAGATGGATGACGTGCTGTAGCACTCGACCACCTTGCCCTGGGAGAAGTCGATCTTGGTGTAGATGCCCAGGCTCCCGACGATCCGGGTTACCGGGTCCCACACCATCTCGACAACATCGCCACTTGCCATACCTAGTGCCTCCCTTCGCTGCCGTCGTTAGGGCCCGAATCTCCGAGCTGATGGTCTCAAGCTATGTCCAGGTCTTCTTGGCGCCGGTCAACAGCTCGGAACCCGGCTTGCGCCACGACGGCTCGGTGTCGGTGGTCTTCATCGTGAAGCTGCGGAGGCCACGGATGACGGCTCCATACGCCCCGGAAGCGGCGGTCGAGACCTTGGCGCCCGGGGGCTCGTCCATGAAGGGCATGAACTTGTCCGGGAAGCCAGGCATGGTGCAGCCGATGCAGATGCCGCCGACGTTCGGGCATCCGCCGACCCCGTTGATCCACCCACGCTTAGGGACGTTGCATTTGACCACCGGCCCCCAGCAGCCGAGCTTCACCAGGCACTTCGGTGATCCGTACTCGGTGGCGAAGTCGCCCTGCTCGTAGTAGCCGGCCCGGTCGCAGCCCTCGTGGACGGTGGCGCCGAACAGCCAGCGGGGACGCAGCGCCTCGTCGAGGGGGATCATCGGCGCCTGGCCCGTGGCCATGTAGAGGAGGTAGAGCAAGGTCTCGGACATGTTGTCGCCGTGCGCCGGGCAGCCCGGGATGCAGACGATCGGGATGCCGGCCTTGGACTTCCAGCCCCAGCCGAGGTAGTCGGGGACGCCCATGGCGCCGGTGGGGTTGCCCGCCATGGCGTGGATGCCGCCGTAGGTGGCGCACGTGCCCACCGCAACGATGGCGAGGGCCTTGGGGGCCAGGCGGTCGAGCCACTCACTGGTGGTCATGGGCTGGCCGGTCTCGAAGTTGTTGCCGAACCCGCACCAGTACCCTTCCTTCTTGATGGCCTCGTTGGGGATGGACCCCTCAACGATCAGCACGAACGGGTCGATCTCGCCCCGGTCCGCCTTGTACCACCACTCGATGAACGTGTCGGCCCCTTCCTGGGGTCCGCACTCGAAGTCGATCAGCGGCCAGTGAACTGCCAACTGGGGGAGCCCAGGCAGCGCGCCCAGCACGATCTCTTCGATGCTCGGTTGCGTGGCTGCCGTCAGCGCCACCGAGTCACCGTCGCACCCCAGCCCTCCGTTCATCCAGAGGATGTGTATAAGCGGCGCTTCGGCCTCCTTGGGGGGGGCCGGCCTGCCACGCCTTGCCGCTGCTGCCATCCACTTCACCTCCTTCTGGACGCCCCTCGGACGCCCGATCGAGCTTGAAGCGAGAATCTTCTTTGCGGCCCTAGCCTCGGCGCCTGCCGCCTGGTGGGTCGTTGTGCGTCTGCGTCACCCCGACCAAGCTGCACGCGTCCCAGGCCAGGGACGACACAGATCATTCTTCCAGTCCACCCTTCGAACGATCCATCCGTGTCTTTACTGAATCTCTATCCGTACCTCTACGGAGGAAATGTCCCGTTAACAGCGCCTGGCTCCCCAAAAGTGGGGATTGCCGGGTAGCTGGCGGCGTTGGGGCAGTTTGGGGGGCGCCCTCCTTGACTGTCCGAGCGATCCGGGGGAAGGTACGTGCCGAAGGGCTGGCCGGGGTGATCTCGGCCGGCGAGGCCCAGCAGCAGGCAAGCGCTCGGGGGCGCGGGCGGTTTTTGAAGGGGTGCGGCGGGAAGTTTGAGTAGCTCCGGGACCAAACAGACAACCTCGGTCGTTCGGCGCAAGGGGCCTGTGCGCGCGCCTGCGCCACCCGAACGGCGCGCCAAGGCCACGGCCACGGTGACGCCGTCCCTCTCCGCCACCGGCGCCAGCGCCGGCTCCCGTGCCGGAGCCATGGCGGAGGCCGAAGGGCCGTCGTGGCTCGGCAACATCCCCAAGGTCCTGAGCGATCTCGGCGTCGGCGTCGTCGTCTGGGACGACGAGACTCCCATCTATGTGAGCCCGCTGTTCAGCAAGATGATCGGCTACACGCCGGAGGAGCTCGGGGTCCGCCGCCGCGCCCATCTGCACCCGACTGGCAATGGCAGCGGGCAGGTCAAGGGGCAGCCCTCCCCCCAGGTGCCCCAGTTCGAGTTCAAGCTCATGCACGAGTTCGAATGGACCCTCATCCATAAGAACGGTCAGCGGGTCTCCGTCGAGGCGGCTGCGGGGACCATCGAGGTCGCCGGCAAGATCGAGAGCATCGGGATCTTCTGCGACCGGACGGAGCAGGAGCGCCTCGAAGACGAGCTGAAGACCCGGACGCTCCAGCAGGCGGCAGTCGTGGACCTCGGCCAGCGCGCGCTCGCCGGGGCCGAGCTGCCGGACCTCATGGACCGGGCGGTGTCGGTGCTCACCAGGACCCTGGACGTCGAGTTCGCCCGGGTGCTCGAGCTCGCTCCCGACGGGCGCGGTTTCGTCGTCCGTGCCGGCATGGGCTGGGAGGGGGCGCCGGGAGCCCATGCGACGGTCGACGTCCGGCTGCGCTCCCAGGCGGGATTCACCCTCGTGTCCGACATGCCCGTCATCGTGGAGGACTTCGGTTCCGAGACGCGCTTTCCCAGCCCACCGCCCCGCGTCGAGGGTGGCGTGACGAGCGGGATGAGCGTGCTGATCCGTGGTGAGCAGCGACCGTGGGGCGTGCTCTGCGCCCACACCTGCAACCACCGCCGCTTCAGCCGTGACGACGTCCATTTCCTGCAGGCGGTCGCCAACGTCCTCGCCGAGGCGATCCTCGGCAAGGGCATCCAGGATGCCCTCCGGCGCGCGGGGGACCGGGAACGGGAGTTGCGGGAGGAGCTGGAAGCCCACTCCCGCGTCGTGGTCGCCGCGCAGGAGGCGGAGCGCCGCCGGATCGCCCGCGAGCTCCACGACGAGATCGGCCAGGCCCTCACGGGCCTTGCGCTCAGCCTCGCCAACCTGGAGCGGGACGCCCCGCCCGCACTCCGGGCGAACCTTGCCGAGGCACGGGCAGGCATGGGTGAGCTGGTCACCCGGGTCCACGACTTCTCCCTGGCCCTGCGGCCCGCGATGCTCGACGACCTCGGGCTCCTCCCGGCGCTGCTCTGGCTCATGGAGCACGTCCACTCGGCGCAGACGGGCCTGCGGGTCGACCTCGACCACCAGGGCCTCGACCGGCGCTTCTCGTGGGAGGTCGAGACCGCGGCCTACCGCATCGTCCAGGAGGCGCTCCACAACGTCGCCCGCCACGCGGCGACCGACCGCGCCGAGGTCCGGTGCCTCGCCGAGGGCGACGAGCTCTACATCGAAGTGCGCGACGAGGGCATCGGCTTCAACCCCCGTGCGATCCGGGCGCACACCACGAGCGGCCTGCGCGGCATGCAGGAACGGGCTCGCCTCCTCGGCGGCCAACTGAAGGTCGAGTCGGCGCAGGGCAAGGGCACGCGGGTGGTCGCCCGCCTGCCGGTGAGCCCGCCGACCGGCCTGCCGGAATACGAAGGCGCAGGGATGGGCGATTGAGCCTGTCGGTCCTGCTCGCCGAGGACCACCCGGTCGTCCGGGAGGGCCTCCGGGCCATGCTGGAGGCCGAAGGTGACCTGCAGGTCGTGGGCCAGACGGGCAACAGCTCCGATGTCGGGGGCATGGTCGAGGAGCTCCATCCCGACGTGCTCGTCCTCGACCTGATCATGCCGGGCATCGGGGGCCTGAACGCACTCCGGGAGCTGGGCCGCCGCCGCCTCGCCACCCGCGTCGTCGTCCTGTCGATGTACGCCAACGAGGCCTACGTCCTGGAGGCCCTCCAGAACGGTGCCGGCGCCTACGTCCTCAAGCAGTCTGAGGCGGCCGAGCTGGTGCGGGGTATCCGGGAAGTGGCGAAGGGCCGCCGCTACCTGAGCCCGCCGCTGTCACAGCGGGCGGTGGAGGCGTATGCCAAGCGGGCCAAGGGCACGGCGTCGACCGAGGCGGCGGAGCTCACGGCTCGGGAGAAGGAGGTCCTGACGCTCGTGGGCCAGGGCTTCACCAGTGCCCAGATCGCCGAGCGGCTGTTCATCAGCGTCCGCACGGTCGAGAGCCACCGCTCCAACCTGACGAAGAAGCTGGGCCTGCACTCCCAGGCCGAGATGGTGCGCACGGCGCTGCGCCGGGAACTCTCCCCGCTCGACCCGTAGGAGTTCGGGGAGGGGCTCAGGCCCTGAGGGCTCAGCCCCGCACGACGGCGATGGCTTCCTTGGCGTGCACCAGGATCGTGTCGCCGACCTGCGCCTCGACGAGCGCGACGCTCACGACCTCGACACTCTGGCCGGTGTCGACGCGGGCCAACTCGTCATCGAGCAACTCGACGATGACGACGGGGATGGCCTCGTCCGAACAGGTGATGCAGACGTCCCCGTAGCACTCGGGAATCAAGGGCCGGGGTGCGGGTTCGGGCGGCGAGCCCAGGACGGGAAGCGGGACCCGCGCGCCCAGCGCTCCTTCGTTGGCTGTCATGCCCTGGAGTGTAGGCGCGCAGCGCGCCCGTCACAAGGCAGTCGTAGTCCACATGGACAAGGAGCCATGAGCGGGACGATAATCGGGTTCCGCCGATTACTCGCGGTGGAACAGGAGGAGACAGGGAAGTGGCCGCTACCCAGTCCTCACAACGGTTTTGCGCGGGTCCCAGCGCACGCTCGTGGGCCCGTGTCCCTGCGGCTGTCCACCCCTCCCACACACCGTGGCCCTGCACGCCTGCTCTTCGACCACCACAAGGAAGGAGGTACGGAGCATGAAGAGTCTCATCGTCGGAGCGGTTCTGCTACTGGTGGCGGCGATTGTTCTGCAGTCACTCCCTGACTTTCAGCGCTACCAGCAGCTGCGGGACATGTAGCCCGGAAGTCCCGTCCGCCAGGGCCCCTCGCTGCCGGCCGAATCTGGCCCGGGGGGCCCTGGCGCGTAAGGCTCGGGGAACGCTCCCGGGGGAAGGCCCTAGGGAGGTTTGGAAGAGATGTCGACACGGGAGGGGGGTTTGATGGGGCAGCTCCGGCAATTGGTTTTTGAGTACGCCTTGAAAGTGAAATCGAAGGACGACGTCGTTGAGCAGATGCTGGCGGTCCTGCAGTCGGCATTCCCAGTAGGGGCGGGCAAGGGTGCGGGTGCCGGGAGGCTCGCGGGCTTCGACCTCTCCCCGCTGAAGGCATTGGCCGGAGGCACGGACCTCTCGGCCTTGGCCGATGTCGATGCCTTGAAGGGTCTCGTGACCCAGGCCCTGAAGGTGGCCGGCCCTGCGCTCGGTGGCCTTGCCGGGTCCGGGTCCGGTTCGCCGTCCCGGGCGCACACCGTATCCAACCGCCCCGCGCCACCGCCCGTGACCGCCGGGCGCAAGGGTATGCCGAGTGTCCTCGGCACCACCGCAGCACCCCCGGCCGCCGAACCGGCAGCGGCCGAGGCCCCGGCTGGGGAGGTGGTTGCGGACGTGGTTACGGAGGCCGCCCCCGAGCCGAGAGCCGCTGCCAAGCCCCGGTCCTTCGGCCCACCGAGGCGGCGTATGCCGAGCGTGCTTGGTGCCCCGGCGCCTGAGCCCGAAGCGGCTGCACCAGAACCCGAGCCCGAAGCCGGTGCACCAGAACCCGAGCCCGAAGCCGGTGCACCCGAGCCCGAAGCGGCTGCACCAGAACCCGAAGCGGCTGCACCAGAACCCGAGCCCGAGCCGGCTCCGGAGCCGGCCCCCGCCGCCGAGGCTTCCTCGGGCCGGAGGGCGAGGCGCCGTATGCCCAGCGTCCTGACGGGGTCCCGCCCCGCGGGCCCGGTGGAGGTGGTCCCGGCCCCGGCCCTCGAGGCTGAACCTGCACCAGCGGCGGCCGCGCCCGAACCCGAGCCCCCGTCCGCCGAACCGGAACCCGAGCCCGAGCCGCCCGCACCGAAGGCGGGTCGCCGGCGCATGGCGAGTGTGCTCCCCACCTACCGCCGCCCTCAGGTGGGGGTGGCGATCCCTCCGGCGCCACCCCCGAGCGCACAAGCCGTCGAGCCTGAGCCGGAACCGGAGCCTCTGGCAACCGAACCCGAACCGGAAGCCGTTGCCCCCGAGCCCGAACCAGAGCCGGTCGCGGCAGAGCCCGAACCCGAGCCCGAGCCCCCGGTAACCCAGCCGGAACCCGAGCCCGAACCAGAGCCGGTCGCGGCAGAGCCCGAACCCGAGCCTGAGCCCCCGGCCCCCGAGCCGGAACCAGCACCGCCCGCGGCCGCGGTCCGGCCCAAGGTGACCAGGGCGCGGGCGAAGCCGCGTGCCCCGTCGGCCGAGAAGTTCACTGCCAAGAAACCGGCAGCAAAGAAGAGTGCGGTCAAGCAGGCTCCAGCGGCGCGGCGACCCCGCAAGGCCATCGCCTCCAAGCCAGCGGCGATGGACGCGCCGGCCTTCAAGGCAGTGGCGCCGGCCAAGAAGGCCGGAACGAAAAAAGCGGCTCCGAAGCCGGTGCCTGCCAAGCGGGCGCCGGCAAAGGCTACGGCGAAGAACGTCGTGGCCAAGCCCACGACCGCCCAGAAGCCGGCCGACGGCCGGAAGGTCGCCCCCGCCAAGGCGAAAGCCACGACCAAGGCGAAAGCCACGACCAGGGCGAGGGCCACGACCAGGGCGAAGCCTCCGGCCGGCAAGGCGGTCGCCGCGAAAACCAAACCCCAGCCCCGAGCAAAAGCTGCCCCCGCCAAAGCTACAACCACAGCGAAGGCAAGGGCCCCAAAGGCAAAGGCAAAGGCCAAGGCCAAGCCACGAGCACCCCGGAAGGCGACGCCGGGCGCCTGACCGGTCGCAGGGAGTGACGTTGCCGGCGTAAGCGGATGCCGTCGCCACTCTACGTGGCGGTCTTGCCCCGCGGCGGACAGGCTCCGAGGGACGAGATGCTGTTTGGCCGCGCATATCGCGGTCAAACAGCCACACGATGCTGACACCCTGTGGGAAACCGGACAAGCCGGTCACCGGAGCCTCCATTTGACCCATGGGCGACCACCGAGCGTGATGGACCGGGGCCCGACAGGCCCGACAGGCCCCAGGCCCCCAGCGGCCCCCGGCCCTCAGGCGATCGCGAGCTGCAGCAGCAGGGCGACGTTCAGGCTCACGATGAGCGCCACCACGATCACCGCCAGCACGGTCGTCACGGGACGGTTCGTGAGCGCCCCCATCAGGCGCCGGCGGGTCGTGAACCAGACGAGGGGCACGACCGCGAACGGCAGGCCGAAGCTCAGGAAGACCTGGGACAGCACCAGGATCCTCAGGGGATCGAGGCCGATGGCGATGACGACGATCGCCGGCAGCAGGCTGACGCCCCGGCGGACGAACAGGGGCATCCGGTAGCCGACGAAGCCCTCCATGATCGCCTGGCCCGCCATCGTGCCCACCGTGGACGAGGAGAGGCCGGAGGCCAGCAGCGAGATGCCGAACACCAGGCCCGCCAGCGGACCGGCGATCGGAACGAGGGTCTTGGCCGCGTCCTGGAGCGAGGACACGTGCAGCCCATGGGCCCAGAACACGGCGGCGGCCATGATCAGCATCGCCGAGTTCACGAACCAGGCACCGTTCATGGCGATCGCCACGTCGAGCACCTCGAAGCGGAACAGGCGACGGGCCTGTGCGTCGTCGTGGTGGGGTATGCGGGACTTCGTCAGTTCCGAGTGCAGGAAGACGACGTGCGGCATGACCGTGGCGCCGAGGATGCCGATGGCCAGGTAGAGCGCGTGGCCCTTGGCGTAGGGGGTGAACATCCCGTGCAGGATCGGGCCGGCGGGCGGGTGGGTCAGGAAGATCTCGATCGTGTAGCAGAGACCAACGACGCCGACCAGGGCCATGATCACGTACTCGATCGGCCGGTGGCCGTACCGGTGCAGGTAGAGGACCCCGAATGCAAACAGACCAGTGAGCAGCGCCGCGGGCAGCAGCCCCAGGCCGAAGAGCAGGTTGAAGCCGATAGCGGCCCCCAGGACCTCGGCGAGGTCGGTTGCCATGGCCACGATCTCGGCAATCACCCACAAGCCGATCGACACGGGCTTGGAGAACTCGTCCCGGCAGACGCGGGCCAGTCCTCGCCCCGTGGCGATGCCCAACTTCGCGGACAGCGTCTGGATGAGGATGGCGAGCAGGTTGGCGGTGAGGACCACCCAGAGCAGCCGGTAGCCGAACTCGGAACCGCCGGCGATGTTGGTGGCGAAGTTGCCGGGGTCGATGTAGGCGACGCTGGCGACGAAGGCGGGGCCGAGGAACGGCCAGACGCCCTTCAGGCGCTTGACCGTGGTGTGGCCAGCCCGGACCGGGAGCCCGAGGGCCGCGGCTTCCTCGGTGGGGGTCTCGCTCGCCCGCTCGAGCTCTCTCATGCCGGCGGGTGCCTGCCCCCGTCCTCGACCCGGATGTCCTCGACCCGGATGGCGCGCGCCAGTCCCAGGGGCACCGAGATGGGCGAACCGTCGAGCGAGACGACGATCGGGCCCTCCCAGACGCTCTGCTCGACCACGAGCACCCGCCGCCCGGGTGTCAGGCCGAGCCGTTCGACGGCCCGCAACTTGGCGGGGTCGCGGTCGGAGATGCGGCTGATGACGACCTCGCTGCCGGCCGGGGCCGACTGCAGGGGCAGGGTCGGGTGCTCGACCAGCGTCCCGTCGGGAGCGGGGATGGGGTCACCGTGGGGGTCAAAGGCGGGCCGGCCGAGCGCCTGCCACATCCGCTCCTCCAGCAACTCGGAGATGGAGTGCTCGAGGCGGTCGGCCTCCTCGTGGACCTCGTCCCACCCGTAGCCGAGCGCCTGCACGAGGTACGTCTCGATGAGGCGGTGGTGCCGGATCATCTCGACGGCGACCTTGAGCCCGGCCGCCGTCAGGCGTGCCCCCCGGTAGGGGTCGTGGACGATGAGCTTCAGCGTGGCGAGCTTGCCGAGCATCTCGCTCACCGACCCCGGGCTGACGCCCATCTCCTCGGCGAGGGCGGAGTTGGGTACCACGACCTCGTCCCTCCCGGCGAGCCGGAAGAGCGCCTTGAGGTAGTCCTCTTGTGCTGCAGATGTTCGGCGGTGCCCAGCTTCAAGTTTTGGCATACCTAAATCTTAACTCGGCTATGCCGAATTCGCCTTCCTGCGGTTGCTTCGCCAGCGTCCGGGGATTATGATGACACCGTTCTATGTAGCATTCGACCGTGCAGGTCACCATCGAAAATCCAAGGTGTTGAGGAGGCCAAGAATGTCCGTTGAGTCCCGGATCCCCCAGCCTGGAACCGCTGGAACCCCTGGAACCCCCAGCGCAACGCTCCCCCCAGGACCGAAGGGCCTGCCGGTGCTCGGGCCGCTGCTGGAGTTGAAGAAGGACCTGCTCGGCACCACGTACCGAGCGATGCTGGAGTTCGGCGACGTGGTGCGCTTCGCCGGCGCCCCGGGCAAGTACCACCGCGAGGCCGTCTTCCTCTACCACCCCGACATGGTGCAGTACGTGCTCGCCACCGGCGCCGACAACTTCTACAAGGGCGACGAGGCCTACACAGAGCTCCGGGAGGTCCTCGGCAACGGCCTCCTCACCGCCGAGGGGGACGTCTGGAAGCGCCAGAAGCGCCAGGTCCAGCCGCTGTTCACCCATAAGACCGTGGCCGACTACGTCCCGATGATCGCGGACGAGGGCGCCCAGGTCGTCGACCGCTGGCGGCCGTCCGCCGACGGCGGGACGGTGGACCTGGGGGCCGAGATGCCGCGGGTGACCCTGCGGGTCGTCGGCAAAGCGGTCTTCGGTGCCGACGTCGACCACATGCTGCCCGTCTTCAAGGATCGGGTGCCGTACCTGAGCGAGCGGGCGTTCAAGCGGTCGGTCAACCCCTTCCGGCCACCGCAGAACTGGCCCACCCTCGGCAACCGCAAGGCCCACGCCATGCAGGACGACATCAACAAGGTGGTGGACGACCTCATCGCCGGCCACCGCCGCGACCCCGACGGCGGCAGAGACCTCGTCCGCTTGCTCATCGGGGCGAGCGACCCGGAGACAGGGGAGCGGCTCAGCGATGTCGAGATCCGTGACCAGGCCCTCGTGTTCCTGTTGGCCGGGCACGAGACGACCGCCACGACACTGACGTTCGCGCTTCACCTGCTGGGCCATCACCCCGACGTGCAACGCCGGGTGCACGACGAGGTCGACCGGGTCCTGGGGGCTAGCAA
>Ga0137391_10002738_pt1 | contig 13250 bp, 14 predicted proteins | sample 15con2h24BmetaG_FD_101399 | JGI IMG/M metagenome (GOLD analysis project Ga0137391, IMG submission 101399) | Vadose zone soil microbial communities from Angelo Coast Range Reserve, California, USA - 15con2h2.4B metaG | ecosystem: Environmental > Terrestrial > Soil > Vadose zone > Saprolite...
CTCCGCCGCGAGTTCCTCACCGCACGATTTCCCGCCATACGGCCGGGTCAGACCCCACCCGGACAAATCCCCGACTACGCCTGGACCTGCGACATCCTCGCCGCATAACTCGGAAACACGAGGGCCTTAGTGCGTGCCGCGGTGTCGAGCTGCTGCTCCAGCACGGCGTCCGGCACCGCGAGCAGCACCAGGTCCACCGGTTCGGGCACGTCGGCCAGGGTGGGCAGGCAGGGCACGTCGTTGATCTCGGTGTAGCGCGGGTTGACCAGGTACGTGCGGGGGCGAGACGGGCTCCTTTGCATTTCCGCGATCATCCGCGCGCCGAGGCTGCCCGGGCGCGCGCTGGCCCCGACCAGCGCGACGCTGCGCGCCTCGAGCATCGCGGTGACGGCTTTTTGGGGCGGGGCCGCCGTGATGGTGCTGGGCGCGGTCATCTGCGGCGGGCGCGGCGAACGGTTTGGGCGGGTCCTCGGCGGGCCGCATGCCGGTCGGTGATCGCGGCCCGGGCCGCCTGCATGCCGGGGATGCCGCAGACCCCGCCGCCGGCGTGGGTGGCCGAACTGGCGTAGTACAGGCCGCGCACCGGCGTGCGGTAGTCGGCGAAGCCGGGCGCGGGGCGCATGTGGAAGAGCTGCTCCAGGGACAGCTCGCCGTGGAAGATGTTGCCGCCGATCAGGCCGTAGTCGTGCTCCATCTCATACGGGCCCACGATGTCGGCGTGCAGGATCGAGCTCTTGAAGTTCGGCGCCACCTCGTTGTAGCAGTCGATCATGCGGTCGGCGTAGGCCTGGAGTTCGGTGGTGTGCGGTTGTTCGTTCCAGTCGGCCGGGACCCACTGGGTGAACAGCGACATGATGTGGTACCCCTCCGGGCACAGCGTCGTATCGAAGACGGTCGGGATGACCCCGTCGCTGAACGGTTTCATCGCGGGCCTGCCCTCCCGGGCGTCTTGGAAGGCGCGCTCGATGTACGGCATGGCGGGCGCCATCTCGACCGAACCCGTGTGGTGTTCCTGCAGGTTGGTGCCGGGATCAGCGGTGAAGTCGGGTAGTTCGGCCAGCGCCAGGTTGATCTTGACGACGCCGCTGCGGCTCTTCCAGTGCTCGATGTCTGCGACGAAGCTGTCCGGCAGGTTCTGCCTGCCCACGTGGTCCAGGAACGCGGTGCGCGGGTGCAGCGAGGTGACGACGACCTTGGCGGTGATCTGCTGGCCTGTGTCTAGCACCACACCTGCGGCCCGGCCGTCTTTGAGCAGGAGCTTTTGTACTCTGGCGCCGGTGCGGATCTCGGCGCCGTTCTCGCGGGCGGCCATCGCGATCGCGTCGGCGACCGCGCCCATGCCGCCTTCGGCGAAACCCCAGTTGCCCAGGTGGCCGTCGCCGACGTCCCCGATGGAGTGGTGCGCCATCACGTAGGCGGTGCCCGGCTCGTAGGGCCCGGCCCAGGTGCCGATCACGCCGTTGACCGCGAGCGCGCCCTTCACCTGGGGCGACTCGAACCAGTCGTCGAGCAGGCCGGCGATCGACATCGTCATCAGCCGGGTCACGTCGGCGATCGTGCGCACCGACAGGCCGCGGTGCCGCCAGGCCAGCTTGAGAGTCTCCTTGAGGTCGCGGGGGGTGCGCGAGCCGAGGTTCGGCGGCACGGTGAGCAGCAGCGGGCCGAGCACGTCGGCCAGGCCGGCCAGCCAGGCGTCCCACCGCGGCATCGCGTCGGCGTCCTGCTTCGACCAGCGGGAGATCTCGTCGTGGTTGCGCTGGGCGTCGTCGGCGTAGAGCTTGATCGAGCCGCCCTCGGGGAAGGCCTGGTAGTACGGGCCCATCGGGAAGATCTTGTAGCCGTGCTTGGCTAGCTGCAGATCTTTGATGATGGTCGGCGGCAGCAGCGACATCACGTACGACAGGCGGCTGACGCGGAAGTCCGGGGCGTCCGGCCAGGGAGCTTCGGTGGTCGCGGCGCCGCCGGTCTTGGGCCGCGCCTCCAGCACCAGCGTCCGCGCGCCGGAGCGGGCCAGGTACGCCGCGGCGACCAGGCCGTTGTGCCCGCCGCCGACGATGATCGCGTCGTAATCCGTAACCGCCGCCCTGGTTGCCTTCGTTGCCATGAAACCAGACCCTCCGAAAGGTTGACTGAACATTCAGTCTAGAAGCTGCTACGATTACCCACAAGGCCGCCAACGAGGGAGCGGGACATGAAGGAGCACGCTGGCGCGTCGCGAGACACGGGGGGACAGCGGCGCGAGCAGATGTTGCGGGCCGCGCTGGACGTCATCGTCGAGCGGGGCTACGCCGACACCAGGATCGCCGACGTCGCCGAACGCACCGGCACCAGCCCGGCGCTGGTCATCTACTACTTCAAGACCCGCGACCAGCTGCTGACCGAGGCGATCAGGTACTCAGAGGACTCCTGGTACGCCGAATACCTCCGGCGGATGGAGGAGATCCCGACGGCGGCCGGGCGGCTGGCCGAGCTCATCGCCATGATCTGCCTGCCCGGCACCGATCCCGAGCCGCGCAGCTACTGGCTGCTGTGGCTGGATCTGTGGGCGCTGTCGCCGCGGAGCCCGGGGGTAGCCGCGGTGCGGCAGAAGTCCGACGAGCGGTGGCGAGAGGCCATCCGCTCCATCGTGCTGGCCGGCCAGGAGGCCGGCGAGTTCGCGTCCGTGGACGCGGACGACTTCACGATCACGCTGTCCGCCCTGCTCGACGGGCTGGCGGTGCAGATCGCGCTCGAGGATCCGCACGTGCCGCCGCAGCGCACGTACGAGCTGGCGATGCGGTTCGCGGCGGGGCAGCTGGGGTTTGACTGGAAGCCCGCACCCGCACCCAAGCGGGCGCGCAAACGCGGCAGGTAACTGGAGGTAGGCGCGGTGGCCGGAGGAATGCCCTCGCGGGGGGGTCTGGGGGGGTCGTCCCCCCGGGCAAGCATCGAGCTGTCCGGGCTGACCAAGAAGTTCGGCGAGATCGCGGTAGACAACATCGACCTGACCGTGGCCAGCGGCGAGTTCTTCTCCCTGCTCGGCCCTTCGGGCTGCGGCAAGACGACCACCCTGCGGCTGATCGCCGGCTTCGAGCAGCCGACCTCGGGCCGGATCCTGCTCGACGGCGTCGATGTCTCCGACGTGCCGCCGCACCGGCGCAACGTCAACACGGTGTTCCAGAGCTATGCGCTTTTCCCGTTCCTCACCGTGTTCGACAACGTGGCGTTCGGCCTGCGGCTCGGTGACTGGGCGCTGACCTCGCAGCGGTGCGAGGCGACCGCGGCGGGCCGCTCGCACGCGGTGATCAGGCCGGAGCGGGTGCGGATCGAGGCGCACGGTTCGGCCGGCGAGAACCGCGTGCCCGCCATGGTCGAGCGCGTGGTCTTCCTCGGCGCGGCCACTCAGGTGATATTGCGGCTGGCGCCCGGCATCCCGCTGCTCGCGCTGATGCAGAACGACGGCGAACGTCCTGACCTGGCGCAGGGCACCCCGGTGCATTGTTACCTGCCGCCGGACGCGCTGCGGGTACGCCGCGATAAGCCCGGCTGCGCGATACTTTCAGCATGCGCAGACCCCAGCGCCGTGAACGCGCCATGCGGCAATTCCGGCAACTCCAGACCCTGCCTCCCCAAGAGCGCGGCGCCGTAATGGCCGGCCTGCTGGCCAACGCCGTGGCCACCGTCCTGCTGCAGACCACGCTGGCCGCCCTCGCTCGTCCAGATTGAGCTGTGGGCCGGCTCTAGGGCCCGCTGCACGACGCTGGCCAGGTCGTCGCGGACCGAGCCAAGGTCCACGGCATCCTGGAGGCGTGCTGCGAACGCGGCCACGGTCTGTTCGGCGTCATACCGTGTCCGGTTGAACCGCCGGTCCACCATCCGCTGGACGCGGCGCCGCAGCGGGCTGAACAGGGCCGCCGCCACCAGCGTCGAAGCGGCCACCGACCCTGGAGTGTTAAAGGTGAGCACGTGAGTGGCCAGCAGCACCAGGCCCGCGTACAAGCCGACTCACCGCGCTGCCGAAGGGTTCGGCGGATGAGATGGTCACGCACGTCAAGGCGACGGCCGCGCCGCTCGCGAACCACTTCAGCTGCTGCCGCCGGTCGCCGGAGGATCGCCGCCAGGACGCCACCTGGTAGCCGACAGAAACCAGGCAGAACCCGACGAACACGACGACGGCGGCGAGCGCGACGGCGGCCCCTCCGTAAGCAGGATGAGCCAGCCGATCGGATTCGCCGGCCGGCGCCATGCGACGATCAGCCCCACCGCCGCCAGCGGCACCACGTCTGGGTACGACTGGAGCAACTGGGTGAGCACGGGCTGGCCGGCCAGCATGGACAGGGGCGCCACCGCCGCGATCAGCACCAGCACCAGCCCGCCGAGGACCGTCGCGGTCAGCGGTGACGCGAAAGAGAAGCGGCGGCGCTGTCCCTTTCTCACGAACCGCACGCTACCCCCAGACCGTTCCGGGAACGTTACCGCCGGCCTCCCGTCCGGTGGCCTGGCCCCGACTGCGTCCGCACCTGCGCCGACCTGGCGGTTCGGGGGCGGAACTGTATTAATTGTGGAGTGCCGGTCCTCCGGGTATTACCTGGTTAGTTACCGGCCTTGGGGTGGAGGTCCAATATGCCCGTTCCCAGACATTCTGTGGCATTGCCGAGTGTCCAGCTTCCGGTTGGGACGGACTGCGGCGGCGTGACCGAACTTCGCGTGCACGGGGTCGGAGGGTCGCCGCCGGACGCCACCCTCGGCGACCTGGCTCCCGAACAGGTCAGCGGCGATGCGATCGCGGGCTTCTACCGCTCCTCGGACCACCGCACCAGCGCCCCGGACTGGTACGCACGGCTCGACGTGGACCGGCACGTGGAGGTCTATTCGTGGGGCGGCCTGACCTCGCGGAGCAAGGTCCGGGTCCTGTGGCTGGCGCTGCTGCCGTTCCTGTTCGGCAACCTGGCGGGCTGGATGTGCTCGGCCAGCACCCGCAAGTCGGCCTGGAGGTTCCGGCTGCACCGCCTGGCCGCCGGGCTGGGCGCGCTGGCGCTGACCGTAAACGCGGCCCTGGTCGCGGTGATGATCAGCGCGGACGTGGTCGCATACCAGACGACCCGGGCCGGGGTCGCCCGCCATCAGTGGTGGCTCGCGCCGCTGGGCTGGCATTTCGTCGCCGGTCATCCGGCCCGCCAGGTCATGCTCGGGGTCCTGGTGCCGGTGCTGTTCGTGCTGGCGCTGGTCTGGCTGGCCCGCCGGTCATGGCGTTACGAACGCGTGCGGCCGCCATACCAGATAGAGAACGGACGCAAGGACGAAGCCAGGAAGATCACGGCGGCCACCCTTCCGGGCGGCCTGGCCGACGACGAATTCTGGGACGGGGAGGGCAGCGTCCGCCTGCTCACCTGGCTGCATGTCGCCGTGGTCGGGGGATTCCTGGCGATCGTGCTCGGCGTCACCGCGAAGGCGCTTACCGCGACCGGATCGTTGCATGCCATCGCCTTGGGGTGGATCGCGATCGGCCTGGGCGCGGTCACGGTCCTGTTCGGAGTGGCCTATATCTGCCTGGACGCCCTCGGCACGCCGCCCATGGACGCGGCGGCCGCTGCCGCGCCGGCCGGCGGCGCGCTCACCGATAAGCTCCGCGGCTGGCTACGGTTCCTGCCCGTGCCTGCGGCCGCCGCCGTGATCGCCGCCGGCGTCTTCGCCTGGTTGCAGCCCGGCGGACCGGCGGGGCGGGCGGCGGGACTGCCGGGGATGGCCAGCGTGACCGGCTGGACGACGCTGGCGATCGCCGTGGCAGTGGCCGTCGCGCTCATATCCATGCTGCTCGGCCTGCCCGGCAGCAAGGGGACCCTGATCGGCGGCCCCTGGGTCACGCTGGTGCTGGCGTTCAGCATGCTGAACACCCTCATGCTCGGCGCGGCGATCTGGGTGGCGCACCTGGTGGGTCCGGTGACCAGCAGCGCGGCCGACGCCGTGACGCGGCCGCAGGGCAAGATCTACCTCCCGTACGTGATCACGTCGGGGATTCCGCTGGTGGTGTGGGCGGCCGTGCTGGCCATCCTGGCGTTCGGGCTGACCGAGGCCATCCGGTGGCTGCGGACCCATCAACTGCCCGGCGAAACGGCCCAGGAGTACCAGGACCAGGCCGCGGCCTTCAGGGACCCGCTGACCGCGCAACGAAAAGTCTGGTACTGGTCCGGGCTCGATCCGTTCCCCCCGCCCGGGGACACAACCGGGGATCCCGGCTCCAGCCAGGGCTGGGAGCAGAAGATCGCCCGGGCCCAGTTCCTCGGCGAGGCGCCGCACGATGCCACCTGGCTGCTCTGGGGCATTATCCTGGCGCAGCTGGTGATGGCCCTGTGCGTCTGGCAGTTTCACGTCCAGCCGCCGGTGGTCATCCGCAACATCGGAGTCGGCATCGCCGGCCTGGTGCTGCCGACGCTGATGGCCTTCTTGTACTCGGCGTGGAATGACCCCAGCCGGCGGCGCACGATCGGGGTCCTATGGGACGTCGGCACCTTCTGGCCGCGGTCGTACCACCCGCTGTCGCCGCCGTGTTATAGCGAACGGGCGGTGCCTGAGCTGCAGCGCCGGATGTGGTGGCTGCACGACAACGGCGGCCGGGTCATGCTGGTCGCGCACAGCCAGGGCGCGGCGCTCGCGACCGCCGCGCTCGTCCAGCCCGAGTGCCGTCCTGAGGGTGACTACCCGGCGCTGATCACGTTCGGCTCCCCGGTGTGCAAGCTCTACAGCTGGGGCTTCCCCGCCTATTTCAACCGCAAGCTGCTCGCGCCCCTGGAGCGGGGCGGGGCGGGACGGCTGAACGACTGGCGCAACCTGCACTACCCCACCGATCCCATCGGCGGATCCGTAGCGCCGGACCTGCGCACGGGCGACGATCCGGTGGACACCGAGCTGCTCGACCCGGCGGAGTGCTATTACCTCTACGGGCAGCCACCACCCTCGTCCCAGGGCCATTCCGGCTACTGGGCCGACCCCCGCGTCTGGCGCCTGATCAACCGCGTCGCCGCCGGGCTTCGAAACGGGGCGCCGCCGCCGCGACCCCCGGGCAACGGGTCGGTCCCTGGCACCCGGACGAGCGGGCCCTCGCCGGAACTCGTCCCGGGACTCGCTCAGGCTCGGGAGGCGAGCCCGGCAGAGCTGGCGGTAAGCCTGGATAGCGGCGGCGAGGCGGTCGAGGTACTCGCGCCCGAAGGGAGCGTGACCGTCGACGGCGATGACGGCGAGGTAGCCGTCTAGCCGCCGTCCTCAGGGGGCGGAGACGCGGGCGGCGATTCACGATCGTCAGGTCTCGTCGTGCTCTTGCAGGAAGGTGCGGAACTCGTCGATCGCCTGCTCCTGGTCCGGTCCCAGGTCTTGGACCACGGCCATCTCGGTGCCGGTCCAGTAGGCCCCGGAATAGTCATCGCCGTCGGCCGAGGGCACCAGCAGATGGCCGTGCGCGATTTTTATGTGGTCCCGCACCTCGCCCCACGAGACGCCGGGCGGCACCAGGCCGATCGCGGGCGCGTCGCTGTCGTCGAACTCCAGGTCCTCCAGCACGCGTCTCCCTCCGGTGGCTCTTAGCGTAATCCTGGGGCACGCAGTCGGCCCGTTCGGGATAAAAATGAGAAAGCGGGACGGTCAGCCTTCGCTGCGCGCGATCGTGGTGAGGGCCTCGATCCGGCTGCCGCGCTCGCCGCGGGTGAGCCAGCGGTAGCCGATGTAGCCTCCGATGGCGACGACGAAGGACATGACCAGCATGATCGTGCCGAGCGCGTTGAGCGCCGGCCCGCCGTTGCCGCCATGCTGCTGCGAGTAGATGTACACCGACATCGGCGTGTTGCTGGCGTTGGAGCTCAGCAGGTCGACGAGCACGAAGTCGTCGACGACGCCGGAGAAGACCAGGACTGCGCTCGCAAAGATGGCCGGGGTGAGCAAGGGCATCATGACCCGGTATGTGACCTGCCACGGGGCCGGCGAACCTGGCCACGAAGTACGCAGCCGGATAGGCGATCAGCAGCGAGATCAGCGAGGCCAGGGCCACATAGACGAGCGTCCTACCGATGATCGGGCCGACGAAGGCCGACGCCCCGGCAATGTCGTGCCACGACGCGGTGAAGTTCGTGGTGCTCCAGCTCATTGACGTGGTCCTTACGCCAGGCCATGCCGGTCGTGTAGATGGTGTAGGGCACTGTGTACTGCCACTTGCCGTCGTAGAACGGGTTGGTGAAGTCCGGCCAGGCCTGCGCGATGTTCGGGATGTAGCTGTGGTTGAGCGGCTGGATCATCTTCCCGTACGCCAGTTGCCCCATGACGTCGATGGTCGGGAAGAAGACGTCGAAGTTGAGCTGCCCGCTGCGCAGCTTGGCCAGCGCGGCGTCCATGTTTTCGAACGTGGTCACCTGGACCTTGCAGTTGTACTTCTTGCCGAAGTCCTTCAGGCACTGGGGGTTAATGTAGGCGACCCAGTTAAAGAGCCGCAGCGTGGCGTCAGCCCTCGATCTTGATGATCAGGTCCCGGCCGGTGATCGAGCGCATGAGGTGGACGGCGTCCATGGTGGCTTCGGTGCCGGAGTTGGCGAACCGCCAGCGGGGCAGGCCGAACCGGCGGGCGAGTTCCTCGGCGACCGCGATCGCGTTTCTGGTCGGCTGGGCGAAGTGGGTGCCCAGGCCGGCTTGTCTGCTTATCGCTTCTTGGATGGCCGGGTGGGCGTGGCCGGCCAGAGCGGCGCCGTAGCCGCCGTGCAGGTCCACGTACTCGTTGCCGTCGACGTCGTAGACCTTCGAGCCGCGGCCGTAGCTCAGCCAGACCGGCTGCGGCGCGGTGATCTGCCAGCTGGAGGTGACGCCGCCGGTGAGGTGGTTTTCGGCCTGCCTGGCCAGGCGGGCGGACTGCGGCTGGCGGCGGACGAAGATTTCCTCCTGCACCGCGATGATCTCTTTGAGCTTGGTGTCGGTGGTCACGGTGACTCCCAGCCTTGACTGAACGTTCAGTCTAGACTTCGGGGCCGAGGGCCGGCAAGGGTCTTGGGGAACGGGCTCGCAGGGGCTTGGCGAACGGGCTCGCGGGGTGTCGGGGAAATGGGCTCGCGGGATGTGGGGGAACGGGCTCGCGGGAGGTGGGGGAACGGGGAAATGGGGGTAACGGCACACGATATGGCGGGTCCTTAGATACTGAGAGCGAAGAGGCTTGCGAGGGTTAGCAGGGGGAAGCGGGGTTCACGTCGTGGCGAGGCGGGCGTACGCTTGCGAGTTGATGGGCAGCGCGTGCTGTCGCTGCTGATGCGCCCGATGTCCCCTCCCCTCGCTTCGTCGATCGTGGTCGCCGTCGCGTTGATCGTGGCGGAGGGTGTACCCGCTGCGCCGGGTCGCGCCGGAGATCTCCCCTTGGGTGTGGTGTATCTGGTGGGTGTGCTGGTGGGCCCGGCGGCGCTCAGGATCTTGCTCGCCGTCGCGCTGGTGCCCTGCTGCATCGCGGCGGCGACGCGAACGCGAGGGGACGGGGAGCGCCGTTGAGCGGTGAGGAATCGCGCGGGCTGGCCGGCGCGCAAGCGGCGTTGCGGCGGGTCGCGACGCTGGTGGCGCGCGGGGCGGCGTCGGAGGAGGTGTTCGCGGCGGTCACCGAAGAGATCGGGCAGCTGCTTCCGGTCGATAGCGCGGGCATGGGCCGCTACGAGCCCGACGGTACGCTCACCTTCGTCGCCAGCTGGGGCAGGGCAGTCGACTTCGTTCCCGTTGGCAGCCGGTGGAGCGTCGGGGGGAAGAACATCGGCACGATCGTGTTCGAGACCGGCCGTCCGGCCCGGATCGACAGCTATGCCGATGCCTCGGGCCTGGTCGGTGTCGCCGCCCGCCAGAAGGGCGTCCGCTCGTCGGTCGCGACGCCGATCATCGTCGAGGGCCGCCTGTGGGGCGTCGTGGGCGCCGGCTCGTCCGGGGAGCAGCCGCTGCCGGCCGAAACCGAGGCGCGCCTGGCCTCTTTCACCGAGCTTCTGGCGACGGCGATCGCGAACGCCGAGAGCCGCGCCGCTCTCGCCCGGCTGGCCGAGGAGCAGGCGGCGTTGCGGCGGGTCGCGACGCTAGTGGCGCGCGGAGTGCACCCGGAGGAGGTGTTCGCGGCGGTCACCGGGGAGGCCGGGCGGCTGCTCGGCGCGCACCTCGCCGGGATGGCCCGTTACGAAAGTGATGACACGGTGACTGTCTTGGCTACCTGGGCCGCCGAGGGCGAGCAGCACCCATTGGTTCCGGGTCCGTGGCCGCTCGAAGGGGGCGATCTGGCATCGACGGTCTTCCGGACGGGCCGACCGGTCCGGATAGACGACTATCACGGCGTTCCCGGGCGCATCGCCGCGTTCGTCCGGGAAGAGCTCGGGATCAGATCCTCGGTCGCCAGCCCGATCGTCGTCGAGGGGCGGTTGTGGGGCGTTCTGTTCCTCCACGCGAAGCAGAACCGCCAGCCGCTCCCGCAGGACACCGAATCGCGTATCACGGCCTTCACGGAGCTCGTCGCCACGGCGATCGCGAACGCCGAGAGCCGCGCCGGCCTGGCCGCCTCCCGCGCGCGGATCGTGGCCGCCGCTGATGAGACCCGGCGGCGGATCGAGCGTGATCTGCACGACGGCATCCAGCAGCAGCTGGTGTCGCTGATACTGGACCTGCGCACGGCCGAGGCCACCGAGCCGGGCCAGGTGGGCGAGCTGAAGGCGCAGCTGGACCGGACGGCCCGGGGGCTGGCCGGGGTGGTGGAGGAGCTGCGGGAGATCTCTCACGGAATTCATCCCGCGGTCTTGTCCAGCGGCGGTCTGGGGCCGGCGCTGCGGGCGGTGGCCCGCCGGTCCGCGGTACCGGTGGAGCTGGATCTGCGCGCCGGGCGGCGGCTGCCCGAACAGGTCGAGGTCGCGGCGTATTACGCGGTGTGCGAGGCGCTGGCCAACGCGGCTAAGCACGCGCACGCCTCCGTCGTGCACGTCGAACTCGACGCGCATGACGTGATGGTGCGGGTGACGATCCGCGACGACGGGGTCGGGGGGGCCGATCCCGCCCGGGGGTCGGGACTGGCCGGGCTCCGCGACCGCATCGAGGCGCTCGGCGGCACGCTCGAGGTCACCAGCCCCGCCGGCGGCGGCACCACGCTGCTCATCGAGATCCCAGCCGAAAGCCAGAACAACCCCGGGGCACCCGAACCGTAGACGCGGTTCCGCTCGATGGACTGCACCCGCCGGAAGCCTGGGCCAGGTCCGGGCGATCTAGGCTAATCCAGGAAATGAAAAAAACGCTCAGGATACGGAAACCATGGCAGATCACTCGCTTCCCTACCTGGCCAACTGCTCGATGCTGTTTACCGAGGAGCCCCTGCTCCGGCGCCCGGCCGCGGCCCGCGCCGCGGGGTTCTCGGCGGTCGAGTTCTGGTGGCCGTTCGCGACGCCGGTCCCCTCAGACCGCGAGGTGGACGCGTTCGTCGCGGCGATCGAGGAGGTCGGCGTAGCGCTCGTGGGCCTGAACTTCTTCGCCGGCGACCTGGCCGGCCCGGATTGCGGCGTGCTGTCGATTCCCGGCCGCAGCGGGCTCTTCCGCGACAACATCGACGTCACCGCCGGCATCGGCGGGCGGCTGGGCGTGCGCGGGTTCAACGCGCTGTACGGAAACCGGGTCGACGGAGTGGACCCGGCCGTCCAGGACGAGCTGGCGGCGGAGAACATCGCGCTGGCGGCCAAGGCCATCGCCGGGTTCGGCGGCACCGTGCTCATCGAGCCGGTGAGCGGGCCTAAGCCCTATCCGCTGCGCACGGCCGACGACGCGGTGGCCGTGGTCAAGCGCGCCCGCGGGGCGGGCTTCCCCAACGTCGGCTTCCTCTGCGACCTGTACCACCTGGCCAGCAACGGCGACGACATCGACGCCGCGATCGCCGCCCACACCGGGGTCACGGCGCACGTGCAGATCGCCGACGCGCCCGGCCGGGGCGAGCCGGGCAGCGGCCAGCTCGACCTGGACCGCTACCTGACCGCCCTGGCGGACCACGGGTATCGCGGCTGGGTCAGCCTGGAGTACAAGCCGACCAAGTCGACGGAGGCGAGCCTGGCGTGGCTGCCCAGGGAACGCCGGGCCGCGCCCGTGGGAGGCGCCGCCGCTGGGGGACGGACCGCGGCGGGCGGAGGAGCTACCCCTACCGGAGAGGAGTAAGCGTGAGCATGCGGATCGCGTTCATCGGGCTGGGCATCATGGGCGCGCCGATGGCCGCCAACCTGGTCAAGGCCGGCTTCGACGTCACCGGCTACAACCGCAGCCCGGCCCGGGTCGAGCAGCTCGTCGCGGCCGGCGGCCGCGGGGCGGCGGACATCGCCGAGGCGGTCCGTGACGCTGACGTGGTGGCCACCATGGTGCCCGACTCCCCGGATGTGCGCTCGGTGCTGGCGGGCGAGGGCGGCGTCTTCGACAACGCCCCCGCCGGGGCGCTGATCATCGACTTCTCGACCATCCGCCCGGACGTGGCGGCGGAGCTGGCCGCCGAGGGCGCCCGGCGCGGCTTCCGCGTGCTCGACGCGCCGGTGTCCGGCGGCGAGCAGGGCGCGATCGAGGGCGTGCTCTCGGTCATGGTCGGCGGCGCCGCCGCCGACTTCGAGGCCGCGGCGCCGGTCTTCGCCGCGGTGGGCAAGACCGTCGTGCATGTCGGGCCGGCGGGCTCCGGCCAGACGGTCAAGGCCGCGAATCAGCTCATGGTCGCGGGCATCATCGAGCTCGTCGCCGAGGCGATCGTGTTCCTCGAAGCCTATGGCGTCGACACCGAGGCGGCCCTGCGGGTCCTGGGCGGCGGGCTGGCCGGCAACACGGTGCTGCAGCGCAAGGGCGCCGCGATGCTCGCCCGCGACTTTACCCCCGGCTTCCGCGTCGCGCTGCACGACAAGGACCTGGGCATCATCACCGCCGCCGCGCGCGAGGCCGGCGTGGTGATCCCGCTCGGCGCGCTCGTCGCGCAGCTCATCTCCTCGCTGAAGGCGCAAGGAGACGGCGCCCTGGACCACTCGGCGCTGCTCAAGCTGGTGGCGCAGCTCTCCGGACGACAGGGGTGAGGAACGATGGCCGTCACCTTCGGTGACAACCAGTACGGCAAGGCGGAGATCCGCCTGGTGCACGTCGGCCGCGACGGTGACCGGCATCAGATCAAGGACCTGAACGTGTCGACCGCGCTGCGCGGCGACTTCGCCGACGCGCACCTGGTGGGCGACAACTCCAAGGTCGTGGCCACCGACACCCAGAAGAACACCGTCTACGCCGTCGCC
>Ga0137391_10002740_pt1 | contig 13246 bp, 11 predicted proteins | sample 15con2h24BmetaG_FD_101399 | JGI IMG/M metagenome (GOLD analysis project Ga0137391, IMG submission 101399) | Vadose zone soil microbial communities from Angelo Coast Range Reserve, California, USA - 15con2h2.4B metaG | ecosystem: Environmental > Terrestrial > Soil > Vadose zone > Saprolite...
AGGGTGTGCTAGGAAGCGCCAGTTCAGATAGTCCGCACTCCGCAATGTGTGTATTCCAGGAGTCGCGCGAAGATGCATGTCAAGTGCTGTGAATTCTTCGCCGCAGGGGCTTCGGTGAACCACCAGGTCGCACGCGTTCCCCCCTTTCCATCCACGGCGCGCCAGCACACCGTTTGCGATCGCACCCAACCCTCGGGCGAGCGATTTCGAGCCGGTCACGCGTTCCAACTTCTTTTCGGCTCGCAATGGCTTGCCCCAGCGCACGAGGGTTCCTGCTTGTTTCACGCCGAGCCGTTTGTAGACGGCCATCATGCTCTGACTGGGAAAATCGTAGCTAAATTCGAACGGAGATTCCTCGGTACCTTCGAGGCACGCGCGCTGCAACTGCAATGCAGGTCCCAAGCTCCTGTACTTCTCATTCATGCAAAAGTCGCCGAGCACAAAACCGATCCTTTCATCACCTTGGTAATACAATTTTCGGGGAAACGCCGCCGCGGCGCCTGCGATTTCATCGTTCGAATCACCGCAGGCCACCCAAGCGCGCCCCACGCCGTGCGGGGAATCGCAATACAGCCACTCAAACCTTCGTGCGTCGGACTTCGGTGTAAGATGACGACGGAACATTTCAATCAGGGCCGCCCGGTCAGACACCAAGTTTGCTCTTCGTATTCGGACAGACACTTCTGAGACCACCGATCGGCCCGAGATTGCCCGGCGCCCTTGCGACGAAGAAAAGTTTTTTCGAGCCCCAGCGTCTCTCCCGCAGCTCTCATGAGGAGTTTGAAGTCCGCAAGGTAACCCTTGAAATTCGAAAAAAGATCAGGTGCTCCGCTTGAAATCTCCCACGTAGCATTTCCAGGCTATTGCAGAGCAAGAGCGGGGCCAGACGCCCGGTTTTCGAGGTCTCTTTTTCTATCGTAAACGTCGCAGATTGTTTGGAATATGGGAGTCGGACCGCACGTCGCAGGTTGATCCCCGGGCTCGCCTCCCACCAGCCGTAACTATGGCTGCCTATAGTAGGAAAATCTTTTCTTGGTTCACCTCTTTGAATCTTGGGAACTCCTGGACATCTTCCGTGGGACAAAGCCCTCTCCCATAATACTGATAACATGGCCTTTAATGCCAGTCAAGAGACCGACTGAAAACTAGGTTTAAAGCTAGGCTCCCTGACGTTTAGCTGGTCTTGAATTGATTTGCAGCGATTCGAGACATGAACGCATTCGTGGTTCAATCGAGCCTCTCGCGGTCGTGTAGACCTTCAAAATACTGCCAATCTAGTCCTCGAACCGTCCTGAATTCAAGAGGTTAGGACTGAAGTCAGATTCTAGAATTCCTCCATCAAATAATTTGGTCCGCGAAGTGCAACTCAGGGTCACGTCTAAGTGCATCGCGGCAACACGGCCGGGTGATTATTCTGCGGCTCTCTCGTGACTCTCGACAATGGGATTTAGTCCGCGTGCCGATTTCCAGAGACCGATCTTCTGATGAAGATCGTGGACCCCTAGAAGGTATCTAGATGCTGAGAATCGGCGGCCAAAAAGTTCCCACTCCGTTGCTATTGCTCGTGGCAACGGACTGCGTCCTTATCGCAACTGGGCTTCTGATAGCAGCGATTGCCCGGTTTGCGGTCGAGGACTACGGCGCGGTTTTATCCTACCTAGCCTCTTGGCAAACTTTATTCCGATTGCTCTTTGCAATTTTGGTTTGTATTGTGGCTCTTTACTTCTACGACCTATACGACTTCCGTTTGATGCGGAGGCACAGCGAAATCCTCGTTCGTCTATTCCAGGCCTACGGCGTGGCGTGTTTGGCGTTGGCGGTCGGCTACTACATCGCACCAGACCTCGGATTTGGCCGAGGCATCGCCGCATTGGCTACCCCCTTGATCCTGACGCTGACGCTCGGTTGGCGATTGCTGTTAGCGGAGCGCGGTCATACTCTGGGTGGGTCTGAACGAATGCTCATTATGGGAACAGGACCAACCGGCATTTCCCTTGCAAGGGGCATTCTGGCGCGCCCCGAACTCCAGTTGAAGGTCGTAGGGTTCCTCGACGAGAAGGGTGAAAACATAGGGAAATCACTGGTAAATCCAGGAATCATCGGCGCAATCGCAGATGTGGAATCCATCGTTTGTCAAGAAAGGATTGACCATGTCGTGATTTCCCTGATGGAGCGCCGGGGGCGCATGCCAGTACGCCAACTCTTGCATCTGAAGTTTGCAGGTGTGCGCGTCGAGGATGCGCATAGCTTTTATGAGCGGATGAGCGGCCGCATCATTCTTGAGCATCTTTCGCCAAGTTGGTTAATTCTGTCCGATGGATTTCGTAAGTCCGCTCTCCTCACTTGGACTAAGCGTATAAGCGATGTCGTCATCTCGTTAGTCGCGTTTATTCTCTGCCTGCCTCTGTTCGCAGGTGTCGCACTGGCCATCTGGCTGGAGTCTGGATTTCCGATCCTGTTCCGGCAGCGGCGTACCGGACTCCGGGGACGGTGCTTCCAAATGCTAAAGTTTCGGTCGATGTACAAGAACGCCGAAGAAGCGGGTCCTCAATGGGCTGCCGACGGGGATCATCGTATCACTCGCGTCGGAGCATGGATCCGCAAATTCCGGATTGACGAATTGCCACAGGTTATCAACGTCCTTCGCGGCGAGATGAGCATAGTCGGTCCGCGGCCAGAGAGACCGGAATTCGTGTCCCTGCTCGAAGAGCAGATTCCCTATTACGGGCTGCGCCATTCGGTTAGGCCTGGCATCACTGGATGGGCGCAAATCAAGTTTCAGTACGGTGCGAGTGTCGAGGAGACGAAGACGAAACTCGAATATGATCTATTTTATATTAAACACCTCTCGATCATGTTGGATCTCGCCGTGTTGCTTGAAACTCTGAAGGTCATGCTTTCAGGTAGGGGTGCCAAATAGACATTGATACAAATACTGCTTCATTTGTGTGAGGATGACACTTCCCCATGGCGAGTCGCCCTGAGCTTGACAAAGCGGACAGATGGCGGGTGAACCTATTGGACAAGCTGCTCCTGGGTTCTTGGGTTTTTTCCTACATTGTATTCTTGTGGTGTTTCCGGATTCTGGGGAGATTTGAATCATCGCAGGCGCCCTCTCCGCCCCCGGGCAGCGTAAGACCATCGCGATAAGGACGTTAGCGTCGGCGAGTGTGACCTACTTCCATGAGTTAAGTTGCATGAAGGTCTATCCGGGTCGCCGCCTACTAGAGAACGGGCCTAAATTCTTGAACGATTGTCAAATGCCAGAGATGGTGGCTTATACCCGCTGCCATGGACCCTACCGTTCAAAATGTTTGACATTTTGCTTTAATCACGCTCCCGCCCGCTGGTTGAGGCTAGATAACCTTTGAGGTGAGCTACAAGGGTCGAATCCCACGCGCATGAAGGGTTTTTCCATATTTAAGCATATTGTTTCCAATAACGGCTCAATTTCACTGGAAACGAGAATTAACTCTTTGATGATCAATGAGTTAGACTTAGTCTTTACTGGCATCCATATTGCTTCTCATGTCTAGAATCTTGCTCAAAGTTCTCTCTGCGGGAGGCGGTAGTGTCAAAGCAGTTTCTTTTACATTTAGCGCTTGTAGTGTTGTTGGGGCTTTCGGGAGCCGCCTCGATGCACAGTGCCCAGAGCCCTGATTCATCAAACAAAAACAAAAAAGAGTATGTCGCCTCGAACACCAACAAAGATGAGCATGCCGCAGCCAAAGGCAGTGCCGCCCCAATCGGAGGGCCAGCAGCCATCAAGCTACCCGAAGGATATCGTGTGGGGGTAGATGATGAGCTGGTGATTTCTGTCTGGCATGAACCAGAACTTTCGCAAGGGGTTGCAGTTCGTCCGGATGGGATGATCACTCTGCCGCTGCTTAACGACGTCCAAGTGGTGGGATTAACGAGTGAAGAAATGCAAGTCCTCTTGACCGAGAAGATGAAGCCGTTCGTCAACGATCCACAGGTCACTGTGAGTGTCAAAGCTATCAAGAGTCGGAAGGTATTTCTTTTCGGCAACGTAGCGAAGCAGGGAGTCTATCCACTCGGCGGCCATAAGACGGTGATGGAGTTGCTCGCCGAGGCAGGAGGGCTCACCCCCTTTGCCAAGGAGAAGTCGATTTACGTTCTCCGCAGCGAAAATGGGAAACAGGTGCGCTTACCCTTCAACTACAAGAAAGCGCTTTCCGGCAAGGGTGTGAATCCCGAATTGCTTTCCGGTGACATGGTCGTCGTGCCTTAGAGCGAACAGGAGAGCCTCGGCACGCTCCAGACTGAGACGAGGGGAATAGAGAAATGAGGATCGCAAAGAAGTGGAAGTTACGGCTGAGTTGGCTCGTGGCAATGTTTCTAGCAGCTTCATTTGCCACAGTCGCGCAGGAAGAATCCTCGTCCAAGCCTTCTAGTCCGGATCAGCAGGACAAACCCAGTCCAGCCATTCAGACTGCCAATACCCAGACAGGAAGCGATACAGTCCAAGTGGTGCCAACTCCCGCCTATCCGGTGGACTCACGAATTCGAGCCGCGGGGAAGGCAGTGCCATGGGTCGGTTCGGTCGCACCTCTGCATTGGGGTCCCATCTCGATTGACGGCCTCGACTACGTCGCCATCTACGATCAGTTCTTCCCTTCGGGCGGTGGATCTTCTGATATCGCTCGTTTGAACATGCTTCGCGCGAACATCACGTTTGCCAAGGTTTTTAGAAAGAGCCGTTTTGTTTTTCAGTACACGCCCGTTCTCGCCATCCTCAACGGCCGATTAGGCGGGAATGCGGACCCGACCAGCGATCTATCTCTTGGAACTGTCTTCACACTCTCCCCGCGGCTCACTCTGACATTGAAAGATGATTTTGGCTGGCACCGAACCAGGCAGCTCTTTCCCGATGATTTACTGCTAATCGACAAACAAACCGGCGGTCTGGTTCAGTCTTATCTTCTTGAACCCAACGGCACGCTTTTGAGAAACTCGCTTTCCGCAGCAGTTGACTATAAGTTGGGTTCCAGAATCTTATTAAGTGCTGTTTCCACTTATGTCTATTCAGATATCGAAAATGCTAAAAACCTCTTCATTCTCCATGATTCCTTCAATACGGTTACCCTAACCTACGCCCTATCACAACGGAGCAACATCGGGTTCGTCGAATCGGTGGAGTTCTTGCACCCAGTGATACCCGTGTCTACGAATGGCTTGTTCCAAACTTCAGGATTATTCTATTCGGAACAATTCTCACCTAGTTTGAGAATTAGCGGACAACTTGGGGTCCAGTCTGCAAAGGCTCCTGGATTTGGTGGAGCGGCTTGGGGTGTGGCCGGCTCACTTAACTTGCTGAAAACTTTCGGGAATTCTGACGTAGCCATTGCGTACTTTCGAGGCGCCACGCTGACCAATTACATCGACAGCCGCCAGGCAGAGCATTCAGACATTTCCTATGGATATCGAATCTCACGCCAATTAGCCTGGACCAACGGCATTGGGTATTTCCGAACAATCGGACCCGCGCCGCGAGACGTTGGCAAGTATGGCCTTTCGACGATGACATATCAGCTTCCCATGGGTTTTTCCCTCTTCGGCTCATATAGGCGTTTTTTCCAGAAGTCTTCGAACCCGCTGCTCCTTTCCGGCGATCGAAACACATTCGTAATGGGGATACGATGGGAGCCTGCTCCCGCCGCCAAGCACTGACTCGGTCATGCAAGATCATTCCTTCGTATGGGTTGCGCCTCCTTTTTCCGGAGTAAGGCAATGCTGCTTCCGTCCAGTTGATCCCGCTGAAGCGTTCGTGATTGAACAAACTGTGAGCGACGCCGTTCCCCGCAAGGGCAAAGGCAGAGGCTGCGATTCACAGCGAGTCCAGGGCAGAACTGGGGAATTGATTTCCCACGGCAGGTATGGCGGTCGGATTCCTCAAATCAAAGAGGAACGCAACAAGTGTTAATTCATTGAGTTCAAAAGGGATAAGTGCTACAGATTCATATTCGTAGGCAGATGCTCTGGCAAGGAACGTGCACTAAAAGGATTGTTCAACATTTTATTGGCAAGTCCGCGGAGGCCCCTTACTTTGGTTGAAAACCCTCTTAGTCAAGTGCGCGCAGTTGATTCTCTGGTGGGCGAGACAAACTTCGGCATGTATCTGGAGATCGCTCGCCGGAGAAAATTGTGGATCATCCTGACCAGTGTTGGGGTCTTCAGTGCCATAACCATCTATGCAAAGCGGCTTCCGGATATGTACAGCGCCGAGACGGTTATTCTCGTGGACTCCGCCCAAGTTCCGGATAAGTATGTGCCTACCATGAGCACGGGGGACATCGCGGGACGCCTCACAACGCTGCAACAGCAGGTTCTATCCCCCACGAGGCTGAAAAAGTTGGTCGAATCTGAGGGGCTCTATCCGGATCCCAGCGAAAAGAAAACCGAAGCGCAAGTCGTACATTCGGTCCAGAAGTCTATTGTTGTGGAGGTTGTGAGTCCGGGTGCGGGCAAGATGAGCGCCTTCCGTATCGAGTACCACGGCCCGAAGCGGGAAGTAGTGGCGCGTATGGCGAACCAACTCGCCCAGATGTTCATCGAAGAAAACGTTAGAGCGCGAGTCGATCAAGCGGAAGACACCACGCAGTTTCTGCAGGATCAGCTGCAGGAGACCAAGCGTCAATTGGATGAAAAGGATGCGCAACTCCGCGCAATAAAATCGCACAACATTCTGGAAATGCCCGAGTCGAAACCTTATCACTTGGAGGCTCTTGCGAACTTGCGCACCCAAGTGCAGGGCATCCAGGACAAGATCCAGCAGGACCAGCGCGATAAGGCGATGTTGCAGTCCATGATACTGTCCGGGGCGGCTGCGCCCACTGTGGATGTGGACGGCGTCGCGACTGCTACAGGCGGAGGGGGCTACCAAGCGGAAATTCAAAAACTGGAAGTAAAGCTCTCGCAGCTTAAATCGCGCTATGGGCCCGGCCATCCGGATATCCGGAAGACGCAGAACGAAATCGATCAGCTAAGAGCCAAGGCTGCTGAAGAAGGACAGAGCAGCGCTGCGGATACTGATCAGGGAGCGGTGGTGACGACACCCAAGCAGAAGCCGAGGAATCCCGTCTTGGAAGCACAGATCGAAAAACTGGACGAGGAGATCCAACAACAGACGAAGCTCATTCAGCCTCTGCAGTCGCGGATGGACTTTCACGAATCCAAACTTGAACAGATTCCAGTTTTTGAACAGCAGATTGGACGGTTGCAGCAAGACTACGAAATCCTGAAGACTCAGTATACGGGGTTGTTGGACAAGGAGAAGGCCGCGGAAATCTCCCACGCGCTGGAAGTACATCAAAAGGGAGAAAAGTTTGAGATTCTTGACGCTGCCGTTACCCCTGAAAGACCCTCAGCCCCAAACCGGCTGCTGCTAAGTTTGGCGGGACTAGTCGGAGGCCTGTTGGGCGGCATAGTCCTGGCTGCAATTGCCGAGACGAACGATGAATCAGTCCGATCGGAAAATGAAGCCATGCGGATTCTTGGCAAGCCAGTGTTGAGTGGCATCCCGCAAATCATGTCTGATGGGGAGCGCCGCGCGAGGCTTTTGCGTGCAGGTGGAATGTTGGCCGGGACCGTCCTTGGCTCGGCTGCCCTTGGCTCCGTCCTTTCATTCCTTTCAGGAAGGATTTTCTAAGTGTACCTGTCTTTCTTTCAACTTAGGGACGAGCCATTTCGCCTAACCCCGGACCCGCGTTACTTGCATCTATCGGAGCCTCACCAGTTCGCGCTCACCGCCGTGTTGGAAGGCATTTTCTACCGGAAGGGTCTGGTGATGATCACGGGGGCGATCGGGACCGGGAAGACCACCATTGTCCACACGGCCTTGCAGTTGTTCTCCGACAGGAAGATGCCGGTCAAGAGTGCGCTGTTGTTTAACCCCGTGCTCACGCGGGACGAGTTCTTGGAGATGATGCTTGAAGAGTTTGAGGTGAAGTGCCCTTCCCAGAGCAAGCCGCGTCGATTGATGGCCCTGCACCAGATGCTGCTGGACACGCAGCGCCGCGGAGGGACGGCAGTACTCTTCATTGACGAAGCGCACTTGCTGAGTACCGAATTGCTCGAGGAAATTCGCCTGCTGGGCAATGCCGACATGCACCATGAGAAGCTGCTCCAGATTGTCTTAAGCGGCCAGCCGGAACTGCTGGACGTGATGAACGGACCGGCGTTGAGTGCGCTGAAGCAGCGAATCGCAGCTCGCGCCCATCTTCGGCCACTCAGCCAAAAGGAAACACGCCTGTATGTTACCGAACGACTCCAAGCAGCCCGATTGGAGGGGAACTCACCGTTCTCAATGCCGGCCATAGAAGCGGTCCATCACCACTCTGGTGGGGTACCTCGTTTGATCAACCTCGTTTGCGAAGGATGTCTCTCGTTGGGATTCCGTACACAACGCCCGACAATCCAAGCAGACATGGTGGAGGAAGTGAGTGTCTCTCTCGGGCTCGTGCAATCCGTGCCGATTCCGGAACGCAAGGCTGCACCCTCGGAAGCCGCTTCGAGTGTCGCTGTGGGACAAAAGTCCGCTGTGGACATACTGATCGAATCCATGAAGCGGAATCGCGCGGTCGCGCGGGGAGCCAACCAATGAGCAAGTTTTTCAATGAAACTCTGAAAGTGCGCAATACCACGCTTCAGGAAGAAGGATCGAAGCAAACAGGCTTTCAGGAATTGGTGAAAGCGGCGTTGTCTCCGGTGGGTCCTTCCGTTGACTTGGGGACGACCCGGCTAGACGAGTGCGCGAGAATCGACAACCCTCTCACCGGCCTGCTGCAAGCGCAGTTTAAGGGGAGTGATTCAGTCGAGTCAGTCCTGGAATCTTATCGTGCACTTCGCACTCGACTTCTGCGCTTGCGCTCGGATCTAGGTCTAAGATCGGTGATCATCACAAGTGCATCGCAGGGTGAGGGCAAGACGTTTACTTCCCTGAATTTGGCGGCGTGCTGCGCACAGCTTCATGAAATGCGCGTGCTCTTGATTGACGGTGACATTCGCAGCCGTGGCTTGAGCCAAAAACTCGGATCACTCTCTGGCCCCGGTCTCTCGGACGTTCTGGCGGGAAAGTGCGAACCCGAGAATGCTGTTCTCGGCACCGATATTCCGAATCTTTATGTAATTAGCAGCGGTTCTGCTTCGAAGCCCTCGGCAGAACTCTTCGCGGGCCAGGGCTGGCAAGATTTGATTGCGTGGAGCAGCGATTCGTTCAATTTGGTCATCGTGGACTCGCCCCCTGTTCTGAATCTAGCCGATGTCGAACTCATGACTGCTGCTTGCGACGGCGTCCTGATGGTAGTCCGTGCGCTCCACACGAAGCGGGACCTTCTTGAGAAGTCCACTAGCCAGATCGATTCAAAAAAACTTCTGGGCGTGGTTTACAACGGGGTCGAACACAGCGCAAACGAATACCGCTACCAGCATTCCGGAGTAGTTGCCGGGGAGAAATGAATCTTACTCTTGGTGTGTCTAGAGATGAGGTTCGAAGCCTAGGTTTAAAGGAAGATGGCGCAGAGCTGATATGTTTCCCAATTTAAAACTGCAGATCTTCCGTCGAGGAAGCCATCAGAATCAATTGGCCAAAGCCGTGGGCATTGATGAGACAGTTCTCAGTAAGATCATTCATGGCTACCGCGACCCCACCATCGCGCAGAGGAAACTCTTAGCCAGCCACCTCGAGGCCGATGAGGCTTGGCTATTCGAACGGTTTGAGGCAGCCCCACTCCAAGCAGCTTCGGACCACTTGCGGCTCGCTGCCCGTAAGAAGGCAGGCGACGATGGCGATTGTTGATTCCCACACGGTGCCGCGTGGTTCCTGACAATTTTGGCAGACATCAGAGCCACGTGATTCGAACTTTCTTCCTGGCCGTGTGACGATGCAAACGATGCGAACGCAACTCCAACTCGAGGTGCCACATTTAGAGAGTGGCGGCCTAACTTCACCCGCAGAACCGGGGTGGTCTTTGCGCGTGATGCATGTTGTGAACTACTTAGGGTGTGGTGGCACCGAGTTTGGCGTTCTGAAGCTGATGGAAGGCCTGCGAAGCAAGCCCTTCGAGCATCGTCTCTGTGCGACGCGTACGTCGGATCCGGATTTCGTGCGGAACCATAATCTCGGGACCATTCTTCATGTCGCGGGAAGCGCACGGGAGGGATTGCAATTCCCTCTATTTCGCCTGAGAAAGATCTTTCGACAATACAAGCCACACATCGTTCATACACGAAACTGGGGTGGACTGGAAGCAGTTCTGGCTGCACGTATGGCGGGCGTTCCCGTCGTGATCCACAGCGAGCACGGCTACGAGCTTGAGAATCTGGCAGGGATTCCTCGCCGCCAGAGGATCTTCAGGCGGATGTCCTATGCAATGGTCGACAGAGTCTTCACCGTTACACAAGAGCTCCGCGACTACCATTCTAAACAGGGTTGGATGCGGCCCGATCGTATTCGGATAATCCACAATGGCGTGGACACCCATCGTTTCGTTCCTTCTACAGAGACGCACGATCGCGTGCGGCGTGATCTCGGCGTTCCACGGGACGCCATTCTTATTGGAAGCGTGGGGCGCATGGTTCCAATCAAAGACTACAGCACGATGCTGAGGGCCATGAGGCGCCTCGTCGAAAGTGGCATCAATCTGCACGCGCTGCTGGTTGGGAACGGGTCGGTCGTCGAATCACTCAAGCGTGAGGCGTGGGAATCCTCCGCACTTCGCGGCCGAGTGATATTTGCAGGTGCATCAGATTGCGTCACGGAACTCTTGAACGCAATGGACATTTTTGTTTTGTCATCCCGCGGAGAGGGGATGTCAAACACGCTCCTCGAAGCGATGTCGTGCGGTTTACCCGCTATCGCTACGCGTGTAGGAGGAAATCCAGAAGTAGTTGCCGATGGCCAATCCGGATTCCTCTTCGCCTCCGGAGATGATCTTGAATTGGCGGAGCGCATTACCCGGCTTGCAGCGGACCCCGAAGCAAGGCATGCAATGGGTGAGGCAGCACGAAAACGGGCAGTAGCTGAATTTAGTCTCGATGTCATGATTGGGAAGTACTACAGTCTGTATATCGATGCCGCTGTCAGTCGCGGCATCCTGACATCGGTGAAATAGAGTAACTGGACGGGTGACGATATTCTATGTGCGGCATCTGCGGAATCTTCGAATACGGGCGGCGGACCGATGCTCCAGCCGAAGTCGTTCACCGCATGAACCAGACCATGATCCACCGTGGCCCAGACGACGGAGGCGTCTTCGTAGGTCCTGGAATTGGTTTGGGCCACCGGCGGTTAAGCATCATTGACCTTGCTGGCGGGCACCAGCCGATGTCAAACGAAGATGGCACGATCTGGGTCTTGCTGAACGGAGAAATCTACAACTACCCTGAGCTACGCGCCGAATTGCTCAAGCGGGGTCACAAATTTACAACCAAATCCGACACCGAGGCAATCGTTCACCTTTACGAAGATTACGCCGAAGAATGCTTTGCGAAACTCCGGGGAATGTTCTCGATCGCGCTATGGGATTCCCGCAACCGCAAGCTGGTCTTGGTCCGCGACCGCGTAGGAAAGAAGCCGCTATTCTACGCAGCCGACAGCAAGCGAATCCTCTTCGGCTCGGAGCTCAAGGCACTCCTCGCCGGAGACTTGCTCTCGCGGCAAATGGATGAGCATGCACTGTCCGACTACTTTTCGTTCGGGTACATTCCTGCTCCAAAAACAATCTATCGGGACGTCCGGAAAGTGATGCCCGGTCACTATCTCGTCGCGTCAGCGAGTGGTATTCGCGAAACATGCTACTGGGATCTTTCCTTTGCCAAGACCGAGCAGCGTAGCGAAGCGGAATGGAGTGAGTTGTTGTGTCACCAGCTTTGTGAAGCGACGCGGGTCCGGCTGATGAGCGATGTGCCACTAGGCGCCTTCTTGAGTGGCGGAATCGATTCCTCTGCTGTGGTAGCAATGATGAGCCACCTGATGAAGCGCGCCGTTACCACGTGCTCGATCGGCTTTGAAGAGAAGAAGTATAACGAGGCAGAATTCGCTCGCCAGGTTTCGCAGCTATTTTCGACGGACCATCACGAGGAGACCGTACAGCCTGACGCGATCGAGATTGTGGACAAGCTCGCTTGGCATTATGACGAGCCATTCGCAGACTCTTCTGCGATTCCGACCTTCTATGTCTCGAAGATTGCGCGCCGCTACGTTACCGTGGCACTTGGTGGCGACGGCGGTGATGAGAGTTTTGCAGGATATCGCCGGCATAAGTTGGATTACTACGAGAACCGTCTGCGCAATCATGTCCCCGCAATGCTGCGGCGCAAGATCTTCGGTCCTCTCGGCCGCTGGTATCCCCCATTGGCTTGGGCGCCACGCGTCTTCCGCGCGAAGGCTACGTTTCAAAGCCTGTCACGGTCGCCACTGGAAGGCTATTTCAATTCGATCTCGTATTTCCGCCCGGACGATAAAGCGCGCCTATTTACCTCCGATTTTCAGAAGCGTCTCGGCGGGTACGATTCATTGGAGGTCTTCCGCCACTACTACGACCGTGCGGACACTGACGATTTACTGTCAAAGATTCAGTACGTGGACATTAAAACGTATCTCACGGATGACATTCTGACGAAGGTGGACCGCGCTAGCATGGCCGTCTCGCTCGAAGTGCGTGCCCCGATGCTTGACCATAAGTTTTTGGAATGCGTTGCATCGATTCCGAGCGGTCTCAAACTGCGCAACGGCATGGGGAAGTATATTCTGAAGAAAGCGCTTGAGCCAGTCCTCCCCGCGGAAATTCTTTATCGACCGAAACAGGGATTCGCAATTCCTCTCGATGTCTGGTTCAAGCGCGAGCTGAAAGAAATGGCATACCAGGTAATTGTGGAAACCAGTGACGGAATTCTTGACCGACGTTTCTTGAGAAAGATTTGGGACCAGCATCAGAAGGGCTACTATGACAGGTCGGCGCTTCTTTGGGCCACCTTGATGTTCCGCAAGTGGAACCAGATGTTTTGCGGCTGTTAGTTAGGATGATATGAGCGGGATCTGCGGAATTTGCGAACCAGGGCATGAGCTAAGCGCCGGTGTTCTTGCCCCGATGCTCGATGTGCTGACCACGCGCGGAGAATCGGAGCGTGAAGCGCGAGGTGATTGCTCAGTTGCCCTCGGCGTGAGCCGGCTTTGGAGCTTTCAGCAGTGTTCTGTCGTAAACGACATTTTTGTCGCTGCCGATGC
>Ga0137391_10002751_pt1 | contig 13205 bp, 9 predicted proteins | sample 15con2h24BmetaG_FD_101399 | JGI IMG/M metagenome (GOLD analysis project Ga0137391, IMG submission 101399) | Vadose zone soil microbial communities from Angelo Coast Range Reserve, California, USA - 15con2h2.4B metaG | ecosystem: Environmental > Terrestrial > Soil > Vadose zone > Saprolite...
CGATGCACGGTCGAGGTAACGATTGGTGGAAGGTTTTTCCAGGCGCTTGAAAGAAACGCACGTATGCCGGCTCAGGGTTTGAGCCCGGACCGCTAACGGGGCGGCTGGGGAGGCGCGCGAAGCGCTCTGGAGGCTGGAGCGCCGGCTATGCGTAATTGCCGAGCCGCTCAGACGTCGGGTTCGCCCAACGCCTTGCGCACTGCGGGCGCAAGCTGGTCCATCGTAAAAGGCTTCTTGACCACGATTTCGTCGGCAAGCTTCCCGTTGAGCCACGTGTGATCGACGTAGCCGGTAATGAATACCGCCCTGATTTCCGGACGTTTGGCGCGCACCCGTTCGAGGAGTTCGATTCCCGACATCCCGGGCATTGAAAAATCGACGATCATCACCCCGATCGCAGGATTGGCGTCGAGCGCGGCGAGCGCGGCAACGCCGCTGGAGGCCTCGATCACGCTGTATCCGCTATCGCGCAACAACAACGCGGTAACTTCGCGCACATCGTCGTTATCGTCAACCAGCAAAAGATTGGGCGCACTCAATCGATCTCCTGAAAAGGAGGTCATCGCGATTCGCGATGACTGGAATTGGTCCAGACGCTCATGCTGACAGTCAAAGAGCGTAAGTAAACGGAAAAAAACGGTTCCGTTTTTTCATTGGAAGATCTACCTGGTGCCGCTGTGCTCGACGGCGTTCTTCGGTGAGAGCGAGCCCTCCAATGATTGTGTGAACAGCCTTTATTGCTTTCTAATATGTGATTCTGCGTCATCGACGAGGAGGCCCGATTCTTGCTGAACATTTGTTGTGAACTCGTCGATCGCGAGGGTGTACCGCACCGAGTTCTTTGCGGCTGGCGGCGAAATGGGGCGGCGGATGCGCGACTTCGAATGGTCACGGACGCCGCTCGGTCCACCGGCCTCATGGCCGCAGAGCCTCCGAACAGCAGTCCAGATCATGCTCGGTTCCCGCTACGCGATGTGGATTGGATGGGGGCCGGAGCTGACATTTTTTTACAACGACGCGTACGGTCCGACGCTCGGGACCAAGTATCCCTGGGCCCTGGGCAAACCCTCGCAAGAGGTCTGGAAGGAAATCTGGAACGACATCGGGCCTCGAATCGAAGAGGTATTGACGACAGGCCACGCTACTTATGATCAGGACCTCCCGCTGATTCTTCATCGCTCGGGATATCCCGAGGAGACCTTCCATACTTTTTCCTACAGTCCGTTGCCCGACGACGAAGGCGGCATCGGCGGACAACTTTGCGTGGTTATCGAAGACACGGAGCGTTTTATCGGCGAACGGCGGTTGCGAGTATTGCACGAGATCGGGGCGCGAATCCCTAACCGACAGACCATCGCAAGCCTATGCTCGGCGGTAGGCGAATGTCTGGCCGGCAACCGACGTAATATGCCGTTCACGCTGATCTACCTGGTGGAGAGCGACGGCGAGCACGCCGTCCTCGCATGTAGCACCGGAATTGACGCGAATCATCGCGCGGCGCCAGCGGTGCTTCAGTTGGATGCGGGCGGATGGCCGATTAGGCAAGCGCGGGAGGAATCGAAGGCCGTGATCGTTGAGGATCTCGCCGCCCGATTCGGCGATTTGCCGACCGGAGGATGGGATATTCCGCCGCATCGAGCGATGGTCGTTCCGATCGCCGAGCAGGCACAGAATCAGCCGGCCGGCGTTGTGATCATCGGCTTGAACCCATACCGTCCGCTGGATAGTGCGTATCGCGGCTTTATCGATCTGCTGGCCGGCCAGATTGCCGCAGGACTGGCTGACGTGCGCGCCTACGAACGGGAGAAACGCCGCGCTGAAGCGCTGGCCGAGATCGATCGCGCCAAGACGGCGTTTTTCTCCAATGCCAGTCACGAATTCCGCACGCCGCTCACATTGATGCTGAGCCCGCTCGAGGACCTCCTGCTGCGTAGTACCCGCACCGGCATGGTCAGCGTCGATCGAGAACAGATTGAGCTGGTACGCCGCAATGGCCTGCGGCTGTTGAAGCTCGTCAACACGCTGCTCGATTTTTCGCGGCTCGAAGCGGGCAGGCTTCAGGTCAAGCCGTTCAGTTCACGCGAGCTGCTCGCCCGGGTCCGCACCAATATCGATCTTGCCGGCGAGCGCCGCCGCGTCGCGCGCATCTTGCAGGACAGCGAGCAGCGGCTCAGATCGATTTTCGCCGAAGCCAACGTGGGTATCGCGCAGCTCGATCTTTCCGGCCGCTACGTGCTGGTAAACCGGAAATACTGCGAGATCGTCGGCCGCTCGATGCAGGAGTTGCTCGGCATGCGGCTGATCGAGCTCACGTATTCCGACGACGTCGGCCGCTTCAACGAACTGCTGGATCGGATGTTCGAAGCCGGACGGCCCTTCACAATCGAGGTACGCAAAGTACGTCCCGACGGATCGATTATCTGGATCGCCAATAGTGTCTCGCTGCTGGATGGCCCCGATGGCAGGCCGCAATACGTGGTTCTGATCGTCCAGGACATCAACGATCGCCGCGTGGCAGAGGATAATCTGCGACGCCTTAACGAAACCCTCGAGCAACGGGTGGCGGCCGAAATCCAGGAGCGGATGCAGGCCGAGGAAGCGTTTCGGCAGGCGCAGAAGATGGAGATCATTGGACAACTCACCGGCGGCGTCGCTCACGACTTCAACAATCTGCTCCAGGTGATCATGGGTAACCTCGACGCCTTGCGCCGGCGCGTCTCGCGGTCCGACTTCCCGGCCGGACAGGAACTGCTGCGGCTTGCCGATGCCGCCGCGCGCGGCGGGCAGCGCGCCGCGACTCTGACCCAGCGACTACTGGCTTTCGCCCGCAAGCAGCCGCTTAGACCCGAACCTCTCGACGTGAATCGGCTCGCGAGCGGGATGTCGGAACTGTTACGCACCACGGTGGGCGACAATATCGAAATCGAAATGTTGCTGGCGGCAAACCTGTGGCGAGTTTCCGCCGATCACAATCAGCTCGAAAGCGCGATTTTGAACCTCGCCGTCAATGCACGCGATGCGATGCCGGATGGCGGTAAAATCACGATCGAAACCGCCAATAGGTACCTTGACGGCGAATACTCTGCGCAGAACGATGAATTGCTACCTGGGCAGTACGTGATGATCACAGTCACCGATATCGGCATCGGGATGAGCAAGGAAGTCATCGAGCGCGCCTTCGATCCTTTTTTCACCACCAAAGAAATCGGGCAGGGCACCGGTTTGGGACTCTCGCAAGTGTACGGGTTCGTCAAGCAATCCGGCGGGCATGTGAAAATCTACAGCGAAGAGCAGCAGGGCACGACGGTGCGGTTGTACCTGCCGCGTCTGATAGTGGCGGAGACCGGCGAGGGTGACTGTCCGCCGCCTCACCGCATCGTCGCCCGGGATTGGCAATGAGACGTCCCGATATTATGCAATAACTATTTGGATCTGGTGCCGCCGAGATAAAGTGCCGCGCTGAACCGGGAGATCTCGATTCCGGCTGAGGAAGAATCGAGGATCGCGGGCGGCGACGGAGCCGCAGCCGTACCACCGAATCGCTCCTCGCCCGTAAAGAGCACAAGCTCGAAGCCCGAAGCGTCGCGTGGCATCGGTACTGTTCGGGTCTCCGGACTCAAGTTGCAAAATAGCAGCGCGTTTCCACCCGACGAATCACCGCGCCGGATGAGCATCCATCGTTCGTCCTCGTTGAAATCAACCTCTGTCAGGTCTTTACGGCAGTTCGACAAGCAGCGATTCTGTTTGCGCAGCAAGATGAGCGCGCGGTTGAGCGCGAGGAACTCCCGATGCAGAGATCGTGCGGTCTCCGCCCAGTCGATTTGCGAGCCGGCAAAGGTTTCGGGCGCCTGCGGATCCGGGAAGGGCCGGTCTCTGAAGAAGGACTCGTATTCACGCCGGCGTCCTTCAGATACAGCCTTGGCCAGCGCGGGGTCGTCGAAGCTGGTGAAATAGTTAAACGGCGCCGACGCTCCGAACTCTTCGCCCATAAAGAGCATCGGGAGATTCGGCGCGCACATCAGGATCACGGCCGCGAGCGTCTGCTGCTCCGGCGTAAGTAGCGCAGAGAGCCGCTTGCCCGCATCCGCGTTGGCAATCTGGTCGTGGTTCTGATTGAACACGACGAATTGCTGGCCGGGATTCGATTTGGACGAAGCGCCGTGGCGGCGCTGGCGATAGATCGAGCGGCGGCCGTCATAGACAAATCCGTCAGTTAAAGCCTTGGACAGATCTCCGATCCGCCCAAAGTCGGCAAAATAGCCATTCCTGGAACCGGTCAGCAGGGCATGCAGTGAATGGTGAAAGTCGTCGTTCCATTGAGCGTCGATCCCATGACCGCCGATCCTGGGTGAATTGATCACGCGTGGATCATTCAAATCGCTCTCGGCGATAAGCCACGCCTCGCGTCCGAGCAAGCGTGCCTGCTGATGAAACGCTTCCGCCATCTCGCGGAGCACGTGAACCGCGCCGAAGTCGCAGATCTGGTGAATGGCATCGAGCCGCAGGGCGTCGACGTGGTACTCAGTCAGCCAGTACAGAGCATTGTCGATGAACAATCGCCTGACGTCATCGCTCTGCGGACCGTCGAAATTGATGGCCGCGCCCCACGGCGTTCTATAACGGTCAGTAAAGTATGGGCCGTACTCGCCAAGATAATTTCCTTCCGGGCCCAGATGGTTGTAAACGACGTCGAGCACGACCGCGAGGCCCTCGCGATGGCAAGCGTCGACCAGGCGCTTCAGTCCGAGTGGTCCGCCATACGCGGCATGCGGCGCGTAAAGATAGGCGCCGTCGTAACCCCAGTTGCGAGCGCCTGGAAACGCCGCGACCGGCATAAGCTCGATCGCCGTGACGCCCAACTCGCGCAAGTATGGAAGCCGGCCGATCGCGCCATCGAACGTCCGCTCGGGCGTGAAGGTTCCGGTATGAAGCTCGTAGAGGATGAAATCTCCCAGAGGACGCCCTCTCCAATCGCGATCGGTCCAGACGAAAGCGTTGGGGTCGACGATTTGAGAAGCGTCATGAACGCCGTGCGGCTGAAACCGTGAAACCGGATCGGGACGCCGGCGGCCGGGCGCAAATTCATAGTAGTACTCCGCGCCGGGGGCAAGATGGTCGGCGAATGCGTTGAAGACGCCATCCGCATCCCGATCCATCGGCAAGACCGCCTGGCGCGGACTGGTGACACATACGGAGAGACGGGCCGCCAGCGGCGCCCACACGCGAAAGCGAACTCCTTTTTCGCTTGGACTGGCGCCGAACTCAAGGCGCCAAATCCGGTCCTGCCTCGTTCGAGAATCCAACGGCGTCCTCTCAATCCGACGGCACGAGCATCGAGATTGGCGTTCGCGCGAACGCTTCGTCCATCGATAGCCGCGCCGTGCCTTCCTCCACGCGCACGTCGATCGCGCAACCTGTAAACAGATCGACGTAGCGTCGCGCCGCAAGGTCGGGCGGCAGTATGACGTCCGTGCCTGACCACACCGCGCCCGCCGGAAACGAACCCGCGGTGGTGCCCAACTCGGTGAAAAAACGGCCGGCGGCGATTATCACGCTGTCGCGTCCGGCGCGCCGCGCGAAAGCGATCACGTGACGCGCGCGCTCGCCGGCGGCCTCGAGCGGCACGTATGCTCCGCTCGCGAACAACTCTGGATGGTTGCGGCGAAATTGCAGGGCGCGATGGATCACATACATCTTGATGCGCCCGTCCTGCGGGCTGTCGAGGAGTTTTTCCACCAGCTTGACCTGGTTGCGATCGGCCTCGCGGATGATCTCTTCGAGCATCGCCGAGCGGATCGCGAAGTCCACCCGCCTGCGGTTATCCGGATCGACCAGATTATAGTCCCACAACTCGGTGCCCTGATAAAAATCAGGAACTCCAGGCGACCCTGCTTTGATCACGGTCTGCGAAAGTGAATTGAGTATTCCGGCCATCGCGATTGGCCGGCGAAAACTCACGAAATCTGCGAGGAAAGAATTCGCCGAATTGAGCTTGAGCGCCGCGCGCACGAACTCTGCGAGCGTTTTGTCGTGAGCGGCGTTCGGGCTGACCCAGCTTGTGCGGAACTTGGCCTCCTTTGAGGCTTTAAGGATGTAATCCTGAATACGCCCAACGAACTGCTCATGCTCAGCAAGCGTCATCCGCTCGAGCGGCCAGGCTCCGACAAGCGTCTGGTAAAAAAAGTATTCCTCGTTGGCATCGGGGACGCTGATATCTTCCCATTTGAGGCGCAGCGGAGCGTTAAGCCCGTGCCATCGCCGCACCGCCCGCTCCCAGGCGTCGGGCATTTCCGAGAGCACGTTAATTCGCGCGCGCACGTCCTCGCCGCGCTTGGTATCGTGCGTCGAAGTGGCGGACAGCGCGTGCGGCCATTCATGGAGCCTGCGCTCGTTGCGAGCATGAAAGGTTTCGACCGCGACGCCACTCGAGGTTGGATTGCCGCCGACTTCGTTCAGCGAAGCGAGCGGATAAAACCGGTAGAGCGCGGTGTCTTCGAATCCTTTCGCCATCACCGGGCTGGTGAGCTGCTGGACGCGCAAAGTAAAGTCGAGCCGTTCCGCGCGCGCGGCGTCGTCCAGGCCCTCGGGATGATCCAACAACAGCACCGCCGCAAGGAAGTCGAAGGTGAATTCGCTGAGCGCGGCGTTTCTGCGCTTGGCGGCATTGACCGCGGCCATTACGTAGCGGCGATCCTCGCCGCTCACCGAACCTTCGGAGGTTACGTACGAGCGATAAACAGGAAAGCAGGCAATTACTTCGGCCAGCACGCGGCCGAGGCTGTTGAGCGTGAAGTCACGCGACCATCGATGCTGCTCCGAAATGCGGTCGAGCTTGCGCGCGAGCACGTTCTGCTCTCCAGACATCAACGCGCGTAGCACGAGCTTCTTGCAATCGTAGACGATGTCGGAAAACTCGCGCCGATGGTGATTGAAGCTCAAGTAACACTCCATCAACCGCTCAGAGTTGCTGCGGTCAACGTAGAGCCCATTTAGATCGTTTAGAAATTCGTATCCGGTAGTGCCATGCACCGGCCAGTCCGCACGCAATCGCTCATCCGCGCCGAGAATCTTTTCGACCACGATATAAAAAGGAAGCGGTCGCGCCTCCGGATCGCTCGGCCTGCTGTCCGTCCTGCACGGGATAGGGGCAAGCGCAGCCGTGCATTCGTTCTGAAGCGTATGTAGATATTGTCCTGGATCGCGGAGGCCATCGACGTGGTCGATCCGCAGTCCGCTGACCAGTCCCTCACGAATCAACCCCAAAATGAGTTCGTGCGTAGCTCTGAAAACGTCGGGGTTTTCGACACGGATCGCGGCCAGGTCATTGACGTCGAAGAAGCGGCGATAGTTGATTTCGTCAGCCGCGACGTGCCAGAAGCTCAGCCGGTACGCCTGGTCATCCAGAAGCATTTCCAGCCGATCAAAACTATGCGGGTCACCCTTGATCCCGTTAAGGTCCGCGACCGAGGCTGCAACCGCGGACCGCACGGACGCACTAGCTTCCATCAGAGCGGCGAGCCGCTCCTTGACGATCTCCTTCTCACGCTGGCGTTCCCGGACCCTCGCGGGGTCGGTTTCCGTGCGCAGCGGAAGATGATTGAGCGCGGTGATTATGCTGGCTAGCTCCATGGACTCGCGGCTCGACTCGCCCAGCTCGGTTGTCAGCCGTGCGAGGGCTGGTTCCAGGATTGCGGTCCAGGTGCGCGGCGCGAGCGGAAAAACGTGGTCGTAGTAAGCAGCTTCGAAAGCGCCCTTTCCGTAGGCGATCGAAATCTGACCATTTTCGAGCACATGCCCGAACTGATCGCCGAGCACGGGGAGCAGGACTTTATTTGCAAGGTCAGCCTTGGGCGGCTTCCAGTCGATATCGAAGAAAGACGCATATGGAGAGCTCGGTCCGTTCTCGAGCACGTCAAACCACCATTGGTTGGAAACGTCCGCGATGCACATGTGGTTGGGCACGGTATCGACGATGATGCCCATGCCGTGCTGCTGGACCTGGCGCGCAAATTGGCGAAATCCGTCCTCGCCACCGAGCTCCCGATTGATCCTTCGGTGATCCATCACGTCATAGCCATGAGGACTGCCCGCCCGGGCCTGCGTAATTGGAGAGATGTAACAGTCGCTGACGCCGAGCCGGTCGAGATACTGAACTATTCCAGCTGCGTCGACCAGCGTGAATTCGCCATTAAGCTGAAGTCGATACGTAGCCGAGGGAATGCGCGCGCTCACTGGCAAGAGAGCTTCAATCTCTGCCTTTTAAAACGACGCCGGCCACCATCAGGCCGCCACCCAGCACGATCGCCGCGATGCTCGCAGTGGGAGGGATGACATGCAGGACGTTCTCATGACTTTGGATAGTTACATCGCCGAGTTTCGCGACATCCTTCGTATCCCTGGTCCGAAAGGCGGGGAACGCCAGGGTCACGATGCCCAGAAGAGCGACTAGTGCTCCGATAAGAAGCAGCGGTTTCATAGAAAACTCCGTTGGGCAGACAACCCGGTTTGCGGATGCATGCATGGGAACGCATGCCCGGGCATTGTCGTATGCGCGGATCGTGCCAACGGATTTCCGAGCCCCGATCTTGATCGCGGGCAGATGGCGGCGCACGACCGCTAAGTTACGTCATACCGCGCTTTTTGTTTATTTGCAATTTGTCCCTCCGACCGCCCACTTCCACTTTCCCGTGCTTCTTCCCCCGCGCCGTGCAATTCTTACCGGCATAAAAAGAAATCAACCGCCTCTGAACTCCCCGGGCCGCGCAGTCATGGGGATCCACGAAGCGCCATCCATGGTTTAGTTGGCAAGTATCCTCTAACCTCGCTTATATACCCCAAGGAATGCGCGGTGTACCATCCGCCAGAATAGTGCATGCCGATGCATCCCCATAGGACGCGGTCGATTTCGCCGCTGGCGATGTCGGCGGCGTATGTATTCGGCTGCTGTGCGGCGCTCGCGAAGTATCCCGCATAGTCTCCATTCATGCAGGCGCGCTGGTCGGCGTAGCGATAGTCGGCATTGAAGGCGGTGGAATCCTTAATCATCGGCCAAGTGCCCCACTCGTAGTAGACCTTGGTCTGGAGAATCCCCCACGACTGGTAGCAACAGTTCTCGCAACCGAAATTCCACAAGGCCGCAAACGCGCCCTGCACACATTGGCTCTGCGAGACCCGCTTGTCGCCTCCTCCATCGCCAGGATTAGGACCGCCCTGCTTCCATTTGCTTTCGGTCCACGCTTGTGCGCGAGCAACATCCTCGTCGATGCCCCATTTGCATGCGGCCCAACGCAAAATCATGTCAGTCGAACCGGAATAATGGCCATCGACGCGGAAGTAGTCCGAGGCCGGCGGATTCTCCCCGAAGACCGGGTGTCTGTAGAACTCGGCAAGCTGCGACGGCGTCGGCATCGTTTGGTTGAAGGGGATGTTGGTCGCTAACGTCTCCGGGGTCGACGGTATCGCCGCTGCACAGGCCTGTCCCGAGGGCAACGGCGCGCGCGGCGGCAACGTAACGAAATGCGCCGGTCCGCCTGCTGCGCTTACTGCGCCGGTTGAAAACATAACGACAGCGCAAGCCGACGCTGCGACAACCACCACTAGGGGACGAAGGAGCGCTCGCCCGAGCAGACTTCGTCGTCGGCAACCCGAATGCCTCATATCAACTGACTCTGGAGTGATCCGTGCTTTAATCGTCGCGCGTAAAAAGAATCGCCGTTGGCGAATTAGCGCACCTGACCGGCTTCCGCCAATGCGATTAGCGGCCCTGGCAGCCTCTCCAGTGTTTCCGCGCGGACGGTGTCGGCTCGTTGCAGGGCAAGCAAGCGGTAGCGTTCGCCAAGCGCCCAGACCAGGCCGAAGAGGATGCCTACGCTTTCGGTGAAATCGCCCAGCAAAGCCTCCGAAAAGTTATTGATCAGGATCGGTATTACTATAAGCAGGAACATCGCTTTAAGGTTCCATGCATCGCCGGGCTGACGGAACACGAATACCCACGGCTCGAGGATGATGAAAAGCCATAGCAGGGTGGCAGGTATGCCGACGCCGACGGCGTGATCAAGGTACCCATTATGCAGTGAACTGTGCGGCCCGAGGTCCCAGGGTCCCCACCAAATGGGGAAGTACGAGCTCTGGAAGATAGCTCCCGATACCGCATACCCATACCCCAAGATGGGTCGGTCCTTTATTTGCTGTACTACGAAGTTCCAGATGTCGGTACGGCCGGTCAAGGTACCCACATCGCGTCCCATGTATTCGGCCAGGTTACCGTGCGAATAGATGATGAGAGCTGCACCGAGCACCGCGGCGGCTGTCGCCAATACCAAGACCCCGCGCGCCCGCCACCTCCATACCGAGTAGAGCGCGACGCCAATCGCCAGCGCGAGAAACGGAGATCGCGAATCGGCGAGCGCCGCCAGTGACACCGCCCCCCCAATCATTGCCACCAAAAGCGCGCGCTGGCGGCGGCTCGCGCTTCGCCAACACACGAGGGCCGGCCCAACCACGATGAGCATCAGCCCGCCCAAATCGTTCGGCCCGCCGAGAAGCCCCCTGAAGCGGTCCAGGCCATCCGGCGAGAGTCCCAGCTTTTGCATTCTCTCCAATTGGTCGGGTGTGTAGCTTTCGAACGGGCTCTGCCACGTGATGCTGTGAGGCAATATCAAGGCGCCGACCGCGTTCAGAACGAGTACTATCCCGGCACCCACGAGAAGGTGAGACAACAGACGCGTCGGACCGTTGGCCTCGCGCACGTCGAGCACGATTGCCGCAAGGGCGGCCAGAATCAGGAGTGCCTCGGTGAGCCGGGCCAGAGAGTATTCGGGAGCCAGCGAATAGGTGATCGTAAATGCCGCCCATAAGAAGTAGATCGTGAACAGTCTGAAGCCGCCGCTCCGGAAGATGCCGGAGCAAACCGCCGTGCCGATGACCGGAAAACAAAGCAATACGAGCGCACCATAGTGGAAGAATACGCGCGCGGTCGGATCGAGAAACGACATGCCGTTAATGAGAAGGACCAGCACGAACGCGCAGATCAGCCAGTCACGATGGCGCGTGACGAATGGCAGACCATATACAATGACGAGCAACGCACCGACGCCGCCGATTGCCAGCAGCATCTTGGTTTCGTCGACCTGCAGACTGAAAAGGAGGATGACAGCCAAGGCCGCAGCGATCATGAGCCGCCCGGCATACGAGGTGGCGCGCTCGCGCGGCGGCGGAGAAAACACGGTTGCGTAGAGTCCCGGCATCTTCACCACTACGATGCGTATGCCCAGACGATTGAAACGGGCGGAAGCGGTTGTTGCATTTCCATCAGCTTCCGCGCATTGCGGCGCTTTCGAATGCAGCAACCGTTGTGCCATCGCTTAGGCGCATGAAAACGAGCGCCGAACCTTGTTTTTACAGCAATAAGGTGGAATCAAGCACGGAGCATTCAGTAAATCGTACCGGACCAAACGGTAAATGTTTCTATCGCGCGGTGCAGTTGATACCGTCCGCGAGCTTTGGCGGCATCAAAGGCGGCGGGTCGGGGTAGACGATTGGTGGAACCGGAGACTGACCTCCAGAACATTGGCGGCTTGTTTCACGCCGCGAAGGGGTGTTCCTTTCTGAGTGAATATGCTTGTAAGCCCAGCGTGCTCGACGGCGCGACGGTGATTGCACTTCCGATCTCATCAACGCACACGATCAATTGCCGGCCTTGGCGAATCACCAGGTGCTCGCGCTCCAATTGAGCCAGGTGCTCGGTGACTCTGGGCCGCGAGGCTCCGACGAGATCGGCAATGTCCTGGTGGCTGAACGATGCTTTCAGAAGCGCGCCGCGCGATTCCGTGATTCCGAAGTCGGCGGCCAGTTCGAGCAGCGTGATCGCAATACGCTCGTGAAGGCCGAGGTTGAGAAAACTGGAGCTGCGCAGCAGCAGCCGGTACCACTGTTGCAAATCGTTCTGATGAAATTTCTTGAACACTGACTCCGAGCTATTTCCCGCGATTCCGTTGAAATCATTCCAGGCCAGGCTGCCGACCCTGCAATCGTTGTAGGCCTCGCAGCGAAAATCGAACCGGCTAAATGGCAGCGACGGAAACTCGGGGATCGGACCCGGCGGAAGCAAGGCGACGGTGACGCGCTCGCCGCGGGTGTTCCGGCAAGTGATGCGCGCGATGCCTTGTAAGAGGATATGCGCGTCGGACGCGAGTGCGGGTTCGCGGAAGATTACTTGCGGTCGTTTGAAGTTGGTGAGCGCAAGCGCTCCCGCCAGTAATCCCAGCTCCGAAGCGGAAAGCCACGACAACGGTTTGAGCCGGCTCAACCTGTCGAAATCATTGTCTGGCGGATTTCGGGTCCCATTCAAAATTTCACCCAAGGGAACTATGAGGAACGCTATGCCCCGCGCAGCGAACAAGCAAATGAAATGTAATCGAGGGAACTAAAGCCGTGTCTTTTGAATGACTTTTCCGCGCGGAGCCCCTACCGGATCACAATGCCCCAAGAGCCACGCGCACGGGATGGGTGGCACCGTCGTCGGTCAAAGGAAATTTTCCTGGAGATGTTCCGCAGCGCCTCGCCATCGAGCTCCTGATGACAGGCCGCCGGCCGGCCTAAGCGTTCAATACATTGCCGGGTCTGCTCGTGAGGTCCGCGTTGCTGTCGTCGCCCGTGCTGACCGAACCGAGCGCGGGGAGCCGATCTTCTGTGTGGTCGTGGCGCCGCCGAACCTTCGCGTCTCGCTCCTGCTCCTGCTGACAGTCGCAGCAACGGCGCGTGAAGGGCACCGCGGTAAGACGCGCTTCTGCGATTTCGAAACCGCAGCTGTCGCATAAGCCGTAGTTCCCGTCGCTGATTCGCGTGAGCGCATCATTGATCTGCTCGATTTTGGTCCGCTCGCGCGCGGAAAGTATGGTGCACAACTCGCGGCCAGTCTCCTCGGAGGCGAGATCGCTGCTATCCAGGCAATCATCTCTGTTACCTTCCCGCTCAATCCGGAGCGTCGCCTGGCTTTCGTCGATCAGCTTGGCCTTCGTGTCGGTCAAGCGTTTATACGCCTTTGCGAGAAATCGCTTGCGCCTCGCCGCTTCTGCTTTCTTGGTCATAGATTTCACCCTCATGCTCAATCGCAGGATGGCTTCCCCCACGCGGGGGTCAACCTGACGCGATTCGCATGCTCGCTTACGGCCTCTCCAGCCTACATCAGGCGCGAGACCTAAGGC
>Ga0137391_10002757_pt1 | contig 13190 bp, 9 predicted proteins | sample 15con2h24BmetaG_FD_101399 | JGI IMG/M metagenome (GOLD analysis project Ga0137391, IMG submission 101399) | Vadose zone soil microbial communities from Angelo Coast Range Reserve, California, USA - 15con2h2.4B metaG | ecosystem: Environmental > Terrestrial > Soil > Vadose zone > Saprolite...
GTGCTCGCATCCTGGATGGTATGCTCAAGATAGAAAAGCACCCGCATCGCTTCACCCATGTCACCGGGATCAACCAGCATCGTTCCGCGTTTGAGCAGGTCCCGGTACTGCTCCAGCACCACGTCAAGGGTGACATCGAGCAGGGGATGGCCAGGGCAGATGAGCGTTGCCTGCGTCTTGCCCGGGACGGTGAGGCGTTCTTTCTCAAACACCACCCGTTCGTACTGGCGCGCAATGGCAGCCCTGGAATCGCCGCGCGGGCTGCGGTTGCGGATCAATGGGGGCACGTGCGTGATCTCGTAGCGATGCGGCTCGCGCTCATACCATTTGCCGCCGAAGCGCTTGAGTGCCTCCAGGAAAAAGGTGGCGATGTAGTGCGGCTGCAGGCGGCGGGCGGCTGCCCGTTCCATCTCTTCGCGAATCTGGCGCACGCGCACCACGTCCATCACCTCGTGGGCCAGCGCCCGTTCTTCTAACAACTCCTGCAGGTGCTGCCGGTCGAGCGCCTGATCCACCACAAGGGTCAGCTTCGCTCGCACATCGGGGCGATCCCCATAGCGAATGGCTTCAACGATCAGGTCACGCAGCGGGCGATGATCGAAGAGGACCTGGCCCAGCACGTCGAAGACCTGGCCGCCCAACGCTTCTCGCTCCTCTTCCAGCTTCTTGAGCAGAGTATGAAAGACTTCGCCCTCGCGGGTCTCGGCGGCCACCAGGTTCCACAGGTGGCACACTTCCGTCTGCCCGATGCGGTGGATACGCCCAAAACGCTGCTCCAGGCGGTTCGGGTTCCAGGGCAGATCATAGTTGACCATCAGGTGGGCACGCTGCAGGTTGATGCCTTCGCCTGCGGCATCCGTTGCCACTAACACCTGCACCTGCTTCTCCTGGGTGAAGGACTCCTGCGCCCTGCCACGCTCCTCTCGACTCACGCCACCGTGAATGATGACCACGGCCTCGTCTCGTCCCAGCATCGTACGAATGCGCTCCGCCAGGTAGCTGAGGGTATCGCGATGCTCGGTGAAGACGACCAGCTTGCGGCGCTGCCCCTGCGCGTCAAACATCTCCGCGTTATTCTGTAACAGGCTCGCCAGGCCCTCCCACTTGCGGTCGGTGCCACTGCGCCGCACCTGCAAGGCCAGCATTTCCAGGCGGACCAGCAGCGCGATCTCGACTTCGAGTTCGGCGATGGTGCGTGCCGCCGAAGCCTGGTCGACGACCCGCTCCTCGGTCTCCTCACGTTCCGCCTCAGGAGCGTCTTCCAGCTCATCGAGATCATCGTCCGCGAGTGCCGGTAATCCCTCGAGGAGTTCGACGAAAGCAGACGCATCCTGCCTGGCCTGCTGCGCCTCATGCAGGCGGCGTTCCAGCCGCTCTCGCCTGCGTTTCAGCGATTGATAAATGGCCTCCGGCGAAGAGGCAAGACGCCGTTGCAGGGTGGTCAAGGCGAATCCGATGGTACCCCTGCGTCCTGTGTCCAGCGCATCGGCCCGGTTGAACTCCTGGCGCACATAGCCGGTCACTTCCTGATACAGGTCTTCTTCCGGCCCCGACAACTGGTAATTCACGGTGTAGGCGAAACGCTCGGGAAAGAGCGGGGTGCCTTCAAAGGTGTAGAGCTGCTCCTTGACCAGGTGACGCACCAGGTCCGCGACATCGACTTTATGCACGCCATCGCGAAACTTGCCTTCAAAGCGATCTGCATCGAGCAGGCGCAAGAAGAGTTGGAAATCCTCTTCTTTCCCAGAGTGCGGTGTCGCCGTGAGCAGCACCAGGTGACGCGTGATCTTGCCCAGCAGTTCCCCAAGCTGGTAGCGCCTGGTGTACTTGATCTCGCCTCCAAAGAAGGCTGCCGACATCTTATGCGCTTCGTCCACCACGACCAGGTCCCACTCGGTCTGCCGCAGTTTGTCCTGGACCTGTTCGTTGCGCGACAGCTTATCCAGGCGAGCGATGCAGAGCGGCGTATCCGCGAAGGCATTGCCTGATGCGGAGGCTTCCAGCCGGTCGTTGGTGAGGATGTCAAAGGTGAGGTGAAAACGCCGGTGCAGTTCATCCTGCCACTGTTCCACCAGGTTGCCGGGGGCGATGATGAGGCAGCGGCGCAGGTCCCCACGAATCAGCAGCTCTTTTATGAGCAGCCCGCTCATGATGGTCTTCCCCGCGCCAGGGTCATCGGCGAGCACGTAGCGCAGGGGCTGCTTCATGAGCATGGTTTCGTAGACGGCGGTGATCTGGTGTGGCAGTGGCTCGATCATCGAGGTATGCACGGCGATCAGTGGATCGAACAGGTAGGCCAGGCGGATGCGGTACGCCTCAGAGGTGAGGCGAAACAGCGCTCCATCGGCGTCAAAACTCCAGGGCAGGCCAGCGGCGGCGATTTCCAGGTTGGCAACGTTGTCGCTATAGAGTAGCTCGCTCCCCAGGTTCCCGCTGGCATCCTGGTAGACCAGTTCAACGCCGATGGAACCATGGCGTTTGACGCTGATGATGGTCACGGTCCCGCCGGGCAGGAGCCCTTTGACGGCGACACCGGGTGTAAGTTCTTCCAGGAGAGCCATCTGCAAGCGACCTCTGATCATAGCATGTGATTGATGTAGTAGGTGCAAACGTATCAAATCGTCGAGTATTTGTCAAGCGAGAACGAAGAAATGGACGGGGAAGCGAGATCTGTCGATCCACACGAGCGCTTATCCTTCCTCTTCAATCGCTCCCAACGACCTGAGTGCTGCTTTTTGACCCTCTGTCAATCCTTTCGCACCGGTAATATTCATCCGTTCGTAGGGTCTGTCGCCTTTCAATGTGCGCAGGCACGCACTGGTCTGTACATCCCAGAGTTTGATCGCTCCATCATCACTGCCAATGGCAATGGCCTTCCCATTAGGATTGAAGGCCACCGCCCGAACCTGATTGATATGACCTTGCAGGGTCTTGAGGCACTGCCCGCTGCTCACCTCCCACAAGCGGAGGGTCTGGTCAAAGCCTCCGCTGACAAGGGTGCTTCCATCGAGGCTGAAGGCCACCGACCAGACTCGAGAGGTATGGCCTTGCAGAGTGTTGAGGCATTCGCCGCTATTCATATCCCACAAACGCACTGCCTGGTCACGACTCCCGCTGGCAAGGGTCTTCCCATCGGGGCTGAAGGCCACCGACCCGACTCGATTAGTATGGCCTTGCAGGGTCTTAAGGCACTGACCGCTGCTCACTTCCCACAAACGTATCGTCCGGTCAAGGCTACCGCTGGCAAGAGTGCTCCCATCGGGACTGAAGGCCACCGACCAGACTCCAGCGGTGTGGTCTTGCAGAGTCTTGAGCAACTTCCCGCTATTCATATCCCACAAACGTACCGTTCGGTCAAAACTGCCACTGGCAAGGGTGCTCCCATCGGGATTGAAGGCCATCGACCAGACTTGATCGGCGTGGCCTTGCAGGGTCTTGAGGCACTGACCACTGCTCACCTCCCACAAACGTATCGTCCGATCACGACTTCCGCTGGCAAGGGTGTTCCCATCGGGACTGAAGGTCACCGACCCGACTGCCTCAGTGTGGCCTTGCAGAGTCTTGAGGCATTCGCCGCTATTCATATCCCACAAACGCACCATCCGATCACGACTTCCGCTGGCAAGGGTGCTCCCATCAGGGCTAAAGGCCACTGACCAGACTTCATCGGTGTGGCTTTGCAGGGTCTTGAGGCATTCGCCGCTATTCATATCCCACAAACGCACCGTCCGATCAATACTGCCGCTGGCAACGGTCTTCCCATCAGGGCTGAGGGCAACCGACCAAACTTCATCGGTGTGGCCTTGCAGAGTCCTAAGGCACTGACCGCTGCTGACCTCCCATAAGCGGAAGGTCAGATCATGGCTGCTGCTGGCAAGAGTCTTCCCATCGGGGCTGAAGGCGACAGATGTTACCCCATTGGTGTGCCCCTGAAAGGGTTGCAATGCGGTATCACTCGCAGCATGCCAGAACCGTATCTCGCCGGTCGCCGTTCCTGCCACCAGCAAATCTCCCTGAGGGCTAAACACCACAGCAAGAATACTTCCGAAGGTATCGGTAAACACCGATGTCGCCAGATTGGCGTGGGCAAAATTGACCTCCTGCAGAACCACCCCTTGGAGGTAGGCTTGCCTAACCACCAGATGCGAGAAATCGTATCTGCGCAGCGCACACCCCACCTGAATCAATACATTCAGCACGTTGCCTGCGGCATAACTGGTGCGTTGGTCGCGCCGTTCGCGCAGGGTAGTAAGGAGACTCTGGAGCCGCTGCTCGAGCGCCCCTTGCCCGAAGATGGTAAGCAGCCGTTGCACAAGCGGCAGCAGAATGAGGCGACGTTGACTCTCCCGGAGATAGTCTTTGGCCTGTGCCAAGAGCAGGGCATGACGCTCAAAGAGCACTAAGGTCTCAGTCCTGAGCTCTTCGTACACCCGGTCCACCAGGCGATCGGTCAGGTATTCCATGATCACATTTTGGAGCATGGAGCCGGTCGCGCTCGTTTCGATCAGCTGTCGTCGCTGCAAGGACCGCAGCGCCTCCTGGAGCTCGCCTTTCGACACAGGGTGGACGATATCCCCTTGCAAGTCGTCCAATGATGTTGCTTCACGCTCGATAGCTAACCAATAGATGATTTCCTCTTCTAAGGCTGACAACCGCTCTACCTGTTGCTCTAAGACGTCTCGGATATCGCGAAAGAACATCTCCCCGTCCTTGAGAAAGGTCATGATAGAGCCGCCAAAGACCTCGCGAATCACCTGCCCAACCAGCTTCAAGGCCAACGGATTTCCCCCATAGTGGATGATGAGCACTTCCCAGTGGTGCTCCGTGCCCTGTAACCCTTTGTCGTTGAGGATGCCTCGCCCATCTCCAGGTAGCAAGCCTGCCAGGTGGAAGGACCGGACGGCTACTGCCTCCCCCTCCAGCAGCGCCACTTCCTGCGGCTTTTCTCGACTCGTGACCAGCAGGCAACTCTGGTGCCTGCTTTCTCCTATGCGCTGCAACAACCTGCCATACCCTTCGTATCCCTCACGGTAGTGACCGGCCTGACTCCCCCCTTGCAGAATGGACTCGACATTGTCCAGCACCAGCAGGCAGCGACGCGTGCGCAAGTATTCGATCAGGAGGGTGATCTGGCGGTCCAGCGCTGCTGGCAGGACTGTGCGCTGCTGGTCAGAGACGAATTGGATGCCCTCCTGCAAGATACTCTCCAGGGGCGGCGCATTGTGGAGCGAGCGCCAAAAGACGTAATCATAGTTCTCCTGCACCAGATCGACCAACGTGGCAGCCAAGCTCGTCTTGCCCATACCCCCCATCCCCAGGATCGCCACCAGGCGACAGTGGTCATCCACCAGCCACCGGTGGAGTTCGGCCAGTTCCTTCTCGCGCCCGTGGAACTGTTCGGTGTGGGGAGCCTCGCCCCAATCGATACGATGGCTCTTTGGGACCGGAGAGGGAAGGAGATCCACTTTGCTCTGAACTTGAAGCGACTGGAGGGAGCTGGGAATGCTTTCTTTCTCATGAGAAGACTGCTGAGGAGAGAGTGGTGAGGGTACCGGAGGAGAGGAGTGTGCATGTGGGTGAAGAGGAAACAGCCACTGAAACAGTGCAAGCAGCACACCAAGGATCGTGAGAATAACAGAGGCCTGAATATTCAACGTCCCAATGATGATGATCAGACCGATCCCGATCAGGGCAAATACGATACGTTTCCAGGGAAGAGGTGTGGATGGATGGACAGGCTTATGAGATTGATCACGTTGCTTGTCCTGGTGGTGTGCCTGCATCTTGTCGTCATCCCCCTGGCTGTTGTGTCAACGCTCTCTTTGTCTTGAACCCTGAAGAAATGTATCCAGACGGTACTTGTCGTCCAGAAATGTATGTTCGCGCTAGAGATGACTTATTTACAGAAAAGATACCACAGAATTCCTTCATCACGAGTAGTGCACGGTATATTGTACAACATACTTCCACTCACATTCAGGGTTAGAAACGTGTTGCATAAACAAGACTCGGGGTGTCATTTTTGAATTTCGATGTCGTAGTTTCGGGTCTTTTTCTCGGCAGGCACGGAGAAAAGGACAACCAGTATGATAACATAGAGAAGAAGGCAACTCTCGTTGACCTCTATACCGGACAATGAGAACGTGCTCATGTACAAGTCAAGGCAAATGGCTTCATGTGTTGAACAGAAACCACCAGACCCATTCAGAAGGAAACGTCGTATGCTTCCTGAACTCCCACTACTCGCTGATGCCGATTTCTGCTACCTGACAACCACAGGACGTGTTTCAGGTCGCCCGCATACCATTGAAATCTGGTTTGCGCTTCACGGTCACACCCTGTATATGCTCTCTGGCGCTCGCGACCGGTCGGATTGGGTGAAGAACGCTCTCCGTTCCCCAGCGGTACAAGTGAGGATCAACGAGATCGTGTACTCCGGGCAGGCACGCGTCGTCAACGGCGTCGAAGAAGACGCATTAGCGCGCACACTGGTCACCACCAAGTATACTCCCCGCAGTAGTGATGACCTTCGTGACTGGTCTCGTACTTCACTCCCAGTCGCAGTGGATCTGCTGATCTGAACATGAGCACTTCCTCGGTTGGCTGGACGACGATGTAGGGCTGAAATGGGCCGTCTCGGATCAACCAACGGCCTCTTTGTAGCGGCGGATGGCCTCAAGGTGCTGCTGTAAGGAGGCGAAGCCTGCGCCCATCGTGTTGATGGCGACATGCGTGGCGCCCAGGTCGTGCCATCGCTGCGTCTGGCGCATCCACTCGTCGGGGCTGCCGTCCCTTGCATTCACCTGCGCCTGGATGCCGAATGTAGCTGGATCGCGACCAGCCTCCTGTAGGTAGCGGCGCAAGCGCTCAATGGTCTGCTGCATCTGTTCGTCCGGCCGACCTAATGGGAACCAGCCGTCCGCCAACCGCGCCGTACGGCGCAGCAGCACATCCGCTCGCCCCCCAGTCCAGATGGGGATAGCGCGGCGCACGGGAAGGGGGTTCAGACCGGCCTCGGTAATGGTATGGAACTGGCCGTGGTAGGTGACAATCTCCTGGCGCCACAACAGCCGCAGCACCTCGATCTGCTCCTCGACCATGCGCCCGCGCGTGTGGAAGTCCCTTCCTAGCGCTTCGTACTCCACCGGGTTCCAGCCAATCCCTATGCCCAAGCGCAGCTTGCCATCGCTCAGCACGTCCACTTCCGCTGCCTGCTTGGCGACGAGCACCGTCTGCCGCTGCGGCAAGATGATGACCCCGGTGACCAGTTCCAGCTGCGTCAGTGCCGCCAGGTAGCCAAAGAGGACGAACGGCTCGTGGAACATATCCTCTGAGGTATAGCCCTGCCAACCTGGACGGTGTGTGGGGTCTGCTCCCAGGACGTGGTCATACGCGACGAGGTGGCTGTAGCCCAATCCTGCGGCGGCGTGTGCGTAGTCGCGAATCCCTACGGGGTCCGCGCCGATCTCGTTTTGGGGAAAAACGACTCCTAGCTGCATTTTCGCACTCCTCATGTTCACATAGATTACTCAAGATTCCTTGCTGTCTGATGATAGCACGCACAAGTCGGAGATACCAGTCACTTCCCGCCAAAGACAGGCAGACGTTTTTCGCGGAAGGCCACCGCCGCCTCATGCATATCAGCCGTCCCAAAACAGCGCATAATTGCCTCGATCTCGTTCTGGAAGGCACGTTCCAATGCGGCCTCGAGCGGACGATTGAGCAGTTGTTTACTCTCGCGTAGGGAAAGCGGCGCACGGCTCAGCATGGTTTTGGTGAGTGCCTGCACCTCGGCGTCCAGTCGGTCCGGCTCGACCAACCGGTGGAGCAGCCCCATGCGCTGAGCGACGGCTGCCTCAAAGATGTTGGCCAGCAGGATGATCTCTCGCGCCACCCCCTGCCCGACGAGATGTGGGAGCAGTACCGAGGTGCCTCCTGTGATGACCATGCCCACCCGCGCTTCCACACAGCCCATGCGTGCTCGTGTAGTGGCGACACGGAAATCGCAGGCCAGAGCCAACTCGAAGCCTCCTCCCACGGCATAGCCATCGATGGCCGCGATGGTGGGCTTCTCACCCAACAGCAGCAAGCGCGTGAGTCGCTGCAAGTCCAAAATCAGTGCCAGGGAGTCTACGGCGGTCTGCTGTTCCGCTTCCTTCAAGTCATCGCCTGCGCAGAAGTTCCCTCCTGCACCTGCAAGAACAATGAGCGAGACGGCTGGATCGCGCTGGGCACGTTCCAGCGCCAGGCGAAGCTCGGTAATCATCGCCCGGCTCATGGCATTCATTGCAAACGGTCGGTTCATTACCACCTGGGCTACAGTATTGGTGACGGTCGAGAGAACAAGCGGTTCGCTGCTCATAAAGGCTCCTTCTTCCTTGTAATGAGATGGGCTGGCGACGTCAACTGCCAGTCTGCTGGTAGGTCCTGATGACACGATGGGCTTTTTGCTCAGTACGGGGCAGCGTTCCGTACGGGACCAATTCGGGCTCGGCACGGAAGTTGAGCTGCTCGCGGAGCGTTTGTATGATCTGCTGTGATATATCTCCCACTGAATCCGGCGCCAGGTGCTGTGCCAGTTCCACGCGCACTCGTAGATAGTGATGTGGCGGCGGATGATCGACGAGGATCTGGAACTCGCCAGAGAGGCGGTCCGAGAGATGTGCCAACACATTGCCGACTGCGGTGGGGAAGACATTGATGCCGCGCACATGCAGCATGTCATCGCTGCGGCCCAGGATACGGAAGCGAAAGCTTGTCCGTCCACAGGCGCAGGGCCCGGTCCCCACGATACGCACCACGTCGCGGGCACGATAGCGCACCAGGGGCTGGGCCTCCTTGCGGAGATGAGTGTACACCAGCTCGCCTTCGGCCCCTTCAGTGAAGGTGAAGGGAGCTCCGCTGTCGGGTTCGATTAGCTCCACGGCCACCGCTCCTTGTGCATGGAAGTGCAGCCCCTGGCGGTATTCGCATTCCGACCCCATAATGCTCAGCACATCCGCCATCCCGAAGTTTGCATCCATGGCCCGCATGCCCCAGGTCTCTTCCATGCGTGCTCGTACGCCCGGTTCACTGATCCCTGGCTCGGCCCCAAAGAAGCCTTTACGCAGGCCAAGATCGCGCGGGTTCAGCCCCTGGGTCCGGGCGGCTTCGGCCAGGGGGAGCATATACGAAGGAGTGGCACTGATGGCGTTGACCCGCAGCTCACGGATGGTCTGAAGCAGGAGGGCCGTCTGACCCACGCCAAAGGGGACGACGCTGGCTCCGGTGGTCTCCAGGTTCTCATGATCGGAGAAGCCGCCCATCCAGAGGCAATAATTGAGACAGTGCACGACCGTGTCGCTGGGGCGCAGCCCGGCAGCCCAGAAGGAACGGGCGGCGCATGCATTCATGAGGTGACGATCGCCACCCGTGAGAGCGACATAGAGCGCACGCCCCGATGTGCCAGAGGTTTTGTGTACGCGCATCACCTGCTCTTGCGTGGTCGCCAGATACCTGCCAAAGGGAGGATGCTCCTGCTGGCTGCGCAAGCACTCGTCTTTCTCAGTAAAGGGGAGCAGCGGCAAATCGGCCACGTCGCGGATGTCTTCGCGCTTCACGCCGACTTCAGCGAACTTGGCCTGGTAGAAAGCAGAACCTGCCCACACGTAGTCAAGCTGCGTTCGCAAGCAGTCGTTCTCCAACTGATGCAACGCTGCTGGCTGCATCGTCTCAAGGTCTTCATTCCAGTATCGTCGCTCCATCCTGGAGACTCCTTCGTGCCTGGTGCGCTCTCAGTCGATCATAAAGTGCTCTGCACGGACCACGTACTGTTACTGCTCTAGTAACACTGTACCCAAGAGCAGCTCCGAAGTCAATTGTATGTGTTCGCCACGTGAAATTCCTGATGAGCAGCTATCGCCTCTCCATTGTCCCAGATGCCCTGCAAGGCCGCGTGAGTGGCATCTACCGCCTGATCCTGTTCAGTATCCTCACGATCGGTCCCCCCGTGATTGGGCTGAGCCTCGAACATCTGGGCGTCCTGCCAACCGTGAGCATTGTGTGGAGCGGCCTGCTCTTGCAGGCCGGTTTTCTGTTTGTGAATCGGCAGATGCGACTGGCGACGTTGCCACATGCGGAGGCGTAACAAGCTTCCTTCTTCAGCAGCAAACAAAGTGTGGTAGAATGCAAGAACCTTAAGCATTCACAGGGGGGGTGGAAGCAGGGGAGCGATCAGAGAAAAGACTAGTCAAGGAGCAGAATCGCTAAGGTCTGCGGGGTCTTTCTCTGCGCCCCTTTCGCTATACAAGTATCGAAATGGCATCTCAAACGGAGATATTTGTTGTATGAGTTCAATGAAATTTACCATGCTCCCGGCCCCGGAAATCCTCAAAAACGATGTTGAGTGCTTTCGGATAGCTGAATATACCCGCGAGAAAGGAGTGGCAATAAAAGTCTCTCCCAATGGCGTGCCTGGTATTGTCTTTCACCAGAACAACGGGCGGTCTGCTCTTGAACAGATCATCACCCATTCGGGGCGCACGTCCTGCCCACCTCCCTTATTTCTCTATGGACCAGGGATAGAGCCAAGCGTCATGCATTACAAAAGCGGATCGTCTACGACGATGCAAGTGATTTTCAAGCCGCACGCCCTCAAAACCCTCCTTGGGATCAACGCCTCGCGACTTTCCAATGGGTGGACAGACCTGCATGCATTTTGGGCCGAGGATCTGGAGAGTCAACTGCTTGAAGCCAAGAACGAGCAGGAACGGATGACTTTCCTCACCAGTTTCTTAGTGGCCAAGTTCAAGCAGGCGAAACCGAGAGATCCGTTAGTCGAAGAAAGTCTCCGTTTGATCCACAACCACATTGGTTCTCTTCATGTCAAAGATTTGCTTGACTCCTTGCATATCTCCGAACGCCAGTTTGAAAGACGATTCGCCCAGACAGTGGGTCTTTCCCCCCAAGTATATCTTCGGGTGAAGCGGTTTAATGAAGCGATACGACTCATCAAAACCAGACGGTTTGAAAGACTGACAGATGTTGCATGTGCCATCAACTTCTCTGACCAGTCTCATTTTATTCGCGACATCAAAGCCTTTTCTGGCATGACTCCCACAAGCCTTTCTCAAAAGGTGGATGACTTCTATCACGATCAAGCAGGATATTCTTCTGTCTGAACATGACGGTTTTTTACAAGTATGGAAGTGGGTTGCCAAAGTATAATACAACGAGATTGAGATAGAAATTAGGAGGGAACTACTCATGAGCAAAGTCGTTGTATTCACGAATCTGACACTCGACGGGGTTATGCAGGCGCCGGGGAGGCCGGACGAGGACCGCCGCGGCGGCTTCGAGCACGGCGGCTGGGCGGTGCCATACGCCGCGATGACACAGGCCGGAGAAAGCATGGCCAATACCGGTGCCCTGCTGCTAGGCCGACGGACCTACGAGGACTTCTACGCCGTCTGGCCCAAGCGGAAGGACAGCCCCTTCTCGGCGATGCTGGACAACATTCAGAAGTACGTTGCGTCAACGACGCTCTCTGAGCCGCTCTCGTGGAGCAACTCCACGCTGCTTTCGGGGGACGCCGCGGAGGCCGTGGCCAGGCTCAAAGGAGAGCCGGGCAAGGATCTCGTGGTAATGGGCAGTGGAGAGCTGGTCCAGTCGCTGATGCGGCGCGGCCTCGTTGACAGGTATGTGCTCCTGATCCACCCCCTGGTTCTGGGATCAGGGCGCCGCCTCTTCCCCGACGGCGGTGCATTCGCCGCTCTCCGGCTCGTCGCGACCTCGACGACGAACAACGGCGTCGTGATCGCGACCTACCAGCCGACCTAACCAACAGCGAGGAAGACCACCAAGGTAGCAACGCATTTACCAAGTAGCGAGGGTGGCTGTCAACGCAGACGCTTAAATTTTTAGATGAAGCTGAACCGGGATTCTGACCATCCCGGTTTCGATCGAGACTTTGCCGCCCACTTGCGTTCCACGGGAGCCGATCTCCCTGTCACATCGGGTGGGTTTCACTCGTCATTACTATGACGAAACACAACGAAAGAATGTGACCGATGGACGAACACGAATGGCTGGCGGAGCAATTCGAGGCCGAGCGTCCCCACCTGCGAGCGGTGGCCTACCGGCTGCTCGGCGACCTGACCGGGGCGGAGGACGCCGTACAGGAGTCCTGGCTCCACCTCAGCCGCTCTGACACGAGAGGCATAGAGAACCTGGGCGGATGGCTGACGACGGTGGTCGCGCGGGTGTGCCTCGACATGCTGCGCTCGCGCAACTCGCGGCGCGAGGAGCCCCTGGGAGCGTACATACCCGACCCGATCATGAGCCGCGAGGGCGAGATCGACCCCGAGCACGAAGTGCTTCTAGCCGACTCGGTCGGTCTCGCGCTGCTCGTGGTACTCGACACCTTGAATCCCGCCGAGCGCCTCGCGTTCGTGCTGCACGACCTGTTCGCTGTGCCCTTCGACGAGATTGCGAGAGTAGTGGGGTGCTCCCCGACCGCGGCAAGGCAGCTCGCGAGCCGCGCACGCCGCCGGGTGCGGGGGGCGGCGACGGTGAAGGACACCGATCTCACCCGCCAGCGCGAAATGGTCGACGCCTTCCTCGCCGTGTCGCGCGGCGGCGACTTCGATGCGCTTCTCGCGGTGCTCGACCCAGACGTCGTGCTCCGAGCCGACCGCGCAGCCGTGCATGCGGGCGCATCGAGGGAGGTCCGCGGTGCGGCGGCCGTGGTCGGCACCTTCTCTGGGCGCGCCCGGTTCGCACAACCGGCGCTCGTGAACGGAGCCGTGGGAGCCGTGTGGGCTCCGCGCGGACGGCCGCGTGTTGTATTCGGCTTCACGATCACGCGCGGGAAGATCGTCGAAATCGACATACTCGCCGACCCTACGCGACTTCGCCAGCTCGACCTGGCGGTCCTTGCATGACACTTCAATTCAGCGTTGGGCTATTCACTGTCCCCGACTCGAATTGCCAGAGTTGGGAACCATCGGTCGCACGTAAGGCGGTGAGCTTCGAGTTGGTTAAGGGAAAACAGTCACTGGCATTGCCAGCGGTGCCTGCGTACACCGTTGCACCGTCTACCAGGAGGCCGACTTGCTGGAGAGCATGGTGCCAGAGCAGCGAACCGCTGCTGGCCTGCCAGGCGTCCAGAGCTTGTTGTGAGAGTGCATAGGCCACTCCGCCAGACACATCGA
>Ga0137391_10002760_pt1 | contig 13186 bp, 10 predicted proteins | sample 15con2h24BmetaG_FD_101399 | JGI IMG/M metagenome (GOLD analysis project Ga0137391, IMG submission 101399) | Vadose zone soil microbial communities from Angelo Coast Range Reserve, California, USA - 15con2h2.4B metaG | ecosystem: Environmental > Terrestrial > Soil > Vadose zone > Saprolite...
GCGGCTCGGACTTACACCCCGGCGCGGCCCGCAACCCGGGGTCGCGCCGCTCGAACTGCGGAAGTTGGGTTAGGGCCTGCTGCCTGGTCTCCCGCCCTTTTTGAACCATGCCCTCAACACCCTCCTCGCCGTTTGCCACCATCATAGCGACCGGGAGGTGTTGACACCTTCCTGACCGGGAGGTACTGACACTTACCAGTCTAAGTCTTTAGGCTCTGTCTTACGCGGGGGCCCAGAAATGGCCCCCGCACTCCCCCAGGCCGCGGACATTCGTAGAACGCGCACCTGTCACGATCTTCGCCACGCTCCCGCCCTGTCCGTTTCTGCCGTGGTAGACTGACTGTCCGTATGTCCTGGAAACTCAAGAAGAAGGCGCAGGAGCTGGTGGCCTCGGAAGAGGGCGTGGTCCGCAAGGACTGGGGCGGCCGCGTGACCATCGCGCTCGTGTACCCGAACACGTACGCGGTCGGCATGTCCAACCTGGGCTTCCAGACCATCTACGATCACCTGAACGCGATCCCGAACGTGGTCTGCGAGCGTGTCTTCTTCCCGGACCCGGAGGATGTGGACGAGTACGGCCGCACCGGGACCGCGCCGTTCTCGCTCGAGTCCCACCGGCCGCTGACCGACTTCGACCTGGTCGGCTTCTCGCTGACCTACGAGGGCGACTACATCAACGCGGTCCGGCTGCTGCGGCTGGCGGGGCTCCCCCTGCGGGCCGCCGATCGGGGCCCCGGCGATCCGGTGGTGATGATGGGTGGCGTGTGCGCCTTCTCCAACCCCGAGCCCGTCGCCCCCTTCATGGACTTCGTGGTGGTGGGGGAAGGCGAGGAAGTGGTGGGCGAGATCGTGGCCGCCTGGTTGGAGAGCGCCCCCGCCGATACCGAGCGCCGGCGCCGCTTCATCGACCGGCTGAAGCCGCTGGCCGGCATCTACGTCCCCGACGCCTACCGCGTCGACTATGGGGCCGGTGGGCTGATCGCGGCGGTCGCGCCGCTCGCGAACGACGTGCCCGCGCTGGTCATCAAGCGCCGGCTGAAGGACGTCAATCGCTTCGAGACGCGCTCCACGCTCAAGACGCCCAAGGCCGAGTACGGGCACATGCAGCTCCTGGAGGTCGGCAAGGGCTGCGGACGGGGCTGCCGGTTCTGTCTCGAAGGCCAGGTCTACCGGCCGGTGCGGCACCGGAGCCTCGAATCCCTGCGCGAGTCGGTGGCGAAGATCGCCAAGGAGTCCAAGCGGGTCGGACTCGTGGGCGCCTGCGTGTCCGACTATCCCTGGATCGGCGACCTCATGCGCCTGCTCGAGGAGCACGGGGTCGAGGTGTCGATCTCCTCGCTCCGGGCCGACAGCCTGACCGAGGAGCTGGTGGCGTCGCTGCAGCGCGGTGGGCACCGGACCCTCACCATGGCGCCGGAGGCGGGAACCGAGCGGCTGCGCCGCGTCGTCCGCAAGGCCATCACCGACGAGCAGCTCTACGAGGCCTGCCACCTGCTCCGTCGCTACGGCATTCCGAATCTCAAGTGCTACTTCATGATCGGCCTGCCCACCGAGACCCGTGAGGACGTGGCGGCGATCCCCGACCTGGCCGCGCGGCTGATCGAGCGCCTGCGGGCGCTGGGCCCCGACGGGCACTCCTTCGGCAAGCTGACGCTGTCGGTGTCCACCTTCGTCCCGAAGCCCTGGACGCCCTTCCAGTGGGCGCCCTTCGACGATCCGCGGGCGCTCGAGGAGAAGCTCGACATCATCAAGCGGGCGGCCCGGCGGCTCGACACGATCCGGGTCGTGCACGAGAACCCGCGCGAGGCGGCGCTCCAGGCCCTGCTGGCCCGCGGGGACCGGCGGGTGGCCGACTTCGTGGAGCTGGCCGCGCGGCTCGACGGCGACTGGCGCCACGCCCTCCGCGAGTGGGACGGCGACCCCGCCTTCTTCACGCGGCGGCACCGGGAGCCGACCGAGATCCTCCCGTGGGACCACTTCGACGTCGGGGTGAAGAGGGCCGGGCTCCTGCGCGAGTGGGAGCGGGCGCTCGAGCCCGCCGCCCCCGCCGCGGTGGCGGGGTAGCGCCGATGTCGTCCTTCAAGGTCGCGAAGGCCACCGACGTGCCGCCCGGGCAGGGACTCGTGGTGCAGGCGGGGACGAAGAGCGTCGCGCTCTTCAACGTCGAGGGGGCCTACCACGCCGTCGACAATACCTGTCCCCACCGCGGCGGGCCCATGGGCGAGGGCGATCTCGAGGGCCGGGTCGCAATCTGCCCGTGGCACGGCTGGCGCTGGGACGTGACCACCGGGGCCAATGCCAATAACCCCGCGGTCAAGATCGGCTGCTTCCCGGCCGCGGTCGTGGACGGCGACGTCTACGTGGAGATGCCGTGATCCGCGACGCGCTCGATCGCCCGCTGCGCAACCTGCGGCTCTCGGTCACCGATCGCTGCAACCTGCGCTGCCAGTACTGCATGCCCGAGGAGGAGTACCTCTGGCTTCCCCGGGACGACATGCTGAGCTTCGAGGAGATGGACCGGCTCGTGGACGTCTTCGCCGACCTGGGCGTGGACAAGGTGCGCCTCACCGGCGGCGAGCCGCTCCTGCGCCGCGACCTCGACCGGCTCGTGCGGCTGCTCGCGGCCAACCCGCGCATCCGCGACCTGGCCATGACCACGAACGGCGTGCTGCTGGCCGAGCAGGCCCCCGCGCTCCGCGCGGCGGGCCTGCACCGCGTCACCGTGAGCCTCGACACGCTGCGTGAGGACCGCTTCAAGGCGCTGACCCGCCGCGACACCCACGCCCGCGTGCTCGAGGGCATCGCGGCGGTGGGGCACACCGGTTGGCCCGGCCTCAAGCTCGACACCGTGGTCATGCGCGGGGTCAACGACGACGAGCTGGCGAACCTGATCGAGTACGGGGCGTCCGTCTCCGCCGAGGTGCGCTTCATCGAGTACATGGACGTGGGTGGGGCCACCCACTGGAGCATGGAGCGCGTGGTGCCGCGCCGCGAGATGCTGACCCGCCTCGCCGAGCGCTACGGGCCGATCGAGCCGATCGTGGAGGAGAGCTCGGCGCCCGCCGACCGCTTCCGGCTCTCCGACGGCCGGGTGTTCGGGATCATCTCGTCCACCACCGCGCCCTTCTGCCGCGCGTGCGACCGGAGCCGCCTCACCGCCGATGGCCTCTGGTATCTCTGCCTCTACGCCGCGCGGGGCACGGACCTGCGCAAGCCGCTTCGCGCGGGCGCCTCGCGCGAGGACCTGCTGGCCCTCCTCCGCGCCACCTGGCAGGGCCGCCGCGATCGCGGGGCCGAGGAGCGGCTGGCGACGCCCGACCGGCAGCCGCTCATGCAGATCGGTGAGCTCAAGCGCGATCCGCACCTCGAGATGCACACGCGCGGAGGGTAGGTCGTGGACGGATCCGGCGTGGACGTGCGGGAGAAGGGCGCCAACCAGCAGGTCTCCGAGCGCCGGTTGTTCATGCAGCTCCAGGTCTGGACCGGCTGTCCCGACGGCAAGCCGCTGGTGCGGGCGATGGAGCGGAGCCGCATCGAGGGCGTGCTCTACCACGACGTCAAGGATCCCGCCGGCGTGGCGCTGCTCGCCTTTCACGAGGACCCGGCCTTCTTCGCGAGCACGCTCCGCGAGCTGCTCGCCGCCGAGCCCTTCGCCTCGCTCCGGCATCGCCCCGAGCTGACCATGCTCGGCCGCACCTACGCCTCCGGCTTCGAGCCGGACCTCGAGGACTGGCTACTCGCCCGCCCGCGGCGGACCGTGCTGAATCCGGCCTGGCCCTGGGGGATCTGGTACCCGCTGCGGCGGGCCGGCGCCTTCGCGCGGCTCACCCCGCAGGAGCAGGGCGCGATCATTCGCGAGCACGGCACGATGGGCCGCGCCTACGGCGACGCGGATCTGGCGCACGACGTCCGGCTCGCCTGCCACGGCCTCGACATCCACGATAACGACTTCGTGATCGGGCTCGTCGGACGCGCGCTGCACCCGCTGTCCCATCTGGTGCAGGCCATGCGCCGGACCGGGCAGACCTCGCAGTACCTCGAGAGTCTCGGGCCCTTCTTCGTGGGCCACGTGCTCTGGCAGAGCCCGCTCCGGTGAGCCGGCGAGCCGCGGTCCGGCGCGCGGGCCGAGCCCTGTGCGCGGCGCTGCTCGTGGCGGCCGCGCTCGTGCCCGCGGGGTGCGCGCCGCTCCCGCCCGCGCGCCAGGTCACCGATATCAACCTCATCGCGGGCCGCTGGCAGGGGCAGATCGTGTTCGGCCGGGGGTCCTACCAGCTCTTCTACCTCACGATCAACCCGGACAGCACGCTGATCGCCTCGTGGGACGGCGTCACCCGCTGGGGCAAGGTCACGGTCGAGGGCGGCCGCGCGCGCTTCAACTTCTATATCTGGAGCGGCAACCTCGATTACCTCGAAGGCGGTGGCGACCGCGTCATCCTCCTCAAGGAGGACTTCTCCCACTGGGACGCGATCGTCCGGCCCCTCAGCTAGGGGACTCGGAGGGGGGCTACGCCCCCCTTCCGAACCTCCCCCCAGACACAGGGTGCGCGGGCAGAGCCCGCGCTCGAAGCGGACCGACCCGTTCGCTACGCGTCGTCCCCCGTTCGCTACGCATCGTCCAATGTTACCCGGACAGACTACTAGGGGCGGCCGGCGGCCTCCCACGTGGCCAGGTTGGCCTCGATCTGCCGGGCGTGGATCTCCAGATGCTCGGCGTAGATGGCGAGCCAGTCCAGCGCGGTGTAGCGACCCGACGCGGTGTGACGCCCTTCTCGCGTCCAGGCCTCCTCGGGCAGGCGCCGGAGAACCGCCGCGGTATTGGCGCGCACCGCCCGCACGGTGGCCAGGGCGGCGTCGACCGGATGCCCGTGGTAGTCGAGCGCGACCGCCCAGACGTTCTCGTCGTAGCCCAGGACCACCGGCTCGGGCTCGCAGACCACGTAGCGGATGCGGGCGGCCCCGTTGGTCTCCGAGTCCGCGCAGTGGCAGGCCACCTCGTGGGCGGACCACTCCCCGGGCGCCGGCCGCCACTTCCGCGCCTCGGCGGGGACTCGGGCCAGGGCTCCGTCGAGGCGCGCGGGGCCGTCGGCGTACTGCTGGATCAGGTGCTCTCGCTCGGATCGTGTGAGGCTCATCGATGATCGTCTCCCTCCGGATGCGGGTGATGGGGCGCGCGCTCACCGCCGCCGCGGTGGCCGGGGCGCTGCTCGGGCCCGCGGCCCACGCTCAGCCCGAGCGCGGAACGGCACGCCTCGACCACGCGGGCGTGCAGGGCCTGCTCGCGACGCTCGGCTATCAGCCGCGCGAGGCGCGTAACGAGTCGGGGCCCGAGTACGAGATCATCCTGCGTCCGCCGGGCGGCCTCGCCATCTCGACCCGCGTGACCCTGTCCCGGGACGGCACGCTGGTCTGGCTCGTGGCCTGGCTCAAGAAGGTACCGCCCGGCCGGACCATCAGCGGCAACGCGATCCTCAACATGCTGACCGAGAACGACGCCATCGGCCCCAGCCACTTCTCCTACCACGAGAGCCGGCGGTGGTTCTTCCTCAACAAGCCGGTTCCGAATCAGGGGCTGACCGCAGACCGCCTGCAGGGCGAACTCCAACAGCTCGGGGCGACGGTCGCGCGGACCGAGGCGCTCTGGGACTTCGAACGCTGGAAGTGACGCCTCAGGGCAGGGGCGCCGGCAGGTCCGAGCGCCCCATGAGGTAGCGGTCCACGCCGCGCGCGGCGCTCCGGCCCTCCGCGATAGCCCACACGATCAGCGACTGGCCCCGCTGCATGTCCCCCGCGGTGAACACGCCGGGCACGCTCGTCATCCAGTTCTCGTCGCGCTTGACGTTCCCCCGGTCGGTGAGGGCGACCCCGAGCTGCTCGAGCAGCCCCGGCCGCTCGGGCCCCACGAAGCCCATCGCCAGCAGCACCAGCTCGCAGGGCAGGACGAACGCCGAATCCGGGATCTCCCGGAACACGAGCCGGCCGCCCTCGCGCACCGGCTCCACGCGCGCGACCTCGAGCGCCTTCACGCGCCCGCGCTCGTCCCCGACGAACCGGACCGTCGACACCGAGTAGACGCGCTCGCCACCCTCCGCGTGGGCGGAGGAGACGCGGTAGATGTTCGGCCACTGTGGCCACGGGTTGTCGGCGGCGCGCGCATCCGGCGGGCGCGGCAGGATCTCGAGCTGGTGTACCTCGAGCGCGCCCTGCCGGTGCACGGTCCCCAGGCAGTCGGCCCCGGTGTCGCCGCCCCCGATGATGACCACGCGTTTGCCCTGGGCGCTGATGAAGACCTCGTCGGGCACCAGGTCGCCCTCGCAGCGCCGGTTCTGCGGCGTGAGGTAGTCCATGGCGAAGTGCACGCCGCCGAGCTCCCGCCCGGGAATCGGCAGGTCGCGGGGGGCGCACGCGCCGCCGCAGAGCACGAGGGCGTCGAACGCGCGCCGAAGCGCCTCCACCGGCCGACCCACGCCGACGTGCGCCGAGACCACGAAGCGCACGCCCTCCGCCTCCATCTGGGCGAGCCGCCGGTCCAGCACGCGCTTCTCCATCTTGAACTCGGGGATACCGTAGCGGAGCAGCCCGCCGATCCGGTCCGCGCGCTCGAAGACGGTGACCTGGTGGCCGGCGCGCGCGAGCTGCTGGGCGGTCGCGAGGCCGGCGGGGCCGGAGCCGATCACCGCGACGGTCTTGCCGGTCCGCCCCGCGGGCGGCTCGGGCGCGATCCAGCCCTCCTCGAAGGCGCGGTCGATGATCGCGAGCTCGACGGCCTTGATGGTCACCGCGTCGTCGTTGATGCCGAGCACGCAGGAGCCCTCGCAGGGCGCCGGGCAGAGCGTGCCGGTGAACTCCGGAAAGTTGTTGGTGGCGTGCAGGCGGCCGATGGCCTCCCGCCACTTGTCCCGGTAGACGAGGTCGTTCCAGTCCGGGATGAGGTTGCCGAGCGGGCAGCCCTGGTGACAGAAGGGGATGCCGCAGTCCATGCAGCGCGCGCCCTGCTTGCGCAGGGTCTCGCCCGGCCACGGGAGCATGACCTGCCGCCAGTCGCGCGTGCGCTCCTCGACCGGCCGGTACGGCTGCTTGTCGCGCTTCCACTCGATGAATCCGGTGATCTTGCCCATCGCTCCTCTGGTCCGCTCCTACTCGCTAACGCCGTGGCCGCTCACGTCAACCCTGCCGTGTTCGAGCGCCGGCTTTGCCGGCGCAATCGGTTCTTCCGGGGGGAGGCATCGGAAGGGGGGCGGAGCCCCCCTCCGAGCTAATTATGCGCGCTCGCCATGACGGCCTCGTCGACGGACGTACCGGTTTCCTGCGCCTTCTTGATGGCGGCCATCACCCGCTTGTAGTCCTGCGGGATCACTTTGACGAACCGGGACTGGCTTCGCTCCCAGTCCACGAGCAGCCGGGCCGCCACCGGGCTCTGGGTGAAGCGGATGTGCCGCGCCAGGAGATCCTTGACGAGCTCCACGTCCTCGGTGTCCACCAGGGGCTCCAGATCCACCATGCCCAGGTTGCAGCGCGCCTTGAAGTCGCCGGCCTCGTCGAGCACGAAGGCGAGGCCGCCCGACATGCCGGCCGCGAAGTTGCGGCCGGTCCCTCCGATGACCACCACGCGCCCGCCCGTCATGTACTCGCAGCCGTGATCGCCCACGCCCTCGACCACCGTGAGGGCGCCGCTGTTCCGGACCGCGAACCGCTCGCCCGCGACTCCGCGGAAATAGGCTTCGCCGCCGGTGGCCCCGTAGAGCACGACGTTGCCGACCAGGATGTTCTCCTCGGCCACGAAGGTGGCCTCCCGCGGCGGGTAGACGATGAGCTTGCCGCCCGAGAGGCCCTTGCCGATGTAGTCGTTGGCGTCGCCCTCGAGCGTGAGGGTCACCCCGCGGGGCAGGAAGGCCCCGAAGCTCTGGCCGGCCGAGCCCGAGAAGTGGATGCGGATGGTATCGTCGCGCAGCCCCTCCGCGCCGTAGCGCGTGGTGATCTCGGAGCCCAGGATGGTGCCCACCGTGCGGTTGACGTTCTGGATGCGGAGGCGGATGTCCACCGGCTCCTGTCGCTCCAGCGCGGGCGCGCACATCGGCAGCAGGGTGGTCATGTCGAGCGACCGGTCGAGGCCGTGGTCCTGCTCGACCACCTTCCGCACCGCGACGTCGGGGCCGACCGGCGGGCGGTACAGGATCGCGGAGAAGTCGAGGCCGCGCGCCTTCCAGTGATCCACCGCGGGGGCGACGTCGATCCGGTCCACCCGGCCGATCATCTCGTCCATGGTGCGGAAGCCGAGCCGCGCCATGTACTCGCGCACCTCTTCCGCGATGTAGCGGAAGAAGTTCTCGACGAACTCGGGGCGCCCCGCGAACTTGGTCCGCAGGCGCGGGTCCTGGGTCGCGATCCCGACCGGGCAGGTATTCAGATGGCAGACCCGCATCATGATGCAGCCCATGACCACGAGGGGCCCGGTGGAGAACCCGAACTCCTCGGCCCCCATCAGGGCGCCGATCACCACGTCGCGACCGGTCTTCATCTGGCCGTCCACCTGGACGATGATCCGGTCCCGCAGCTTGTTCATCACCAGCACCTGCTGCGTCTCCGCGAGCCCCAGCTCCCACGGGGTGCCGCCGTGCTTGATCGAGGTGAGCGGAGCCGCGCCGGTGCCGCCGTCATGGCCGGAGATCAGGACCACGTCGGAATGGGCCTTGGCCACCCCCGCCGCCACCGTGCCCACCCCCACCTCGGAGACCAGCTTGACGCTGATGCGGGCCCTGGGATTGCCGTTCTTCAGATCGTGGATGAGCTGGGCCAGGTCCTCGATCGAGTAGATGTCGTGGTGCGGGGGCGGGGAGATGAGCCCGACGCCCGGGATCGAGTGCCGCACCTTGGCGATCCACGGATAGACCTTGTGCCCGGGGAGCTGGCCGCCCTCGCCCGGCTTGGCGCCCTGGGCCATCTTGATCTGCAGATCCTCCGCGTTGACCAGGTACTCGCTGGTCACGCCGAAGCGGCCGGAGGCGATCTGCTTGATGGCGCTGCGGCGCGAGTCGCCGTTCGGCTCGCGCTGGTAGCGGGTGGGATCCTCGCCGCCCTCACCGGTATTGGACTTGCCGCCGAGGCGGTTCATGGCGATCGCGAGCGTCTGGTGCGCCTCGAGGCTGATGGAGCCGTAGGACATGGCCCCGGTGGCGAAGCGCTTGACGATCGCCTCGACGGGCTCCACCTCCTCCAGGGGCACCGGCTCCGGCGCGTCGCGCAGCCGGAAGAGGCCGCGCAGGGTCGCGTGGTTCCGGCTCTGGTCGTCGACGGACCGTGTGTAGTCCTTGAAGATCTTGTACTGGCCGCTCTGGGTGGCGTGCTGGAGCTTGAACACGGTCTCCGGGTTGAACAGGTGGTACTCGCCGTCGCGCCGCCACTGGTACTCGCCGCCCCAGCCCAGCTCGCGGCCACCCACCGGGCGCTCCGGATGCGCGTGCCGGTGACGCGCCACCGCTTCCTGGGCGACGACGTCGAGCTCGACCCCGCCGATGCGGGAGGCGGTCCAGGTGAAGTAGCGGTCGACGAGCGCCTTGCCGAGGCCGATCGCCTCGAAGATCTGGGCGCCGCGGTAGGAGTGGATGGTGGAGATCCCCATCTTGGAGATCACCTTGAGCACGCCCTTGTTCAGCGCCTTGATGTAGTTCTTGATCGCGGTCTTGTGATCGAGGCCGGGCAGGAGCCCCTGCCGGATCATGTCGTCGAGGCTCTCGAACGCGAGGTAGGGATTGATCGCGCCCGCCCCGTAGCCCAGCAGCAGGGCCATGTGGTGCACCTCGCGGGCCTCGCCCGTCTCGATCACGAGCCCCACCTTGCACCGCGTGCCCTCCCGGATCAGGTGGTGGTGGACCCCGGAGGTGGCCAGGAGCGCGGGGATCGGCGCGTGGGTCGCGTCCATCCCCCGATCGGACAGGATCAGGAACGTGCAGCCGTCCGCGACCGCGCAGCTCACCTGCGCGCACAGCTCGTCCATGGCCCGCTCGAGGCCCGCCCCGCCGTCCGCGGCCGGGAAGAGCATCGACACGGTGGTGGCCTTGAAGCCGGGCAGGTTCACGTGGCGGATGCGCGCCAGCTCGTCGTTGTTCAGCATCGGGGTCTTGAGCTTGATCTGGCGGCACGCCTCGGGCACCGGCTCGAGCAGGTTGCCCTCCGGCCCGATGCTGGTCGCGATCTGGGTGACCAGCTCCTCGCGGATGCCGTCGAGGGGGGGATTGGTCACCTGGGCGAAGAGCTGCTTGAAGTAGTCGTAGAGCAGGCGCGGCCGCTCGGAGAGCACGGCCAGAGAGGTGTCGGTGCCCATCGAGCCCACCGGCTCCTCTCCCCCGGCGGCCATCGGGCCCAGGAGCAGGCGCAGGTCCTCGTGGGTGTAGCCGAAGGCCTGCTGCCGCTCCAGCACCGTCTCGTGATCCGGCTCCGGCACGTGGGGCGGCTCGGGCAGGCTCTCGACGGGCGTCAGATACGCCCGCAGCCACTCCCCGTAGGGATACTGGGCCGCGTAGGTGTGCTTGAGCTCCGCGTCGTCGATGATCCGGCCCTGGGCGGTGTCCACCAGGAAGATCCGCCCGGGGTGCAGCCGCTCCTTCAGGAGCACGCGCTCCGGCGGGATGTCGAGCACGCCCACCTCGGAGGCCATCACCACCATGCCGTCCTTGGTGACGTAGTAGCGCGACGGGCGCAGGCCGTTGCGGTCGAGCACCGCGCCGATCACGGTGCCGTCGGTGAAGGCGATCGAGGCCGGCCCGTCCCACGGCTCCATCAGGCAGCCGTGGTACTCGTAGAAGGCCTTCGTCTCCTCGCTCATGGCCTCGTGCCCGCTCCAGGCTTCCGGGATCATCATGAGCACGGCCAGGGGCAGCGGCCGGCCCGCCATCACCAGGAACTCGAGCACGTTGTCGAAGACGGCCGAGTCGCTGCCGCCGTCGACCACGATCGGCACGATCTTCTTGAGGTCGTCGCCCAGCAGCGCGGAGTGGCAGAGCGGCTCGCGCGCCCGCATCCAGTTGATATTGCCCCGGAGGGTGTTGATCTCGCCGTTGTGAGCGATGAACCGGTAGGGGTGCGCGAGCGGCCACGACGGGAACGTGTTCGTGGAGAACCGCTGGTGCACCAGCGCCAGCGCCGATTCGACCAGGGGATCGGTGACGTCGGGGAACATGCCCTCGATCTGGTCGGCCGAGAGCATGCCCTTGTAGATGAGGGTGTTCGCGGAGAGGCTCGGCAGGTAGAAATACTTCCGCTCGCCGATCGCGCTGGTCCGGACCGCGTGCTCCGCCCGCTTGCGGATGACGTAGAGCTTGCGCTCGAAGGCGGCCCGGTCGGGGACGGCGGGACCGCGGGCGATGAACACCTGCTCGCACACCGGCTCCACCGCCCGCGCGGAGGGCCCGATCGGCGAGGAGTCGGTGGGGACGGGCCGCCAGCCGAGCGTCACCTGCCCCTCCTCGGCCACGGTCCGCTCCAGGATGGCCCGGCACTCGGCGCGGTCGGCGCCGTCGCGGGGCAGGAAGACCAGGCCGGCGCCGTAGTGACCCGGTGCGGGCAGCGTGAGGCCGAGCCGGCCGCACTCGCGCTCGAGGAACTGGTGCGGCATCTGGATGAGGATGCCGGCTCCGTCGCCCGTGTTCACCTCGCAGCCGCAGGCGCCGCGGTGCAGGAGGTTCTTCAGCACGGTGAGGGCCTGGCTCACGATCGCGTGGGACCTTCGGCCCTTGATGTCCACCACGAAGCCGACCCCGCAGGCGTCGTGCTCGTGCGCCGGATCGTACAGGCCCTGCGCCGGGGGGAGCCCCGGGTTCGTCATCGCCGGCATGCCATCGTCTTCCGTCACGGTTCTCTCTCCACCCCACGTCGTCGTCGGGGGTCCCGAGCGGTGAGACTGCGCCGCAGCCAAACTTGTCCCGTGAGATTACACGGAACCAGACCATTAGCCAAGCGAGAAGTGAAAAAACACGGCATTAGCATTGCTAATAGTGGTAGAGCTGGGACTAGTGATAGAGTGGCGGCCGTGAACCTCGAAACGCTCAAGCTCTACTGCGACGTCGTCCGCCTCCGCAGCTTCTCGCGCGGGGCGGCCGCCAACGCGGTGTCCCAGTCCGCGGCGAGCCAGGCCATCCAGCAGCTCGAGGCCGAGCTGGACGCGGCGCTGCTCGACCGCTCGCGGCGCCCGCTCCTGCCCACCGAGCAGGGCCAGGCCTTCTACGACGCCTGCCGCGCGCTGCTGCAGGGCTTCGAGAAGGCGCGGGCGGACTTGGCGGCGGCGCGCGAGCGCATAGAAGGCACGGTGCGGGTCGCCGCGATCTACTCGGTGGGGCTCCACGACATGAGCCGCCACATGCAGCCCTTCATGTCGGACTACCCGCAGGCGCGGGTGCTGCTCGAGTGCCTCCATCCCCACAAGGTGGTGGAGGCCGTGCTCAACGACGAGGCCGACCTCGGCATCCTGTCGTATCCCGCCGCCACGCGCGCGCTGACCGTCCTGCCCCTGCGCGACGAGCCCATGGTGCTGGTCACGCACCCGGCCCATCGGCTGGCCCGGCGCCGCTCGGTGACCCCCGGCGACCTGCAGGGCGAGAAGTTCGTGGCCTTCGACCGCGACTTAGCAGTGCGCAAGGCCATCGACCGCGCGCTCAAGCAGCACGACGTCAAGGTCGAGGTGGTCATGGAGTTCGACAACGTCGAGACGATCAAGCAGGCGATCGGGATCAACGCGGGCGTCAGCATCCTGCCGCGCCCCACCGTGCTCAACGAGTCCGGGATGCGCACGCTCGCGGTCACCCCGCTCGCGCTGCCCGGGCTGGTGCGGCCGATCGGAATCATCCACCGCCGCGGCCGGCGGCTCACTCCGGTGGTGGCGCGCTTCATCGCGCAGCTCCAGAAGCCGGTCGACGTGGCCTCGTGATACGGTAGAGCCCGAGAGGAGCCGTGGCATGAGTGATTCCCCCGCGTCCCTGATCATCGCGGCCAGCGAGGCCGACTCGAATCTCTACTACGCCTGCCGCTTCCTGGCGCCCGACCCCTTCGTCTTCCTCCAGGTCGAGGGGCGGACGACCCTGCTCATGTCCGACCTCGAGGTGGACCGGGCCCGGGCCCAGGCGCGCGTGGACGAGGTGCTCTCGCTGGCCGAATGGGACGCGAAGGCCCGCCAGCGCTGGCCCCACCCGAAGCTCAC
>Ga0137391_10002765_pt1 | contig 13175 bp, 17 predicted proteins | sample 15con2h24BmetaG_FD_101399 | JGI IMG/M metagenome (GOLD analysis project Ga0137391, IMG submission 101399) | Vadose zone soil microbial communities from Angelo Coast Range Reserve, California, USA - 15con2h2.4B metaG | ecosystem: Environmental > Terrestrial > Soil > Vadose zone > Saprolite...
CCGCGGCCCTACAAGACACGCGCAGCGGCTATCTCGAGACTGCGGGGGTCCCTAGGAGTCAATCGCTGGCAGTACGGTGAAGCAGAAAGGAATTGTGATCTAGCGCTAGGTCTCAGAAGAGTGATGTATCTTGTTTTTGCGAACGCTCAGTTGCGAGTGGAAGGCGACCGGTCGACTGAGGATGATACAAGGGAATCAGGTAGCAAGATGCGCAGAAGTAGTTCCTAGGTTGCGAGATGGAAATCATGATTGAAAATGAAGAACTGTGGTATGACGGAGGAATATCATGAACAGGGCGGGGCCAGGGGAGCAGAATGCTTTTTGGGAAACCCCGCACTGGCAAGCGCGGGCGAAGACGACCTTCATTGCTCAAAGAAGCTCTGTCACCTGTTGTGTATGAGAGCGGTGTTGGCAATAACGAGCACGAAGAGAGGGCGGGTTGAATCACGTCCGTGAATGACCGTTGGCCGCCATCACGTTCCTGGGACCTGGGGCGCTTCTTGCGACTGTGCTGTGACAACCAACACCGGCCTCCCTTCTGCCCATTCCTCTAAACACTTCCTTTCTCATGGCTGCCGTACATCAATATCCTATGCCACCAGCAGCGGCGGACCTGGCCACCACCTGGAAGTTCCTCGAGGAGGGGGTCGACCACATCATGACCAAACCGTATACTAGCCTGTCCTATGACAAGTACTGGGCCTTGTATACTGTTCAATATAACTATTGCACATCATCAAAAATGCACAGCACCTCCTCATCTGAGCAGTCTGTGGCTGGGCGAAGTCTCTTCCTCTTCACCTTCCAGCCGCGTAGTGCTAACATGCCCCTCCAGCTGGCGCCAATCTGATGGGCGGCGATTTGTACAATAGCCTTATTCGCTATTTCGTGCAGTATCTGCGACGTATATGGGATGTATGTCGTTGGGGTCATGACAATGGGACGATTATTGACGTCTTCCGGAGCATTCCGATGCCCTACAACACGAACCTCTCTTGAGGTATTACGCTGCAGAGTGGGAAAGATACGCGGAAGGCGCGAAGTATGTCAGCCTCTTATTCACCTATCTAAACCGCCACTGGGTCAAGCGAGAACGTGATGAGGGCAGAAAGGGTGTCTATCCTGTATATACGGTGCGTGCCTCATCCGAGTAATCCGGGTTGGCTTATACACAGATCTTATAGCTTGCTCTTGTCCAATGGTGCACAAATTTCTTTCCACATATCCAAGGAAAGCAATCAAAGCTCGCTGATGCGATCTTGCGCCTTATCGAGCGCCAGCGAAACGACGAGACAATTGATCAACGTCTCGTCAAGAAAGTCGTGGACTCTTTCGTCTCCCTTGGTATCGACGACAGCGACTTGGACAAGGTATTGCTCGACAATTACAAGGAACACTTCGAAATTCCTTTCCTCATCACGACGGAGACGTACTATAAGCACGAGTCTGAATCGTTCGTCACAGAGAATTCTGTGTCGGATTACCTCAAGAAGGCCGAAGGACGCTTGAAAGAGGAGGAAGATCGTGTGGAACGGTATTTACATACCACTACACGCAAGCCACTCATCACCAAATGCGAACACGTCCTCGTCCGCGCACATGCAGAACTCATGTGGGAGAACTTCCAGAGTTTGCTGGACTACGACAAAGATGAGGATCTTCAGCGTATGTATTCCTTACTCTCCCGCATCCCGGAAGGACTAGAGCCTCTACGGAGGAAATTCGAGGAACACGTAAAGAGGACTGGACTGGCCGTCGTTTCTAAATTAGTGGGAACGGACCCCGCTGCGATAGAAGCGCTGGATCTGAAATCATACGTCGACGCTTTGCACGAGGTTATTATAAAGTCGTCCGAAACTGTCAACCGCAACTTCAAGGGTGAAGCCGGCTTTTTAGCAATTCTAGACAGGGCATGTCGAGAGTTTGTCAATCGTAACGCTGTTACAGGGACATCATCGAGCAGATCCCCTGAGCTACTTGCCAAGTACGCGGATGCATTGCTACGCAAGAACAATAAGGTGTCTGAGGAAGGTGATCTCGAAATTGCGCTGAATCGCGTGGTACGCACACTTCATGTTTTCCACTTTGTAATTCAGATCAAGGTATTGACTGTCTCATAGGTGGTCATATTGAAGTACCTTGAGGAGAAGGATGTCTTCCAAACTTTCTACTCGAGAAAGCTTTGCAAGCGTCTCATCCACGGGGTATCTGCATCCGACGGGGCAGAAGCGAGTATGATTTCCAAGCTGAAAGAGGCTTGCGATTTTGGATACACGAACAAGCTGCAGCGCATGATCACTGGTACATCCCTTCGCTCTACACGTGAAGCAATTGCTCACCAATATCGTAGATATGAGTCTCAGCAAAGATTTGACAGATTCTTTCAAAGAGCGCATGGAGCAGAACCACAATGACATGGACATTAACTTTAGCGTCATGGTCCTTGGCACAAACTTCTGGCCATTCAATCCGCCAAAGGACGGCTTGACTGTCCCAACTGACATCGAGCTAATTTACGACCGCTTCCAGAAATACTACCAAACAAAACATTCGGGTCGGAAACTCACGTGGCTTTGGAACCACTCCAAAAATGAACTGCGGACCAACTATCTCAACCAGAAGTACATCCTTACGACAAGTGCATATCAGATGGCGGTGTTGTTGCAATACAATCACAATGAAACCCTCACACTTGATGAACTTGCGACGGCGACAAATGTTGGGAAGGACCTTCTCACGCATGTTCTCCAACCACTTGTGAAGTCCCGCATTCTCACCAATGATGAGACGGACCAATACAACCTCAATCCGAGTACGTCGTATTCCTTAATAAGCCTATGCTAGTGCTCTCCCTTTTCATAAAAGACCTTCAGGGTTCACGTCAAAGAAGATTCGCGTAAATTTGAATCAACCAATTAAGGCTGAAGTTGAGGTGGAATCGAGTGATGTCCTAAAGACGGTCGAAGAAGATCGCAAATATGTCATCCAGGCGACTATCGTCCGGTACGAACTTCTCCATCTTCACATAACCAAACGTTGTATGAAATACGCATTCCCCACCCAGCATCATGAAAGCGAGGAAAACGATGAGAACTCTACCTCTGATTCAGGAAGTCATGTCACAGATTTCGTCACGGTTCGCACCCAAGACCTCTGATATAAAGAAGGTCTGTTACCTTCTCCTTTCGTCTTTGAGAGCACAGAATAACTGATATTGCTCTGGACGCAGGCGATTGATATTCTCCTGGATAAAGAGTACATCGAGCGAGTCGACGACAGGCGGGACGCGTTCGCCTACACCCCCTAGAAGGTGTCCACTCCCGCCTTTCTTTTCCTGTTTCAACATGCTTTGTTATTGCTTTTCGTCCAGGTTCTCGTATACTTGTTGTAATATACTGATATTAATATACCATTGTATCTTGCTTTGGTCCTCAGACACTGCGCAGTCCTTACCCAGAACAGAGCTCTCAAAGTGTTTTTTACTCGCCTCAGAAGAGTGAATTCATACCTGAGAGTGGCATCTTTGGACGACTCGGAGGCTACGGTGTTGAACACCTTACACGAGTCAAAGTGGTCGCCAGTCACCCATCTGCAAGCTAGGAACGACCGATATACAAAGTTCTACTTCTAGAACCCTGTGTCAGGGATACTATACCCACCATCGGTGTAAGTCCTTTGCATCAATCGGCTGTCTGACAAGGGGAGTTATTCTTTCGTCCACCAGGACCAGTTTCTGTCCATTTTGGTGCTTGCAACAATTGGCACCCAATGTCTAGCACACTCTGTTCTCTCTTCTTTCAGAAAAGCCACGTTAAGACGGATCAAAAGTAACCAGAATTACTGGTCGCTTAGACTACAAGTAATCAATAGTTGCTCTAAAGTGAGTGAGAGGAGTCGTTTGAGACATCAGCAGAGTAAAAGAGTATTCAGAAGGGAATGAGAACATTATATGTAGCCACAAATGTATATCGATAAGAAAGCAGATGGGCCCAGCAAAAGATTATAACGATGGTACCTGTGACTGGGAGATAACAGTCAACAATTTGGCCCAGAATTCTTGGTTATCATGCCAGGACAGGAGTTCTGTGAGTTCCTGCACTGCATTATCAATATGTGGGCCTGTCTGTCCTTTGAGTATATTTCCCAGCAGCACAAGAAACTCGTCAATGATATAGGAAGGGTAATCAAATGTGGAAATGATGCCATTGAACGGTGCGGCTATGGCAAGCAGAATTTCTTGAGTCCCAAGTGAGTGTTTGTGCTTGCTCCAGTCCGACGTAATGGCCTGAAAAGTGCCGATGAATAATGCAGAATTGGAATCGTGTGACAGAGAGTTGGATAGCAGTCGCTTGAGTGCGAGAAAGAAAAGCTCCACGGTAAAGCCAAGGCCGCCTCCATCACACAAGTCTTGCAGACGCCACAACTGTCGTGGCAACAGGTTATTCTGCCAGTGCCGTGCCGTCGCAAAAGCTTCCAGGCTCCTGAGAGTCTCTTCGAATCCTGCGGCATCGTGTCCCTCGAGGATGTCCCTGAATCTGGGATATAGGGAGCATGCCCCCTTGAGGCTGCTCTGAAGCGGTATGAACTGTAGTTTGAGGGGATCGATGAACAGATTGAGAGCTTCACTGAAGGGGACGTGCACTAGAGGGAAATCATCGAATTGGATTCCGGGTAATTGTCGAACGATTCCGTGAGTGTAATGGTGGACCCTATGCTGGACGGAGGAGATCCCCTGATCAATGTCTTCCATGCGACCCGCATCCGTGTCGATGAGCTCCAACTCTGAGATTTGGGCCGTGTGATTGCGGAGAATCTCTTGCGCTTGCTCAACTGTCGGATTCCCCTCCCCAAACAATGCATAGTATAAGTCCCATAAACACGTCCACGCCCTGTCGAAAGTTTCGTCAATCTTCCGAGCACTCCGCTCAGCTTGTTGATCGCCAGTGCCGCCATCAATTTCGAACCGCGAAAAGGATTCCACAGCGATTCTCGCAAAGGATTGCAGCCGTGTGTTGTTAACCAGGATTGGTCGGATGACCGTAAGTGAGAGACATGTCCAGCGCGTCACAAACGATTGGTCCATTCCCGTTAACGACGACTCTCGCGTCTTTTCAACGCTCCCTATTTCTCCCAGCAGTTTCGCTATATCTCCAAACCAGCTGAGTTCAGCATCGGCGAAGAATACAAGAGACGCCGTAGTCTCGACGCAAGCACGGGTACGTTTCCGCCATAGCTCATCGCTTGCAAAAAGACCACGGTTCTTGCAGGTCTCCAACAAGTGAGCAACACGCCTGCTAAGCTCGCGCACATGTTCACGTTGGACATGTGTGATGACGTCATGCCCACGAACATCACGTGAATGGGTGACAGGAAGGAGTGGAAGGAATGGGGTGGAATCGGGGGAAGAACCGCTTGCGACACGAGTCCTGACCAGAGGAACGACCGGGGTGATAGGGTTGCGGATAACCCTTATGCGTGAAGGTCGGACAACGACGCGCGGCGTGGCGATGGGAATATTTGCGTCTTGAGGTGGACTCACAGCTAGTTCATTCCCAACCGCGTTCTTGTTCTCGTCTTGTATGACCTCGGAGACCCTCTTCCATACTTCTACTCCCCAATCCACATTGAACGAGCCAGGGATCGCTGCCACAAGGAGATCCATTTCTGCGTCCTCCGTCATGTTGTCAACAAGCCACCGGACAGCCCGCTCGTCTCGCCCCATGCGCCCTTCGGTTTCTCTCATTGCGAGCTGCATCTGTCGCTGAGCTGTGTTGTGACCCGCGACTTTCATTCCATCGGATCCCCGATCTTGGTATCTTCGTCCAAGTGATTTCTGGATCAAATACCAAAGAAGGGGAGAGAAGGAATTTTTGTACGGTGACTGTGGATATATCACCGGTGCGATCGTTGTGAAGACGTAGAGTAATCCACTGATCCCGATAGGAATAGTCGTGCTGACACCAATGGTCGTATTGATGTTTAGTACTAAGTCGCAAAGCCCCGCAAAGAATAAGAAAAGTGACACGTGAAGCAGACCAAGTACAGCTTCCGCCACCGCGGGCATGTACCATCCCTCCAGGCCTTCGTGCAAGTACTGCCGAAGTCGCGCACTCTTCAGAGGGTCACTGTACCGCAGGAACACGTGCATGTATTCCCGAACCCATTGCTGGACAAGTGTCGCAAGGAGTGCTGCAGAAAGGCTGAACACAAGCGCCATGAACCAAAAAACATTTACTCGGATGTCGGATGGCAAAGGGTGGAAATCAGGAAAAGGTGGTGGCGGGGTGGAAGGGATGGGAACTTGTGGAGCAATGGAGGCAATTTGTTGAGAGATCTGAGCAAGGATGCCGACGTTTTGTTGAAGGTAATACACCATTTGGTCTGTTGGGCTAACTTTCAGGTTCTGTTTGCTATCGACGATAAATGAGGTGAGGGTAGCAGAAAATAAACCAGCCTATGGGACGGCGTGTCAGCACGATCGGGGGTTATACTGATAAATAAAACATGAACGGACAAATATTAAGACGCCATCCATATCGTCCTTCAGAGTCTGAATGCCAGCCTCGTCGTAGCTCTTGGCTTCTTTTCCGTAAAGAGTCCAGAGTGCGTTGGCGCTGCCGTCGAAGTCCCCTATCATGCGGATTTCTTTCGGTTCTTCGTCAGGGCCACTGGTGGTGGATGGGAGGTTGTCTTTTATGTTCGCGTCAGATCGAGACATCTACGGCTGGAGAGAGTAGCATACATACCTGAGTTTGAGTGTACCCCATGTTCTACCTGGCTTTGCGCTATACCCTGGGTATCGCTCTGTTCTGCCGGTGCCACAGCCCCCTCGCTCTCTGACTGGGAGATGTTCGTCTCATTTTCCTCGCTTCCCTCGTCTCCTATTCGCCCGAGCATGAATATAGTGCATCTCACCAGGATATAATGGCGAGGAAATAAAAGGCCACACCTTCGACTGGTGACTCAAGAGAAATATCTTGCTCGCTATATACCTGTGATGCTCGACTAGTATTGCTCATCTCACGTATCTCATGTCCTTGGGTCTCTTCGAGAATTGTTAGCGGTTCTAACTCCAAGACAAAAATCGTGACGAGGCAGAGACCACGACGCACCGGAATGCCCGGAGACAGCTTGTTGAGCCTCGAGGTCGATATCAGCAGTTGATGCAGATGCCATCGACAAGAATATGAGAACGACAAAGATACAGGAGGTTACTATGCAGTACTTAGTGGAGGATCTGGCAGTGGCAGTTCAATTTGCACGGCCTTGGCCAGCGCCGGGCCGAAAACGGACCGGCTGATCTGTGGTCCTGTCTCTCACCAAAGTGGCCTAGCGGCGGCCTGATGCAGTATTCTCGGCGGTTGCGAATGTCGTGCTGTGTTAGGAACAGCTTTCAGGAGATTAAGCACCCACAATTTCATCAGCGCCCAGTTAAAATCTCTTTCTTTCCACTTTTCCCTCGTCATTGTCTCTATCCAAGCCTATCATGGTTCTTCTCATTACCTCTGATAAAGAACAGTTTATCGTTGATAAGGATATCGCCGAACATTCTGCGATGATCAAAGCCACACTTGAACGTAAATTATATCTCGTTTACCTAGTAATCCGACACAGGCACTTCTACACTATGGCTTCATAGTTATCGGAGAGTGTGATCAGCCAATACCGCTTTACAATGTCTCATCGAGCACTTTCAAAAAGGTATGCGTCCTGCACTGACATGCAGTGCCTGGATTTCGTCCTATTGACTCTAAATGTCTTCCTTACAACACAGATCATTGAATACTGCGAACATCACAAAGGAGAGCCACTTCCAACCAAAGATGCCGAGTCACAAGATGAAACTCCCAAGCGAAGTACTGAAATTAGCGAGTGGGATCAGAAGTTTCTGGCAGTTGACCTAGATATGCTTTTTGATATCTTGCGCGCTGCCAATTATCTCGACATCAAGTCACTCCTGTCAGTACTTATGAATAGAACCCCCTGACATTCCTTATGTTATCAACAGCGATGTGTGCTGCAAAGCTGTCGCCAACATGATCAAAGGCAAAAGCCCAGAAGAGATCCGCAAAGTGTTTTCCATTGTCAATGACTTCACTCCCGAGGAAGAGGTAATGGATTCTGTAATCTAGTTGGTAGCGTCACTTGATTGACACGCCGTATCATAGGCTCAAATAAGGAAAGAGAATGTGAGTCACTCGTCCTCTCTGATACTTGTCAAGTATCAAGTAGTTAATGATTTCGTTTTTGCATTAGGAATGGGCGGAGGATCATTAAATGAGTTGCTTCATGCTTTTCACAGGTTGGAAAGGTCCACACAGTGGCTTCCTTCATCATTTTCGATATCATGTCTACAACATTCCATGGATATTCGACGTCAAACTCAATAGATGTATTGAGCATGTGAATATGTGAAGTACGATGTGCGTCGATATAGTGCTATGCTGTTTAAGATGATCATACCACGTGGGTTGAGATACTGCGGGCCCGGGGTAGCATGAGATGACTAGCGTAGAAGCCAGCCGAAGCCCAATGCTTGTTCTGACCCAACTGACTTCCGAGCTTCGCAAACACCGAAAAACTACCGGAGGACATCGCCCCGATAGCAGCGCATTCATACCCATGACGCCAGTACTCACAAGTCTCACTGAGATCGACACAGGAAAGCAGCCCGTCGAGCTAATGGATGACGATGATGACCCAAGTCCTCAGCAGGCAGCACTGGAACAGCATCGTGAATTGACACCATGCCTCAGGCTCTAAGTCGCCCTAATCCTTACGGAGAGCCACCAAATTCTTCTGGGTCAAAACAAGTACACGTCAGAACAGCTTCGCGAACGGATGCATAAAAACCCTGATGACGGCAACTTGAGAACGCGGGAAGTGCCCAACCCAAACATGCAGAGGTCCCTGGAATGACGAGGTAAGGCAACGATCTAACTTTAACGCCACGAGAAATCTAGCCGTCAACACCTTGACAGCAAGATTTCGGCCAAAGAGTACTTGCCTGATTAATCAACGAAGTGGTACGAAACAGTGCGCCCTAGGTGTTGGTGATATCCCCTATTGAACGAGAACGTCCTACTTGGTCATAACGGTGGTTTATGTAGGGCGCGAGACACTTCGTTCATCTGGCTTCTCCGGGTGCCAATCGTTTCCCACATTGAGTGACTTCAAACTGCCTCCGAGGAGGCGACACAGACGAAGACGCATGTGGGGAACTCGAGATATGGAAATTGTATCACCAAATTTTGTTAATAAAAACCTCGCAACCGTGCGTAACATACCTCATCCTATTTGAACCCAATTTGCTTCAAATGGCGTGGGCCATTCGCAGTGTTGTACCAGGAACACGTTCAAAGGGTCGCACTGGGTAAGAACATCCAGGAAATAAACATATGATATTATTACTGGGGATATTGTGGAATGAAGATATATATATAACGTACAGAGAGAAGTTGCGTGGTCGGGCAGTCATTCGAAACCATAATCGAAATCATGTGCGAAGCAAGTCTGGCGGACCATCATCTCGCTGGTCAAAGACTCTCAGACGAGATAGTTGCGGGGAAGGGTGTGCGAGGTACTCTGGGATAATCGAGGCGATATTTGTCGCATGAAAGTGCATGGTATGTCAGCCTTTGGAGGGTCGAGATCGTCACGGATCTTGACAAACGGGCGATTAACTGCACCACCATACCTCTCGCGGCCCTACATATATGGGTGGCGGCTACAATGAGGTCGCAGGGTCCTCAGGAGTCGATCATTGGCAGTGACTCGGAGATAAAGAAAAGAAGAAAATACGGCGTTAACGCCGGGTGTCGGGAAAGTGAGGTGAGGTGTTTTGTTATTGCGGGCATTCCGTTGCCAAGACGCTTGCACGTAGAAGCGACCCATTTACTGAGGAAAATACAAGGGGATGAGGTAGTAAGACACGCAGAAGTAGTCCTGAGTTGCGAGGTGGAAAGTGAAAAGGAAGTACGGCATGGATTGTGAGTTTGTGACCAAGGAAAATGAACATGGCGATGGAAAGTACCTTTGATTGAAATCTCAAAAGACAATGACGATACTCATGTTGTAAGGAACTTTGGTGCCCGTTTGTGGAGAGGGGTGTTGACCACCATAACGACACGAAGAGGAGGGCGGGTGACCGTTAGCCGCCCGGGCCGTCACCTCCACAAGGGCCAATTATCGCGCCCACCGACTCTTCCTTGCGACCGCCACCACCATCTCTTCTTCACTTTCCCCTAAACACTTCATTTCTCATGACTGCTGTAAACCAGTATCCTATTCCTCCAGCAACGGCGGACCTTGCCACTACCTGGGCATTCCTCGAGGAGGGGGTCGACCACATCATGACCAAGCTTCATACAGGCGTATCGTACACCAAGTACATGAACTTGTATACCGTCTCTTACAATTATTGCACATCATCAAAAATGCACAGCACCTCCTCATCTGAGCAGTCTGTGGCTGGGCGATGTCTCTCCCTCCTCATCTCCCGGCTGCATCATGCTGACATACCCCCCCAGCTGGTGCCAATCTGATGGGTTCCGATTTGTACAATAGCCTTGTTCGTTACTTCGTACAGCATCTGCGACATTTGAGAGATGTACGCCGTTTCGCTCATGATGATGGTATCACGATTGACCTCTCTCGCAGTATTCAGATTCACTACAAAACGAGCTTCTGTTGAAGTATTACGCCGCCGAATGGGACAGATATACAACAGGCGCGAACTATATTAACCGTCTATTTGCCTACCTCAACCGGCATTGGGTCAAGCGAGAACGTGATGAAGGCAGAAAGGGTGTCTACCCTATATATACAGTGCGTGCCTCATCTGATTGGTCTGAGCTAGCTTATACACAGATCTTATAGCTTGCTCTTGTCCAATGGCGCGCAAACTTCTTTCTACATATCCAAGGAAAGCAATCAAAGCTCGCTGGCGCGATCTTGCGCCTTATCGAGCGTCAGCGGAACGGCGAGACAATCGATCAGGGTCTAGTCAAAAAAGTCGTGGACTCTTTCGTCTCCCTTGGTATCGATGAAAGCGACTTGAACAAGGCTTCTCTCGACAATTACAAGGAACACTTCGAACTCCCTTTCCTCGCAGCGACGGAGGCGTACTATAAGCACGAGTCAGAGTCGTTCGTCGCAGAGAATTCTGTGTCAGATTATCTCAAGAAGGCCGAAGAGCGCTTGAAAGAGGAGGAAGATCGTGTGGAACGGTATTTACATACCACTACGCGCAAGCTACTCATCACCAAATGCGAACACGTCCTCGTCCGCGCGCATGCAGAACTCATGTGGGAGAACTTCCAGAGTTTGCTGGACTACGACAAAGATGAGGATCTTCAGCGTATGTATTCCTTACTCTCTCGCATCCCAGAAGGTCTAGAGCCTCTACGGAGGAAATTCGAGGAACATGTGAAGAGGACTGGACTGGCGGCTGTTTCCAAACTGGTGGGAACGGATCCCGCTGCGATAGAAGCACTTGAACCGAAAGCATATGTCGACGCTCTGCTCGAAGTCCATACAAAGTCGTCCGAAACCGTCAACCGCAGCTTCAAGGGTGAAGCCGGCTTTGTTGCAAGTCTAGACAGGGCGTGTCGAGAGTTTGTCAACCGTAATGCCGCAACTGGAACATCATCGAGCAGATCTCCTGAACTACTCGCAAAGCATGCGGACGCGTTGCTACGCAAGAACAATAAGGTGTCAGAGGAAGGTGATCTTGAGGGTGCATTGAATCGCGTGGTACGCACACTTCCGGTTATCCCTCATAGGGCTCATATTAAAGCGCGTCCCATAGATGGTCATATTCAAGTACCTTGAGGAGAAGGACGTCTTCCAAACTTTCTACTCCACAAAACTTTCTAAGCGTCTTATTCACGGCGTATCGGCATCGGACGAAGCGGAGGCGAGTATGATCTCGAAGCTGAAAGAGGCTTGCGGTTTCGAATACACGAACAAGCTGCAGCGCATGTTTACTGGTATATTCCTTCACTTTACACGCGAAGCAATTGTTCACCGGTATTATAGACATGAGCCTCAGCAAAGATTTGACAGATTCATTCAAGGAGCGCATGGAGCAGAATCACAATGACATGGACATTAACTTTAGCGTCATGGTCCTCGGCACAAACTTCTGGCCACTCAATCCGCCAAAGGATGGCTTCATCGTCCCAACTGACATCCAATTAACCTACGACCGCTTCCAGAAATACTACCAGACAAAGCATTCGGGTCGCAAGCTCACGTGGCTTTGGAACTACTCCAAAAATGAACTGCGGACCAATTATCTCAACCAAAAGTACATCCTTATGACAAGCGCCTATCAGATGGCGGTGCTGTTGCAATACAATAACAATGACACGCTCTCACTCGATGAACTTGCTACCGCGACAAACGTTGGGAAGGACCTTCTCACACAGGTTCTCCAACCGCTTGTGAAGTCTCGGATTCTCATCAACGATGAGACCGACCAGTACGACCTTAATCCGAGTGCGTCCTATTCCTTGATAAGGTTATACTCTCCCTTTTCATCAAAGGCGTTCAGATTTCAAATCAAAGAAGATTCGCGTAAATCTGAATCAACCAATTAAGGCTGAAGTTAAGGCGGAATCGAGTGATGTTCTGAAGACGGTCGACGAAGATCGCAAATATGTCATCCAGGCGACTATCGTTCGGTGAGAAATTCTCCATCATCTTCTATAGAACCAGCCGTTGAATGATACCCGCATCCTATCAAGTATTATGAAAGCGCGGAAGACGATGAAAAATCAACCGCTCATCCAGGAGGTTATCTCACAGATCTCACAACGTTTCACGCCCAAGATTCCCGACATCAAGAAGGTCTGTTACGTCTCTTCATTGCTGAGGGCACAGAATAGCTGATATTATGCTGGACGCAGGCGATTGATACACTCCTAGAGAAAGAGTATATTGAACGTGTCGACGGCACGCGGGACACGTTCGCTTACGTAGCATAGATGGTGGTAGTCTTTGCCCAGCCCATATCAACCTTCCCCGGACCTGTCGCCTCCTTTTTCCTGTCCAGTATTTCGGATACGTGTTGTAGCATATCAATGCATCTTGTTTTGGACTTCCCGAGTACCGCGTACTTGTTTGCTCACAAATCTCGTTAGCGTGGGGAGTGATCGGCACGCCTCACGCCA
>Ga0137391_10002770_pt1 | contig 13169 bp, 10 predicted proteins | sample 15con2h24BmetaG_FD_101399 | JGI IMG/M metagenome (GOLD analysis project Ga0137391, IMG submission 101399) | Vadose zone soil microbial communities from Angelo Coast Range Reserve, California, USA - 15con2h2.4B metaG | ecosystem: Environmental > Terrestrial > Soil > Vadose zone > Saprolite...
CCTCGGCGCCGCCGGTCGCGCGAGGGCGGAGTCGACATTCAGCCTGGCGGCCCACGTCGACGCCGTGGAGCGTGTGTACGCGGAGGTGCTCGGAGCCGGCCGTGCGCCGGGTGAGGTCGCGCCCATCGAGGAGCGAGAGCGCTGATGCGGCTCGGCGTCGACGGGCGCGAGTTCCGGCTGGGCGTGCGCACCGGCATCGCCCGGTACCTGCTCGAGGTGCTCCGCGCCGCCTCGCGCGCCGGCTGGTCGTGCGTCGTCTATGGCGACGCCGGTGCGCGCCTCGACGATGCGCTCCCGGGCATCGGCTTCCGCGTGCTTCGCGCTCCGTGGACCCAGTGGTGGGATCAGGTGAGCTTGCCGCGGGCGCTCGCCCGCGACCACACCTCGGTGTTCCTGTCGCCCTATTACAAAGGACCCTTGAATGCTCCGTGCCCTGTCGTGCTGACGATCCACGATCTCTACTTCATCGGCTATCCGGGACGACGCCGGCCGGTCTACGACGCCACGATCACGTGTCTGGCGCGCCTGTACGCCGCGCGCTCGACGGCCATCGTCACCGACTCGGAGTATTCCAAGCGCTCGATCGTGACGCGGCTCGGCGTAAGCTCGTCGAAGGTGAGCGTGATCCCGGTCGCCCTGGGCCCCGAGTTCAGGCCGGTGCCGCGGTCCCAGGCGGTCACGACCCGGTACGGTGTCGCGACGCCCTACATTCTCTACGTGGGAAACTTCATGCCGCACAAGAATCTCCCCCGTTTGATCCGCGCCTTCGCCCTGCTCCCCGCCGAGCAGCGCGATCGGCACGCGCTCGTCCTGGCCGGCGGGTACGGGGATGGCCGGCCCGCGCTGGCTCGGCTCGCCGCTGGGCTCGGCGTGGAGGGCCGGGTGATCTTTCCCGGGCGGATCGACGACCAGGATCTCCCCGCGCTCTACTCCGGGGCCGCGGCCTACGTTTTGCCGTCTCTGGAGGAGGGCTTCGGGGCGACCGTGCTCGAGGCGATGGCCTGCGGAGCACCCGTGGTCGTCTCGAACCGCGCCGCGCTGCCCGAGGTGGTCGCCGACGCGGGCCTTCTGTTCGACGCCGAGCGGGAGGGAGAGCTCGCCGCGGCGCTCGCCCGCGTCCTGTCCGACGCCGGGCTCGCCGAGGATCTCCGCCGGCGCGCAGTTGCGCGTGCGGGGCTCTTTACGCCGGAGCGGACGTCAGGGCGCGTCCTGGACGTCCTGCGCGACGTGCACGCGGGCCGCGTGTGATGGGCCTCGAGCCGCTCTCCCGGGAGACACGCTAGTGTCCCGTCCGCGAAGTTCTGTTAACGATCACGCTCCACCGGAGGCGACGGGCGGATGCGGTAGGGGGCGCGACGGGATCCGTTCCCGCCTCGCCCGATGCGGACGCGATGCGCCCGGATGGAGCCCAGCCGCACCCGAGCAGCGAGCGCGGGCCGCGTGGTCCCGCGCCCCCTACCGCACCCGCCCGTCGTCTCCGCCTGCGGCGCAGTCTTTAACATGAGTTCTGGGACGGGACACTAGATGTGCGGCATCGCCGGCCATATCGGCCCGACGGCGCGCGAGCTCCTGCCCGCGATGCTCGGGCTCCTCAAGCACCGCGGGCCCGACGACTCGGGAATCCACTCCTCGGCCGACGTCGGCCTCGGGATGACGCGTCTGGCGATCATCGATCTCGTGACGGGCCAGCAGCCCATGAGCGACCCCACGGGACGCTACTGGATCGTCTTCAACGGCGAGATCTACAACTTCCGCCAGCTGCGGGCCGTGCTGGAGGCCGGCGGTCGTCGGTTCCGGACGAGGAGCGACACCGAGGTCATCCTTCACGCCTATGCCGCGTACGGCGAAGCGTGCGTCGAGCGCCTCTCCGGCATGTTCGCCTTCGCCATCTGGGACGGCGCCGAGCGGCGGCTGTTCCTCGCTCGCGACCGGCTGGGAAAGAAGCCGCTCTACTACTGGCACCGTGGGCGCCTGTTCCTCTTCGCCTCGGAGCCCAAGGCGCTTCTTTGTCATCCGGCGGTCTCCCGGGCGCTCGACTGGCCGGCGTTCCATCACTACCTCGCGTTCGGCTACACGCCCGCCGCGCGCTCGATTTTCGACACGATCCACAAGCTCCCGCCGGCCCACACGGCGACGCTCGTCGACGGGCGCCTGACGCTCAGCCGCTACTGGCAGCTCCCACTGGACGTTGCGGCCGCGCGGCCGCGGCCCCGGCCCGCGGAGAGCGCCGCGGCGGTGCGAGAGGGATTGCGCGAGGCGGTGCGGCGACGCCTCGAAAGCGACGTGCCGCTCGGCGTCTTCCTCTCGGGCGGCATCGACTCGAGCGCCGTGGTCGCCAGCATGCGCGAGGTGACGTCGGGCCGGATCGCGACCTTCTCGGTGGGCTTCGGCGGCACTGCGTCCTCGTACGACGAGTTGCCGTACGCACGGCTCGTCGCGAAGCGCTTCGAGACCGATCACCACGAGGAGATCCTCGAGCCCGACGTGCAGGCGATGCTCCCGGCGATCGTCCGGGCGTTCGACGAGCCGTTCGCCGACTCCTCCGCGATCCCGACGTACATCGTGGCCCAGGCGACGGCGCGTCACGTCAAGGTCGCGCTGTCGGGGATCGGCGGCGACGAGACCTTCGGCGGTTATCCACGCTATCTCGGCCTGCGCGTGTCGAAGCTCCACGGGAGGCTCCCGCGCTGGCTCCGCCACGCGTCGCGCGCGCTGGCCCGGCGCCTGCCCGACTCGGCGTCCAGCCGAAACTGGAGCGACTGGGCTCGGCGCTTCACCGATCACCCCGATGCCACCCTGTGCGATCGATACATCGGCTGGACGCGCTTCTTCGGCGACGCGGAGCTGGCGGGACTCGCCCGGCCGGCGCTGGCGGCGCATCTCGAGCCCGGCGTGGACGCGTCCCAGCAGGAGGCGTTCGCCGCGGGCGGACACGGCGACCCCGTGGACGGCGCGTTTCGCCTCGATCTCACCACCTATCTTCCCGACGATCTCCTCGCGATGGCCGATCGGATGAGCATGAACCACTCCCTCGAGGTCCGCGCCCCGTTCTGCGACCACCGAATCGTCGAGGAGAGCCTGCGCCTGAGCCCGCAGATCAAGATTCCCGGTGGTCGCCTGAAGGGGCTTCTGAAAACCGCCTTCACCGGGGTCTTGCCCGAGGAGGTGCTCGCCCACCGGAAGCAGGGTTTCATGATCCCGCTCGGAGACTGGCTCCGCGGCGACCTTCGCGCGACGCTGGAGGACCTCCTCGGACCCCACCAGGTGCGGGCGCGTGGCCTCTTCGACGTCGACGCCGTGGAGGGCCTCAAGCGCGAGCACCTGAGCGGCGCGCGGACTCACGCCGACCGCCTCTGGACGCTGATGATGGCCGAGCTGTGGATGCGCGAGTACCTCGACCAGCACGGACTCTGGACGCTCCGGTGACGGGCGCGTGAACGACACGCTCCGTGTCCTCATGGTCTCCGACGTGTCGCCGTCGTACCCGGCGGGTGGGGGAGAGCGGATGCTCTGGGAGCAGGCGCGGTGTCTCGCGGCGCGCGGTCATGACGTGCGTGTCGTGAGTCGCGCCGATTCCGATGCCGCCGGGCCTGTTTCCCTCCAGCGGGAGGGCGTCCGGATTCGCCAGTTTCCCCTGGATCGGCGCTCGGTCGCGCGATTCATCAAGAGCTCGATCCTCGGGGCGCGGCGCGCGACGGCGGACGAGCTGGCGCAGCAGGCGGCGGACGTCCTGCACCTGCATCAGCCCCTCGCCGGCTACGGAGCGCTCACCTCCCGGGCCGGCGGTCGACTCCCGAGCCTCTATAGCTTCTATTCGCCGGCGCCGCTCGAGTACCGGTCGCGCCGCGGGATGACCGCCCGCCATCGGGCCGGCCTGATGGGCGCGACCGGGACCGCGATACTGTGGGCGTTCGAGCGCGCGTGCCTCCGACGTGTCGCGCTGGTCCACGTTCTCAGCCACTTCGCCGCCGACCAGGTCTGGCAGCTGTACGCCGTTGCGCGGGAGCGCATCGTCATGATCCCAGGCGCGGCGGCGACGGAGCGCTTCCGGCCGGCCGCGGATCGCGGCGCGGTCCGGCGCGCGCTCGGGATCGCCCCGGACCGATCGCTCTTGTTCACGGTCAGAAATCTCGAGGCCCGCATGGGCCTCGACAATCTGCTGCGCACGATGGCGATCGTGAAGTTGCGGCGGCCGGACACCATGCTGCTGATCGGGGGAGCCGGCTCTCTGCGCGGGGTCCTCGAAGCGCAGAGCCGCGCGCTCGGGGTCGACGACCACGTGAAGTTCCTTGGGTTCGTGCCCGACGAGGCTCTCCCCGGCTACTATCAGGCGGCCGACGTCTTTGTCCTTCCGACACGCGAGCTCGAGGGCTTCGGGCTCGTCACCGTGGAGGCGCTCGCGTGCGGCACGCCCGTCCTCGGCACACCGGTGGGCGCGACGCCCGAGATTCTGAGGCCGCTGTGCGAGTCGCTTGTCTTCGGCGGCACGGCTCCCGAGGTGATGGCCCAGGGCCTCGAGCGCTTCCTCGAGCAGAAGGAGCGCGATCCGGACGCGTACGTGCGCCTTCGCGGCGCGTGTCGCGAGCACGCCGAGCGACACTACTCCTGGGAGCGCGCGACCACAGACCTCGAGCGCGCGCTCCGGCGCGTTGCCGGGGGGCGCGCGGACGCGCCCGGGGGGCGCGCGGACGCGCCCGAGAAGCGCGCGGACGCGCCCGAGGGGCGCGCGGGGCCGGCGCCGGAGTGTCCCGCCTGTGGCGAACCGACCCGTCCCAGCGAGCTGATCTATCGCGGAGTGCGGCATCGCCAGTGTGGGAGCTGCGGGAGCTCGCTCGCGACCGTCCTGCCGACCGGGCCGGAGCTCCAGCACCAGTACGAGATGGACTATCCGCTACGCTTCGCCCCCGAGCGGGTGACCGCAGGGCGGGCTCGCCTCTTCGGCACGCTCCTCGACCGGCTCGCGATCCTCGACCCCGGCCGGGAGGATCGGCCACGGCTCCTCGACGTGGGCGGCGGCGGTGGCCATCTGGCGGCGCTCGCCCGCGGCCGAGGATGGCTGGCGGTCAGCACCGACCTGGCGCGCCAGGCGTGCGCCGTCGCGCTTCGTGGTGGAGAGGTGCCGGCGGTCCAGGCCGATGGCGCCCTGTTGCCGTTCCGTGACGGGACGGTCGATGCGGTGACGCTGGTCAACGTCGTCGATCAGGCTCGCGAACCGCTCACGATCCTGCGAGAGGCTCACCGCGTGCTCGTCGCGGGAGGACTGCTCTCCCTCCGCGTTCCGAACGCCCGCTTCCACCGTCCGTGGGTGCGGCTGTTGATCGCGCTCGGCCCGCTCGCCCGGACCCGGGGCTGGGACGCATATCCCATCGTCCACCACTTCGCGTTCACGCCTGCCGGGCTCTGTCGCCTCGCGGAACGTACAGGCTTCAGGGTGCTCGAGGTCTGGAACTCGGCGGTGGTCTCGAGGGAGCCCGCAACCGAGCTCGTGGCGAGCGCGAGGCTGCTGCGGTGGGGCCGCGCGGTGATTGCGGCGGGCGTGGCCGCGCTGGCCTCGCTCTCGGGCGATCGCTGCCTCGTCGGACCCTCCGTGGAGCTGTACGCACGAAAAGGGCCGGGGTGAGCGTGCGCGTCCTCCACGCAATTACGCGGCTCACGCTGGGCGGCTCGTCGGAGAACACCATCGCCTCGTGCGTCGCGCTCAGCCGGGCCGGGTACGACTGTACGCTCGCCACATCCTTCCGCGAGTCAGAGATTCCCTCGCTCGAGGGTGCGCGCAGGCGCGGATGCCGGGTCGTGGACATTCCGTCCCTCGGCCGGGAGCTCGCCCCGCTCGACGATCTGGCCGCGCTCTGCCAGTTGCTCAGACTGATCAAGCATGAGCGGCCGTCGATCGTCCACACACACACGTCGAAGGCCGGATTCGTCGGCCGCCTGGCCGCGCGGATCCGGCGCGTGCCCGCGGTGATCCACCAGCCGCACGGCCACATTTTCTATGGGTACTACAGCCCCCGCCGGACCGCGTTTTTCACGGCGCTCGAGCGCCGGGCGGCGAGATGGACCGATCGGATCATCACACTGACCGAGCGCGGCACGGTGGAGCACCTGGCGCAAGGCATCGGCCGACCCGAGCAGTACGTCACGGTGCCGAGCGGCGTCCCGACGCAACGGCTGCGCGCGGCCGCGCCGTCGCGGGCCCAGGCGCGCGCGCGCCTCGGGCTCGACGGGAACGCCTTCGTCATCGTCGGTCTGGGCCGCCTCATCCGGATCAAGGGCTTCGATCTCCTGGTGGGTGCGCTCCCGAGCGTCAGCGCCCAGATCTCCTCGACGCGCGTCTTGCTCGTCGGCGACGGGCCCGAGCGGGTCGGTCTCGCAGCGCTCGCCGCAACACTGGGCGTGACCGACCGAGTGCGCCTGACGGGCGACACGGCCGACGTGTCGTCGCATCTCGTCGCCGCGGACGTCGTGGTCGTGCCCTCCCGGAACGAGGGCATGGGGCGCGTCATCGTCGAGTCGATGGCGCTCGGGCTCCCGGTCGTCGCGACGACCGTCGGGGGAATCCCCGCGGTCGTCACCGACGGCGAATGCGGGCGGCTGGTCGAGCCCGACGATGTCCAGGCGCTCGCGGCGGCCCTCGTCGAGCTCGGACGCGATCCCGGGCTGCGCCGTAAGCTCGGGGCCGCCGCGCAGGAACGCGCCGAGGCGTTCTCGACGGCGGTGGCGGACGAGAAGCTACTCGCCCTGTACGAGGCGCTGGTCCGCGAGAAGCGACTCGCGTGAGTCGCGTCACCCTGCTGCTTGCCGTGCTCGTCGGGGCGCTCATCGGCCCGGCCGAAGGCCTCGACCGGCTTCCCGCGGTCCTCCACCTCCACTCCGATCTGTCCACCGGCGATTTCCCCCTCGAGCAACTTGCCGCCATGGCCGAGAAGCAGGGCATCGGCGCGCTGCTCCTCACCGAGAACCATCTCCTGCGCGTCGAGTACGGCTTGCCGCCCTTCCGCGCGCTCACGCGCGCGGTCTTCGAGGAGCGCTCCGTGCTCGCTGAGGGAGTCGACCGCTACCTGGCGCGTGTCTCCCGGGTGCGCGCGAGCAACCCGCGAGTCCTGATCGTCCCGGGCGTCGAGGTCCTTCCGCACTATTTCTGGAGCGGTTCGCCCTTCGCGCTCGATATGACCGTGCACAACACGCAGAAGAACCTTTTGGTCTTCGGCATCCCGGACGCCGCGACGCTCCGCTCGCTGCCGGTCACCGGGAGCCCGGTCGCGGGTGGCTACGGGTGGGCCTCGGTGCTCGACGCCCTACCGGGCGTCCTCGTCATTCCGGGCGTCCGAATACTCGCGCGGAAACGGCGATCCCTCAGGAGGGTCGGCCGTGTGATGGTCGTCGTCCAGCGGCGTCGGTGGCTCGCCGGCGGGCTGCTGTGCGGCGTCGGCGTGCTGGCGCTCGCGCGCGGGTGGCCGTTCACGATAGATCCTTATCCACCCTATCGCGACCTCGGCCTTGCGCCTCACCAGGAGTTGATCGACTACGTGAATCGGGCGGGCGGCGTGTCGGTATGGTCGTTTCCCGAGGCGCGCGACGAGGGCGAGCAGTGGATCGGTCCGATCCGGGTTGCATGGCGCACGGCGCCGTATCCCGACGATCTGCTGAGAACCGCGCGCTACACGGCCTTCGGCGCTGTCTACGAGGACACGACGCGTGTCGAGCAGCCCGGCGGCGTCTGGGACCGCCTGCTCGGTCAGTTCGCGTCGGGGGACCGCAGCCGGCCGGCCTGGGGCATTGGCGAGTCCGGCTTTCACGGATTCAGCGCGGGCAAGGACCTGGGGACGGTGCGGACCGTGTTCCTGGTAGAGGATCGGTCGGAGGGCGCGGTGCTCAGAGCTCTCAAGAGCGGCCGCATGTACGCGGTGCAGCGAGAACGCGAGGCCGAGCTCGTGCTCGCCGAGTTCTCGGCGCGGGCGGGCGCCGCCACGGCGGTGACCGGTGAGACCCTGCGGGCAGGGGAGGCGACGCCGATCGAGATCTCGGTGGCTGTGGAGGCGACCGGCGGCCCGTCGCGCGAGACTCGGGTGACACTGGTGCGCAACGGCGCGGTCGTCGCGGTGTGGACCGGACCGACGCCGATCCGGGCGGTCCACCGCGACACCTTCGACGGTGCGCCCGCGTTCTACCGGCTCGACGTTCGAAGCCCCGGCCACCTGCTCAGTAATCCGATCTTCGTGAAGCGGCCGTGAGCGCGGCCGAGATACGCGGATGAAAATCGCAATCCACCAGCCGCACTATCTGCCTTGGCTCGGGTACTTCGCCAAGTGGGCCGCTGCCGACCTCTTCGTGTTTCTCGACACCGTGCAGTACGAGAAAAATGGCTGGCAGAACCGCAACCGGATCAAGACTCGCGACGGACCGCGTTGGCTGACGGCCCCGGTCCGCGCCCGCCTCGGCACGGCAATCCGCGACGTGATGATCGACACGACCCAGCCCTGGCGCGCGCGGCACCTCCGTGCGATCGACAACGCCTACGCCAAGGCGCCGTCGTGGCCGCACCACCGGGACGAGCTGCAGAGCTTCTACGGCCGAGAGTGGGATCGCTTGGCGCCGCTCGCCGTCGAGAGCGCCCAGTGGCTGGCCCGGGCGCTCGGCATCTCGATTCCGACGCGGCTCGCGTCGGATCTCACTCTCCCCGACAGGGCCCGGACGGACGCGACGGCGCGGCTCGTGGCGCTCTGTCAGGCCGTCGGCGCCGACACGTACCTGGCCGGGCGCGACGGCGCCCTCTACCTGGACGCGGACCAGTTCGCGGCCGCGGGGATCGCGGTCGAGACGCAGCGGTACGAGCACCCCGTGTACGCTCAGGAACACGGGGAATTCGCTCCGTTTCTCTCCGCGCTTGACTTATTATTGATGTACGGCGATGAGGCCCTCGGCATTCTCTGTGGAGGAAGCACGTGGTTGCCTCTGTTGCCCGAGCCACGATAGGTGAACATCCTCGCCTTCGGCGCGCACCCCGACGACATCGAGTACGGCTGCGGCGGCATGCTGGCCAAGTACGCGCTACGCGGGCATGCCGTCTATCTGTTCATCGCCTCCGACGGCGCGCTCGGCGGCGACGCCGAGGTGCGGCGGCGGGAGCAGAAGGACGCGGCACGCATCCTGGGCGTGCGCGAGGTCTTCTGGGGCGACTACCGGGACACCGAGGTGCCGCTCACGCGGGAGATCATCGTCCGGCTCGAGGCGGTGATCCGGAAGATCGAGCCGCGGATGATCTTCGTCAACTCACCCGACGACACGCACCAGGACCATCGCAACCTGGCTCAGAGCGCAATGTCGGCGACACGCTACGTGCCGAACTTCCTCTTCTACGAGGTGCCGTCGACGGTGAACTTCGCCCCGAACTGCTCCACGGACATCGCCGAGGTGCTGGACACGAAGCTGGCCGGCCTCGAGGCGCATCGGTCGCAAGTGACGAAGACCAACATCGAGGATCTGACGATCCTGGAGCTGGCGCGGTCGTGCGCCAACTTTCGGGGCATTCAGGCGCGGGTCAAGTACGCGGAGGCGTTCCAGTCGGTCAGGCTGCTCCTGAATCTCTGAGGCCCCGCAGCTGGGTGACGTCTCTCGCGCACCGGGTGAAATCGGGCGTGTCGGAGCCACGTGCGCCCCTCTCAGGCCACCCTCGATCGAAGCCGGGCTCATGGACCCCGCTCCAAGAAGACCCGCGACCATAATCCCCCACTCTCGGCCGACGATCGGCGATGACGACGCCGAGCGGGTCGCGCGCGTCGTCCGCGGAGGCCACCTGGCGCAGGGGCCGGAGGTGGCATCATTCGAGCGCGGGCTGGCGCAGCGCCTGGGCGTCGCCGCCGCGGCCGCGGTCAGCTCCGGCAGCGCCGCACTCGAGCTCGCGCTGCGTGCACTCGACGTGGGTCCGGGCCACGAGGTCATCATTCCGACCTACGCCTGCGACGCCGTCTATCACGCGGTCACGCGCTGCGGGGCCACGCCCGTGCTCGCCGACGCCGACCCGGAGACGCTCGGGCTGTCGGCCGCGGACGCGACACGCCGCCGCACGGCGCGGACGCGTGCCGTCATCGTCGTCCACCCTTTTGGCCTCGCCGTGGATCTCGACGACTTCCAGGCGCTCGGCGTGGCGCTCGTGGAGGACTGCGCCCAGACGCTGGGCGCGACGCTCGGCGGTCGTCCGATGGGCGCGCGTGGCGGGCTCGCTGCGTGCTCGTTCTACGCGACCAAGCTCCTCACGACCGGCGAAGGGGGCGCGGTCACGGGTCGCGCCGATCTCGTCGCCCGCGCGCGGGACGCGCGCGACTACGACGAGCGGACCGACCTGGCGCCACGCTTCAACTACAAGATGACGGACATGCAGGCGGCGCTCGGCCAGAGCCAGCTCGCACGCCTCGACGCCTTCATCGCGCGCCGCCGGGCGCTGGCCGCGCGGTACCGGGCGGCGCTCGCACGCGCCCCGCGCTGCCGCGTCCCAGCCGACGCGGGCGAGCGTCACGTGTACCACCGCTTCGTGGTCGCCATCGAGTCGCCGCTGACTCCCATCCTGGCCCACCTCGAGCGGCGAGGCGTGACGGCGCGGCGCCCGGTCTTCCGCCCGATTCACCAGGCGCTCGGTCTCTCCGGCTATCCGAACGCGGAGCGGCTGTGGGCGGAGTGTCTGTCGCTGCCGTGCTACCCGCTGTTGACCGACGGCGAGGCGGACGTGGTCGCGACGGCGCTTCTGGAGGCGCTATGACGAAGCCGGGTCGCGCGTGACGGAGCCGGGTCGCGCCTCTCTCAGGCCACCCTCGATGCAAGCCGGCCTCACGGCCCCCGCTACAATGATCCCGCATCTGGCCCGTCTGGCGCTGGTGGGGCTGCTCTTGCTCACGCCGATCTGGGGCCGGGACCACGCCGCGCGTCTGCCGTGGCTCTATCTGGTGGCGCTCGCGTTCGCGGTCGCGCTCTTCGCCGCGCCACTCGTCCGGGCGCTTGCGTTGCGGTGGGGCGTGCTCGACATGCCGGCCGCCCGGAAGGTGCACGACGTCGCGACGCCGCTTCTCGGCGGAGCGGCCGTCTACTGCGCGTTCGCGGTGACCGTGTTGAGCAGCTTCGACTTCTCGCTCCAGCTCAAGGGAGTCGCCGTCGGGGCGACGCTCGTCGCCGCGATCGGGATTCTGGACGACATCACCGATCTCCGGGCCTCCCTCAAGCTCCTGGGTCACGTCGGCGCCGCCGTCGCGGCGATCGCATACGGTGTCGTCCTCAACATCGCGCCCTACTGGGTGCCCGGCTTCGCGTGGCTGAACGTGGGCCTGACGATCCTCTGGTTCGTCACGGTGACCAACGCGATCCAGTTCCTCGACGGCATGGACGGGCTCGCCACCGGCCTCGGCGTCATCGCCGGCATCTTCTTCAGCATCGCCGCGCTGCAGACGGAGCAGCGCTATCTCATGTACCTGTCGGCCGCGCTGGTGGGCGCGTGCCTCGGCTTCCTGCCGTACAACTTTCGTCCCGGCCGTGCCCAGATCTTTCTCGGCGACAGCGGCGCCACGTTCATCGGCTTCACCCTCGCCGGCCTCGCGGTGATGGGGGAATGGGCCGAAGGGGATCCGCTCATCGCGCTGCTCACGCCGTTGCTCATCCTCGGCGTGCCCCTCTTCGACATCGGCTTCGTCGGGCTCGCGCGCATCGTGACGGGGAAGGTCCATTCGCTGCCGGAGTGGCTCGCCTACACGGGCCGGGACCACATCCACCATCGCTTCGAGCAGCTGGGGCTCACCAAGAAGGAGAGCGTGCTGCTGCTCTTCTTCCTCGCCGCGACGCTCGGCCTCTCGGCGATCCTGTTGAAGGACGCGACGCCGCACGAGGCGGTGCTCGTCCTGATCCAGGCCGCGTGCGTCCTGGCGATCGTGGCCGTGCTGGAGGGCGTGGGGCGATGGCGCCCGCGCCCGTGAGCCTCTCCGCCAGGCGTATGATGAGATCATGAAGGTTCGCAAGGCGGTCTTTCCCGCCGCCGGCCTCGGGACGCGGTTCCTGCCCGCGACGAAGGCGCAGCCGAAGGAGATGCTCCCGCTCGTCGACAAGCCGATGATCCAGTATGTCGTCGAGGAAGCGGTCGCCTCGGGCCTATCCGAGATCATCATCGTGACCGGGCGGGGCAAGCGCGCGATCGAGGATCACTTCGACGCGGCCTTCGAGCTCGAGTACTACCTCAACGATCGGGGCAAGACGGAGGAGCTCGCCCAGATCAAGACCATCTCGGAGCTCGCCTCCGTCTCCTACGTCCGCCAGAAGGAGCCGCTTGGGCTCGGCCATGCCATCCTCTGCGCCCGCTCGCTGGTCGGCGACGAGCCCTTCGCCGTGTTCCTCGGCGACGACATCATCGGCGCCGCTCCGTCGCCATGCATGCGGCAGCTGCTCGACGTGGCCGAGCGGTATCAGGGACCGGTGATCGCGGTCCAGCGCGTCCCACGCGAGCGCATCCATCAGTACGGAGTGATCGCCGCCCGGCCGGTCGAGGGCCGCGTGCACGAGATCCTCGACCTGGTCGAGAAGCCCCGACCCCAGGAGGCGCCGTCCGACCTGGCCATCATCGGGCGGTACGTCCTGCCGCCCGAGCTTTTCGCGATCCTCGGCGAGACGCCGGCGGATCGTCGCGGCGAGATCCAGCTGACCGACGCTCTGCGGGCTCTGCGGAGGCGTCGCCCGATGTACGCCGTCGAATTCGAGGGCACGCGCTACGACACCGGCGACAAGCTCGGGTTCCTCAAGGCGACCGTCGAGTTCGCCCTCGCGCGTCCCGACCTGGCCGACGAGTTCCGTACCTACCTGAAATCCCTCAACCTCTGAGAAACGCCCCGCCGAGCAAAGACGCCGCCGGCCCGGGCGGACGCGGGTCGGGGTGGCGGGTGGGGTCGACGAAACCCGTTCCCTCCAAGCGACGACGGACGTCTCCGCACATGGATGGAGCCCAGCCGCGGCGGGCAAGGCGGACGCGTGCCGCGTGGTTGAGCGACCCCATCCGCCACCCCGAGCCGCGTCCGCCCGGGCCAAGTTTGACTTGACTGCGCGCTTCTGCCACACTTTTCGCCACCTTCGGAGTGGTCCGAAGGGCGCAGACACTATGCCGAATACCCCGAAGCGCCCGTTTCACACCGCCGCCGACGCCG
>Ga0137391_10002786_pt1 | contig 13132 bp, 13 predicted proteins | sample 15con2h24BmetaG_FD_101399 | JGI IMG/M metagenome (GOLD analysis project Ga0137391, IMG submission 101399) | Vadose zone soil microbial communities from Angelo Coast Range Reserve, California, USA - 15con2h2.4B metaG | ecosystem: Environmental > Terrestrial > Soil > Vadose zone > Saprolite...
ACCTTAGGGGTCCTTCACTGCGCGCTCACATGCGTTCGCGCTTCGTTCAGGATGCAAGGGATTGAGAGTAAACGCTGCAATCGAGAGACATCGACGCTGCAGACACAAAAGCGCGGGGTCTACAGCGAACTCATATTCGCCAGAAACTCCGCATTCGAGCCGGCCATGCCCAGCCGATTGTTCAGCAGTTCCATGGCTTCCACCGACGACAGCGGATGCAGCACTGTGCGCAGCACGCGGATGCGCTGGAGGTCGGCGCGGTCGATCAGCAGCTCTTCTTTTCTGGTTCCTGAACGCTGGATGTCGATCGACGGGAACACGCGCTTGTCGGCGAGCGTCCGGTCGAGACAGATTTCCATATTGCCGGTGCCTTTGAACTCTTCGAAGATCAGGGTATCCATGCGCGAGCCGGTATCGACCAGGGCGGTGGCGATGATGGTGAGCGAGCCGCCGTTTTCGGTGTTGCGGGCCGCGCCGAAGAGGCGCTTGGGGCGCTGCAGGGCCGCAGAATCCACGCCGCCGGAAAGCACCTTGCCCGATTGCGGGACGATGGTGTTATAGGCGCGGGCGAGGCGCGTGATGGAATCCATCAGCACTACGACATCTTTTTTATGTTCAACCAGACGACGGGCTTTATCGATCACCATCTCAGCCACCTGCACGTGGCGGGTTGCCGGTTCATCGAAAGTCGAAGAGACGACTTCACCTTTCACCGTGCGCTTCATGTCGGTCACTTCTTCGGGGCGCTCGTCGATCAATACCACCATCAGCACCACTTCCGGATGATTCACGGCGATGGAGTTGGCGATGCTCTGAAGCAGCATGGTCTTGCCGGTGCGCGGAGGAGCGACGATCAGTCCGCGCTGGCCTTTGCCCAGGGGACACATGAGATCGACAATGCGTCCGCTCAGATTTTCTTTGGTGGTTTCGAGGCGCAGCTGCTCCTCGGGAAAAAGCGGGGTCAGGTCTTCGAAGGCCTTGCGTCCGCGCGCCGATTCGGGCGCATCGAAGTTGACGCGTTCGACCTCCGCGAGAGATACATGTCTCTCACCCTGATGCGAAGTCTTGGTGGGACCGCTGACCGTGTCTCCGGTCCTTAGATTGAAGCGGCGGACCTGGTTGGCCGAGACATACGTATCGTCGGGGCTGGGCAGAAAATTGTTGGCTGCTGACCGCAGGAATCCGTAGCCGTCGGGAAGTACTTCCAGTACTCCTTCGGCGAGATTCACTGCGTTTTCAGTTCGAGTACTCATGTTGGGGGGATACCTCAGTATGTAAATTGATAAATGTTGATGTGAAGGCAGCGGCTGGGGAGGATTCGGAATGCGGGGAATGCGGCCGAACAGCCGGAGCGGCGGGGACCAGGGTCATAAAATCAAAATAAACTTTCCGCATCGGCGGATGGGGACCGGCGGGATTCTTCCCGACCGATCGCCCTCCGCCGATTGCTAGAGCGAACTCATGTTCGATAAAAATTCTCCGTTCGAGCGGGTCTTGCTCAGCTTGTCGATCAGTAGTTCCATGGCTTCCACCGGAGAGAGCGGATTGAGCACCTTGCGCAGCACCCAGATGCGGGCCAGATCTTCCCTGGGAATCAGCAGCTCTTCCTTACGCGTGCCGGAGCGCTGAATATCGATGGCCGGGAAAACGCGCTTGTCGACCAGCTTGCGGTCGAGAATGATTTCGCAGTTGCCCGTGCCCTTGAACTCTTCGAAGATCACGTCATCCATGCGCGAACCGGTATCGATCAGGGCGGTGGCGATGATGGTGAGCGAGCCGCCTTCTTCGATGTTGCGGGCGGCGCCGAAGAAACGTTTCGGCCTCTGCAGGGCGTTGGAATCGACGCCGCCGGAGAGCACCTTGCCCGAGGGCGGAACGATGGTGTTGTAGGCGCGCGCCAGGCGAGTGATCGAGTCGAGCAGAATCACCACGTCGCGTTTGTGTTCCACCAGGCGCTTGGCTTTTTCGATCACCATCTCGGCCACCTGCACGTGGCGGGCGGCGGGCTCGTCGAAGGTCGAGGATATGACCTCGCCTTTCACCGAGCGCTGCATGTCGGTGACTTCTTCGGGACGCTCGTCGATCAGCAGAACGATCAGCACCACTTCCGGATGGTTGGTGGTAATGGAGTTGGCGATGTTCTGCAAAAGCATGGTCTTGCCGGTGCGCGGAGGAGCGACGATCAGGCCGCGCTGCCCTTTGCCGACCGGGGTCAGAAGGTCCATGACCCGGGCGCTGCTGTTTTCACGCACGGTTTCAAGTTTCAGGCGCTCCTGAGGATACAGCGGGGTCAGATTGTCGAACAGGATCTTGTTGCGCGCTTCTTCCGGGGACTCAAAGTTGACCGCTTCGATCTTCACCAGCGCGAAATATTTTTCGCCTTCATGCGGAGGCCGCACCTGCCCGCTGATGGTATCGCCCGTCTTTAGGTCGAACTTGCGGATCTGCGAGGGAGAAACATAAATATCGTCCGGACCGGGAAGGTAGTTATAGTCCGGTGAGCGCAGGAAGCCGTAGCCATCGGGCAGAATCTCCAGCACTCCCTCAGCAAAGATATGCCCTTCCTTCTCGCTCTGGGCCTGCAGGATCTTGAAGATCAGGTCCTGCTTGCGCAGGCCGCTGGCGCCGGGAAGATCGAGGGTACGGGCGATCTTGGTGAGTTCGGTTATGTTTTTCTCTTTGAGTTCCGCGATTGTCATTCATTCACCTACGGGAGATTTAGGATCGATAAGGGGGGAGCGCCATTCAGACTTGAGGCAAGGGAAAAGATTGCACTCGGGGTTTCCCGAGGACCCGCCCGGCCCTCGGCCGGGCGGGATTTTCAGGAAGTCCTATTATGCAGCCTTACGGTGCTGTTCCGCAACCTTGTCGGACGAGACAGAGATCACCGATTGCGGATCGCCGGCCTTGCTGACACGCGACAGTACTTCGTTCATGGTTTCCTGGATGCGCGTGTTCGGCCGATGAAACTTACGGGTGGCCTTCGACACCAGCTGGCAGAGCATGTACCGGTTCCTCACCGGTGTCAGTGATTTATGAATCAAATGAGAACGCATAAAATGTCTCTCCTGTTCTTTCAATCCATTCCTGATGGATCGAAATTTTCGATTTTGGGTTCCGGGTCGGCACAGAGAAAGCTCGCAGGAAACCCAGCCCCTATTCAAATACCCTACAATCTGCTTGGTTGGATTGATCCGCGATCCTGCATGACATTAGACGCAAATAGCAGCAGGCAAGTTACAAGTATTTTTTATACTCTGGAACCGGCTCGGCTTATCAGTGTTTTCTGGCCGTGACCTTTGATCTGTTAGATGCTATTACCGTAAACGGGGACACCCCTGCGCGTCAAGATTTTTTTCAAGACTCCGTGTAAAGTGTTGAAAAGTATGGGGTTGTAACTTTTTGTCGTTTATTTTTCGGTCCAAAGGACAGCCCCCGGACCTGCCCTACATTATTATTAGGAAGGAGACCGACCCTTATGCCCGACGCACGCTATCCCATCGGCGCTTTCGTCCCAGATTCCAGACCCACCCCTGAAACCAGAGCCCGACACATTGAATCCATTTCGGGAATGCCGGCGGCATTCCGTCAGGCGGCTGCGGGATTGAACGGGGAACAACTGGACACCCCGTATCGTGAGGGCGGCTGGACCGTCCGCCAGCTCATTCACCACGTGCCCGACAGCCATATCAACGCTTATTGCCGGTTCAAGCTGGCGCTGACGGAAAACACCCCCACCATCAAGCCTTACAAAGAAGAAGCCTGGGCCAAACTCCATGACTCGGAAGTCACTCCCGTGGAAGTATCGCTGACCCTTCTGGATTCCATCCATGCCCGCTGGGTCAACCTGCTGAAATACATGAAGGAAGAAGATTTCGAGCGCAAGCTCAATCATCCCGAATTGGGAGTGCAGACCCTCGACCGGATGCTGGCCCTGTATTCCTGGCATGGAAAGCACCACACGGCTCACATCACGGCGCTTCGCACAAAGATGAAATGGTAGAGCCCCCGTAGAGACGTAGCTTGCTACGTCTAAAAGCCATGGGCTTAAACAGCGTGAGAGGGCAACAATGGATTCGAAAGGCCGCGCATCGATTTCCGATACGCGGCCTTTTTAGATCGACAATCGCTCCGCCTTACGGCAGCGGGAACGTGTGAGGGAAGCCCAGGTCCTCGGGCAGAGTGACCACCGGCGTCTCGAACAACGACGGCAACGGCGGCGCTCCCAGCGCTGGACCGAAACTGTCCGGATCGAGAGTAATCGTGCCATCACTGGCCAGAAATACTCCGATCTGGAGCTGGCCTTCAATCGCAACCAGCTTGGGTAGCGATGTAAGGAAGGTATGGGGATTGCTCAATCCCAGACCCAGAGGAGCGGCGATGTCGTTGCGGAAGAACGTGGCGCGATCGGCCAGGTCACCCGACCGGATCAGCGCGGTCGCCGTTGGATTGGGTACCGTCTGATCGCCGCGGGCAAACTGAATAATCACGCGCTTGGGAGCGTTGCCGGGCAGCGGATTCTTGCGGATAAACGGCGCCCACGCGACCGGATCGCCCGGCTGTCCCAGCCAGCTTGCGGTGTCTTCCACTGTCTGGATGGCAATTGCTCCGGGAACGGTGTTGATCACCGTCGCTTCGTCGCGCAAAGGTTTGTTGTCGTTGAACGGGAACAGATTGGGAACGAACGGCAGATTTTCAAGACTGGGTGAACGAACCAGAAGAATCGCGCCCAGCAGCGGACGGAACCCGGGGCTCATGCGAACGATGTCGATGATCGATCCGCCGGGAACGTTGGGCACGCCTGCCCGAACATCGGATTCGATGCCCAGGAACATGGTGCCGTAGATTCCGCCGAACGACTGGCCGGCGTAGTAGATGCGATTGGCGTCGAGGTCGGGCAGGCCATCGCCATCAGCGTCGATACCACCCTGGATGGCGCGCACGAGTTGCATAAGATCGGCGGTCGTCTGCTGCAACGCATCGCGGGAACCAATGCTGGCTTGCGGGCCGAAAATACTGGTCGAAGACCCTTCCGCGGAGGTAATCGCGCCGTTGCCATCCTGATCGAAGCCGCGCCCGCCGGCCGGCAACACAACGGGCGTGCCCGCATTGTTGACCGTCAGCGTGCCGTTGGGACCAAACCCGTGACCCACAACGTTAATGGCGATGGAAGCAATGCCGTTATGCGCCAGCGCGGAAGCGACTGCGAATGGAGCGCCCTGCTTGCTGTCAGTGAAACCATGGCCGAAGATAGCGACCGGCCAGCCATTGGCCGGGCGCGGTCCGGCGGGAATAAACAGATTGAAGAACAAATCTTCCGTACCCGGCTGGGGCGGAACGCTTGCGCCCGTCGGAACAGCGGGAATGAACACGCCCCCGTTCTGCCAGTGCTGCCCGGTAAATTTGCCGAACGCGAGGGTTCTGATCGATCCGGGAAATGCCTGCAACGCCAGCAGATTTCCGCCGAGATTGACCGGCGCCAGCGGACCCACCGTCGTCACCTGCACGTTCCAGGTAAGGCCGGCCACATGATTGAGCGGAAATACCGTGGTCTCGCCGCCGCTTCCCAGCTTGAAGGTGACGGATGGCGCGGGAGCGGCCTTGATCTGGCTGCGAATGCTTTCCAGCGTGGCCGTGACACTCTCGGTGGTAAAGACACTGGCGGCAACCACATCTCCGCGATGGAGTCCCACGCTTCCCAGCACATCTTCATCCAGAGCATTGATCAGCAGTTTGCGATAGGCCTTGAGTTGGCGGTCTTTGGTCTGTCCAAAGTTCTCATCGCGCCGGAATTGTCGAAAGTCGTCTGCAGCCTCGATCGGATCGCCGGCGGCATCGTGGACACCGGAGGTCACCACCACCAGATAGTTTGAGTCCTGATCGAGATGATCGTTGGATTCGACAAACAAAGTCAGCGACGCCGGGTCCCAGACGATCTGGTTGATGCCAATCACCTGGGGTGTGAAGTGGTCAAATTCCACCTCGCCCAGCCCTGAACCTGGCAGCTTCACCAGAAATACCGTACGGCTGTTCACTGTGGAAGGATCGATCGCGCCGTCGAATGGGATAGAAATCCGCGGCTGAAGATTGAAACCGTCGAGCTGGTTCAAAAGGGCGACGTCCGCGCAATCCGACGGATGGGTCGCGCAGTTGGGCGAGGGCAGATTCACTCGCAGGCCGGTCCTCTGCAGGGCGTCCGCGGCGGTAAGCCGGTCACTGGGAAACGGCGACTGAGTGTTGGAATCCACATTGAACAGCGGATGCACGCCGCTGGCCGCAGCCAGCACCGGCATAACCATGACTGACAATAAGAACAGGAAAAGGGTCTTCGAAAAGGGCGTTCGGGCGAGAGGTCTTTGACTCATTTAGGGAGTCCTCCTGGGGGAAATGCAAGGGGACAACAGTAGTCCACAGAGGCACATGGTGTCAATGAATGGCGGCTCATTTTTGAGGAAAAACCTGGAAGCTGAATTGCTGATTCAGAAACGCAATTTCGGGGTCTTTCCGTTGAAGTTGCGGCCCTGGGGCGATAATGGATGTCCTTAATCGGCGAGATCAGCTGCCGCCCGCCGGGCGGCGACGGGGCCTTCGCACCAGTTCACCCCCGCAGTTGGGGCAGACGGTCTTCATCTCCAGTTTGCATGCCTCACAAAAGGTGCATTCGTAGCTGCAAATCCAGGCAATCGATTCAGCCGGCAGGGCCGCCTTGCACTTCTCGCATTCGGGTTTCATGATCAGAGCCACGGCTGATTCTCCACTCGTTTCCACCGGCGGCGGTATTTGGTATTTTCCATCCCCGGTTTTATTCGCGTTCATTCGCGTTAATTCGCGGCTAACCTTCTTTTGTTCCTTTGCGTCCTTAGCGCTCTTTGCGGTTCAATCTCTTCCTAAAAGATCTTCTGAATTTTTATATTCACCAGGTAGGGGCTCCCGAATTCCGTCATGTCCCCCACACTCTTCCCCGCCACCGGCAGCATTCGCACCGAGAGCGGCTTGTGCCACTTGACCGCCAGGCTGGCCATGTCGCCGATGATGTTCGCCAGATCGTGCTCCGAGACGTCCCCCGGCAGCGGAATCGCATCGAGCCCCGTGCTGCACACCGACGAATACGACATCAGCGAATCGCGATCGATGGTACCCGCTTCCCACCGTTTAGCGAGGACGCCGTCTTCCAGCACCGGCAGCATGAGTCCGCTGTATCCGGCCTGCTTCACTTTCACCTTATGCACGGCGGTGGTGATCACCAGGGCCGCAGAAAGGCTGCCGGGCGAGCCAATGGGATTGCCGATCAGCGACTCCATGGCCGCGCCGATGGAGATTTCTTTGAGCGGCACCGGAGTCAGATCGATGCCTTCATATTTCCATCCGCTCTGGGCCTCGATGCGATGGGCGATCTCTTCGACCTTTCCGGCCGCGCTGCCGAGGGCTTCAGACAACCGGTCTCCGGCGGTAGCGAAGCCGCCCTGCGGGTTCGAAAACGCCTGCTGCGCGATATTGGCGGACTCCATCCCGACGGCAAACTGATGCCCAGCGCCCGAAGTATGCGATACCGGGAAGAACGGCGCGATGGCGGGCGGAAACGCTCCGGCGGCAAAGCGGAAGTTGCCTTCGCTGTGCGTGGTGTGTTCTTCCAGATGCTTCACCACGCGGGCCGCCGCACGAACGGCATTCCAGTGAATACCCTGATCGTCGGCCACCAGAACGAATCCATTGATCGTCTCGGTGGTCTCGATGATCTTCGCCAGCAGATCGGCCTGCGCCGGGTCGTCCGTATCTTTCATCATGGCCGCGCCGATGTCGGGAGTGAAGCCTTCTTTCTGCGCCAGCTTGTCGTATTCATGGAAGAAATCGAGCGCCTGCTGTGGCGCCAGGCCTCGGGTGATTTCCGGAAAGGGCTGGGTCGTGATGCGGATGGTTTCAACCACGTATCCGTCCTTCACGAACTCAGCCTTGGCGGCATTGAGCATCTTCAGCGCATCCGCCACCTGGGCCTTGTAGTTCTGGCGGTCCATGCGGATGAAGGCGGTGACGGTGCGGATATTGGGATTGGCCGGCTGCTGTGCGGATGCAATCATGGACAAAAGCAGGAGGAACAAGACAGGAACTCGCATCGGTATTCGACAGCGCATAGCGCCTCCGGGGTTAACAGGTTTTGCAGCCACTAATATACAAAATCGTTCCTTGCGGGGCGGCTCTGCGAAATCAGAGGGCCCGAATCTTTCATCTGCCTCTCGCCATTCGCAGGCAGATAATTGCCGCCGCCGTCACCCATCTGGAACCAAACCACATCCACAAAAGAAAACGCTTTGGATTGTCCTGCCACGTCCTGCGCATCCGAAATACATCAACTCCGGGCAGCAACAAGCCTGCGACTGCGGCAACAATGGCCACAGCGTTAACTCCCGATGCGAACACCAGCACCTGGCAAATGAGGTATCCAATTCCGATCATGAGACCGGCGAAAAAACGTTGTCTCGATGTGACTACCGGGCCCCGCTGACGAAGATGAGCACGCAGAACTTCAAAATCGTTCACCTCCGCTGGTATGCGAATTATTCTGCGTGGCTCAGTGCTTTCGACAACGAGCCACGCCTTTTCCTCACGGAGAACCCGGACCTCCGGCAACGCTATGATCAGGTCAGGCCATCCTGACCGGCGGCGAATCAGTTCCTTGTCCGTTAAAAGAAAGACCGTCTCCCTCTTGATCTTTTCCATGCCGTGATCAAACGCCAGGAAATTCGCGCAAACGATTGTGCCTATGACAGCGCACCCCGCGATCCATGCCAGTGCGATATTGATTCGGGGGGCTGTCAACCGTCCGCCAAAGATCGCGAATAGCGCAAGCCCGGCCAAAAATATAACGGCACACCAGAGTGCGATGCGAATCCGGCGTTCGCGGACCAATCCGTCCGGACTGGCTCCGGTTACTCTGAATTCCTGCACGAGCTTCTCCTGAAAGATGATTGCCCAAAAAACGAATCCGGCTAAAGGCAACCGGCCCCGCCATTCCTGTTTGCGAATTTGCTCCACGACACCTTTGCAAGACCGGCAATGCCGATCATTGCCTGGGAGAGAAAACAGGCGCCGTAGACGAAACCAGCGCGCGAGCCGTACTTCAAAACCATTCCTAAGTACAATAATGCCGCACCAGCCGCCCCAAATGAGACGGTCCAGACCACCCAGTCGGCCGGCTTGCTAAAACGAGGCCAGATACGGAGTCCCCAAATTGCGACGCCGAGATAAACAAGCAAACAGGTAACAACCCAAATTCCCAGCGACGGAATAATCCTGAGAAACCTCTCCTGGACCGAGAATGCATAGAAAAAAATGCCCAACTCTCCGGCCAGCACGAGGAGTGCGATCGCAGTCGACACAGCATCCGGCTTTTGCCGGGACCTGCGGACGTTAACTCTCATGACACTGTGAACAGAGCGGTCAGGATGAATAATCGGCAGCGCATGAGGCCTCCATTGGGCAGGTGGCGAGTATCGCAGCCATCAATATACAAACAAACCACGATCACCGTAATATTCATCTGCGGGAAAGATTTCAAATTTGAAATTTTAAATTTAAAATCTCTGTCACTGCCGAGGCAAAGTACAACTTGAATTCCGACGTCCTGAATCGCGTAAAGATCGTCACGCTGGCCCTGAACATTCCCGGCCCGGTGGCGGTGTCGCGGCTTACGGCCATGGGCGCGACGTGTACCAAGATCGAGCCGCCCGCGGGCGATCCGCTGCGGCAGGTGGCTCCGGCCCTCTATGCGTCGCTCAGCAAAGGACAAAACATCCTGACCCTCGATCTGAAGACCGAAGACGGACGGAGGAAAATGGACGAGCTTCTGGGCGACGTCGATCTTCTTATTACATCGTTTCGGCCTTCGGCCCTGGAGCGTATGGGTCTCGACTGGCCCCGGCTGCATCGCGACTTTCCCCGGCTGTGCGTGGTCAACATCATTGGCTATCCGCACCCTCATGCCGAGATACCGGGACACGATCTCACCTATCAGGGCAAGCTGGGGTTCCTGCAGCCTCCGCAATTGCCGGTCACGCTGCACGCCGATATGGCCGGGGCGGACCGCACCGTGTCCGCCTCGCTCGCGCTGTTGCTCGACAAGGCCAGGGCCGGCCATGTCGGATGCGCCCAGGTCTCGCTCTTCGATGCCATCAGCGACTTCGCCCTGCCCCTGACCGCGGGCCTCACGGCCGCGGGCGGCGCTCTGGGCGGCGGATTCGCATTTTACGGACTCTATCAAACCAGCGATGGATGGATCGCCGTGGCGGCGCTGGAAACGGTATTCATCAGCCGGCTGACCAAAGAACTGGACCTCATCTCGGCCTTCGGCCAGAAAGACGCGCGCAAAGAGCTGGAACGAATATTTCTTACTCGCAGCGCTGATGAATGGGAAAAATGGGCCGGGAAGAGGGATTTGCCGATTATCAAGGTCAGAATCTGAGCAAAACCTTTACCGCGGTAAGGTTTTATTTTCCTTTAAACATCGGCTTCCTGCGCTCGATGAACGACTTCACACCCTCGGCGAAGTCCGGCCCTGACGCGCACTCGGCGAAGCTGTCGGCTTCGGCTTCCATCTGTTCGGCCAGGTCTCGATTGAACGACGCATGCAGCAGCGCTTTGGTGTTCGCATACGCATGGGTTGGGCCGGCGGCGAGGCGGGCGGCGAAGGTGGCGGCTTCGGCGTCGAGCGAAGCGCGCGGTACAGCCTTAAACGCCAGCCCGAGACGCACAGCTTCTTCGGCGGGAATGCGCTCGCCCAGCATGGCAATCTCTTTGGCGCGGCGCAGGCCGACCAGGCGCGGCAGAAACCAGGTGGACGATCCGTCCGGGGTGGTGCCGAGATGCACGTAGGCGAGGCTGAAGAAACCGTCGTCGGAGACCAGCACGAAATCGCACAGCATGGTCAGGCTCACGCCGAAGCCGGCCACCGCGCCCTGGGCCGCGCAAACCAGCGGCACGCGCAGGTTGGCCAGCTTCTCGATCAGCGGATGCAGCGTGCCGACAAACTGTTTGAAGGTCGCCTTCAGCTGCGCCGGGGACTGCCCCAGATGCTGCGCGAACATCTTGATATCCCCGCCCGCCATGAAGTTCGGCCCCGCTCCTTTGATCACGATACAGCGGACGCTCGCATCCGCCTCGGCGGCGCTGAGGGCGGCCATGAGATCACCCATCAGTTCATCATTGAGCGCGTTCAGGCTTTCGGGACGGTTGAGGGTGAGTTCACAGATCGGGCCTTCTTTTTTCAGGAGGACGGTATTCATGATGCAGGAATTATAGTCTGAGGGCTCGCGCCTGGTATCCTTGGATAGTGATTTCGACTTTTACCTGCCATGCCATTCTTTTCGACCTCGACGGCGTCCTGGTCGATTCGACCGCCGGCGTCTCCCGCGTGTGGGGACGCTGGGCGCGCGAACACAATCTCGAACCGCAACATGTCATCGACACAGCTCACGGAAGGCGCAGCATCGAGACCCTGCGCCTGGTAGCGCCGCGGATCGATGCCGCCGCGGAAAACATCCGGGTCGAAGCCATGGAAATCGCCGATACGGAAGGCGTGATCGCGCTGCCGGGAGCGGCGAACATGTTACGCAGCCTTGCACCGGAGCGGTTCGCCGTCGTCACTTCGGCCACGCGGGCTCTGGCTTCGGCACGATTGAAGCACGCGGGAATTGAAGTACCCGCCAATGTCGTAGCCGCCGATGACGTTGTGAACGGCAAGCCTCATGCCGAGCCATATTTAAAAGGGGCAGAGCTGCTGCGAATTGCGCCCGCGGATTGCATTGTGTTTGAAGACACTCCGTCAGGCATTGCGGTGGCGCGCGCCGCCGGAATGCGGGCCATCGGATTGAGGACAACTTATTCAGCGGACAAGCTTACCGAGGCCGTCGCGGTTGTGGGTTCGCTGGCGGAAGTCAGGGTTGCCGTTGAGGGTGAATTGCTTCGGATTGATCTTTGAAAACCGCAGACAAAAACCTTGCCACTGATTAACACTGATAAAAGCGCTGATTGAGCACATTCGTACCCCGCCCTTCGCAAAAATGCGAAGGGTGGGGCACCCATCACTACCCTCTGCCGTTTACTTAAACTCCACGGATACTACAGTGATCGGTTTGGATCCCGTATTTTTGAATGAATGAGTCACGGGACCGTTCCAGATGACATTGCCGACTTCATAATGGCTTGCGGTTTCTTTGCCACCTTTGATCTGCACTTTGACGTCACCATCGGTGAGACGAACGACCAGGAAGTTGCCGGCGTGAGCGTGCTCGGGATAGCTGCCGCCCGCCGGAAGCGTGGTCCGCAGGATCGTCCACTGATCGGAAGTCATCACTTTGGTGATGCTGACGCAGGCCACGTCCTTTGCGCAGGCGACCGGAACGTCGCAGGATTCCGTACACGCCTTCTGGTTGGTGGCCGTCTGCTTCAGTTCGATGGTGATGTTGCGGAAGGGAGTAACCGCCACATCCGTCACCTGGTGGGTGAGCGGCGCAGGAGTAAAGCGCACATCCCCGTCCTTGAGTTTGACCGCAACCGGCTGCGCGCCCTCTTTTAGGTTCTGAAATTCGGCATCGCCCAGTGACACAGAGAGATAGTTCAGTCCGTGATGGTGCATCAGGGTTGACTCCTTCGGAGCCACATTGACGGCATAAGCCCGGACAAAAGTGTTGTCCAGAACCTGATGGTGGTGGGGTTCAGCGCTGACTTCCACCGGGGCCGGTGCCTGCCAGCTCCAGGCGGAAACAGCAAGAAACATCAAAGTCGTAAATACGGTTGGTTTCATAAGGGAGCATTGTAGATCAGTCTCCGAAACCCTCTACCGGGCAGGAAAGGCAAAACCCTGTATCCACCGCAAAGGACGCAACGGGCGCAAAGGAAAAGCAAAAACAAAATCTTTAAAAGAGGCAGGAATTTATCCGTTTTTTCACTTGGTTTTTCCTTTGCGCCCGTTGCGTCCTTTGCGGTGGATACTTGCATTTGTTTTTCCTGCGCCCTCTGCGGTGAGGTTTTTCAGTCGCGCTCCCTTCCCTTCTTATGCGCCATGTGTCTTCGATAGCCCGCGAGATACTGCGCATCTTCGGCGTAGGTCGTCGGGAAAATCGGCGGAACCGGCTGCGGG
>Ga0137391_10002798_pt1 | contig 13116 bp, 15 predicted proteins | sample 15con2h24BmetaG_FD_101399 | JGI IMG/M metagenome (GOLD analysis project Ga0137391, IMG submission 101399) | Vadose zone soil microbial communities from Angelo Coast Range Reserve, California, USA - 15con2h2.4B metaG | ecosystem: Environmental > Terrestrial > Soil > Vadose zone > Saprolite...
CTTTACGTGGAACCATTGGGGTCGAGCTGGCACCGTCCGGTTCGCCAAATCACAAAACAGGTTGCACCAGATTCCCTGATTGAAGCGATCGCCGACTACATGACGTTTTTAAAAGACCAGCCTAATTCACCCCGCAACCGTGCCTTTCAGGCCTGGGCCGGCTGCCCCTCGTTTCCTATGCCCAAGCTGGATTTCTTCAAGTGACGGTGCCGTTGCGCCGCACTTGCCAGCGGGACTATGCTGTTGTTTCGTCGGCAGGGTGAGGACGGCACAAGAGTTTTCACCGTTTCCTCTGTCTTAGGTCCGACCGAAGCGCAACGGTGTCAGGCTGGACCACGCCCTACCCTGCCGCTGAAGGTCACTCTTCAGAAATTCCCGGCAGGCTCCCAGCGCACCTCCCGCGGCCTCAGCCAATAGAGCAAAGCAGCTATTGCGCACCGCACTGCAGATCGCCCCATAAGAGGTACGCCGGATACATACTGCGAATATCCGTCGTCCAAAGTGACAGGAGCGGCGACAGCGCCAGAATGCAGAGCCCGACAATGAGTGCGTCCACGATTGCCACATTCCGTACTGGATCGCGTGAAGCGAGCCCCAAGAGCACGCCGAGCATGAGTTCCATGCCGCCCATTTCCTTGAGAAGAGACAGGAGCAGTGTGGACACTTCTCCTTCGGGTGGCCGCAGAAACATCCGCGCGATGAGGGGCTTCCCGGCAAAGATCATCAACAGGCCTCCGAGTGCAGCCAATAGTGAAAACATCCGTAGGAGAATGCGGAGAGCGCGATACGGTGGTTCGGGCATAACGGCCTCCTCCCGATTCCAGTGATTGTACTTCCGAGAGCACCATGTGGAACTGGAGGTTCTGTGCATCAAAACAATGTTGTGCTCCATGGTTCCCCGGTTCTAGAATTGCTCTGATCACTCCTTTTGCGCGGAGGTTGCTCATGCCCCGCTACGAATTTTTCTGCACCAATTGCAAGAAGCTCTTCTCAATGGTCTTGTCCCTCGTCGACTACGAAGAAGGGGACACCCTATGCCCCCACTGTGGCAGCAAGGAACTCGAGCAGTGCTGGTCCGCCTTCAGTGCCACCACGTCGAAGAAGAGCGCCTGAAGCCAGTGACTGGAGAGTTCGCCTATGCGTTTCGACAAATTCTCTTTCGGCTCCATCCGCATCGACGGGAGCACCTACGAGCACGATCTCGTCATTGATCGCGGCAAAATCCGCAGACGCGAGAAAAAACCCTCCAAGAAGTTCCGAGAGCAGTTCGGCCACACCCCGCTTTCGATAGAGGAGGAAATCCCCTGGCAATGCAGTCAACTCATCATCGGCAGTGGTGCCTACGGTCGATTGCCCGTGATGCAGGAAGTAGAGCGCGAGGCCGAACGTCACAAAATCAAATTGCTTGTTCTGCCCACGATCGACGCAGTCGAGGTCTTGAAGCGAGGCCCCAAAGACACCAACGCAATTCTGCACGTGACTTGCTAATGCTCACCCTTCCGCCTTGCTGCACCATTTCTGTTGCCATTGACACTTTCCAGGGACCAGCGTAGGTTGGTGGCATTCCAAGAACGACAGTGGTCGCCGCGAAAGCTGCGCGACATTCCTTTCACCTTCTCGCCAACCGAAAGGAGCGCTTCCCATGTACATGAGAGTCGTTGAATTGGCCAGCAAGTCCGGAAAGGCACGTGAGCTGTGCAATACCATTGATGACAAGGTTCTGCCCCTTCTGAAGAGGCAGGCGGGATTCGTCGACGAGACCGTAATCGTCTCCGACTCGGAGCCGAATCTGGTCCTCGCGCTCAGCTTCTGGAATACGCGAGAGGATGCCCAACGCTACGAGCGCGAACAGTTCGACACGGTGCAGAAGACCGTACAGCACTTGATGGAGGCTGCGCCCGTGGTTCGGACCTTTGACGTCCACACTTCCACTGCCCACAAGGTAGCCGCAGAGAAAGCCGCCTGAAACAACATACCGCGCACGAGGGGCGGGCCACACGTGGCCCGTTTACCCTCGTGCCCTTTTATTAAGAAAGGAGGCACCCAGGATGAGTGCGAAAAACGTGAAAACGCTCCGCGCGGCGCACGAGAGCTGGAACCAGCGCGACTTCGCGGGCGTAATCCGCAACAGCGCTGAGAACCTCACCTACACCGACCACGCTCGCCCGCTGACGCTAAACACCCGGGAAACGTTCAGAGAGTGGACTGAAGCATGGGCCAAGGCATTCTCGGACGGCCGCATTACCAAGCCCCAGTACATTGACGCAGGAGACATTGTCGTCGCCCAATTCACTGCCGAAGGCACCAATGACGGCCCATTCGGGTCAATGAAGCCCACCGGCCGCAAGATGTCTCTGCCTTTCTGCGAAATCTGCCACTTCGACAAGCAAGGGCGGATCGTATCGGGAGGTTGCTACTATGACCAATACACACTCTTGACTCAACTCGGTCACCTCCAACCGCTCGCCGTGGCAGCATAACGCGGCAACTCCTCACTCACCAAAAGGCGCGCTCCCGCGCGCCTTTTTCCCTTAAAAGATGACGCAAACTCCGTGCCCTGGGCGCGTCAAGCCCGGTACTTGGACACCCCCCCAAGTGACCCTTCGGTCGGGGCTGTGGCGAGGCACCTTTGGTACTTGGCGGTGCGGTGATTCCATGGGAGATTACCCATGGTGATGGGTGGGACTCACTCGCTTGATGTCCAACCCACCGCAGCCCGAGCTCTAATCCCAACACGCGCGCAAAGGCAGATGTATGAACAAACACCTGATCTGGATCGACGGCGACGACTTCAGCGGCTGGTGCTGCTCCCACTGCACATGGGGGATGACAGCTCCTCGCCTGGAGAGTACGGTTGCCGCGCTCACCTTCAACCGAGTTGCGCAAGAGGACTTCGAGAAGCACACCTGCGTCCACAACGCGCAAGGGGACGCATAATGCGCGGTCGCAAGAAACCAGTCCCTTGAACATTAGCGGAACTCCAAAAAGCCCTACAAAATCGGACGTTCTGTCGGTTTGGATGACGCACAAATCCGCGACCCAGACCGCATGAGAAATCCGGGACCTAACCCGCAGAATTCGTGGCCTCCGGAACTCCGGCACCGTCCCGGCCGAACCCAGAATCGAACTTCTGTGATTTCCGTAGTGTCCGTTTAGTGTCCAGTCTGTAAGGCTCCAGCGAGACTCCACGAAACTGGCAAGACTATAGAGACGCAGCCGAAGTCCTCACCCCGCACGGCTTTGCGCGTAACTCGCGTGAAGCCTATAATTTAGCGTTGACAGTCTGGAAGAATTCGGCTTACAGGTCCGGCTGCCACTAATTTTAACTCGCTTTCACTCTAAAAGGAGCCTCATGTCCGCACCCAGCCGTCGACCGGAAATTCGCCGCCGTCGAACTCGCAACGAGAAAATTGCAAAGCTTCGCAAACGCCTGTCCGCAGCGCAGTCTGACGCGGACAAGACCCGCATCACCGCAAAACTTCACCGCATGTCAATTGGTTCTCCGGGCGAGCCGCTGCTGAAATAACGCATCACTGGCAGCGTCAACTGCGGGACATGCCTCGCCGACGCTGCTGCAGATCCACGTCAAGCCACGCCACTGCTGATCTTCCGCTTCTCGCTGACTGGAAACTCGCTGGTTTGGCCGCCGTGCCGCTGGTCGTTGCCGACTTGACGATAGACGTCGAGAATCCGGCGTACTGAGTTCTCCCACGAAAACTTTGCCGCCTGCTGGTAGCTGCGCTCTTTCATCCTCTCACGCAAAGGCTGGTCCACCAGGACGCGGTGCAGTGCCCGCATGATTTCGAACACGTTCTCTGGATTCACCAGCACTGCGGCATTCCCCACCACTTCCGGCAGCGACGACACATTCGAAGTTACGACGGGCGTTCCGTGGGCCATTGCCTCCAGTGGCGGCAGTCCAAATCCTTCATAGAGCGAGGGGAACACGAAGATCTTGGCCTGATCGTAGAAAGTACGCAACACTTCGATTGGGACAAATCCCAGAAAGCGCACGTCGTTCTGCACGCCGCTGCGGATCACGGTGCGTCGCAAGTCGGGGTTACCGGAAAGATCATCTCCAATGATAATGAGCTTTAGATCGGGGAACACCTTATCCTTTTCCAGCTCGGTTTTCAAAGCGGAAAACGCCTCGATCATGCGCACAACGTTCTTGTGCGGACTGATGCGTCCGGCGTACAGCAGGAATGGATACGTTACCTGGTAACGCTCGACGATCAACTGGCGGTCGGCGGGAGTGGCATGACCGTGCAGAAAGCGTTCGTCGATTGCGTTGTATACCACCTCGATGCGCTGCGATGGAATGTCCGACAGTTTCTCAATTTCCGCCTTGGTAAAATTCGACACAGCAAAAATACGGGCTGCGCCCCGTAAGACCTGTTTCGTCAACTGGAAATGCAAGGAGCGCCAGAAGCCGTTCTGTTCGCGCGCACGCGACATGTGTTCCAGCATGTCGTGCACGGTCATGACGTAAGGGCAAGGCAGGGCCCGCGGAATCGAAAATAGATTGGGGATGTGGACGAGGTCGCACTCAAATCTTTTCAGGATGGCGCGGAACTGCCGATAACTTTGAACAGATCGCTCCGGCTCCATGAGTGGGACGGTGTGGAAGTTAGGAGGTAGCGATCCGATTTCCTTGACTTTTGCCGGGGAACCAATCAGAAGGTACTTGTTCTCGCGATCGAGTTTTCCTAACGTGCGGACGACGTTGCGGATGTAGGTGCCTACGCCGAACTCAGTCATCCGTCGGATGTCGATGGCGATTTTCATCGAAGGCATTTAACCACAGAGGGCACAGAGGAATTCCTGGTCGCTCTCGGTTTGCTATCAGGCGCGCGTTTCCACTTGTGCTCTGGCTCTGCGCTCGGCGTAGAGCGGGAATGTCTCGCAAAGCGCAAGGACCTGTTTGCGGATTCTCGCCAGAACAGCGGTATCTGTGCGGCTGAGGAGCGCCTCGGCGATCCAGCGCCCGATCTGGCGCATTTCGTCCTGTTTCATCCCGCGCGTGGTCAGGGCCGGGCTGCCAAGGCGAATGCCGCTAGGCTTCATGGGCGGGTTGGTGTCGAAAGGGATCGCATTCTTGTTGACCGTGATAGCAGCTTCGCCCAGAGCCTTCTCAGCCTCACTGCCCAGCATTCCCTTGGAAAAGACATCGACCAGCATCAGGTGGGTATCCGTTCCTCCGGAGATGATGCGGAAACCTTCGGCAGCCAGGGTTTCGGCCAATACTTTTGCGTTGGCGACTACTTGTTTCGCGTAGTCGCGAAATTCCGGTTGCATGGCCTCGCGGAAACATACAGCCTTGGCCGCTATGATGTGAACGAGCGGACCACCCTGCATCCCGGGAAAGACAACTTTGTCTATAGCCTGGGCGAACTCGGCTTTGGAAAGAATCATGCCCGAGCGCGGGCCGCGCAACGTCTTGTGCGTGGTCGAAGTCACGATCTGCGCGTGCGGAACTGGCGAAGGATGCGCGCCTCCCGCCACCAGCCCCGCGAAGTGGGCCATATCCACCAGGTATAGAGCGCCTACCTTGTCGGCAATTTGCCGCATGCGGGCGAAATCGATGATGCGGGGATAGGCGCTGCCTCCGCCGATGATGAGCTTGGGACGTTCTTTCTCGGCTAGCTTTTCCAGATCGTCGTAGTCGATGGTTTCGGTTTCTTTGCTGACGCCATAAGGGACAATGCGATATGTCTTGCCCGAAAAATTCAGATGATGGCCGTGCGTGAGGTGTCCGCCATGCGCCAGATTGAGGCCGAGAATGGTGTCTCCGGGCTGGAGCACTGCGGCATAGGCCTCCATGTTGGCCTGTGATCCGGCGTGCGGCTGCACATTGGCATGCTCGGCGCCAAATAGCTGCTTGGCGCGGTCGCGGGCCAGGTTCTCGACCACATCAGCAAATTCGCAACCGCCGTAGTAGCGTTTGCCGGGATAGCCCTCGGCATACTTGTTGGTGAAAACGGAGCCTGCGGCTTCCAGCACAGCCTCGCTGACAAAGTTCTCTGAGGCGATTAGTTCCAGGCCTTCATGCTGGCGGCGGGTTTCGTTGTCAACAGCAGCGGCGATTTGCGGATCGTTCTCGTACAGTGGCTGGTACATCGGAGAGTTTCTCATGGCTGTGAATTATTCCGTTTTCGAAACCGTTTCGTAAATGTTGGGTCGGTGAAGTTCCATGTACCACTGCGGCGCCTTCACCGCTGTGAAGCCAAACTGCGAGTAGAGGCCGTGCGCATCACGAGTCAGCAACGTCCAGCGGCGCAGGCCCTGCAGCTCCGGATGCTTCACGATGCACTCCATGAGCCACTTACTCAATCCGCGACCACGATGCGACTCGAGCACGAATACGTCCCCGAGGTACGCGTAGGTGGCGCGATCGCTGATCACACGGGCAAAGCCAACTTGCGAGCCTTTAGCATCATAAATGCCAAAGCAGAGTGAATGCTCGATGGATCGCGCCACTATTTCGCGCGAGATACCTTTCGCCCAGTAAGAGTTCGTGAGAAAGCCGCGAATGACCTCCAAATCCAGCAGTTCGCGGTTTGTGCTAATCAGGAAACCGCCATTCCGATGCTCAATGATCGCTTCAGTGTGGCTACGGGTTGGCGCAACCTTCATGGGGACATTTTACAGCTCAAGTCGGCTTCCGAGTCGATGGATCGAGGGCTGGAGAAGCGGCAAGCCCCAACCGTTCCAGCTGCGTCTAGGCCTTGAACAACCAAAAGATTTCTAGTTCTCGAACGCCGTGCGCAGGAACGACGCCAGTTGCCAGCCGTCCATATATTTGTACGGTGCTTCACCCATTGTGTAATGGCCGCAGGGCAGAACCACGACTTTGTGGTTCAACTCATGGCGTTCGAATTCGTCCACGACCTGGCGCGAGAGATCAGGCAGGAATGTCAGATCGTACTTCGCGTAGATGATAAGCGACTTGCGCGGCCAGCGTGAGAAGCGGTCAAAGTACGACATGGGGCTGACTGCCAGCCACATCCGGCGCAAGCGGTCCAAATCGATGTCAGCTTCCAGCGCCTTCCGGATGTGCCTGGTTGACTGCCCGCGCCAGACGACGTCGGCCACGTACGTTGATGCATGATTGAACGCCGCCACCCGAATGCGCGGATCATGTGCGGCAGCAATGAAGGCGTAGCACGAGCCGAGACTTGTACCTACGATTCCGAACTGACTGTAGCCCTGCTGCTCCAGCCAATCGAGGCAGCATCGAACGTCGACCACGCCCTGGCGCACGGCGTGAAGCGTGCGGCCGATATTGGCGGAGACAGCATAATCGGCCCGCTGTATCTCCGCCGGCATGCGGATGTCGTGATACGGCATGCTCAGCCGCAGGACTGCTATACCGAGCAAATTGAGCACGCGACAAAGACTCACGTAGGCAATTGCGTCCGAGTTCCAGTGCGGTAGGAGAATGACGGCGCGGCGTCCTCTGGCCGGAAACCACCTCGCGTTCACCAGATCGTTCGCTGGATACGGCGTTCGCACCGGCGAGGTAAAGCGAAGGAAATCCGCCGATGTTCGCTTGACCTTGGCTTCAAGCTTGAGATCTGGAACTTCGCGCGTGCTGAAAACTTGTACTTCACGGTGTTCCAGTCGGTAGTCGTCGGGGCGGTCATAGGCGTAGAACGTATCACTGTCCACAACAATTCGACGGTTCCACTCGACGAAAAACTTCTCGGGATCGTCTGGGATTTGTCCCGGACGCCAGCCATTTCGGCACGGCCAATCCCGTGCCCACTCCACGCCCCACTCCAGCGGACGGACTACGCGGTTGTTGTCGACCGAGGTGAGGCGGTGCTCCCAGTCGTACATCCATTGTGCGTAGCGTAAAGGCATGGCCAATCTTCTTAGTTTAACAACCTGTGGCGAGTTGGCTCGGTGGCAGGCATTCAACGGTTGCAATAAGCGGTTGACTCTGGGTATTTGACCCTTAAACGGGGCACCATGGCGAAGGGCTCCTCGTTTGTGACCTGGGTCACGAGAAAATCGGCTGCCAGCCCGATATTAAGGGTGAAGTGACTTTGCAAAAGCTGCTGGAAATGTGACCACTCCGTGACACCCGTCTATTCCGTGATACCCCCTGTCCCCCGGACAGCTCTGTGCCCCATGACACCCTGTCTTGCTACTCCAACCCTGTAAACAATCTAGTGTCTGTACCTTCGGGGGACGCGTTTGGAGATGTTGCAGAGAATTTCGTAGGGGGTGCTGTTGGCTAGCACGGCGTGCTCTTGGGCGTCCACGCTGAGGCTGTCTTGCGATCCAAGCAGGATGACTTCATCTCCCACCGAGATTCCGGGGATGCCGGTTACGTCCACCAGCGTAAGATCCATTGAGATGCGGCCCACGATGGGCGCGCAGTGTTCCCGCACAATTACTCGCCCGCGGTTGGAAAGCTGGCGATTGTATCCATCGGCATAACCGACAGGCAGCACGGCTACATGTGCGGGAGCTTTCGTAACGTATGTTCCGCTGTATCCCAGAGCTTGATTGGCGGCGAAGTCGCGCAAGGAAAGAATCCGCGTCTTCCACGTAAGCACCGGCTTCACCGGCAGGCGCAGCGTGCCTCCGCTTACTTCCCGGCCCGCACGCTGGAAAGGCAAATAGTATCCGTAGAGCGCGACTCCCGGACGCACCATATTGTTCCAGGTCTCGCGGCGGGAGATCACTGCGCCGGTGTTGGCCATATGCACAAAGGAGGGCTCCAGACCTGCGCTGCGCAACATGCGCTCAGCCTCCTCGAACCGGCGCTGCTGATCGGCAACCGAGGGCGCATCCATAATTTCGGACGACGCCAGATGAGTCGAGACCCCTTCCGGAACCAGGTGTTTCGCAGTCTTCAACGCGGCCAGCACGGCGGGAAGTCCGTCCAGCGATACCCCGAGGCGTCCCATCCCGGTATCGACTTTCAAGTGCACGGGATGCCGGGGCACATGCAGTGCGGCCGCAGCTTTTTCCACAGACTCGATGTGCCAAGGCTCCCAGACGGTAGGTGTCAGTCCAAGACGGACAATCTCGTTCTCCTCACCGCGCCAGAAACCTGTCATCAAAAGAATGCGCGCCTCGATGCCGGCTTCCCGCAGCGGAATTGCCTCATCGAGTGAGGTCACGCCCAGCCACGTGGCTCCCTCCGCCTCCAGTGCACGCGAACATTCCACGGCCCCATGGCCATAGGCATCGGCTTTCACCACCGCACAGACGGTCACGCCGGTCCCTACATGTTTCTGCACCGTGCGGAAATTTTGTCGTAAAGCAGACAGAGATACCTCCGCCCATGTCGGGCGGGTAGCGATGCGACTTAGAGTTTCTGCGGTGGTAGCCACTTCAGCTCGATTATAGCGGCAGCATTCCGATGAGTTAGGTTACGCATGGGCTACTCCCGCACGATTCTCGCTTTGAGTTAGGAGTTACAAAACTGCGGTCCCGCTCTAACCTCCGGAGAGAGAAAAGTTCACCGTGATTTGCGTCTCCACCTCGACTGGTTCGTTGTTGAGGACGTAGGAACGATAGCGCCATTGGATGACCGCATCGATGGCTGCGCGAACCAACATGGGATGGCCAGTAAGCACCCGCAGGTTTTCGATCGTGCCTTGCCGGCTGATCACGGCTTCGAGCACTACCGGTCCTTGAATGCGTGCGCTTCGCGCGAGCGAAGGGTACTCGGGCTTTACTTTGTAAATGAGATCTCCCTCCCTCATACGCGATAGTCGTACCAGGTGAGCTGGCGGCGGTGGAGGAGGTGGTGCTGGTTTCGCTCCGCTGGCAATCGAGTTGAGAATCTCATTGGTATCGCCGGAGCCGGTGCCGCCCGGAACATACGGGTCGCTTGCACCCAGCTACGGCGGTACCGCGTCATCGACGACATTCTGGACACCGACTGGAATACGCCGTGGAGCGAGTAGCACGTTTCCCAACATTTTGCTGGGAGAGACTGCGGTGGACTGTGGATGTGAAGGCATGGGGGGCAGCCCCGGCGGTGGCGCCAAAGACACAGGTGGCGAGAGTGGCCGCAACTGGGGAAGCCCTGACCTAGGGATCAGTGGCAGTAGCAACAGAAATGCTGCGGCCGTTGCCTGCACTCCCAACGAAGTCAGCGTCATCCCACCTCGCCGCCAAAGTTGGGCCCAAGAAGTTTCCAGCATACTGTCGGCAAACATGGTGTCCTCCCGCGTGGGTCCTTACTACTCAAGGACACCGCAGAGCGCCACATTGAGCGTTGGGGAGCAAAGAAAAAAGGCCACGTTTTCACGCGGCCTTTGGGAACTTTTCCGACACCTTAGATGTCCCCAAAATTACTTGGGAGGTTCGGTCGACTTGGGCGCAGGCTTTGGAGCTGTACTAGTCGCTGGTTTCGGAGTTGTACCCGTCGCTGCTGGTCTTGCGGCTGGTTTGGTGGTCGTGCCGGAGGAGGCTGGCGCAGGTACACCTGACTGCGCGTTGTAGGCGTCCACGATTGCCTTGGTGATGTCCACCGTCTCGCCATACCACAGCACCGGACTCTGCGGCCAGGGCTTGGTCGTATCCACGATCATGCCGAAGCCGTTGTCCTGCGCATATTTCACGATCATCGGGGCCATCTTCTGCAGGATGCGCTGGGCGATTTCGTTCTGCTGGTTCCCCGCTTCTTCCTGGGCGTCCTGGACCGAGCGCTCCAGGGACTTCTGCTTGGTTTCAATTTGCTTAACCAGAGTGGCGCGGGCATCCTCATTGAGCTTGTCGCCCTGAGTATTCAGCTGTTTCTTCATACCCTCGAGTTCGTCGTTCTGGCCCTTCAGTTCGTTCTGCTTGGGCTCAAGCTTCTTGCTCAGTGTCTCGAAATCGCGGCGTCCTTCATTACTGCCGAAAATTGCTTGTTCAATGTTAATGGTTCCCACCTTCGTACCAGAGCCTATCGTGGGGGCAGAAACCGTTGGACTAGCGGACGAGGCAGCAGGGCCCGACGCAGGTAAGCCCGCGGGAGTGGCGGCGCTGCTGTTTTGAGCCAGTGCGGAAATCGCGAAGAAAACCGCAGTGACCAGGGAAAACCGCAAGAACTTGCTTGTCATTGGATCGATTGAACTCCTTGGAACATGGTTCCGGAACCGATTAAGATTTCTCAGGTAACGCCGGGCCGTACTAACGAGGTCTCCGCTCACTACCAACGGCCGCCAACGGAAGAGGCGCACTAGATTGCCAGCGTCGCCCGCCGAGACTGTCGGCGCGGCGTCCACCCTAAACGGCATCATGCCATGGCGTGGATCAGTAATAATTATAGAGACGCTCGTTACCGCCCGTCAAACCGATTCCTCAAGATTCGCGCGTTAAACGTCCTCAGAACGTTGTCGCTACGGTAAACCGGAATGTCTTGCGCGGTTCCCGCAACAAGAAGCTTGGGGCGAAAGTATTTACCGCCAGGTGATAGGTATAGTCGCCGGCCGCACCCGCGGGGAACATAGAACGCGTAATCGGAATCGGCGGATTTGCCGGCGAGTCCAGGCGCAGCGGATTGTATGCCCAATAGATACGGAAGGGCGCGTTGACTACCGGCAGAAACATCTGCAATTCCAGCCCGGTGGACATTCTGGGGCGCCAGTTGGTGCTGCCCAACACCTGGAGGTCCTTCGAAGGAACTGGATTCAACAGGTTGCCACCCACGCACTTGAAGCCGGCGTCCAGGGCCGGGCATCCGAATGCCGTACTGATTACGCTGTCGTATTGCTGGCTGGCAATTTGGAGCTGCGAACGTCGAATTATGGGATCGATGCCAGTATCCAGAAACGGCGCGAGAGCGACAGGGCCAAAGATGGTGACGCGGTATTCGAGGTTGGTGATCACGCTCAGATCGCCGCCCGGGAAAGTGATCTGATCCACCGGTATGGGCACAGTATAGTTCCCCATTCGAGGGTTGGCCGGGTTGAGTGGCACCGGCGTACCATCTGGGTTTGTCAACGTAATAGTGCTAGCGCTGGGCAGGAAGGCCACCGGCGACACGGAACGAATGTCAAATCCGCGAATATCGTTTTCACCGCCCATGTAGAACCGCTGGAATGGCGGGGCAACCAGGCCCCCAAAGCCGCTGATAAAGGAGCCTTGCACTCGGAAGCCCCACGTATTGCGCCGGTTCTGGACCGGGAACCACTGCTGGTAATTAGCAATTGGCCGAATGGATCGTACCGTTCCTCCCAGCCCTGCGAACTCGGCACCAAGCGTTAATTGCCGGCCGCTGTGCGGTGAAATCGGGCTGTCGATGGTATTGAACGAAAAGCTGGGGAAGATCTTGCTGGTGAGGATGCCGGAAAGCGCGTTGGGCCCGGAGATTCCGCGAAACGCCAGAAATTCGAACAGGTTCTTAGACGCAGTGCTCAACGCAAGCAAGGACGAACGATCTAATGAATAGGTGAGGCCGACACGCTTGAACGAACGGTGCAACGGATAGCTTAACGATGTGGTAAATCCCACGCTCGATTGCGTGTAATTCTGCAGGTTCTGCAGCACGGCGCTGGGCAGATTCAGGTTCTGTCCACCCAAAATGGAGAGCTGCTTGGCCTGGTTGTAGCTGATCTTATTGGCGTAGATGGTGAAGCCAAATTGCAGCGGCCTGTCAAACATGTAGGGTTGCGTGAAACCGAACAACGCGCTGCGGGCAAGGTTGCCAATACTGGTCTGGATTTGCAGGGTCTCGCCCAGCCCCAGGAAATTGTTGGTTGTGTAGTTGATGCCTACGAAAGCGCCTTCCAGTCCGCTCACGCCTCCATTCAAGCCGATGCTGTTCTTTCCTTTTTCCTTGACCTTTAGGGTGAGGTCCACGGTGCCGTTCTTTTCATCCAGTTTGCGGTCGGTGATGTTGGGGTCGTCCGGCTTCAACTGGTCAAAGTAGCCAAGCTGGTTCAATCGGAGCAGGCTAAGCTCCCACCGCCGCGAATCGTAAATATTGCCTTCTTCAAGCGCAAGTTCGCGTCTGATGACCTTGTCGCGAGTTGTGGTGTTGCCCTGGAACTCGATGCGGCGCACGTAGAACTGCTTGCCCTCATCCACATCGATTTCAAGAAAAATCAATTTCTTTTGGTCATCGAACGTGGTATTGGGTACCGAGGTGAAGTTGATGTATCC
>Ga0137391_10002804_pt1 | contig 13104 bp, 12 predicted proteins | sample 15con2h24BmetaG_FD_101399 | JGI IMG/M metagenome (GOLD analysis project Ga0137391, IMG submission 101399) | Vadose zone soil microbial communities from Angelo Coast Range Reserve, California, USA - 15con2h2.4B metaG | ecosystem: Environmental > Terrestrial > Soil > Vadose zone > Saprolite...
CCCTTCATTGCGCCGTCGCCCGATGCCGTCGCGGCGATGCTGTGGCGCCGTCTCGACGTGCTGATGGCGAATCTGATGCCGACGGCGATCGAGGCGGTGCTCGGCTTCCTCATCGGCAACGGCGCGGCGATCGCCACCGCGACCGTCTTCGTCCACCGCAAGACCCTGGCCGAGGCGTTCTTCCCCATCGCGGTGATGATCAACACCATTCCGGTCGTCGCCAAGGCACCGATTCTGGTGTTGCTGCTCGGCAACGGGATGGAGCCCAAGATCGCCATCGCGGCGCTCATCGTCTTCTTTCCGACCCTGGTCAACATGGTGCGTGGCCTTGAGGCCGTGAACCCGCAGGCGCTCGAGCTCATGCGCGTCCTCTCGGCGAGCAAGCGCGAGGTGTTCTGGAAGCTGCGCCTCTACAACTCGCTCCCCTATCTCTTCTCCGCGCTCAAGATCGCCGCCAGCACCGCAGTGATCGGCGCCATCGTCGGCGAGTGGATCGGCAGCAACGAGGGAATCGGCGCGCTGATCATCCAGGCGACCTATGCCTTCGACACGCCGTTGCTCTACGCCACGATCATTGTCGGCTCGACCTTCTCGGCTTGTTTCTTCTTCATCATCAGCGCAATCGAGCGGTTCGTCATCCGCTGGGATTCGAGCGCGCACTGAGCCATGCACACCCGGTACACCAAAACACCGCCTGACGATAAGCCCTAGGGAAGCAGTCCGATGTCATCATCCCATACGACCGTACACGAGAACGGCAACACCGCGCCGGTGGTCGCCCGGTCGGATGTCGTCATCGTCGGCGGCGGACCCGCCGGCACCGCCGCCGCGATCGCCGCCGCGCGCAACGGCGCCAGCGTCACCTTGCTCGAGCGCTACCCCTATCTCGGCGGCCTCGCCTCGGGCGGCATGGTGCTCGTGCTCGATGACATGACCAACGGCAGCGAAATCACCGTCAAGGGCATCTGCCAGGAATTTATCGACCGGCTCGGCGCGCGTGGCCTCGCCGTCTTCCCGCCCGCGGAGGACAGGCGGATCGACTGGGCGATGTGGCGCAAATGGTCGCGCTGGGGCGTCCACGATTTCCACGCCCACACCAAGCCGCACCCGATCACCTACGCCGCCGCCTTCGATCCCGACGGCTGGAAGCGCGTCTCGGGCGAGCTGCTGCAGGAACGCAAGGTCAACCTGCGCCTGCACAGCTGGTTCAGTCGCGCCATCGTCGTGGACGGCAGGATCACCGGCGTGGTCTGCGAGACCAAAGCCGGACGGCAGGCGATCCTCGGCGACGTCGTGATCGATGCGACGGGCGATCTCGATGTCGCCGCATCGGCCGGCGCACGGTACATCAGCGGTTCCTACATCCTCACCACCGTGTTCCGCCTCGGCGGCATCGATACCGATGCCGCCGAGCGCTTCCAGTTCGAGCGCCACGATGAGTTCCTCGCGATGGACAAGGAGGCGAAGAGGCTGATCGGCGGATCGTGGGACATGTGGTGGCTGAAGACGCCGCTGCCCGGCATCGTCTGGTGCAACTGCCCGCATATGGTCGGCTACGACGGGACCCGCGTCGAGGATTTGACCGCGGCCGAGTTCGAGGGGCGGCGGCGAATCCACGCCCTCGTCGAATATCTGCACCGCGTGAGGATGCCCGGCTTCGAGCGCTGCCATGTCGTCGATGTCGCGCCGCAGACCGGCGTGCGGCAGACCCGCCTGCTCGAGGGCGAATATGTCGTCACCAAGGAAGACATCGCCGAACGCACCCACTTCGCCGACAGCGTTGCGCGCGGGCGCGACTACTATACCCCCTACCGCGCCATGCTGCCGATCGGCATCGACCAGCTCATCGTCGCGGGGCGCCACTACTCGGCGACGACGGCGGCGCAGAAGATCTCGCGGGAGATCCCGCCGTGCATGGCGATGGGCGAGGCCGCCGGGATCGCCGCCACCATGGCGCTGCAAGGCGGCACGACGGTGCACAAGATCGACGTCGACGCGTTGCAGAAGAAGATCCGCGCCCAAGGCGGCGATCCCGGCGACGTTCCCGCCGCGAATGCCAAGCTTGCGCAGGCCGCCGAATGACGATGATGCTTCCGCTTGACGGCGTCAGGGTGATCGACTTCACCCAGGTCATGCTCGGCCCTTGTGCGACGCAGATGCTCGGCGACTATGGCGCCGACGTCATCAAGATCGAGCGGCCGGGCAGCGGCGACCTGTCGCGCTGGGCGATCACCGACCCGGCCGGGCCCGACAACCCGGTCTTCGCCAGCCTCAACCGCAACAAGCGCTCGATCGCGCTCGACCTGCGCGGCGAGGCCGGCAAGGCGATCGTCCGTGACCTCGTGCGCGGCGCTGACGTCGTCGTCAACAATTTCCGCGCCGGCGTGATGGAGCGGATGGGCTTCGGCTATGCCGAGCTGCGCGCGATCAACAAGCGCATCATCTACGCCTTCGGCTCGGGTTTCGGGCCGACCGGCCCGAATGCGCACAAAGGCGGCCAGGATGTCCTCGCCCAGGCGCTCACCGGCGTCATGATGCGGCGGTCGGATCCGAACCATCCGCTCGCGATCTATCCGACCGCGCTCGCCGACTACTCGGCCGGCATGCATCTCGTTCAGGGCATTCTCCTGGCGCTCCTCCAGCGTCAACGCAGCGGCGAAGGCCAGGCGATCAACGTCTCGCTCTACAACTCGATGCTCGCCATGCAGATGCAGGAAGCTGCGATGTGGCTGATGCGCGAGCGCGAGCTCAATTGGGGCGCGATGCCGTTGAGCGGCGCCTTCGCCACCAGCGACGGCGCGCTCGTCATGGTCGGTGCCTTCAAGACCAATCCGCTGCAGGAGATCTGCGCAGCGCTCGGTCTCGACGATCTCTCGGCCGATCCGCGCTACGACAGCGCGCCGAAGCAGGCCGAGCAGCGAAGTGCGCTGCAGGCGATCTTCCGCGCGCGCTTTGCCAGCGACACGACTTCCCACTGGATCGAGCGGCTGGAATCGCGCGATCTCCTCTGCGCGCCTGTGCGCTCCCTCGCCGAGGCGCTCGCCGATCCGCAGACGCTGGTCAATCGGATGGTCGCCGAGGCGGCGCGCGGCGACGGCTCGGTCCGCTTCGTCGCCTCGCCGATCGATTTGTCGGCGGCGCCGTTCGCCATCCGACGCCTGCCGCCGACGATCGGCGAGCATGGCGAGGCCATCCTCGGAGAGCTCGGCTACGATGCCGCGCGCGTCGCCGAACTCAGATCGACAGGTGTTCTCGGATGAGCGTTTCCCTAGCCATCGAAAAACATGTTGCCCGCGTCACCATCGACCGCCCGCAGGCGCTCAACGCGATCGACGAGGCGGCCGAGCGTGCGCTACAAGGGATCTGGATGCGCCTCGAAGGCGACCGCGAGGTGCGCGCCATCGTCCTGACCGGCACCGGCGATCGCGCGTTCTGCGCCGGCGCCGACATGAAGAGCGGCGGCAAGTCCGGCCTCGCCTATTGGGCAGCACCGCGGGAGGGCGGCTTTGGCGGCATTGCCTTGCGCCGAACTCTCGATGTTCCCGTCATCGCCCGGGTCAACGGCCACGCGCTCGGCGGCGGCTTCGAGATGGTGCTCGGCTGCGACATCGTCGTCGCCGCCGAGGAGGCGAGCTTCGGCCTGCCCGAGCCGCGCGTCGGACGGCTCGCCCTCGACGGTGGCATGGTGCTACTGCCGCGCTTCGTTCCGCACAAGGCGGCGATGGGGATGCTGCTCACCGGCAGGCGCATCGCCGCGCGCGAGGCGCACGCCCTTGGCCTCGTCAACGAAGTCGTGCCCCGCGCCGAGCTCGACGCCGCGGTCGATCGCTGGCTCGCCGATATCCTCGCCTGCGCGCCGCTGGCGCTGCGCGCGATCAAGCAGACGGTGCAGCGAACGGCGCATCTCGGCGCCGCCGAGGCGCACGCGATGCGCTTGCCGGCACTCGTCGAGGCGCTCGAATCGGCGGATGGCGAAGAGGGCGTGCGGGCATTCCGTGAAAAGCGGGCGCCGGTCTGGACGGGACGATAGACTAGGACGCACTCACTGCCGCCTATCGCCGCTGCGGTAGGGACGCTCGAAATACGGCCGCGCTTCGTCGGCGAGCGCCAATGCGGGCGCCGCCCCCGCGAGAATCGCGACGCGCAGCTCGCCGTAGCGATCGAGTATCGCCTGCTCATCGAAGCTGAGGATGCGGCCGTCGCGATAGACCCAGGTGCCGCCGATCATCACGGCCGCGACGGAGTCGGTGCTACCATGTTGCACGATCGTCGCGATATCCGGCCGTCCTGCGGTCATCGCGGCACCGTCAGGGCGGAGCAGAACGAGATCGGCGCACTGACCCGGAGCGATGCGGCCAAGCTCGCGCTCGCGACCGAGAACACGCGCGCCGCCGAGTGTCGCCATTTCGAAGACGCGCTCCGGCTTCGGCCAATCGTCGAGCGGCAGCGTCAGGCGGTGCATCATCATGGTGAGGCGCATGATCTCAAAGATATCGTTGCGTCCGCCGGTATTGGCGGAATCGCTGCCGATGGCGAGCGCCACGCCGCGTCGAAGATAGTCTTCGAGAGGCATGCGGCCGCTGCCGAGCATCATGTTGCTCGCCGGGTTGTGAACAACAGCAACATCGTGAGCGGCGAGCAGGTCGCGTTCCGCAGGATCGAGCCAAATGCCGTGCGCGATCGAGAGCCGCGGACCGAGCAGGCCACGGCGCGCCATCTCGCCGACCGTGCCGCCCGGCCAATCGCGTTGGCCGGCCGCCGCCTGCGGCCACGTCTCCAGGCAATGCGTGTGCACCGGCAACCCAAGCTCGTCGGCGAGGCGCCGCCAGACATCGAGGAGAACCGGCGAGCAGCGTTGCGGCGCGTTGGGGCCGAGCATCAGCGTGACGAGCCCGTCTCGCCCGGGCAAGATCGCCGCGAGATCGCGGAAGAGGCGTTCAACCTGGCTTGCCGTCTGCGGCGGCGTCGCTTCGAGCCGACGCAGCAGGTCGGGCGGCAATTCGAGCCCGAGGATTCGATGATCCGGCAGATCCTGCATCATCGGGGCGAAGCCAACGCGCATGCCAGATTCGCGATGAGCGGCGAGCGCCGCCGGTGCGCGCGCGAAATGCGCGAAATGATCGACGCAGGCGGTAATGCCGTTGCGGATCATCTCGGCAGCGCCGATCAGGATAGAGAGCCGGATCGCCTCGTCATCGAGCGAGCGGCCATAGGCCACGGTATAGAGCGCCCAGGGCTCGAGCGGCAGGCTGTTCTCGGTTCCTCGCAATACGTTGCAATAGGAATGCGTGTGCGCATTGACGAGGCCTGGAATGAGGATCTTGCCGTCGCCGGCAACGACCTCGTCAGCGCGTGCGCAAGCCGCAAGCCGCTCTCCTTCGCTCCGCAGAACGGCGGTGATGCGGCCAGCGTCGACAGCGACGGCAGCGGGCTCCGTCAGGAGGCGCGTCGCTGCCGAGCCGATCCGGACATCGTCGATGAGAATCATCGCATGATTCGCCTCTGAGCCGACCCCGTGCTGCGGCTCACCCCGCGGCGAGCCAGATCGGTTTGGTCAGCAGCTGCAGCATCGCGGCGTGGGCGGCGAGCTCCTCCGGCAAGACAGCGTGCGGACGGGCCGGCCGGACCGGCCGGTCAACCGCGACATCGGCGCCAGCGCTGGCGAGGCCGCTATCGGCGATGAATTCGAGGCCAGGCTGCCGGCCGCCGATCAGCTCGAGATAGACCGCGGCGAGCAGCTCGCAATCGAGCAGGGCACCATGCTTCGTGCGTGCGGCAAGGTCGATTGCGAAGCGCCGGCACAGCGCGTCGAGGCTGGCCTGCGCGCCGGGAAAGCGCCGGCGGGCAAGCGCCAGCGTGTCCTCGACCTCGCAGCGTAACGGCTCCTTGCCGAGCCGGCGCAGCTCGGCATTGATGAATCTCAGATCGAACTCGGCATTGTGGATGATGAGCTTCGCCTCGCCGAGGAATTCGAGGAGCTCGTCGGCATGAGAATCGAAGGCCGGAAAACCGGCGAGAAATTCGGCCGATAGACCGTGCACCGCGTAAGCGTCTTCGGGCATGTCGCGCTCAGGATTGACATGGCGGTGGAAGACGCGCCCGCTCGGCATGTGATTGACCAGCTCGATGCCGGCGATCTCGACGATGCGATGGCCGTCGGCGGGATCGAGGCCGGTCGTCTCAGTATCGAGAACGATCTCGCGCATGCGGCTCCCTTCTTCGCGTCATCCGTCTTCGTGCAAATCGCGATTGTTCAGCCCGCAACACTCTGACGATCTCGGCGATGCGGCGCAAGGTCAGCGAGCGGCCGAGCCCGGTCGGCACGACGAAATCGGCACGCCGACGCTTCTCGCGATCCGGCATCTGCTTGGCGAGGATGGCGACGAGACGCGCTTCGCTCATGCCCGACCGCGCGAGCACGCGGGCGCGTTGCAGGAAGGCCGGGGCGCTGACCACGAGGATGGCATCGCAGCGCCCCTCGCCGCCGCTCTCGAAGAGCAGCGGAATGTCGAGAACTACCAGCCCGGCGCGGCGCGCCGCCATCGCGCGCAGGAAGCGGGCCGCATCGGCGCGCACCAGCGGATGAAGAATCGCCTCGAGGCGGCGCAATGCCGCCGGATCGCCGAAGACACGGCCCGCCAGCGCCGCCCGATCGATGCCGCCGCCGCGGTCCATCGTACCGGGAAATTCAGCGGCGACGCGCGCAATCGCGGCGCCGCCGCGCGCCAGCAGGCGATGCACACTGGCGTCGGAATCGTAGACCTTGACGCCGAGCCGGCGGAGCATGGCGGCGGCGGTGCTCTTGCCCATACCGATCGAACCGGTGAGACCGAGAACGATCATCGCCGCCGCCACGGTCTTGCTACCCCATCGTCGCGAGGACGGCAGCACGCAATTCGGGCGTCACCGCCGGCGTGACGCCGAACCAGGCGGCGAAACCCGGCTGTGCCTGATAGAGCAGCATACCGAGCCCATCGACGACACGATTGCCGCGAGCCCGCGCGGCGGCGAGAAGCGGCGTCTCGAGGGGCGCGTAGACAAGATCGGTGACGAGCGCCTGCTGCGACAGGCGATCGAGTGCGAGCTCGAGCGCCGGCTCGCCGCTCATCCCCAGGCTGGTGGTGTTGACGAGCAGCGCCGCCTCGCCGAGCGTGTCGTGGCGCCTTCTCCAGTCGGTCGGCTTGACGAGGTGGCCGAACTCGGCGGCCAGCGTCGCGGAACGCTCGTCCGTGCGATTGGTCACGCGGATCTCCGGCACACCCTCGTCGAGCAGGGCGACGATGACGGCGCGGGCCGCGCCGCCGGCGCCGATCACCACGGCCGGGCCGCGCCGCGCCGACCAATCCGGCTGTGCCGCACGCAGGCTGGCAACGAAACCGTAGCCGTCGGTATTGCGCCCCTCGAGCGTGCCGTCGGCGCCGACCACGATCGTGTTGACGGCGCCGATGCGAGCGGCGACCTCATCGCGGCGCGCGACCAGCGTCAGCGCCGGCTCCTTGTGCGGGATGGTGAGATTGCACCCGGCGAAGCCGAGAATCGGCAGCGCGCGCAGCGCCGCGGCGAGATTCTCGGGTCGCACCGCCATTGGCACATAGACGCCGTCGATCCCGTGTCGCGCCAGCCACCAGCCATGCAGCGCCGGCGAGAGCGAATGGCCGATCGGCCAGCCCATGACGCCGGCCTTGCGCGCTTTGCCGGTGAGGCTCATCGGCGCGAGCTCGCCGCTATCGCGCTGACTGTCGCCACGCTCATTGCGCGACCACCCCGTGACCGCGGAGGAAATCGAGAAGCGGCAGAAGCGGAAGGCCGAGGATAGCGAAATATTCGCCCTCGATGCGCGAGAAAAGTTGAATGCCGATGGCTTCAAGGCGATAGGCGCCGACGGCGCCGAGGACGTCGTCTCCGGCCGTGGCGAGATAGTCTTCGAGAAATTCGTCGCTGAACGGGCGCATGGTGAGGGTAGAGCGGCCGACGAAATGCCAGAGACGCTCACTGCCGCGCACGATGCACACGGCAGAGAGAAGCTCGTGCGACTTGCCGCGCAAGCTCCGGAGCTGCGCACGCGCCGCCGCGCGATCGGCCGGCTTGTCGAACCACGCACCCTCGCAGACGAGCAGCTGATCGGCGCCGATGACCAAGCTGTCGAGATGGCGGCGGGCGACGCGCACCGCCTTTGCCTCGGCGAGCGCGTTGGCACATTCCGCGGCGGCCAGACGCTCGGCACGGAAGGTCGCCTTGATCTCCGCCTCGTCGATCGCTGCCGGCATAACGGCAAACGAGAGGCCGGCGCGGCGCAGCAGCTCCGCACGCGCCGAGCTGGCCGACGCCAGGACGAGCGGCGGCGGGCGCTCGCCGGCTCTCTCGTGAGGTGGCGGCAGGGTCACGCTTCCTCGCCGTGCCGGCGGGCCAGCAGCTTGAGGATCGCCGCCGCGGTTTCCTCGATCGAGCGGCGCGATACGTCGATCACGGGCCAATGGTTCTGCGCGAAGAGTCGGCGCGCTTGCGTCACCTCGCTGCGCACCGCCTCGATATCGGTATAATCCGTGGACTCGTCCTGATGCAACATCGAGAGGCGATTACGGCGCACCTGAATGAGCCGCTCGGGATCATTGGTCAGGCCTACGATCAGCGGCCGCGTCGCGGCAGCCAGCTCGGGCGGCAAGGCGACGCCCGGCACGATCGGAATGTTCGCCGCCTTGATGCCGCGATTGGCGAGATAGATGCAGGTCGGCGTCTTTGAGGTGCGCGAGACGCCGACCAATACGACGTCGGCGTCGTTGATGCCCCAGCTCGATTGCCCGTCATCATGATTGAGCGCGAAGGTCATCGCATCGATGCGGGCGAAATATTCGTTGTCGAGGAGATGCTGCTGGCCAGGCAGACCACGACTCTGGCGTCCGAGATGATTGGCGAGTGCGGCGATCACCGGATCGAGGACGGGAATCACCAGAACGCCGAGGCGGCGGCAGCCGTCCTGTAGCGCGGTGCGCAGGCTTTCATTGACCAGGGTGAAGAGGACAACGCCGGGATTGGCCTCGACACCGGTGATGACGCGCTCGATCTGCGACTTCGTGCGCACCAGCGACCAGATATGCTCGATCGCCTCGGCGTCCTCGAACTGAACGAGACAGGCGCGGGCGACCGAGTGCACGGTGTCACCGGTCGAATCGGAGACGAGATGAAGATGAAAACGCGTCAATCCACAATCCCCTGTGCGCCACTGTGTCCGAACGACGGGATAAGTTCGGCGCTCCCCGGTGGTAGCGAAAACCGTCCCCGCTCACGCGCTCTATCAGCCTTTGCGGGGCGCGCCGTGACAACCCTATACAGGACTGGGTGTAACTGGGACACTCTCACTGCGCCGTCGTCTTATCCCCGGTTTTCATTCTGTGTATCTGGCTCGTGCAGATCAGATACTGGCTTGCCATTTCGCTCTTCACCCTAAGCCTGCCCACAGCGTGGTGCAATTCACCGTGCACGAGGCCGCAAGCCGGGATAAGTTTCACGCCAGCGGGGATCCTCGTGTTTCACCGCACCCACTACAATCTCTACCTAATCTTATTATAAAGGGAAGAAAGTAGAAGCGATGGCGGGGATGGACGCTCGACGGTGCCGCCGACGGTGAGCGCGGCGAAACCGCTATTGCGCAGCCTGGCGGGCGAGATCGCGGCGCGGCCGCCGGTCTGGCTGATGCGGCAGGCGGGACGATACCTTCCCGAATATCGCAAGGTGCGAGCGCAGGTCGCCGGTTTTCTCGATCTCTGCTACACGACCGAGCTTGCCGTCGAGGTCACGCTGCAGCCGATCCGCCGCTACGCTCTCGATGCGGCGATCCTCTTCTCCGACATCCTTGTCGTTCCCGACGCGCTCGGCCAGAGCGTGACGTTTCGCGAAGGCGAAGGTCCGGTCCTCGAGCCGATCCGAAGCGCTGCCGCGGTCGCGCAATTGCGGCCGGCGGGGTTGCACGAGCGGCTGGCGCCGGTCTACGAGACGGTGCGTCGTCTCGCCGCGACGCTGCCGCCGGAGGTCGCTCTCATCGGTTTTGCCGGCGCGCCGTGGACGGTCGCAACCTACATGGTGGAGGGCGGCACCAGCCGGACCTTTCACAACGTCCAGCTCTGGGCCTATCGCGATCCCGAGGGCTTTGCCGGGCTGATCGATTGTCTGGTCGCGGCGACGATCGAATATCTCGCCGCGCAGATCGTTGCCGGGGTCGAGGTCGTGCAGCTTTTCGATTCTTGGGCCGGCGTTCTGCCGGAGCCGGCCTTCCAGCGCTGGGTTATCGAGCCGACGGCGCGGATCGTCGCAGCGCTGCGGCAACGCCACCCTGACGTGCCGATCATTGGTTTCCCGCGCGGCGCCGGTCTGCTCTATCCGGCATATTTCTCCGCCACCGGCGTCAGCGCGATCGGTCTCGACACGACCGTACCGCTCTCGCTCGCACGGGGCAATTTGCAGAAGATCGGTGCTGTGCAAGGCAATCTCGATCCGCTGCTCGTCGTCACCGGGGGCGCGGCGATGGCGGCGGCGACGCGGGCGATTCTTGCGGCGCTCTCGCAGGGGCCCTTCGTCTTCAATCTCGGCCATGGCATCGTGCCGGAAACGCCGCCGGAGCATGTTGCCGAACTCGTCGCCCTGCTGCGCAGCTTTTAGCGGCGAGCCATGAGTCGAACCGCGATCGTGTTGTTCAATCTCGGCGGTCCCGACCGTCCGCAAGCGGTTCGCCGCTTTCTCTTCAATCTCTTCAACGATCGCGCCATCATCGCACTGCCGCAGCCGCTCCGCTGGCTGATCGCCGCCTTGATCGCCGGTCGCCGCGCCGGCGTTGCGCGGGCGATCTACGACAAGATCGGCGGCTGCTCGCCGCTGCTCGCGAATACCGAGGCGCAGGCGCACGCCCTTGAAGCGGCGCTCGGCGCCGACTATCGCTGCTTTGTCGCGATGCGCTATTGGCACCCGTTGAGCGACGTTGCGGCGCGCGCAGTCAAAGCATGGCGGGCCGACCGCGTCGTGCTGCTGCCGCTCTATCCGCAATTCTCGGCGACAACGACGGCCTCTTCGTTTGTCGCCTGGCGGCGCGCCGCCAAGCGCTATGGGCTGAGGGCGCCGACGGCGGCGCTGTGCTGCTATCCGCGCGAGCCCGGCTTCATTGCCGCTGCTGCCGCCGGCATTCGCCGGACGTTGTCACAACTTGGGGCCGGCACGCCATATCGGCTGCTGTTCTCGGCGCATGGGCTGCCGCGGAAAAATGTTCGTGCCGGCGATCCCTACCAGTTTCAGGTCGAGGCGACGGTGGCGGCGCTGCGCGCTGCGCTCGCGATCGAGGGGCTCGACAGCGTGATCTGCTACCAGAGCCGGGTCGGGCCGCTGGAATGGATCGGCCCGACAACCGATGCGGAGATCACGCGCGCCGGCGCGGCGGGGTTGGCGGTCGTCGTCGTGCCGGTTTCCTTCATCTCGGAACATTCCGAGACGCTGGTCGAACTCGACATCGAATATCGCCATGTCGCGGAGCGGAGCGGCGTTCCCGCCTATTTCCGGGCGGCGACTGTCGGGCTCGATGTGGCTTTCATCGCCGGGCTCGCCCGGCTGGTCGGCGGCGCCACCGGCGAGGGGGTGCGCTGCGCCGAGGGGAAGCGAATCTGTCCCGCCGAATTCACCAAATGCCCGCTCGCGAAACCGCTCTCCGCGGCGGCGGCAGGAGCCGGGTAGTGGATCTTCTTACCGCCGCCTATCCCTGGATCAGGGCGTTTCACATCGTCAGCGTCATCGCCTGGATGGCCGGGCTGCTCTATTTGCCGCGCCTCTTCGTCTATCACGCCGCCGAGCCGATCGGTTCGCCGACCGCCGCTACCCTCAAGCTGATGGAGCGCCGGCTGCTGCGCGGCATCATGAACCCAGCGATGATTGCGGTATTCGTCTTCGGCGGGTTGCTCTTGGTGACCCCAGGGGTGGTCGATTGGACGCGCGGCTGGATATACACAAAGCTGGTGCTGGTTGCCCTCCTTGCTGCGCTGCACCATGCGTTCGCCGCGTGGCACAAGGCGTTCGCCGCCGACCGCAATACACGGTCTGCGGGCTTCTTCCGCATGATCAACGAGGCGCCGACTTTGGTGATGATCGCCATCGTCGTCCTCGTCGTCGTCAGACCGTTCTGACCAGTGCCGGCCGAGTTGAACCGCCTGCGCGACGCCGAATCTCGTTTGACAGCGATATCGGTTTTGGCTTAAGGGTGATGTCGCCGCGAGTGCCGGCGTTCCGTACGGCTTCACAGACATTCGACAGAGCGCGTCTTCGCTTGGCCCCGGGCCGGCGGTCGCTCATTCCCCATCCAGCCCGCCGCCGGCGCGGGCATATCCCCTCGGACTCCGACGCGACATTGCAATGAACCTCCAGGAATTGAAGCGTAAGACCCCTGCCGAACTGCTCGCCTTTGCCGAGGAGTTGCAGATCGAGAACGCGTCCTCGCTGCGCAAGCAGGACATGATGTTTGCGATCCTGAAGCAGCTCGCGGAGAACGATATCGCGATTTTCGGCGACGGCGTGCTCGAGATCCTGTCCGACGGATTCGGCTTCCTGCGCTCGCCCGAGGCGAACTACCTGCCGGGCCCGGACGATATCTATGTCAGCCCGAGCCAGGTCCGCCGCTTCAGCCTGAGAACCGGTGACACCGTCGAGGGGCAGATCCGCTCGCCGAAGGACGGCGAGCGCTATTTCGCCATGCTCAAGGTCAACCAGATCAATTTCGACGAGCCGGAAAAGCTCCGCCACCGCATCAATTTCGACAATCTGACGCCGCTCTATCCCGACGAGAAGATCAATCTCGAGATCGGCGAGGAGATACTACCCCTCGCAGACAACATAGTAACCCAAGGTCCCAGTAGATCGGCCAAGGCGAAAGAGTCGGACAGGCGGGAGACTGCGCGTAAGGATCTGACCACCCGTGTCATCGATCTCATTACCCCGCTCGGCAAGGGCCAGCGCGCCCTCATCGTCTCGCCGCCGCGCACCGGCAAGACGGTGATGCTGCAGAACATCGCGCATGCCATCGCCGCGAACCATCCCGAGATCTATCTCATCGTGCTGCTGATCGACGAGCGCCCG
>Ga0137391_10002813_pt1 | contig 13079 bp, 9 predicted proteins | sample 15con2h24BmetaG_FD_101399 | JGI IMG/M metagenome (GOLD analysis project Ga0137391, IMG submission 101399) | Vadose zone soil microbial communities from Angelo Coast Range Reserve, California, USA - 15con2h2.4B metaG | ecosystem: Environmental > Terrestrial > Soil > Vadose zone > Saprolite...
TGAGCGCTATGCTGGATGTAGTTGGGAGACCAATAACGTTGAGCTGCTTCGTAGTCACGCTTATTGAAGAGCGTGTCGAAGGCTTCAAGGACAAGTGCTTTGTTTTTCGATTCAATCGTCTGATCCATCTTTGTTCTCCTTCGATCCATCTTTGTTCTCTTCCCCTCTATGAAATTCTTTTCCCGGTTGGAACCACCTGTCAAACGAGGCTGTCTGAGTATCTAAAGTGGCAGCCCGGCTCCGCAGTCACGACTGCGTCGATGAGCACTTGGGCAATTTTCGGAGCGGGATTGACATGAAATCGTTTCGGAACGAGTGCCGACCACCGGGTTCTCTGTGACTGGTCGGGAGAGCTCGGGGGAGGATTTCGTTTTGATTTGGTCAACCAGCCGCGGATATGGCTCCGCCGCTGTGGTTCTTTGTTTGCCGTACCGACGCAGAATTTATTTCTGTATCTTTACGTCGACTATGAGCTCGTACCCCGCTTGAACCGAGATGGACTGGACATCGTCCTTGTACCCCGGCAATGCGATTTGAACCGAATGCTGTCCGGGTGGAAGTTTCAAAGATTGCGGCGTAAGCCCAACACCAGTGGAGTCAATAAAGAGCGCAGCACCCGTAGGGGTCGATGTGATTGTAATTTTCGCTTCCACGCCAGTTAGCTTCACTTCTCTGGTTGTCCAGTTCGAAACGGTTTTGTCCGGAAACGACGCAAGAGTCGTAGTTGTACGGTCCGAGAGTTTCGACTGGGAACTACTCTGGACAACAATGGCGCGGTTGGAGTCCGGATGGATGCTTTTTTGCGCGTGTTCGTCAAGGCTGGTAGCGGTGGTGACACTCAGCCCCGCGCTTGGGGCAGCGGCTGACAAAATTGCCTTCAAGTTGACGTTGCTGTCTTTTAAGAGATCTATCTCTCGTGCCCAAGCGACATGATCTGGCGCTTCTACCCGTACCTTGTGAGCACCGGATGGCAGAGTCAGCGACGACGGCGTATTGCCTACAAATCGTTCATCAACGTAAATATCCGCACCTTCGGGGTTTGACGAGACCACTACGGAACCCGATCCGCTCGAAGAACCGCGCACACTAGGCTTAGCATCAAGATTTGGATAGAAACGATGGAGGATGGTAAGTAGGTCTTGTGAACTCAAGGCAAATCCAATTCCCTGAAGAGGTCGGCGATCGGACGAAAAGAACTCCTTCTGGGTGGTAATGCCAATCACCTCTCCTGACACGTTTAATAGCGGCCCACCACTGTTACCAGGATTGATCGCTGTATCGGTCTGAATCCAGGTTCCGGGTTCACTGGGCATCGAGCCAATTGCGCTTACGATCCCCTTGGTAACTGTATTTTGAAACCCATGACTCGGCGTACCTATTGCTACTACGCTACTGCCTGGTTGAACTGAGGAAAGATCGCCAACGGTCAGGTGTGAGAAGTTGCCCCCCTCTAACCTGATGAGGGCCAAGTCAAGACTCGGGTCTATGTACTCCACTCGTGCATTGAACGTCTGCCCATTTGCAGCAGTAGCCGTCAAAATCGTCTGTCCCTTTGCAATGTGCGCATTCGTTACTGCCACTCCGGTATCGGTCACGAGAAAGGCGGAGCCCGCTCCCTCGGAGCTTCGAAGCAGTAATACTGAAGGACTCGCAATCCGAACTATTTCTTCTATAGGCAGGCTTTGCATCGCAGCTAATTCTGGTCTCGCGACCGTCGCCTGCACGTTGCCCGTAAACGTGGTCGCAGCTTTTGCCAGTGTGAAATTAAAGGCCGATGTTTTTAGCAACCAATAATCGCCGTGATATGTCCCGTTGAGTGCTATCCAAGGAACCGGTCCGCGCGCCATATCAGCGTCGATGGGAAGATATCCATCCAGCAAGAGCCGCAGGTGCATTTGTTGGCGGAGCAATTTCCCGAAAACGCTCTTTGCGCCGTGGAGGTAACCTCCCGGCACTTCGAGCTCATAAGGAGTCTTGCCGACCACTATTTCGTCTATCTCGACGGTAGCGCCAGGCGGGAGCGAGGTAATTGACACGTGGTCTTTCGCGAACAAGGGTTGACTCAGAGCGAAAATGATCGAGACCGCCAGTATGACCTTGGAGTTCTTGAATCTACAAAAGGCCTCCATGGGATGATCCTCCAGGATTGCGCTGGGTTAATACTGGGCCGTGGGATCACTAAACCGAGCAACGAGGGGTCTGTCCGGAACGGCCTTAGGGGAATCAGGTCACGCCCGGCCAGTGGCAGTCTGCTGGCTTAGAAACCGCATGTCAATTCCACCAAAGTGCCACGGGATGGAGGTAGCTTGCGAATCCAACCTCACCAATTATGCTCCACAAACAAATGATAATGTACCTGTAGAGGATCACACCCGCAATTCTCAGTTGGGGTGAATGTCTGTGCGCTTAAAACTCTCATGCTCGATGGGAAAGCGCCAATTGCTTCGAGATTTTTCTGGCCCGGTTCGATTTTTTTGGCCGGAGCGACGGCTTCCCGCAAGCCCTCAGCGGCCACCAGACCTGGTCGGCCGTGCCGGGCGCAACAAGCTTCCTGGATGCCTTGCGAGCTTACACAGCCATTGCCCCGCCCGTTGTGGTGTCAGAAGACTTTGCACAGATTGGTAGCCTAAATCGCGAGGAACAAGAAAAGCACTTACGCGTTGGACCAGAGGGGACGAACGATAGCTGCCGTGTACATTGCACGAAGGCTGTACGGATACGATCTCAATCAAGCAGAGGGTTTCATCGAGGGACTCCGCTCCCGGCGGTGAACTTACGTGCTAGGCAGAACTGAGCGCAACGCAACGGGTTGCACTCCCGGGTTGACCGTATCATCTGGGCTCAGGGCTGAGCTTGGCCCTCCTGTCGTCACCTCTGTTGCAATCCGCACCCGAGGGGGAAACAAACATTGGCGAACTTGTCTGGGATTGTGAAGCAGTTGAAGAAGGAACGTGATCGAGTGGGGCGACAGTTAGCGGGATTGAATGCGGCGCTGACCGCGTTCGCTCGAGTTTACAAGAGCGGCGCTGTACTCAAACCTCGCCGAAAGATTTCAGCAAAAGGACGCGCTCGGATTGCGGCCGCCCAAAGAGCACGCTGGGCAAGGGTCAACGGGCAAGAGGTTGTTCCAATTGCGAAAGGGAGGAAGCCCGGCAAACGAACGATGTCAGCCTCGGCTCGGCGAAAGATCGCAACGGCTCAAAGGGCGAGATGGGCGAGGGTCAAGCGGGAGAAGAAAGCTGCCTGACGCAAGCCAGGCGGAACCCCGGTGCAGTAATGCACCAGTCGCAGCCGCAGCAATTGTCGATGTCGCACTGGAACCGGGCCGCTTGGGCTGGCGAAGGCATTATGCCACTCAAACGGACTGGAACGTTTCGCGCAAGGACAATTTGTTGTTTCTAGTTACTCCTGACCCGTTTTTGGACTCCACCCCTAGTTAATACCGATCCAACCGGTTATTTCCACGATTGTGTCCGGTCATCGCTGTGGAAGAACGAGAATCGCCTCTTTTGAAAAATAGCCTAGAGCCGAACTGAACATGTACTCAACTCGAATCTTTGATCCAGGCGCTCGGTTCGATAGTGCAGCCTCAAGCTCCGCAGGCCCTCCCACCGCTTTACCATCTACAGACTTGATCGTGTCCCCCACATGTAAGCCGCCGTGATCCGCCACGCTCCCATTGGCGATCTCTGAAATCTTTGCACCGGCAACGTCTGTGGTCTCGGTCTTAATCCCAAGGCTCGCACATATCGAGGGTTCCCCGCTGCGCTCTTTGGTTGTGAACTGTGCTGGACTCGGATGCCTTTCTTCTACTACGTTCTCGTCCCTCACGCCCACGATCGCTGCGGATTCAATCCTTGTGTACTCCGCGGTCTTGGCCGCAACTGGCGCTGCGGGGGCTTTAGCGTTCAGAGGCACCAGCGAGGTTCGATCAGTCTCAACTGGTCGCGGTGCAGTCGCTGGTGGCGGAACATATCCGGCAGGCATCGCTTCCAACTCGGCTACAAGTCGCGCGGCGCCTGTGGATGTTTTTACTTTTCTTTCCCATGGCTTATATCCGCTCTTGCTGATCTTCACCGTGTGTTCACCGCCGGCAAGTCCGAACGATGACGGTGTGTTCCCAATAAAACTGCCATCAACTTCTATGTCGGCATTCAGTGGTGTCGACGAAATGTCGAGAGTGGCAGTCGCCGATGCAGGAACCGAAGTGCCTACAGCCCCTGTGAGCTGAAGCGAAGGAGCACCACCCGAGAACTTCGATACGTCCACAGGAAAATTACCATTGATGTAGGCCGTGATCTCAGTGCCCTTAGGAATCGAGATGTCCTTGCCATGCATGAACAGAAACAGTGGCGCTGCTGGAAAAAATACGATGGCAGTACCCACTATTGCGCCAGTCATCGCGCCCGTATGTCCGCCCCCCTTTACCTCCTTCACTGCTCTTAAGGCAGCTTTTTCACCATCTACCAAACGGACGGAGTCAATGTTCATGTCCAGTTTGCCGCCCCGGGCCATTCGCCTTTTTGACTGTGCTTCGGTGACAGTTGCCCATGCCACTCCACCCTTGGGTATCATGAGGAAGGTGCCGAGTCTCACCTCCTCTAAGACCTCAAAGTCCACCGTTTCGCCGACATGCGCATCGGCTGAAGAGACTGTACGCGCGATCCTGAGCTTGACCGGAGTTCCATCCTCCAGCAAAGGGCCTGTGGTCGTTGAAATTGGCTGATTGACCTGTCGCACTGATTGCGAAAATCCGAGCATTCCAAGCACGAACACTGTGAGGACAACGATGCGGGCACTTCTCATAGCCCCTCCTGAAACGGACTATCGGTTGCGCAGAGGACCGTCGCGGGGAAGGGAGTTAGTCTGGCCTGAGTTGCGACGGAGAGGTGCGAAAGAGACGCTTGGAGCGTAGTCCCCATTGATACTAAATGCAATTAGATTCTTGCTTTCAGCTTAGAATCGACCTCCAGGATGGATTTCAGGTTCCCAGACCTTACCCTAAACGCGGGCGCTGGCATCGTTTTCGCTTCGATTTAGCGGGGGTTTGGGACTTAGGCCCGAACAGCAGTTTTACGTTTAACTGACAAGCATGAATCTCCAACGCCTGATTGACCAGCACCCCTCCGTCTTTGCGGTGATCTTCCCGATCTACTTTCTGTCTTTGTGGCTTCTGGTCGGTGCAATTCTCGGCTTCATTGGCGGCTGGTTCTCGCTGGCGAAGGTCTATCGCACGCGGGTGGCGTTCAATGGAGCGAAATGGAGAATGCAGAGCGGGAAGATGCGATGGCTGGCGAACTACAATAACGTGTTGACGATTGGAGTCAGTCAGCAGGGGTTGTATTTGGCGAGCATGTTCCTTTTTCGGTTTATGCACCCTCCACTGCTTGTTCCATGGGGCGAGATCAAGGTGGGAAGGAGCAAGGGCTGGGTGTTCGAGTACGTGATCTTCACGATGGGACATGAACTGGCAATCCCTTTGCGGATTCGCGGGAAGCTGGCGGCGAAGCTGCGAGAGTCGGCTGAAAACTGTTGGCCAGTTGAGGAGACCTGAGCGGCAGAACGGGGTTTGGTGGCCCATTCTGTGGTGTCCGGCCCGCCGAATCGTATGTGAGCGGAAAGTACCTTGGCTTCGAGGACGAGTGGAAGCGAAATAACCAGCTGTTTGACGAATGTAGGAATCACTCCTGTGCCCATTCAGGTATCACCCGAACACCCCATCAATCTTCCGCATGATCCGTTCCGCCCATTGAACCGCAGCGGCGACCATGGACTGGGTTCTTAGACTTGGCTTGGAATCGAAGAAATGAAGCGAGGACAGCGTGCGCATTACTTCCGATCTGTTTGAAACCTATCTTAAGTGTACAACCAAGTGTTTCCTGCGGTCTCTCGGTGAAACAGGAACCGGCAACAGTTACGCCAACTGGGTCAAGGCAGAACGCCTTTCCTACTCCTCTGAGGGAATCAAACATCTTGTGGAAGGAGTCGCAGAGGACGAGTGCGTCACCGGACCAATCGACGTAAAGGACACGTGGTCGCCCAAATGGCGCCTAGCGATACAGACCATTGCGCGCACACAGAATCTCGAATCGGGCATTCACGCTGTGGAGCGTTTGATATCAGAGAGGGAAGACAAATTGGCGCCGCTCATCCCGATTCGGTTGGTCTTCACAAACAAGGTAGATAAGCACGACAAACTCTCGTTAGGGTTCGATGCGCTTGTGTTATCCCAAATGCTGGGTCGCGAGATCGGCACGGGCAAGATTATCCACGGGAACAACTACACCACACTCAAAGTCAACACCGGTGCTCTGACGAGCCAGGTGCGGAGATTAACTGAAAAGATCGGTGTTCTCCTTTCCAGCAACTCGCCTCCGGAACTGATTCTCAACCGGCATTGCCCCGAGTGCGAGTTTCAGAACCAGTGCAGGCAGAAAGCGGTTGACAATGACGATCTCAGCCTGCTCTCAGGCCTCACCGAGACAGCACGCAACAGTCATCGGAGCAAGGGGATATTCACCGTAACCCAGCTCTCCTACACTTTCAGGTCCCGCAGAGCACCCAAGAGAGCAAAGAATCCTGCAACACCGCACTATTTTGCGTTGAGGGCGCTCGCCATTCGGGAAAACACTGTTTATATCCACGGGATTCCTCGTTTGTCTAAGGCAGAGACCCAAGTATATCTGGATATCGAAGGACTTCCTGACGACGAGTCTTATTACCTCATCGGCGCTTTGGTTGTCTCTGGGGGGAAAGAGAGCTTCCACTCGTTTTGGGCCGACCACAAATCACAAGAGCTGGAGATATTCCTCCAATTTATTGAAGCGGTCTGCCAGTTGGCTGATTGGCGAGTCTTGCATCTCGGCGGATATGAAACAGCCGCACTGAAACGGATGAAGGCGAGGTTGCCAGAGTCCTGCCACGCGAAGATCGATGCGATTCTCGAACGAGCAACAAACGTGCTGTCGGTCATACATCCTCACATCTACTTCCCGATCTATTCGAATGGCCTTAAAGATATTGGGCGATTCCTTGCGTTTAAGCGGGCCCACGAAAGCGCGGCAGGACTGCAGACTATAGTTTGGCGGAAGGATTGGAACAAAACGAAAGCTCCTGACATCAAAGCTCAATTGCTTCAATACAACCAAGACGATTGCCGCGCGTTGAAGCACGTCGTTGAGTCTATCGGTAGTTTGATCTCCTCGGACGTGCCAACCCCTCCCGGTCATGAGCAAAGGTCAGCAATCAACACAGCGGACTTGAGACAGGCTGGTTCCGGGTCCCACAAGTTTCAAAAAATCGAGTTCGCCTTGCCCGACCTCGACGTTGTCAATCGAGCCGCATACTTCGATTATCAGCGGCAAAAGATTTTCGTCCGAGCCAGCACATCACTTAAGCGGATTCTCAGGAAAGCCTTGCCCAGGCGGTCGCGTCTGAAACCAAATAAAGTTATTCAACTCGAGGCCAAGAAGTGCGTTTCGTGTCGAAGCAGGAAGGTTTCTCAGTTGTGTCCAGTCAAGAGAACGGTGATCGATCTGAAGTTTTTCAGGGGCGGTGCAAAAAAGTGGGTCACAGAGTATCTATCGTGGAAGTACAAATGCCCAAAGTGCGGCACTCTCTTTGTGCCCCAGGGTGTTCCCAGCGGAAGAGCAACAAAATATGGACACGGGCTTGCAACTTGGTGCATATACAATAACTTGGTCTGTGGGCAGAACCTGCTTAGGGTCCGACGAGCACTAAGAGACATCTTTGAGCTTGACATTCCACAGCCCACTATTTTCCGTTTTAAGTCATCGCTGCGTGAAACGCTTCAACCGATTTACGACAGAATTCTTGCCCATTTACTAAAAGGATCGCTCCTTCATATTGACGAGACTGAGGTGAAGTTGAGAGGGTGCAAGGGTTATGTTTGGGTGTTTGCAAGCATGGACGCAGTCTACTTTGAGTATCGGGACTCACGAAAGGCTCAATTCCTTGGACCACTTCTTGAGGAATTCGAGGGCGTTCTCATCTCTGACTTCTTTACTGGGTACGACTCCCTAAATTGCCCCCAACAGAAGTGCCTAATACATCTTATACGAGATATGAACGAGGATTTGCTCAGCAACAGTTTTGACAGCGAATATAAGGATGTGGTGCAGAGATTCGCGCGCCTATTGCAGCAGATTGTCGAGACGGTTGACAAGTATGGGCTGAAGCGGCGACATTTTCGCAAACACAGAAATGATGTGGTCCGGTTCCTCAAATCAGTTGAGATAGCCCGATATTCGTCGCCCATCGCAACGAAGTACCAAGAACGAATGGGCAAGTATGGCTCAAGGCTCTTCACTTTTTTGAACTACGACGGAGTGCCGTGGAATAACAATAATGCCGAACATGCGATCAAGGGCTTTGCGAGAGCTCGCAGATTTGCTGACGGCCGGTTCACCGAGGACTCAATTCGAGAGTACCTGGTCATGCTGAGTGTCGTGGAAACGTGCAGGTATCAGAACATTGTTGTGCTGAAGTTCCTGCTTGCCCGAGCGGATAATTCCTCCCATTGCCGACTGCTGTTATAGTGAATCAAGAGATATCTTGCTCAAAACCCACCAATTCCGCCAACGCCTACAAGTGCCTCGGATGCGGGTGGTGTCGGCCCGCGCGGATGTCGGCTGCGCAGGGCATTGAAACATCCAGATCCACAGGATCACCCGGCCGGGGTACCTGAGCATCCGGGGCTGCGCACACGAAGACATCTCTCTCGGCGTCTGAGCGGCAGAGCTGGTGATTCCAGGGGGATGCCGCGTGGCAATTTTGTGGGTTCAAGCCACCGAAGTGGTCACAAAGGACTGGTATTCCGGGTGGCTGCCGACGTATTCCTTAACAAAAGAACAGATCGCAACGAGGGATACCTTCGGGCGCGCATTATGACCTGTCCTGTTTCATCCACGTAAGATTCCGGCCATGATCGGGCAAATCCGGTCTTGTCAGAACGGCGGAAGTTCCAGGACCACGGTTTGTGCTGAGCCTGACCAATCAGTGCCTGATTGTAGACTTCCTACCTGCAGTTAGCGGTTCCTCTTCGATCGGGCCAGTCCTTCAGTGCCTATGGCTATGACCGGTCAGACGCCCTGCGGGGGTAGCCAGTCTGAATATCGACGGTCCGGCGAGATCGAATCGGGTCCTGCTCGCGGTAGGCAGGGCGATACGCGTGGAAATCGATACGATGTCTCTCGCACTCTTAGGCCGCGAAGCGCTGGGCCGTACAATACATCTATGCCGAGGCAATCCATTGAATCCAAGCCGCTGCTGATTGATCGCGCCGCCGCGGCGGAGTTGCCTTCCGCTGATAGCGTACGCGACTGGGCGCGCGAAAGGCGTGCTTTTATTTCGAGCGTGATGGCGGAATTGGCCGAGGAGCGGCAAGCTGTCGCCGCCGGCGTTCGCAGCGTCGGACTGCGGGCCGTGATGTTCGAGGAATTCGGCGGGCGCGATGCGGATCCGGAAGACGCCTATCTTTCGGAAGTTGAAGCCTCGGACATTTACATCGGAATTCTGGGGAAGCGCTACGGGAAGCCGTTGAAAACGAGGTATTCACCGACGCACGCCGAATATCGTCATGCGGAAGAGCACGCATTGCGGATGGCGGTGTGGACACTGGATACGAACGATCGGGAGGGGCCCGAGCAGTCCTTTCTCGATGAAGTTCGGACATTTTATGTCGCTCCGAAGTTCTGCACGGTCGCTGATCTGCAGCGGCAGGTCGAGGACAGGATGCGGGCCATCGCCGCTGAAGATCTGGCGCCATGGTGCAAACTGGGAAATGTGGTTTTCCGCGCCACCGAGGTTGAAGATCGCGGCGACGCGATACAGGTGAAGGCGCGCGTAAGAGACGACGCTGTCGCGCGGGCGCTTGAGGATATGCGGGGGGATCGGTTCAATCGAGGTCTAAAGACGCAGTTCACCTGGTCCGGGCGCAGCAAATTCGTGAAAGTCGCGGGCGTTCATGTGACGACGACGTCGGGGAGATCGAAAATGTTTCGTCTGGAACTGGAAGTCGAGGAGGCTTCCCAGGATGCCTTCCGCGAAATAAGCATCGGCGGAAAGTCTCCATCTGATCTGACCGAGATTGCCCTGCGAAGTGTGCTGTTCCGCGAGCCCAACCCCTTCGCCAGTCAGCACATGGGATTCGCAACTGAAATTCCTGATCCACTGGCGCCATTGCGGGAAAATCCGGTTTCAGAGGAGATTGTGCGGCCGCTTTCCGAGTTGCTGGTGACCGACCTTCTTGTCGGTACCGGGAGGGCCAAAAGCATCATGTCGTTCAGACTCGGGGTGCCAATCGGAGCGCATCGCAGTCTGACGCTTGCCTGGGAAGCGCCAAGTCTCTATTCCAACGAGCCTGCGGCGGTTCGGTCTATCAGAGGAGAGGTAAATGTCTGACGGCTGTTACGCCGCATTTCATTGCGGCGGGAATGGAGCGGGAATTCCGGAAGGCGATCACATGGAGGCAGCGCATGGCCATTGAACGCAGAATGATGGTTGGCATCGATGACATCCAGGCGGTCACGTTCCACTGCCTGTCTTGTAAAGCCAGAACTACAATTCCGGCTGATTCACTGCGTGATGTTCCATACTAATGCAGTTCCTGCAACGCCGTGTGGTGGAGAGGAGATGAGGTCGCAACTCACGTGAGTACAAGTGCGCCGGCAGCAATAGGGTTCATCCAGTCCATCAGGACGCTCGCGGTACTGATTCGTGAGAAGAAAGATTCCTTCCGCATTCTTCTGGAGTTTGTCGAACCGAAAGCCGACTAGAAAACGGCATAGGACTGTGCAGGGCGACTTCGATCCGGTTCTGATACTCCTTCTCGGAATCCAGAGCGCTGACACGAAGACAGCCGGGAGGAGTCGGGAAGGGGATGCCTGAAGAAGCCTAGCCAGAAACTCTCCGGTTTCCCGTTTTCGCGGTCGCGTAGTAATTACCGCGGGCAGGCAGGGTGCTTTCAGGTGCAGAAGCCGAGGCCGCGCGGCAGCGTGGGTCACCGTCGACGATACGCGCCGCCCGTCGCAGTTGTCATCGATTTCTTTCCGGCGTTCTACGATCCTGAGCGCGTTCGAGTCCCGACGTGCCCACCGTCTTTTCCAGGTTTCGGAAGTTCATCCCAACAGTTTCTAGTTAGACAGTAGCAACGGTTTGGGCCGCTGTTTCTACCGGTGACAATTCGCAACGAGCTGCTTAACGTCGCCCCTGCGCCAGCCGCCCTCGGTATCGAGGACAGCGTACGTAGAGTGGCACACGAGCGGCCCGACTCCAACCCCGGTTTCCTTAGCCACGAAATACAGCAGCTGGGCGAGGCCAAGCAGGTTCCCGAGCGCCTTCTCAATGTAGTAGTGGTAGCGGTACAGCACCGTCAGCATCACACGGTCGCGAGGCAGCAGCTTGAAACTCAGGTGGCTAAGGCAAGGCTGGGAGCGCGTCCCCCACGCATCGCACTCCGCATTGTAGATCGGTAACTCGAGGTAGTCGGTGTCCTCGACCAGATTGGCTTCGTAAACGGCCCGCATGCGACCGCCGGCTAACTGTTTCTTCATTTTTTCGACGATGATCCGCAGTGGGTTGATTTCAGCCTGCCCGTTGCCTCTCCTGTACATCGACTTCCGCAATAGGCGGATCGCATAAGTACCCCACTGGCTGGGGATCCTGGGGTAAATCTGAGGGTAGGTGTACAGCTCTTCCGCCCCACCATGCAGGTACAAGTTGGCCGGGAAGATCGTGCCGGCGATGGTCGCCAGCGAGGGGCGGTCATACTCACGCAGAAAGGCGTCCACGCGGTCGTGGATGGCAAAATCCGCCGGCGTGAGCACCTCAGGACGGCGTACCGCGAGCACCAGATTGTATGCAGCATCGTGATTGCTCAGGTATTCAACTGCTCTAAGCCATGCCTGCGGGCAAGTATCTTCTTCGATTAGGTGAACCAACGGTTCCACAATCACCCTGCTGGCTGCCTTCGCTGAGTGCGTCTGTTTGTCGGGCCTAGCCACGTGCGCGCACTCTCTTCCTACTCCTGGAGGCCAACGCTCTGGTGAGGCCGTAATGTTTCGCGTACTCGATTTCGAGTCGTGAAGTGAGATCCCGCACGAATTGTTCGCGGCTGTTGTAACCGCCGCGGGGGATTGCGTTTTTCCCAAGCTCAAAGCCGAGTAGCGCTTCAAGCTGCAACATCGCGGTCACGGTTTCAATGAAGGAGATCGCCGGCTGAATGTCGAAAATAGTTCCGCCCAGCCGGCGACATTCCTCCGGCGGGCGGCGCCGGGCTGGTGCTGAACTTGTCCGCAGGTCCCACCATGCTGTCAGAGCCGACTCAACCTGCGCCCGGGGGAAGGCCGCGCGAGAATTTTTCAACCTGGGTGTCATAATTAGTCCTACTTTCCCTCAATCCAATTCAGCTAATTTCGGGAGCGGGATTATTCGGGTTGGGCGTGAGACTGTCGACGGCCTTGTATTCTAGGGACAAGCGCGTATTTGAACTGCCAACTCCCTTAGCTCCCAGGGTTTCTATTCCTCATACTCCTCGACGAAGTAGGTTTCCGGATCAAGCGTTGCGCAATTGCGAAAGCACGCTTGATCCAGTCCTAACTATGGCCGATAGCGGTTGTGGAAGCACAGGGAAGTCTGGAGTGGTCTTTTTTTGTCCCGCTCGTTTCCATTTGTCCCTAAGCGGCTGGTTGTGGCATAGAGGGCGGGACTGGCGGAAACAGCCGGTAGAGTTGGTGCGGCCCTTCAGGGCCGCGTAAGCCGTTCAGAATCAGTCGCGACTTTAGTCCATGTCGCACACGCGAGTTTTTTCGCACCCTGTTAGGCTTACGTACCCAAGCGCAAATCTTTTCATCTTGACACCCCAAGCAAACGAAGGCAAAGTTCCTAACAGTTTGTTGCTTCTTCGATCCCCCGCCTTGTTCGGGACTATTTACTTGAAGGAGACCTATCCGAAATGAAGTCTTTCAGCCAACTGTCGCTTGTTCTCGCACTCGTATCCGGGACTCTCTGGGCTCAAGGGCAATCCCCGAAGCATGCTCCCGTAATGGTTCCTGAAACCA
>Ga0137391_10002816_pt1 | contig 13067 bp, 17 predicted proteins | sample 15con2h24BmetaG_FD_101399 | JGI IMG/M metagenome (GOLD analysis project Ga0137391, IMG submission 101399) | Vadose zone soil microbial communities from Angelo Coast Range Reserve, California, USA - 15con2h2.4B metaG | ecosystem: Environmental > Terrestrial > Soil > Vadose zone > Saprolite...
CCTTGACGGCGGTAAAAGCACTACGATTTGTGGATAACATGACGTAGAACGAAGCTGAAGGCAATGAGTGTGACGATCCCGAAGCAATGATATCGATGAATGAGCGTGTGAAGGATTGTGACGTCAGGGATCAAGTTAGTGAGCCGAAGGAGTGAGATAGTGTTTGAAGGCAGGCTGTTTGCCGTGTTTAAAAGTAAGGCCTAAAATTGGCGCTCGAAAGTGAAAAGTCGGGGGTGGGAGCGTGGAAGTCAGCGCAACTGGAAGGCGCTATCAAGCCCATTGCCGAGACCTTCAGTAGAAATGATGTCCACAGGATCGGACACAACGTCGTTCTCACCCAGACTGCTAAAACTGATACGGCGTGCAGCGCGCGAGGGGAAAGGGCGCATGCGGCGAAGCGTTCTCTGGGTACAAGGAGTGCGGGGAGAATGAGTAGGTGGTGGATGAGCGCCCAAAACTGGAATTTGTCCTAGCAGGTCAGCAGGTGCAGGCTTTGGACACGTAGTAGGCTGTGGAGACCGCTGAGGGAGCTCAGGGCCAAATATAGACGGATTTCTCTGGAGGTTCATGCGAGGGCGACGAGCAGGGCTTTCATCCTGGGTCGATGGCGTCTTATTAGTTCGATGCTCAGCACCACGGCGCGCCTTCTTCGTCTGTTTCGTGCGAAGATTCTCCTCTTCGTCAGAACTCACGTCTGAGTTCTTTGCGGCAACGCTAAACGAAGGAGCGCGCTTCATTGACTTGCGAGCCTCGCCGAATGAATCCGTGCGCCGCACAGGAGCACGAGGGAGGGACCGCAGGGAAGATGATGAAGTTGTGGACATAGTAGACAACGAGCGGCGGACAGATGAACACGACGGCTGCGTTTTCCACTGAGACTCCGCCGTACCACAAGAAATCAGCGTAGTGGAGGAAGGTGACGAGACGTTGAGAGTTTGAGAATCGACAGATGAAGGGCGTGAATAAGGGTGGTAGGCCGGGTTAGGGAACAAGCGGTCAGCGTGGTGAAGATGATGAGAGGTCCTATATCAAAGGAGGATTGCGAAAAGATCAAAACAAACGAGATAGGAGAGAGGGATAAGTGATATACCTAGTAAATGCATCCGAACTGCGTAACTCGGATTTGGCAGACTGCATGAAGTCCATACTGTTTTGGCGGTAGAGGGGGCGCCTGATGTTAGTGGTGCGTTTGAGGACCTCACGGAACTGTTCGAGATCCTGGTCCATGTCTTCTTCTTCGATGGTGTTGTATCGTTTTTGCTCGGCGGAGACTTCCTTTGCACGGGCACGACAAAGCTCGACAAGTTTGGCGCGGGTAGCGCGAAGTGAATAAGGCCATTCACTGGGACCCTTCGCCTGAGCTACATTGCGGGCAATTTTGTCGAGCAAGTTCGAAGGAGGAACAGGACCAATGAAGGGAGTGAGTACGTGAGCTGGAAGAGCGTCGAGAGTCTAAAGGGTGTAGAGAGAGAGATACTGTGAGTGGATGAGGAGAGGAAAAAGAATGGGAGGGGATACCCTTGTAAGGAGAAGGACGTGTTCGTGTTTCCACTCGAGGTCGGGATCATCTGCTGGGTCATAATTTGAACTATTCCAGCTATCCGAGCTCTTCCTATTGTCAGTTGATGATATGTGAAGGGGTTCTTGAACGGGGGAGCGCATAGATGGAGTCCTTGGAGAAGGAGCGCGGGATAACAGGGCAGATCTGCGCCTTGTGAGGGGTGGATTAGGCATAATAATAGGGAGAGGAGTGATTGAAGTAGGAGGCATAGATGGACGAAAAGAGAGGGATAGTTAGTTAGAGATGAGATAGAGCAAGAGCCAAAAGCTGAGATGAGACCGAAAGGAAACCAACAAATTCCATTTGACATGTTCAAACTCAATTTGGCGCCCGAACGTATTGTTTTCAATCTCAGCCAATTTCAGCCACTTTATTCCCAGATCACATGACCGAACGTTACATCTTCTGCGACCCCATCTTCCGCGTTAAACTCTTCAATCTCTCCGCATTCCGCTTCCTTCTCTCAATATCCATATCTACGCTGACGTTGTTCTTTAGCACACCAGCGTTCGACCGCGGCGCCACGGTATACGATCCGAGTTCCCGTTGAGGAATCATCACCGCATTCTTCCGCACGCGATTCCTCTCGCCCTCTTTTGCCCGCGCGAGGATCACGTTCAGGCGTTCATGTGTAGCACCACCATCGGCCGCGGACATATCCGCCATCGGTATCGCCCGGTCGCGGTATGACGCAGATCTTTTGATAATTGGACGTGACCATGCAGACACGAGTGCGTCGGACGTCCGTGTGATATCTGGCGTAACCCGTTTGCACTTGGTGTAGAATAACACAATACGGCCGAGTTTGGACTCCTTGAGAACCGCTGTATCGATGTCCAATGTAGGCAGGATGCCAAAGATTTCCTTTTGTATGTTCAGGGCTGGTAGCGACTTGTCTGGCAATGGCTCCAGCCACCGCCGGACACCCTCCAAGAGGTTATTGTCGACGATAGACTGCCAAAGTGAGCTCCTGTGAATGCACAGCGTTGCCGAAGAATGAGTGCCATCATAAAGATCTCCAAATAAAGCACGTACTTTCGAAGTGCGCCCATGACCTTGGGTAATAACTTCAGCTTCAATGTTGCTGGCAACTTCTCACGGTTAGCTTGTTCGTCGAGCTCGGCTGCGTTCAACATCTCTTCCCGCAGCTGTGACACCTCCGCATCTGCAAACTGATCCAGGTCATCCTCTTTCTTGCGCTTCTTTGGCCGAGACGCCTTGTTGCTCTTCAGAATTGTGTCAATCTCCATATCAAGCCGGAGCTTCTTCGCTGTTCATGTCGCACCGACGTTGACCAGCCAGGATATCTCGTCAGCCTAATCCACGACCAACAAAAATGACACAGGGCAATGTAAGCGCACCTTCTTCAGGCGGGAGATTCATCAGGTCCTCCTCAGTGGGGCCCTTCTTCACTTTTACCTTGCGCTTGCGTTGCGCCTTGCCTACGCGCACAACCTGGCTGTCATCCTCCGCGCGTTCACGTCGCCTTTGCCGCCGCCGCTTCTGAGGTATCGCGCGTGACTGTTTGTATTCGTCTACTGAGTCATCAGTAGACTCCTCTCCCCCCTCTGGTGGTGCCGATGTCGGGCGTGAGCGTGGTGGAAGATTTTCCTCTGAAGAACAAAATGTTGTGACACATATGGCTTTGGTCGAGGTGGAACTGCGTACCATCTGCATCGGGAGCGTCGGATAGCTCAGAGTCGCTACCGAAAATGTCCTTTGCAAGATACCGTTGCTGAGGCCCAGCATGCGCCTTCAAAACTGACTTAGCCTCATCAAATGAGAACTGGAAACTAAAAATACGTTGTATCGTTCTTCGTCGTCAGACATGATGGTGGTACAATGAAAGGTTGAGGATATCCCCCCGCCTAGCTGACCCTTTCCCCTCCTTTGAATAGCAGGTTCTCACGGGTGCGTGATCGAACACGTGACAATCAATTTCAACCACCGCCGTCCACCACATTAATATTGGCAGAAAACATGATTTCATCGTTGACTATGCATGGGCCCTTCTTGCTACTCGTATTGCATGCATAGTGGATTTTCGTATAAAGAATAATTCCGCTGTATTCGCAGGTTCAAGTCCTATACATATGACCCTTGGAGACGAGACTTGATCCCTCCACTTCACACTCGTTCGAATCAAGGTTCGAAGTTTCGGGCTTCTGTCTGTCATTAGGGAGAGAACCAGCAGTTGCACAGCACTTGAACCTGAGAAAATTACAGGGCGTAAGGTAGAACATTCTTCATTGAATACCAGTGGGTTCGTGTGCCAACCGTACGCGGCGTGCCCTTGAATAAAGGAGCGACCGTGATAGTAGGGAGAACGGCGATGCGTTCCGATACCCGTGGCCGTGGCAGGGACGAAACCCGAAGGCTACGAGGTCACACCTCAGATTCCCGTTGAATTATGACGCCGTCCAACAGCTCGATTATGGTTGCTGTGCCAATCAAGTCGGATATATGGGTAGGTCTGGTGCAATCTCCCAACCCACGAATAAAAACGGCACGAAAGCTTCACGGCATCACGGCATCGACCCGACAAAACTGTGTGGTATTAATATCCCGCTGGGCTTAGGTAGTTGAACTGTAGTTGACTACACGTTGCTTCGGGCATCAACCACGAAATAAATCTTTTTGTTCGTATCTCGTCTATTCTTATGCCTTGGCGTCTGATCGGATCGAGTTCCGACCCAAGACCGGGGTCCCTGACGTACTGACACCCGAGGGTAAGCTGGATGACGACAAAATCTAAAAACGCATCCTTACAAATGAGGGACGCGACCACGAGCTTTTGTAGATGAGTCAGAAACAACAATAAGCATATGCGCTGAGATACATACATCAACAATGCCAAACGCGAAGGGCACTTCCGGACTTCCAGAGTACAGTATAACAATCAAACTGATCGTCACAGGTCCGGGTTCTTGATGAGCGCTTCAGTCCCCAAAGGCGACAAACGAGATGAGTCCATGCTGCAGCAGCCAACGCTAGTTGTCTTCGGTTGCATCGACGATCCTGCACATACAGGATGAAATCATTTCATGTGAAGGTGGAATTGCAGACCAAACCTTTGCGATTCAGCGAGGACAAGGCCAAGCCGACGCCATTCTAGATGGCGATTAATTATCATGGCGTTCAAAGGGGTGTGTACATTTGGGGTTACAGAGAAAAATTACCAAAATATCTGCGCAGTGCGCAGCCAATAGGCCAGAACAGCTGCGCAATGCTATTCACCGGAGAAGAATTGCGGACGTGGCAACCAACAACCAGCCGCGTACCGACGGAATTCCGCACACCCAGCGGCAGTATGTCTGCCTCGAGCGCCAGGTGAGCAGGAAAAGGAACATAGTGGATGCCCCGAAGAGCACTCCGTTCCAATGGTCGCCGAATCAGCGGGCTGGATACTACAACACCACGTGGCGCAGAAGCCCCACTATGCCATCTTCTAAATGGCTAAGATGTGAAAGGTCGATGCCATTGGTAAGTCAAGGTCCCGGGGATGGAACGCGCGTGCGAGTCGCCCCGAAATTAGGCGCCTACATCCACGGCGTGTGCTGGAATGGGTAATCAAGCTCAAGCTTTGCGCAAAGGGAGGAAGAGAGATTGTCCCTAGTGAAAAATATTCTTTCTACTTTCTGTATAGTCAAGACTCAACTTGAACAACTTCTGTCTTTTCATGGAAGTCCGATTCCGGGCGTTACTTGCTTCTTGTTACAACTGTCCAGCCAGACTAAGAACGAAATCTAAATAAGAAATATATCAGCGTAAAATGGGAAAATGTGACAGAGAAGACAGGTACGACCAGGATATGAAATGAGCCAGGCCTGGAGAACTCGGATACCTTAACCCGTTGTGTTACGTAAGTCATACAACGCATGGGTTTTGTTTGCAAGTGGACAAACCACCTCTTCCTAAATGAGGATCAAGATGTCGAGCTTAATCTTATTGGAAACGATATAATATATTTTGACAGGGGCCAGACTGTCTAAGGAGCTCGTGATCATTGGTATTGGGACAATGGGTGCCACGCCGCTTGCGGGTAAATTGTAAGGCATCGCCAATGATGCTGAACCGATATTGCGCCCACTTTTATAAATGCCGGCACGAAAATGGCATTGGATTGAATGCAACGATACAGCACAGCACATGGAGGAAGCAATTGAGAGGAGCTTGGAGAGGAGTATACGGTCGTGCCGGTGTTCGGCACCTCACGTGTTAGTGTATGAGTAAGAATTACGCGGTCATTGTGGGGAAGATTGAGCGCTGACACGACACGTGGGTAGGTGAGATGGATGGCTGCGGCAGAGTCGGGGTTCGGTTCAATCATCGCTCTAGCCGTACATTACACGGCCACCGTGCGGTGTGGAAATTCATAATTGGTTATTTATTTAGCCTACCCAAATGCTTCCTGACTCCCTCATCCATGGGTCCTTTGCAATAGGGGGCCCCCTTTCGTTTCGTTTCCGACCTCCCATCTCTCCTTGCCATGTCACCCGTCGTTCTCCCATGCCCCGTCGCTGATCGTCCTTCTTCCCGCCCATTACCTTCCATTCCGACGTCCCAGCTATTCGCATCTTCAAAGGCCCGTCCCTTGCTACAAAATCACTATCATCATGCTACCTCAAAATCAGGGCCATCGACATCGCGCTCGTCCTCAGCACCCCTCTCTGCCATGTATAGGTATACTTCGTCCCTTGTCGCCTTAGGCAGCCTGCTTCAGGAGCCTCGTATCCTTGCCAACTTTCTTCGCTACGTCCACTGGGATGACTTCCACTCGCTTGCCCTGACCTGCACGGCATGTAGCAACGTTTTCGAGCGCCCCAAACTCCGAGATGTCGTCCTATCTGCTTTCGTCCCCGGCTACTCGTATTGTCTTCGCCACGCCGATGTTGACATACTCCCGAGTATCGCCATCCAATTCAGCGATCTCGGAAATTTCAGTGAGCATAGCATCTAACGTCTTCGTGAGATGAATGACAAGGTATCCATCAGTGATCTCGCAGCGGTTACCTTTGCACCACTACTCCGCTCATGCCCTTGCGACTTTTTCGGCCGAGTGCGGGATTACAGACCTGGAACAGAAGATACAAAGATACGTTATACTTTGTCAAGCCCATTCACGTATGGTTCTACACTTGCAGGCCCTTATCCATAGCTCCTTATCACCAGTTTCGGAGGAATGGGAGGATCCTTCGTTACTATACCGTAATGCACAGCAAGGCGTACGGGAGCTCGTGTTTCCGGCACCCTTGTCTTTCGTCTCGGGCGACGGGGCCAGTAAAAACCATGCCCCACAGCAGATGAGCAGGGGACATACCAGAGGACGTCTGCATCGCATGGGAAGGGACCCCCCCAGACGAAGCCCCTCTCGTGCATCCATGTTGGGGAGAAACAAGGTCCCCCCCCCACCTCCGTCCGCAGATCCCCTTAGCTTGAAAATTTACTCCGGCAGCTGGAGGAGTCGGAGGCGTACGCCCACATTACCCAGTCCAACGTCCGACGATGACCGGACACCCTTTCGGCGACCAAAGCTCAACTTCGGACCTACGACAGATTCCAGTGGCTCATCGACAGATAATAGTCGGGGTAGTCCTTCGCGGCATTCCACTGGCCCAGCCGAGTTTCGCCCGAATCCTGTCAGCTCGTCTGCCCCACATGACATTCGCGCTGCGGTATCACGCTTACGCGCGCCGATCTTACGTGTCTACTTTCCTTGTTCGGAGGTGGATGACCACACAATAGCCGCATGCGAAGCGCAGGTAGATGATGCCGGGCTGTGGCAGCATCTTTCTGTTGGGGACATCGTTTGCAACCTGGGATATTTGCCTCCCATCGAAGGAGAGGGTTCCTCGAATAGCAGCGAGCTGCTATACGATACTACACTGGGCCCCGAATCATGGATGATCTTTGATGGCACGGGCCTTCTGCCGTATACCACCTCGGCAGTCCTTCCGTTATCGGAACCCCTCTCGCTCCCTTCGCCCTTTTACTACGCGCACATCACCTTTCCGCCAATCAACCCGAGGTTCATTTCAGCCCTTCCCCATGAGGAACCGGAGCTTTCCCTCGCCTTCCTTCCGGTGAACGTACGCAGCCTACATTCCCCCTACGGCTTCGTGCGTGTCAGAAAGTACCTGTGGCTTGCACGTTTACGACCGCACGTGCGTCCTGGTCTCGGCGAGAGATGGCACTGTGAGTGGGTTCTAGAAGGCGAGGGTACAAAAGAAGGGCGTCAGTCTCTTCTGGGTGTCCTGAGTGGCAATGCCAGCGCCGAATGGGAATGGGAATTAGTCCTGGAAAGGTGTACCGCGACTCGAATCTGGCTCAGGTACGTCCTTGCTTCACCTTGGGAAACCGGGTCAATTCCGGAGCTAACCGAACGTCTACGTCTTCGTCGCAGGCCCATATCAACCATGCGTATTTTTTAAAATCTCTTTGAATCAAGGTTTCGCCTTCCGGTCTGCGGTGGGATTCACGTGCCATTGGTTCTCTACTCGCCAGCTAGGTTGCATACACCCCTTATCCCGAATCTTGAAATTTGCCATTTTCCTGCTTATATTCATCATCAACGTTCCCTGGCCTTTTCATCCCTTATACTAATTATGTTCGCACGGACATCGCACTCGCAGACAACAGGACCATTGGCGTCCAATTCCTTTCCTTGACGCAATACCTGCCTGGATCCCCGAACTAAATCACATAGCGCTGCATATTGTAGAGTACGGCTGTCAGCCCTTGGTACCTTCATACTTCATGAATTGCTCTAGGACCGCAAGGATATACGGACATACATAGGAATGGATCATGTGTAATTTTCAGCATCGGATATCATGTCAACGTTACCACCATCGTATCAATGAAGGCTTTTAAATCAAATTGATGCCCCTCGGGCACTTTCACGACACCCGCCTTCTTAAGCGTGCTATCCATGAGGACCATGTCAACGGGTTCACGAGGCTTCTGCACCTAGCGCTTACGCTAACGTTTCGATAATAACCTTCTCCGGGATGACGGAACAATCCTTGGGGTAGGCAACAGTGTCGAGCCACGCCTAGAGTTCGTGCATGCCACTAGTCAACACGAGCGAAATGTCACGTCTACGGATAAACTCAACGCCGATGTCTTCCTCAGGGTACCCGAACGTCTCCTTGATGAACTCAATGTTCGGCCCTGCCCGGTTCTCCGGCGCATCGAATGCAACCACATGCATCGAGAGAACTTGCAGGAAAGCGCGCAACTCGTGCGATGGCGCGCGGTCTCGCGATGGATGAGCGGCGATCAGCCACGATGGCCACGGTGTGGGGACCGAGCCGATCTATCCCGTCGCGACGTCACGACCGCGTCGGGTGCACGATGCCCATGCGAGGAGGCAGTTTTGGGTGTGACTGAAGGGAAGAACGAGAGACGTCACGACGTACGAATCGCGCCTGGCCGGCGTCGACAAACGGCTTGGTGGTGAACCATTCCCACATGAATGCGCTCGTGGATGCGTCGTTGACCGAGTGGATCAGCCCGCGAATATCGTTGTTGACTGGCCAAAAAGGGATTTTTTTTTAGTTATTTAAGGAATCCAAAATGCTTAATGCGCATTGATGGTCCCGAAACAAAACGAATATTCCGACCCGTGCGTGTTCACTACGGCTACAGCATACACACACACGCACCTTTGAACTGCAGCGCGTCCGTTGCCCAGCCTTGCTGGAGGGCCATGACGTACGCCATGGTCTGGCTGCCGCTGCCGATGCGCGAGATGCCGATGGGCGTTCCCTCGAGGTCGGCGATGTTCTGGTATTCGGACTTTACGCCGGTGATGACCGCCCTGAGCGCAGCATGCGTGTGAGCGAGCTACGCGCGTGGGATAGCGAACAGGGGGAAGGGAGACCAATTCAACGGCGTGGCGACGTAGCTGCCGACGAGTTTGTATGCTTTTGATCCGTTGGCTATTCCAGCAATAAGTGCGTCGGTGAGAGCGCTGTGGCCGACGTTGATCGGGTTGGGATCAATGATGATGGTTGCGAGGAATATTTTAATTGTTCGTTCGAACTCACATCGCTACGTCGATTTCATCATTTGTCAGTCGCGATATGAGCTGACCGGTGCCGCCTATTCGTTCGCGTCAACGCCCGAACGATTCGCTACGATCCGAGAGAGATGCGTACTGGGGCATTCGACGAGGGTGAAGGTCTTGTTGCGGTCTTCCGTGGCGAACTGCAGGAGCGGGGACGAAAAATGTTCACGAACTGGGAATTAAGGCATCGAATCACGATCAAGGGGTTCCTCGACTCCGAGTCGTCTGCGCACATACCGTAGCCGACCCTGAGAGGCATTTCGTAAAGCACTGTATGAGAGAAAGAGAAGAGAGAAAGGCGATAGCCGATCCGACAGCCACGTATCATGACTCACCGCTCCCTCACGATAATAATGAGAATGCTCTTTGGATGACACGAATCGCGCGGCTCGCAATGGCTTCACTCACAAAGTACCCGATATCTGCCCTCCCGCTTCCTCCGCCCTCTAAGATTCTCATTCACAATCTCACCCCGGATACCGCGAGTCCTTCAGTGTCTGCCTTTCAATATACCTTGAGGAACAATCCGTCCATACAACGTCGTGCGCGCATTACCGCCTCGCAGTCCCACTTCTCTCATGTCTCCCCATTCCCCCTACCGTTTCCGTTCGAGGTCGAACCCCCAGAAAACCCTGGCGATGCATTCGACCACGGGGAGTACGTGGAGCAATGGCTCGCGGAACGAGAAGCCTTGAACCCAAAGGAAGCAGTGGAGAAGACGGAATCAGACACCGGCGAACCTCTGCAGAAGCTCTATCCCGCCGGCAGGCATAACGATATGGAGCTTGTGGGTCTGTCCGACGCCTGCTGGCGAGATTGCCTGCCACATCTGGATGTCGGGGATGCTTTCGAATTTCTCGGGAAGCCCTCTCTGCTGGGTCATGCTGACTCGCAGGAGAAACAGGTAGAGGATGGAAGGGCAGTTTCGACGCGCCAGGAGCTCATTGACGTCCTCGGAGGCCATGCTATGCTCATATCGGGCGAGGACGCAGATGTGTCCTTCGCACCGTGGTCGCTCCGCTACAGCGGGCATCAATTTGGAGTGTGGGCAGGACAACTCGGGGACGGTCGTGCAATCTCGATCCGTGTGTTTTTTCTTTCTACACTCTCCGTGCGCATCTTCCGACGATGGTCGCAGACGTGACACCACACCCTTCCGACCCTGAGACCACATACGAGCTTCAATTGAAAGGAGCTGGCCGCACGCCTTTCTCGCGGCGTGCCGATGGCCTTGCAGTCGTGCGTTCTTCGGTACGTGAGTACTTGTGTGCAGAAGGTGAGCGCCCTTTTCTCCCTCTCCATATTTTCCCCCCTCTCAATGCGAGGGCACAGCCGTAAATGCTCTCGGAATACCTACCACGCGCTCCCTCTCCATTATATCCCTTCCCTCAATACCCGTCATACGGGAACGCCGCGAGTCCGCTTGCATCGTGACGCGGGTCGCGCCCTCCTTTCTGCGCATTGGATCTTTCGAGGCGTTGAATCCGCCCATGGAGCTGTTCATCTTCGGCGGTGGCCAGCAGCCAGCTGATCTAGAGGCGCTTCGTGTGCTCGGCGAGTGGGTCGTCGACCAGGTATTGCGTATCGAGAGACCTGAGGGAAGCGCATGGGGACGTGAGCTGATACTAGAGTCTACCAGGAGAAACGCGAGAATGGTTGCAGGCTGGCAAGCGTATGGATTTATGCATGGTGTCATCAATACGGACAAGTACGAGCAGCTCTGCGAGGGTCTACGCGCTCACTCACTGAACTCTCCAGTGTCTCGATTCTCGGATTAACTATCGACTATGGTAAGCGGGGTTGCGCAGCGTGCACCGCGGATCTCTGAAGAGTTCATTTAGGTCCTTACGCCTTTATGGACATCTTCGACCCCATGCATGTCTGCAATCATACAGATGAACAAGGCAGATACGCATACAATGTAACATTCCCCTGGTGTTTCTTCGGCGCTTGTGTTAATACCGTTCTTCTTCCAGCTCCAGCCAGAAATGATGTCAGTACTCTTGACTATGCCTCTGTCCTGCATGCTCACTGAGTGAATAGCTTGTTTTCGCTGAGAGCGTTGCTCAATGCCCTCGCACCTCTCGTCGGTGCTGAAGCAGAATTAGGAAACAGAGCCGTTTCCGCAGGTTGGGCAACAGAAGCTAAGAAGGATAAAATAAATAAGTGGAGCTCCGAGGGTGTTGCCCTTGTCGAGGAAGAGCTCAAGACTCTTTTCCAACGCGAGTACGAAGCAGAGTACAACGAGAAAATGCGCCGAGTATGTGCACTCCACGTGGTTTTGAATCTCTGTGACTCTTATGTACATGACCTTAGCGACTTGGGCTTAGGCGGGCCGAGGACAACGATGACGCAGTCCTGATAAAACCTTTGCTTACATTGCTGGCGGATCACAACCTAGATTTCCATCTCACCTTCCGACATTTAACACGCTTCCGGCCGGCACTCCTCTCGTCCTCAGATGCTTTCATCGACACCCTTCTTCGATTCACCTCTACTGGTGATGTGCCGCGGCGCGACGAAGCTTCGAAGCAGTGGAAGGACTGGCTCGAGAAGTACGCGGCCCGTATCGAGAACGAGAAAGAGGAATGGGTCAGTGCGAGCTCGGAAGGCGACTGGCAAGCGCAGCGTGAGAAGGACGCTCGTCTCGCGAATCCCCGTTTCGTCTTGAGGCAATGGGTATTGGAGGAGGTGATCGCGAAAGTTGAGGCAGACGCGCAAAACGGGCGCCATGTCCTGGCGAAGGTAATGCAGGTGAGCCTTCGATACGCGTCGGTCCTTTGGCGAGCGGATTCACGTTCGCCATTATTTTCTAAACGCAGATGGCATGTAATCCCTACGAGCCCTGGGGTGGAGAAGAGGGTGAAAGAACGGATGATGAGCTGGATGCAGAGACGAGAGAGGAGAGGCGGCTATGTGGCATCGGCGATACGAAGATGCTGGGGTTTCAGTGCAGCTGTTCCAGCTGAGCTGGATCGGACTCAGGCCGAGCGACGCATGACGCTTTCACGTGCGATGGGGTAAAAAGAATGTTAATGGGGCTTGTTAGAGGACGGGTATTATTGTGTCCCTTGTATCACAGAGCGACGCACGGGTCCGAATAGAAGGGACGATAACGGCTCTTCAAGAAAATCGGTCAAAGTCAGAATTGGCCAAATGTCTCAAACCCGCGCTTCTCAGAGTCAGTCATTGCCAGTGAGGAAGGCTCGTTAATATTGTTATAACAACAGCATAGCAAGCACGCAAGAACCCGCCATGATCTGTTCACCGCTCTGGTTGCTACTGCCGGAATTGCAAGGCTTCTCCTCGGTTGAAGTAAATCCACCATTTCATATTTATGCGGCGATGTCTACCGTCGTCGTTTGCCTGTCTTCGTGCGCACGGAATCGCATACGGGTCCTATGCAGGAAGTCGCATAGCGTTACTGATGGCCCA
>Ga0137391_10002820_pt1 | contig 13056 bp, 10 predicted proteins | sample 15con2h24BmetaG_FD_101399 | JGI IMG/M metagenome (GOLD analysis project Ga0137391, IMG submission 101399) | Vadose zone soil microbial communities from Angelo Coast Range Reserve, California, USA - 15con2h2.4B metaG | ecosystem: Environmental > Terrestrial > Soil > Vadose zone > Saprolite...
CGGTAGCCGCTCAGAACGAAATCATAATGGCGGCTACCACACCGCAGGGCAGAAACCACCTCACTCTCCTTTTCCCCTCCCGGTCGTGAGCGTGACGTGGTCCGCTCGCCGAGCATGTCATCTGGCCGCCACCCTCTCTAGAGCGCTGATATGCGCGCGTCGCAGACTCCTGACCCTTCGACTCCGCTCAGGGCTTCGGCTCACCGGCTTCGCTCCGCTCCGCCTAGTGACCCCATGTCAAACGATGGGCGAAGGGAAGTTCCGACTATGCTGCCTGGGATTCCGCAACTGTTGCGGAACTATGGAACGGTCTGTGTCCTAATCCGCGTGTAAGCGGTCCCATTGAGCGGCGCAGCTCAGGATGTCAAATGGCTGGCCGGCTTCGATTGCGCGGTACTTGAGCCAGAAAGCCTGATCGATTTCTCGCCGCGCGCGCGGCTCGTGCGGCTCCCGCCACCGATTATAGGCAGCGGGGCCTCCGTTATATGCAGCATAGGCGGCCCGTGCGAGAACGACGGGATTATCGGAATGCAGATGGCGGGACGCGTCAGCCAAAAGCCGCTGCAGGATTTCTGAACCGGCACTGAGATTGTAGATGATATCCCAGCGCAGACGCGCCAGGCTGTAGAAGCCCCGCCAGACGTATTTGTTAATTTGCATCAAGCCGATATCGCCGCTTTTCGACTCCAGATACCAGACCCGCTGATGCTTTATTACAAACTGCCGCCAGCAGCTCTCTTGCCATGCTGCCGCCTTGAGCAAGGCCGGCCACGAACGGCGCGCGGGGTTGTCGGCGGCGTCATCCTGAAGCCGATACTGGGCCGTGAGGTCGAGTAATTGGCCTAACTCGCGGCGATAAATCATGGCATTGCGCTCGCTCACTACCACGGCGCGAAGCTTGCGGCCGAGCTCCAGAATCTGCCGGGTACTTACCTGGGTGCCTGGAACAATTTCGGCGGCCAATGCGGCGCCCGGAGCAATCGTGCACAGACCGGACGATAACATGGAAAGCGGAGTGGCAACCGGTGAGGGCTTCGCTGATCGCGGCGCGGACCCGGTACTCGGATTTGCCGGCGCCTCGCTGGTCGAAGCGCCGGCGGCCGGTGCTCCGTTGCTCGTGTGACCGGCGTCGCTGGGTGGCAATTCGCCGCTTCGGTTTGGGATTGCTGACGGCGCTGATTCTTCTGGCGATTCGACATCACCGGGCAGCTCGAGCGGCGTGCTCAAGCCGAACATCGCGCGCAATTGAGGGTCCTCTTCGAAGCCATAGGCCAGCGGATCACCGCTAGCCTGTGGAGCCATAATGCGGGCCAGGCGGCGCAAATCGTCGGCCGAAATTCGTATCCCCAGAGCGGGCGCGGCTTGATCGAGCGCAAACAGTGCATCGCCGGCCGAGATAAACGAAAGGAATTCCAGCGAGCGATTTCCCAGCCGCCCCTGTCGCGCAGCGTTTTCGATTACATGCCCGAGCCGAGTCCATTCGCCCAAAAAGAGGAGACGCACCGGATCAGGACCAGTGACCCGCTGCGGCTGGGCGAGCGCCGACACCAGCCTTTGGCGGCTATCAAGTAAGATATCCAGCAGTTCGGTGCGCGCATTCGGTTCGCTCTCGGTTGCGCCAATCTGCTTGATGGCAAAAACGAGGAATGCGTCCCAGTTATCCAGCGCGCTGTTCCAAGCGATGATCTCCTCGGGCTTGAGAGGAGCCGCCGATGCAGGCAGTGGTCTGGCCGGAGTTTGCGGCAGGTCAATCGCCAGCGTCAACTGAAGTCCGCTCTGACCAGCGATAACCGCCGGTTCGAGCCGCATTGTGGCCAGCGCCAGATGGAGTGCAGCCTCATCCGGGGCCACCGCCATCTCCGCCAGACCTTCCAACTCGTGGATTCCCGGCGCGAGGTCAAATGAGAAGGTTTCGAGCGCCGGCACAATATTGCTCTTGATTAAATCGAATCCACGTCCTACCAAGAAGGTCTTTTGATGATTGCGGTCGTAAAGATTAACGTCCGTCACATGAAGTTTTAGTGCGAATCCGGCAATGAAAGGCACGGTGTCGGCTTCGATTATCCCCGACCACGTGAGCGGGCTGAGGCAGCGGTCATCAACCGCGACGCCGAGATTCAGATACCCGTCAGTGTCAATTTGGACTGTGCCATTTTGCTGGCTGAAGGATGGATTCTCAGCGTAGAGATATTCGCAGTCATTGTTGCCGTCCCACAGGTGTGCTCGTCCTCCGTGAGTATAGAGCCGTTGGCGCAGAACCTCGGTCAGCAACGCGTAATTGATATGCAGCGGAATTCTGACGGGCGCGGCCAGCAGCGGCTGGGCAGTCAGACACGCGGCGAGCATAACCGTCGCGGCTAACGCTCTGGGGACGCAGCGACCAACGAACTCCCACCGCGATGATAGCTTAGCCGTCAACAGCTCTCAGGCTAGCGCAAAGAAGAGTCGCAGGCGATTCCACCGAAGGGGGCTATCTTATGCCGCTATTCTTCGGGAATGGGCTGAGACATAGGCCCACGTTAATAGCGGAGCCTAACCCTCTAATTCTCGTCCATCTTTTATAAAGTTTTTTCGCTTTGCTCTCACCTAACCCTGGAGGCGGAGAGACGGCACGCTCCGCTGCCATCAATCTTCCGCCTCACGCACCCGGCGTGGGGCGAAGGCGACGCCGCGCGTACTCTGACGGATAAATTCGACCATTTCAACGACTTCGGCGCTAGGCTGCGTTCGCTGTTCAAGCCGCTGCAAGGCAAGTTTCAGATTGTGGCGCTCCCCAAAGAGCAACGCGAAGGCGTTGCGCAGCGAGCGAATCGCCGAGGGGCTCAAGCCCGCCCGGCGCAGTCCAACACTATTGATAGCGCGTAGAGTATGGGTTCCATCCATCAGGCAGAACGGCGGCACATCGCGGCTGGTGCGGCTCAACCCGCGCATCATCGAATAACGGCCCAGCCGGACGAATTGATGGACCACGCAATTGCCCGACACGGTCGCGCCATCACCGACCTCGACCCATCCGGCAAGCAAGGCGCCGCCGGCGATTATGGTGCCGTTGCCAATCCTGCAATCGTGGGCCACGTGCGCATTTTGCATGAAGAAATTGCCGGCGCCGATAATAGTGACCTCACCTTGTTCGCTGCCGCGATGGACGGTAACGCCTTCGCGGAAGACGTTGGCGTTGCCAATCCGTACCCGTCGCCGGCCACCGGTATAGGCGACGTCTTGCGGCTCATCGCCAATGACCACGTTAGGATGCAGGATGTTCTGCGTCCCTAGTTCGGAATCGCCCAGAATCGTGACATGACCGATCAGCCGGCTGCCCGAGCCAAGCCGAATCCTTCCGTCCAGTAGACAAAACGGTCCAATCTCGACCCCAGCCGCCAGTTCCACCTCGTGGCCAATCACTGCTGAAGGATGGATCCGGGGTGGCACCAACGTCCCCAAGGGCGCAGGCGTCCTCGCTTGCGGCTCTTTCTCTATCGAGGGGCTCATTTCTTCGAACCGCCGTCGCCGGGCTTTGGCTTGAGGCGGCGATCATCCGGATGCTCGCGGTCCTCGACCGGCGCATCGGCAACCCTGTACTCGCCGCCTGCCCATAAGCCCAAATCAACCATCTGGCATCGTTCTGAGCAGAACGGCCGATAACGATTCGCCGGACTACTATCGACAAGCCTCTTGCAGATTGGACAACGCATTGCGCAAATGCTCAAAGAAAGCTGCCAGATAGCGCCGAGCGGAGCAACGGCTACTCAGGGCGCCTTGAACCATAAGACGGCGAGGGGCGGCAACGTCAATGATAACGAATAGTCAAACCCGTGGCGCGCCATCGCCTCGGCTTCGACCGAGCCGCCATTACCGACGTTGCTGCCGCCGAACCACTCTGAATCGGTGTTCAGGATTTCGCGGTAACTGCCCGGTGCCGGCACTCCAATCCGATAACCGTAGCGCACTGCCGGTGAGAAATTACAGACACAGATCAGACGATGCGCATCGCTGCGCGGAATCCGCATGAAGGCAATTACGTTGTCGTCGGCGTTGTCAGCATCAATAAAGCGAAAGCCCGCAGAGTCGTTATCGGCTTCCCACAAGGCCGGTTCGGCCCGATAGATCAGGTTCAGGTCACGCACTAACGCCTGGATCTGACGATGCTCATCATACTGCGTCAGATGCCAATGAAGGCTCTCGTCATGGTTCCATTCATGCCATTGGCCAAACTCGCCGCCCATAAATAGCATCTTCTTGCCAGGCCGCGCCCACATGTAGGCGTACAGCGAACGCAGGTTAGCGAACCGCTGCCATCGATCGCCGGGCATTTTCGATAACAACGATGCCTTGCCATGCACGACCTCGTCATGGGACAGCGGCAGGATGAAGTTCTCGCTCCAGGCGTAAAGAAATCCAAAGGTGAGTTCGCGGTGATGGTAGCGGCGATGAATGGGCTCCCGCGAGAAATAGCTCAGCGTGTCATGCATCCATCCCATGTCCCATTTAAAGCCGAAGCCGAGACCGCCGAGGTAGGTCGGCTTGCTGACCGCCGCCCATGAGGTCGACTCTTCGGCGATCATCGTGCTTCCTGGGGCACGGCCGTAAGTGAGTTCGTTGAGCGATTTGATAAAAGCGACTGCTTCGAGGTTTTCGCGCCCGCCATAAATATTGGGGATCCACTCGCCCTCTTTGCGGGCGTAGTCGAGATACAGCAACGAGGCGACCGCATCCACCCGCAGCCCGTCGGCGTGATAATCGAGCAGCCAGTGCAACGCGCTGGCAGTGAGGAAATTGCGCACTTCCTCGCGGCCGTAATTGAAAATATAGGTGTCCCAGTCCGGATGATGCCCCTTGCGCGGATCCAGATGCTCGTACAACGCAGTGCCGTCGAAGCGTGCGAGCGCAAACGAGTCCGTCGGAAAATGGGCCGGCACCCAATCGAGGATGACGCCAATCCCGCGTTGATGCAGGTAGTCGATGAAGTAGCGGAAATCGTCAGGCGTGCCCCACCGTGCGCTCGGTGCGAAATAGCCGGTCACCTGGTAACCCCATGAACCCGAGAACGGATGCTCCATCACCGGCAGCAATTCGACATGGGTGAAGCCCAGGTCCTTGACGTAGTCGGCCAGCAGCGGCGCGATTTCGCGATAATTAAGCCAGCGGTTGTGTTCTTCGGGCAGTCGGCGCCAGGAGCCCAGGTGCATTTCGTAAATTGATAACGGAGAGCTGAGCAGCTCGCGCTGTTTACGCGACTCCATCCATTCCGCATCACCGAATTGATACGACGGCTGGAATACGCGCGAGGCGGTCGCCGGCGGCTTCTCGGTCGCCATCGCGAATGGATCAGCTTTGAGGATTAACCTGTCGTCCGAGGTACGAAGTTCGAATTTATAGTTCACTCCGGGGGCCAGTTCCGGAATGAACATTTCCCAGATACCGGATGAACCCAGCACGCGCATCATGTCGAGGCGGCCGTCCCAATCGTTGAAATCGCCCACCACGCTTACCCGGCGTGCGTTGGGCGCCCAGACGGCAAAGGCGACGCCGCTGACGCCATTGATTTCACACAGGTGGGCGCCCAGTTTTTCGTGAATCCGCTCGTGACGCCCTTGATTCCAAAGTAGCTGGTCCAACTCGCCGACGGTGGGCAGGAAACTGTACGGATCATGAATTGTCGCCACGGTGCCGTCGGGATATTGCACGCGCAGTTTGTAGGGGAAGACCTGCTCCCGATCTTCGATCAGGACCTCGAAGAGTCCGTCTTCGTTCCGCTGCACCATCCGCCAGGGGCTCGCACCGTTCTCGACCACGGAGATGTCGTCCGCACCCGGGCGCAACGCCCGAATGGTAATGCCATCGGGTCCTGGATGGGCGCCGAGAATCGAATGGGGATCGGAGTGTTCGAGTCTCAACAGGCGTTCGATTTCGGAAGGAGCAATCGCATCAGAAGCCAAGCCGTTACCTCGCTGCCAATATGTTGGATTTGTTACCCGCTGGACGTGATCCGAATCCTCACTGGCTGAACGCCCTCCACCGCTCAACCGGTTAGGTTTCTTACCCTCGCCCGCTCGAATTCTGCTCCCCCCCGCCCTTTTGGGCCAGAGGCGCCCCTTTGAGCCCCTCGTCCGCTCTTCTGCGGGAGAGGCTAAGGGTGAGGGTTCTGCTTCTGGATGCTCGTTAGTTGGAGCATCAGTGCCGCGCGCGGTTACAAATACAGCCTAAACTGCTAGAGGAGCGTACTCAATTGCGAAGCAGTGCCCCGACGATCGTGAAATTAGACGATTAGTGAAACTTCAGGAGATCCGCAGGACTGCTGCGCCCTTAAGCTCATCATGCTTGAGCATCTGCAGGGCGAGATTGGCTTCATCCAGTGGCATTGGGACCGTATGCGTCCGAATTGGGATTTCGCCGGCGATTTTAAGGAATTCCTCACCGTCTTGACGGGTATTGGCGGTGACGCTGCGCAATTCCTTTTCGTAGAACAAATGCCTCTCGTAATCGAGCGGTGGAATTGCGCTCAAGTAAATCCCCGCCACCGCCAGAATACCACCACGATCCAGCGCCTCCAGCGCGGGGAGTACGAGGTTGCCGGCCGGTGCGAACAGGATTGCCGCATCCAGCGGCGCCGGCGGTGGTTCCTGGGCGCTGCCGATCCAATCGGCGCCCATCTGTTTGGCCAATTGCTGATGCGGGCCGCCCCGGGTCATCACGAACACCCGGCATTTCCAATGTTGCAACACCTGGAACGCCAGATGGGCCGAGCCGCCAAACCCATACAGCCCCACGGTGGTGCCGGGCTTGATCTCCGCGCGCTTGATTGCTCGATAGCCAATAATGCCGGCGCACAGGAGCGGAGCTAACTCTTCGTCGGCAATTGTCGGCGGCAACGCGTAGGCAAAATCCTCGCGCACGGCCGCCCATTGGGCGTAGCCGCCGTTCTGATCCCATCCGGTGAAGCATGCGTTAGTGCAGAGATTTTCCCGGCCACGCCGGCAATAAGCACAGGCACCGCAGGTCTGCCGCAGCCACGCAATTCCAACCCGCGCGCCCGGCCTGAAGCGCCGGCAGCCCTCGCCGAGCTCGACAACTTCGCCGACGACTTCATGCCCCGGAATAATCCACTGATGCCTGGGCGGCAGATCGCCCTCAGTCACATGCAGATCGGTGCGGCATACGCCGCAGACTCTGACGCGCAGCAAGAGTTCGCCCGCCTGTGGCCGCGGCCGTTCCATTTCGAGCGCCTGTAGAGGATTAGTTTCAATCGGCGCGGGCGTTCGCACAGCCATCGCACGCATCAATTCCGAGTTGGCCGCCATACCCAAAAGATACCAGCAGATCGAGGTCCGTTGCGGATACTTACCTTCTCATCTCTCCCGTGCTTCGCTCGCCGCGCCACGCACTGCGAGGCCGCCACGGAGTAAATGGTGGCGCGCAGCGCGCGTCATCGGCAGCAGGGACGCCTGCCCTACTAACTATGCTCTGGCTGCGCGGCGCGACCAGTAATCGTAGGCGACTCGCAGCGCCGCGGCGGAACGTTCGAAGCTGTCGAAGACGACTAAACCACGTTCGCGGGCGAGCTGCTTCGCCCGCGACACTATCGTCTCCACATGTGCGGGATGAAGAATCGCGCAGAAGGGTTTGGCGGTCTTGCGGTTGAACTCCGCAATCCTGTCGAGCAATCCGGTCAGCTCGTCCTCGTGGGTTGCCCATCGCTGCGCGCGCAGTCCGGTGCCGATTTCGAGCACGATCGCATCGATCACTGGGTCGCGGTCGAGGATATCGAGGATGCGGGCGAGATTGCCGCTATTCACCGCTCCGCCCATGATCGTGCCACCCGCATCGAGCGGGTTGCGGTAGCTGCCACCAATTACGTTAAAGAAGCCTTTGAGTTCGTCGTAAGAGGAGTCCGACAAGGTGGGAATTTCCAACCCAGCGGTGGCAAAGGTATCGGTGATCACGACCGACTGGCCGCCGGTCATCGCCACCAACCCCATCCGGCTTCCCGTCATGGCCCGTCCGCGCGCCAGCATCTCGACCGCATCGAGCATCGCGTCGAGCCCGGCGACGCTCACCGCGCCGCTCTGCCGCACCATCGCCGTCCACACCGCCGCCGGCGTCGCCAAAGAGCCGGTATGGGAAAACGTCGCGCGTGCCCCGGCCTCGGTCATACCGCCTTTCCACACTACCACCGGAAAGCGTCCGGCCGCGCGGCGGAGGCTCTCGAAGAACCGCCGCCCGTCGCGTACGCCCTCGATGTACATGCCGATAACTCGCGTGCGCGGCTCCTCTGTCATCATGTCGAGGTAGTCGGCGCCCTCGAGCATCAAGACGTTACCGATGGAAGCGGCCTTGTTGACCCGGATTCCGCGCAGGGGCGCTTGCGACGAGAAATTTATCGTATGCGTGCCGCTTTGTGAGATGAAACACACATCTCCCGCGCTACCTATGTTCAGATCGGGAAAATTGCAAAGCCCGATCTCCGGATTGTACAGGCCCATGCAGTTGGGGCCGACCAACGCGATCGCCGAGCCGCCTGCGATTTCCTTAAGCTGCCGCTCGAGCCGAATACCCAGTTCCTCGGTAGTTTCGGAAAAGCCGGAAGTAAAAAACCCAATCGCCGCGACCTTGTTGTCAACGCAATCCTGCAAAATTCGCGGCGCCACCTGGCGCGGCACCGCACTTACGGCGTAGTCGATTGGCTCCGGAACCTCGGCGAGGGATTTATAATTGGTAATTCCCATCGCCTCGATTCCGGGGATTTCGTTGGGGTCGATTTGCACTGAATAGAGTTTGCCGGTAAAGCGTTTCAGCGCCCGCAGCCACATATAGCCGCCCATCCGTTTGTCGCCGATTACGGCCACCGCGCGCGCTTCGAAGCCGCGCTTGAGATTGCGCCGCCGCTGCTCCCAATTCGGATCCGGCGCGGTTCCCGGAGCGGACGGGGCGCGATCGCCCAGCAGGACGCGCGCGTCGAGCACTTTGAGCCCGGCGGCGTATGCGACCACAGGATTCAGATCCAATTCTTTTATCTCGGGCCGCCGGGACACCAATTGCGAGACCGTTACAATCAGCTCGACGACTGCCGCCAAATCGATCGGCTGCGCGCCGCGCGCCCCAAACAAAATTGCACGGCCACGCAACTCGTCAAGCATCGCGCGCGCTTCTTTTGCGTCGACCGGCGCCAGCCTGACCGCGGTATCCTGCATCACTTCGACGAACACTCCGCCGAGCCCAGCCAGCACTAACGGGCCGAAGCGTTGGTCACGCACGACTCCGATTATCAACTCGACGCCGGGCGCGGCCATCGCCTGCACCGCTACCCCGTCTAAGCGGGCCTGCGGCGCCCGCTCGGTCAGATTGCGGCGGATACGGTCGAAGGCGTCCCGCACCTCCTGCTCTGAACCTAGTTGCAGCATCACGCCGCCGACTTCGCTTTTATGGCTGACGTCGGGCGACAGCACCTTAAGCACCGCAGGCAGGCCTGCTCGCACGGCGGCGGCCGCCGCCTCGTCGGCAGTGCGCGCGTGCTCCGCCATCGCGGTACTTATTCCGGCCGCTTCCAACAGCCGTTTCGACTCGATTTCGGTAAGCGCCGGGCGTCCGCCAGCCCCTGCGATCATCTGCTCGATAGTAGTTTGCTCCACGAATGTCGCGTATATCAGAGCTTCCGGTGGTTTGTCATCCCGAGCAGGCGTGATGGGGAACGTCGTGGCGGACGAAGCAGGTAAAGCCGCGAGAGCAGGTAAAAGCGCGACAGCGGAGCGGCGGCGCATGCCAGGTCGGTGAAAAACTATGAGTCCCGTGCAACGAGAACGAAGGGTCTTCGTGACACGTCCCATTGCACAGCCGGCGCTGCGCCGCCTGGCCCAGACTGCGCGGGTCGAACTGTGGGATGACGATTATCCGCCGGCCCACGATGAATTGCTGAGACGGCTCGCCCGGGCCGACGCGGTCCTCAGCATGGTCTCCGATCGTTTCGATGCCGCAACTATCGCCGCGCTGCCTCATCTCATGGCCATCAGCAATCTCGCCGTCGGCGTCGACAATGTTGACCTCACGGCCGCCACTGGCGCGGGAATACCGGTGGGCCATACGCCCGGCGTCCTAACCGAAACTACCGCCGATCTCGCCTTCGCCCTGATGATGGCAGTGGCGCGGCGCGTGGTTGAAGGCGACCAGTTTGTGCGGGCCGGCAGATGGCGCACATGGACGCCGAAACTGATGCTCGGGCGCGACGTGTGGGGCGCAACCCTCGGGATCATCGGATGGGGTGCAATCGGGCAGGCGGTAGCGCGCCGTGCCGGCGGCTTCGGCATGAGGATCCTCTACGTTACGCGCAAAGGTCCTGACCCGGCGGCCACGAATCCGGTAGGCGCCGAATGCGTCGATCTTGCCCGTCTACTGCGCGAGTCCGATTTCATCTCCATTCACGTGCCGCTGACGGAGTCCACCCGTCACCTGATCGGGGCGCATGAATTGGCGGCAATGAAATCGACTGCGATCATCGTCAACACCGCGCGCGGACCGGTAATTGATCAGGCGGCGCTAGCCGCGGCTCTCCAGACAGGCCGAATTGCCGGTGCCGCGCTTGACGTTACCGAAACCGAACCGATCGACCCGGGCGATCCGCTGCTTAAGTTGTCCAACGTCGTGATCACGCCCCATATCGGCAGCGCCAGTTTCGCGACGCGGCTCAGGATGGCGGACCTTGCGGTCGACAATCTGCTGGAGGTGTTCGCCGGCCGTCTGCCCCGCCGTTGCGCCAACCCGGAAGTCAAGCTACGCTCTCCCGGCGCATCATGAACGGCGAAATACCTCCTCGACACGCTGCCGCCCGCAATCATGGCGGCTAGCACCCACGCGAGCGAGCGTTTAAGGCAACGTTCGCGCTGCTTGATGGCGCAGTTTTAATGTCTATATCAAGTCATCAATCGCCAGCGCTATGTCTTCCAAAAACGTGATCGATTCCTCCACGAGGGCATCGTCTATTGGCCAGCGGCTACCCGGCGAGCCCGGATCCATGTCGGCTTCGTGCGCGATCTTGTTTCTGCGGTCTACTATTAGGTTCATCTGCTCCTTGGTCAAACTTGGGGATCCGGCGAGCCTTTTAGCTATCTCATCCCATAGCGAAACGTCCGAAATCAGTCTCAGTGCTTCAGCTACGTGGCTCGAGTGTTGAAAGCTTCGGTATCCGTGGCGCCGTCGGATTTCTGAGTCCAACCAATCAGTCGCTAAGGGCAGCGACAACGCCTCTTTCACACTGGATGTTGAGACCTGGAAGTTCAGGAAGGCGGCAGTGCTCGGACGCTTACCAACGAAGGCCTCGAGCATTCCGATGCGCACTATCTCATGAACGTAATGATCAGCGGCACTAACGGCCAACACTAGAGCGGAACGAAGCACATCAGAAAGATCGACGGCAGGCGTGACGTTGAGTCTCAGAGCTTTATAAAGTGAGACCAAGTTTTTCACGCGACCAATATTCTCGCGGAATTGGTCCAGGGGAACAGACATTTATGAGGTCAACTTGACGATCTTCTCGGCCAACTGACGGAACACTTCAGCGAACGCGTCGCGCGATTTCAGTGTGTTCTCCAGTACCACGCCCCCTTGTTTGAGCTGTGCGGGAGTCAGCGCGAAGATGGGGGTCTGCGTTTCCTGTGACTTTGCGATCAAAGTGTTGAAGTCAGCTATCGTTGCTAGACAGAGCTCTTTTTCAAGGCCGACTCCACGATATGCGCCATTCGGTAGAAGCATCTGATTGTCCCTAAGCGCCGGCGTTAGCTTAGAGGAGACGGCTTCGTTAATTCGATCAATCCATGTCTGGAAACCTTTGGCCGGCTCGCCGCCGCGCGGACGATATTTCTGGATAATAGTTCCCAGGAACCTGAGGTTAGGGTGCGGGAACGGATATGTTGCATCCTGAAGGACAGAGAGCGATGCAGCCTTCACCGCCCACGCGTGCCACCGAGGCAGTGTGCGGGAAAGAGAATCAATTGCCATAAGAGAGAAAAAGTCTGGACTAGCGGGAACCACAAAAAAGTCACTAGTCATTAGGATATTCTGATTAATGGATCCCAAGCTCGGGCTCATGTCGATCAAAGTGTAGTCAGCTTTGTAATGCTCAGCAGTTTCGCGAAGCAGTTGGACGATAGCACCTGGCACGTTTTGAAGGGTCTGGATCGAACCCGACAGTTCTTGAGCAATGCCGAGGGTGACTTCATATTCCGCGAGCCCAATGTGGCCGGGGAGAAGAAATAAACGATTCTGGTCGTCCATCGTGACGCAGTCGACTGGTTTGAGCGGCACGGGTCGCGCTTCAAACACCGGCGCGAGCCCCGCTCGGATGTTACGCGTCGGGTTGGTCTCGTAAAATTCCGCTAACTCGGTCCCACCTTCTTGGCCGAGTACCAAGCCGGTTAGATTACACTGAGGGTCAGTGTCGACCAGCAGGACTGTGTTTCCGAGTGACGCCAGCATCCAACCGAGATGAAAAGTGGTCGTAGTCTTGCTGACGCCGCCTTTATGGTTGAAAAGGGCAATTCTCATTCTTTTTCCTGAGCGGAGCGCTCGCGCTGTCGCACTCGTACAAGGCAGCAGGGCGAGTTATCTAGTTGTTGCCGATCCTAGCGCAGAGTTACCTATCGTTACGATATTCCCGCCTTAAATCGGCTCGACACAGAGAAAGCTCTCGACTTCTGGTCCCAAAACAGGAGGAGGACGCAAAAACCCGCAATAGCTGCTCATGCTCGCCGATCTCGCCTTCGCCCTGATGATGGCAGTGGCGCGGCGCGTGGTTGAAGGCGACCAGTTTGTGCGGGCCGGCAAATGGCGCACATGGACGCCGAAACTGATGCTCGGGCGCGACGTGTGGGGCGCAACCCTCGGGATCATCGGATGGGGTGCAATCGGGCCGGCGGTAGGCGCCGTGCCGGCGGCTTCGGCATGAGGATCCTCTACGTTACGCGCAAGGGTCCTGACCCGGCGGCCACGAATCCGGTAGGCGCCGAATGCGTCGATCTTGCCCGTCTACTGCGCGAGTCCGATTTCATCTCCATTCACGTGCCGCTGACG
>Ga0137391_10002822_pt1 | contig 13046 bp, 10 predicted proteins | sample 15con2h24BmetaG_FD_101399 | JGI IMG/M metagenome (GOLD analysis project Ga0137391, IMG submission 101399) | Vadose zone soil microbial communities from Angelo Coast Range Reserve, California, USA - 15con2h2.4B metaG | ecosystem: Environmental > Terrestrial > Soil > Vadose zone > Saprolite...
CAAAGCGGCCGGCAATGGCTCCGAGAAGGATCGTGGTCTCGAAAGAGAGATCACCGGCAAAGAAACTCTTCTCCGCACCAAACCCGACCCCCACGCCAAGCGCCAACTGGATTCCAAACCACGCGGAAATCGCCAGCCACAAAACCAGATACAGGCGGTCCTTGAGGGAGCGTTCTTCGCGGAACAACAGCGACTTGAATTCAACCCAACGGACAAGACCGGCGGCGATGGCCGCGGCCACGCCGAGCTTGACCAGGAGGTTGATCAGGATGAGGCGGTATTCCATTTCAAAACATCGCTGCCGACGGATGCTTTACAGAATGTAGCACTTCTTTCTTAATACGCGGGCGGGAGGCCTATCTTCTTTACGAGGGCGCGGTAGCGTTCGTCGGAATGCAGGAAGTCGAACTCGGGGTCGTTCTGTATCATGACAAGCCACGCAGAACGCTCGAGATAGGACTCTTCCAGCAGCCGCAGTGTTTCCTCTTTCCTCTTGAGGCGGGCGGTTTGAAATGCCAGCCAGAGAGGTGAGACGTAACTCTTTCGCGCTCGAGCCATGGAACGACTAAGCAGCCACTCTGCTACGGCTGTCTCCCCGCCCGACTTAAACGCATGCCTGAAGGCCGCCGCCGATTTCTTGTCGCCCTGGAGCAAGTAACCTTGCTCAGCCTCCTCGAATGACTCCTGCTCCATTCCGTTAAATCGGTAGGCGTCTGCTAGTAAGAATCGTGTAAGGCTGTCCTGTGGCTGGGCTTCTGCGCGCAGGCGAAGCTCACTCACCGCTGCGTCGAACTGTCGTAGCTGCATGAGCACCTTTCCCAGTGCCCAAGGCCGCTCAAACTGATCAAGTTCCGTACATCTTTTCTGTTCTCGCAAGGCTTCATCGCGACGGTTCATTGCCTCCAGGATGTACGCCCGCAGGTGGTGCGCTTCGGCATGGTTCGGATTCAGAGATATGGCACGCATCGATTCCGCGTCGGCCCGAGCCAAATCCCAGTCACCAAAAAAATACAGAGCGGCCAGAGAGTTATGGGCCTCGGCCAGCGAACTATCCAGCTCAGCGGCTTTATGTGCGGCAACCTCAGCTTTTCCCATGACTTGCTGCGCAGGGAGCTCCATAGCCACGGCTTGCACTAGATAAGCATTGGCAAGGCCGCTCCACGCCGCGGCATAGTCGGGTTGGAGTTGGATCGCTTTCTCGAAGTACTCCTGGCTTCGCGCGTCATCGTTATTGTTGCGGAACCAAAAGTACAGTCCCCGCAAATAGGCGTCGTGCGCTTCAGGATTGATGTAGCGTTGCGGTTTGACCGGCAAGACGGCCGCGCTCACTTCTTTGGCAATGGTTTGCGAGACTTCTGAGGGCAACAACAGCGAGCCATTCAGATCGCGGTCATAACTTTCTGCCCAGATATGAGTGTCGCTTGCAGCGTGAATTAACTGCACCGGTCAGGTGGACCCGATTCCCTGACCGCTCCACCGAGCCTTCCAGGATGCCGTCCACTCCGAGCTCGCGCGCTATGTCCCGCGCTGGCCGCTGAACTCCCTTGAATTGCATGGCGGAAGTCCGCGAAACGACGCGCAGAGAGGTATTCTTGGCCAGCATAGCAATAAGTTCGTCGGTCATTCCGTCGGCGAAGTATTCCTGGGAGGCGTCGCCGGAAAGATTGGCCAGAGGAAGGACGGCGACGGACTGGATTCGAGCTCGCTGACTCGGTGGAAAGATACGGTCACGAACTCCGCCCAGATTGAATACCAGCGCCGCGCCTGCGAGCAGGCCGATGGCAGTCACAACAATCGCCATAGGCCACCAACGACGTTCCGTGGCAAGGACAGCGCTAGGGTTAGCTTCAGCAGGATCTGTGTTCTTTACTTCCTGCGCGGACTCCAATGGCGTCGGGTTGCCATTCTTGTCCGCGACAAAGCGGTGGCCTTTTCCTAGAACGGTTAGGACAAAACGAGGACGTTCAGCGTCCTCTTGCAATGCCGCACGAATCTTGCGAATGGCCGTGTTGACGCCGTGCTCGGTGTCAACAAAGACATCTTTACCCCAAAGTCGCTCGATGATCTCCTGTCGGCTGACGACATTCCCATCCCTTTCCGCTAGCAGGATGAGCAACTCCATGGGAATCCGCTCAAGCTTCAGCACCCGCTCATTTCGCCGCTGCTCATAACGGGCGCAATCCAGCTCAAACTCGCCAAACTTGTAGGACGAAAGCGGCATGGGACGATCCTTCAAAGAATGTATACCGTTCAAGACGCAGGCGGAAGCCGCATCTTCTTCACGATGGCGCGATAACGCTCGTCGGAATGCAGGAAGTCGAAGAGTGGTTCGTTCTGGATAAAAACCAGCCATGCCGAGTGTTCGCGCAAGGCATCCTCCAGATATTTCAAAGTCATCTCTTTATTTCCAAGACACGCATAACGGCTCGCTATATCAAAGGGTGAAACGTACTCTTTGCGGGCCCGCGCCCTGATGTCCTTCTCGCTCCATTCTTCAACCGCTCTTTCTCCCCCCGCTTCAAAGGCGTGATGCGCTGCTGCGACTGCTGTCGGACCGCCAGTGAGCCGCAACCCTTCTTCCAGATTCTGTTGTGATTCCTTCCACATGCCTTTCAGCCAGTAAGCCTCCGATAAACTAAAAAACCCGACGACGTTCGGTTGCGCCTTGGTGCGCATTTGAAGCTCACTGATCGCAGAGTCAATCTGCCGCGTTTGAAGGTACGTTAGCCCCAAGGCCCAGGGTTCGGAGAATGGATCAAGCTCCATGGATCGCTTTTCCTCCCTTACAGCCTCGTCTGGACGCTGCGCCACGACCAGAACAAAAGAGTACAGATGATGGGCTTCGGCAAGGTTTGGATTGAGCTCCAGCGCGCGCAAGGACTCCTTCTCTGCGTTCCGCCAGTCCCACTTGCCGAAGAGATAGAACCCAGCCAACGAATTGTGGCTCTCGGCAACCGCATCGTTGAGTTCCGCTGCCTTTCGAGCAGCCTCCCCGCCCTTTTGCATGGCTGGTTCCGGCGACGCCAGACCCTCGACCACGCTGGCAATGTAGTCATCTGCTACACCGCTCCAGGCGGCAGCGTAATCGGGCTGCAGCTGGATTGCCTTTTCAAAATGCTTGCGGCTATTTTCATTGTCCATTGAGTACCAGAGGTAGTGTCCCCGCAGATACTCGTCGTGAGCTTCGGGATTGATGTTGCGTTGCGGCTTGGCCGGGCCGACGGCGACCTTTACCTCTTTCGCGATTGTTCTTGACAGTTCCAAAGGCAAGGAGAAAAGTTCGTTAGGGTCCCGATCGTAACTCTCCGCCCAGATATGGGTGTCGCTAGGCGCGTGGATCAACTGCACAGTCATGTGCACCCGATTCCCGGAGCGCTCGACTGAGCCTTCCAGGATGCCATCCACTCCCAGCTCCCGTGCAATATCGCGCAGAGGCCGGCGCACTCCCTTGTACTGCATAGCTGAAGTCCGTGAAACCACCCGCAAAGAACGATTCTTAGCGAGCGCAGTGATGAGCTCGTCAGTCATGCCGTCGGCGAAATAATCCTGGGCCGGGTCGCCGGAAAGATTGGTCAGAGGCAATACAGCGATGGATCTGATTTGCGCCCGCGGACTAGCAGGAAAAATGAGGTCGCGAATTCCGCCGGCATTGAATCCCAGCACTCCTCCGACAAAGAGGCATAGGGCAAATCCCGCAACCGGCACAAGCAGCCGATCACGGCGCTTCGCCGGGGTAGTTTCGGTTGGTTTGGAATTCCTTACTTCCTGGAGGGATCCCACCTGCCTGGCATCACCGTTTGTCTGTTCGGCGACCAAGCGGTAGCCTTTGCCCAGAACTGTCAGGACAAAACGGGGCCGTTCGGCGTCCTCCTGAAGCACGGTGCGAATCTTGCGGACGGCGGTGTTGATGCCGTGCTCGGTATCGACAAAGACATCTTTCCCCCAGAGCCGCTCGATGATCTCCTGCCGGCTGACGACGTTGCCATCCTTTTCGGCCAGCAGGATGAGCAACTCCATGGGAATGCGCTCGAGTTTCAGGGTCCGGCCGTGCCGTCGCAGCTCGTAACGGGCGCAATCCAGTTCGAATTCACCAAACTTGTAAGACGAAGGCGGCATGGCGACCCAGACCGAGGCAGAAACTATAGCACTTCCCGCGCCCAGTGCGGCAAACAACGCGGCGGCTCAATGAGTTACAGGTTCACCTGTTCTTTACCCAAGCTTTATCCCGCGTCCATTGTGCTCAGGTGCTGTTCCCGGCAGGATTCCCCTGCAAGATTCAAGCACCAAAAGATTTCAACTCCGAGGAGATGATATGGAAGCAGCATTCAAGAAAATAACCGCCGCTCTGGCCGTGGCCCTAGTCGGTGTGGTCCTTACCGCAGCCGCGAACGCCGCATGCGGGGATGTATCCAAGCCCAGCACGTCACTCCAACCGCAGTCTTGGCAAGAGATGGGCGTCGGGTCGGCTTCGCTGTTACAGGTGTCCGAGAACGCCGACGCTATTGTGGGGTTCTGGCAAGTTACCCTGACCGCCCAAGGTAACCCTGGCCCTCCCGACGGCACAGTAATCGACAAGGGTTTCTCTCAATTTCATAGCGATGGAACGGAAATCCTGAATTCCTCACGTCCTCCGGTCACACAGAGTTTCTGCTTGGGAGTATGGAAAAGGGTTAGCCCTGGGCACTACAAGCTCAACCATTTCCCGATTAGTTGGGACCAGAACAGTAATTTCGTCGGCGTGGCGAACCTCCGCGAAGACATCTTTCTTAGCAGAGACGGGAAGAGCTTCACGGGGACTTTCACCATCGATCAATACGACCAGTTGGGAAATACTCTGGCCCACCTCATCGGCGTGGTGAGCGCAACTCGAATCACGGTGGATACTCCGGCGAGCAGCGTACTTTGACCATACAACTGGCTCGATGCGGAATCGGCTCCGGTAGAGTGGGGGATGGGAAAGTCCAGCGCTCTCCCGGATCCTGCGGGGCGGCCCTAAGTTAGTAGGGCCCGATGATTCCCCCGATGTGCCTCGAGCTTGGAGTCTTTTTCTGGTTCAGAACGTCGAGGTACTTCAGCCCGGTACCGGTGTTGAAGAGTACGACCTTGTCTTTTTCGGAGAGAAAGCCGCTCGACTGTAGTTTCCGGTAGGCGGCCGGGCTGGCGGCGCCTTCGGGGGCGGCGAAGATTCCTTCGGTGCGCGCCCACTGGTGGAAGGCGTCTTTGATTTCGTCGTCGGAGACAGCGACCGCCGTGCCGCGGCTGCGCTTCAGAATGTCGAGGACCAGATAGTCTCCATAAGGGCGGGGGACGCGAAGTCCGGCGGCGATGGTGGACGCATCTTTCCAGGCTTCAACTGTCGGCTTACCTTCATCCCATGCTTTCACAATGGGAGCGCAACCCTCGGCCTGGACAGCAATCATGCGCGGACGCTTTCCTTTTGCGTCGGGGGCATCAAGCCAGCCCAGCCGCTCCATCTCTTCGAACGCTTTCCACATTCCGATCACGCCGACTCCGCCGCCGCTGGGGAAGATCACCGCATCCGGCAGCTTGCCGCCGAGTTGCTCGAAAAGCTCGTAGGCCATGGTCTTCTTGCCTTCGACACGGTACGGCTCTTTCAATGTGGAGAAGTCGAACCAGCCTTCCTGTTCTTTGCGTTCGCCGACGATGCGGGCGCAGTCGCTTATGAGTCCGTTCACCAGCGTGACCCTGGCACCGTAGGCTTCGCATTCAACGCGATTCGCGAGAGGGACATCCTGAGGCATGAAGATGTGCGCTTCCAGGCCTGCAGCCGCCGCGTAGGCAGCGAGCGCGCTGCCGGCGTTGCCTGCGGAGGGCATAGCTAGTTTTCTTAGTCCCAGAGCTTTAGCCACGCTGACGGCTACGGTGATCCCGCGGGCTTTGAAGGAACCGGTGGGGTTCAGACCTTCATCCTTAATCCAGACATTGGGAAATTCACGGCTGGGGAGGAGAGGAGTGAATCCCTCGCCCAATGTGATTGGCTCAACGTCGGGCAAAACCTCGCGGTATCGCCAGAGGCTTGCCTCTCTTCCGCGAAGGGAGTCCGGCTTAAAGGTTTGCTTTAAGGATTGCAGATCGTAGCGGGGGAAGAGGATTCCGGCGTCTTGTGGACAAACGTTGCGCGAAGAATCGGCGGAGAGATGTGCACCACATTTGGTGCACTCAAGAAAAGTCACTCGGGACACGCAGAGAGTTTAGCAGGCTCGGGAGGGTCTATTTAAGCCGGGAGAGGGGATCGTGAGTGCAATGGGGATATTTCAATAGTTGCCGAACCAGAAGCGTTCTCCTCGGGATCCCCCAAGTTCTGCTAGCTCCAGATTCGCCTGCTTTTAGGCTCAGTGGGGAACAAATCGAAAATCGCGAATGATTGCCGACTGATTCCTCGAAGGCGTCCCCTTGAAGCACCAGAGATTGATGCCTACTGGGGCGGCCGTTTGCGGAATGTTGGTCGTGTTCGAAGAATAGGTTTCGGTCTTGATGACATCGGCAACAGATCCGATTGGATGAACGCCATTCATTAGCGTGAACACGACGCGATCGGATCTCCACTCCATCCTTGCCGTCGTAAGCTTTCCACCTCTGACTTGGAAGTTGTCTTCCCAGCTGGAAACGCCATTCGGCTTGCGGTTTCCGGTGGATGGATAAACCGTAAAGTCGGCATCACAGCCGTGACACGTCTTGTTCCACTGGGAAAATTCGATATCAATTTCGTTCTCTGCGTCGGCGCCAATGTGGTGAGTGGGCCCATAGGTGAAGAGTCCGAGCACCGTTGTCTGATCCATGGTGTAGACGTCGCCCTGGATAATCCACTGGTACGTCCCAAATCCCATATTGTCGGTCGTAAACAACTCCGCGGCAGTCCATTTTCCCTCGCGCTTGGCGATCTGGAGATGTAGATATCCGTCCGGGTTGAAATCGACATTGGCCGGATTCCCGGGAGCGACGCCTGCCATACCACCGCTGGTGACTTTCCAGGTATGTCCAGCCCATCTGATCGTCTGCGCCTGGACGCACTGAATGGCAGTGAGCAGAATGCCGCAGATCGTCATTCGAATGAATCGTGTGTTCGCCATCATTCTTTCCATGAAGTTTTCGTTGACAGTGCACAACCAGCCAACCTAGAATCGCGCAGCGTCGCCTTAGTCCCCCGGAGGCCCCGAAGCCGACATGGCTACGGCAGCCAAACTCCGCATAGTCCATAGAACCACAGAATCGCGGCATCTCGACCAAATCGAATCGGTTGTTCAGGGTGGAGGTGCGACGTCTGATCTCGAAGAAGTCTCAGCCTCCTGGCGAAGATGCACGGCTGAACTCCTTGTCAATCCAGATGGCCAGGCGGCTCCCCATATCGTAACCGACAGCGAACTCAGGGTTTCTCGCGAACCGCTCGGCAAAGCAATTGTATATGCCCAGGAAGAAGTCGATCGTCTTTATACGATCGTCCGCCAGGAGGGATATGTTGTTTTGTTGTGCAATACCGATGGAATAGCTATTCACCACCGCGGTGATGAAGCGCAGGCCGAACAGTTCAAATACTGGGGCATCTGGGTCGGAGGAGTTTGGTCGGAAAGAGTCGAAGGCACAAATGGGATCGGCACGTGCATTGCTGAACAACGGCCGGTTCTCGTCCATCGTGACCAACATTTTCGAACGCGCCACATCGGGCTAAGCTGTGCGGGTGCACCAATCTTCGACCCCACCGGCAGGCTAGAGTTGGTGCTGGACACTTCGTCGATGACGTCGAACCAGTCGCACACATTGGCTTTGGCTGCGACAACGGTTGCCGCGCGTGCAGTGGAAGAACGCTTATTTCGCGAGTGGTTTCGCAACGTGTGGACGATTGCGGCGGTGCCATCCGACGACAGCGGTCCAGCTTTGCTCTTGGCTGTCGACAGTGACCTGCGGATCGTCGGTGCTGACCGAGTCGCGCGCACGACTTTTGCTCTAGATGACGAAAGCCTGAGTGGCGGCGTGCCACTATCAACGGCCTTCGACCATGATCGGTCTATTTTCCGCTGCAACCGCGAACAGGATGTCGCGGCTCGTTTCACGCGCGTCGGTGCGGATGAGTGGTGGCACGTGCTGATTACTCCTCCGCTGTGCGGCTCGAGGGGTTGGCGTTCTCCAGCGGACGTGGCTGTTCACTCGCGGCCGAGGATTAGCATGCTCCGTAACGCGCCCATACCGGAGCCCCCGCCTCCCAATCGTGGCGGCCTCTCGCCGGCGCGTACACACCGGATCTGCGAATACATCAACTCCAATCTCGACCAGAACATGAGCCTCGAAGCGCTGGCGGAAATGGCCGGGTTGTCGATACACCACTTCGCGCGGGCATTCAAGCAAACGGTTGGTATGCCCCCACACTGCTACGTACTGCAACGCCGCATCGAACACGCCCAGAAAATGCTTCGCAATACTGAGCTTCCGCTGTCGGAGATCGCACTGTCGGCTGGATTTTCCGACCAGAGCCACCTTGCCCGACACGTCCGTCGGGTGACCGGCGTGTCCCCAGGCGTTGTCCGTTGGGAACAACGATAAGTCATTTCATTCGAGGCAGTTGCGAAGCACGCTCCTCCTGGTCATCTGGGAGTCAGGCGGCTGAGAAGGCCTGACCTGACCTCGGCAGGCGGCAAAGGAAGCCAGGACATCGACTGTTCGTTAGGCTACGGACACAACCCAGGCCACCCCGAAACGTCTCTTCGCAATTGAGCAAAAACGTCCCGACCGCAGCGAGATCATCCAAGACCTGTGTGGCACGTTCCTGACACTATCTACCCATGCTCACGAGTAAAAGCTCGAACACGGGCGCGCTGCTGATGTCCGATGAGTCACGCCGCGCCTGGGTTCCCGGCTGGTGAGCGCAAGGAGACAGGAAGGAAGCCTCTCTTGCAAAAGGAGGATTTGTCATGCGGCTCGATGGATTGTCTCTTGCGTATAGAAGCCCCTATGTCTTTCGTTTGCTGCCAACGTTCGGGGAGATGCGCGCCCGGCTCGAGGAACGCCTGGCAGAGCGTACGCGAATCGCCCAGGACCCACACGATACGGTGCTGCAAGGCATTCTCAGCGCAGCTATGCAGCTACATGTCGCAGTAGACCAGTTACCCACGAATTCGCCCGCGAAACTGCGGTTAAGCCGTGTTCTCGAATTGATGGGACACGTCATGGAAGAAGGGCGAAACGCGATTCGAGGACTCCGCTCATCTAATTCAGACTCCGACGATCTAGGGCAGGCATTTTCCCGGATCCCACAAGAGCTGGGCATCGAAGTGCAAATTGATTTTCGTGTCATTGTGCTAGGTTCGTCCCGAAAATTGCACCCGGTCATTCGTGACGAGGTCTATCGTATCGGCCGAGAAGCATTGGTGAATGCATTCCGTCACTCCCGAGCCACCTGCATCGAAGTCGAACTTGAGTACACTGCCAGACGCTTTCGGATAGTCGTCAGCGACAACGGTTGCGGGATCGATCCTCAAGTGCTGCATTCGGGACGCGATGGACATTGGGGACTCCCGGGTATGCGCGAACGCGCGGAAAGAGTTGGCGGCAGACTCAGAGTTTGGAGCCGTGCGGCAGCCGGAACAGAAGTCGAGATGTCCGTCCTTAGTTCCATCGCCTTCGAATCCCGAATGAGCGAAAATTAGCAGGGTGTTAGGAGAATTCATCGGAATTCTTTCGGTCGGAAGCGCAGATTGCCACGGCCCTCTCGAGATTGCGTCCGAGTGACGCGGCGATCCGGAAGTTAACTTCTGCAATCAGATCACACCAGCTACGCTAAATCGCCGCTGAACGATGAGATCCCTTATCTAGGACGCTGGCAGCTGCTTCAGCAGGCCTTTGGCTCTCCGGAACCAGGGACGCTCACGGCGGCGCAGATAGCCAGGCAAGGTCGGCTTCTTAGCGAGGATCTTCTGCGCCCAATCGCGAGCTTCAGCAGATTTCCCTTGTGAAGCCAGGAAACTGGAATAGTTCAAGTAGGTTTCAGAGAGGGTGGAGATTTGCGTCGTCTTCTGGAATAGCGTGGCGGCTTTTTCGGTCTGTCCGGTGCGGGCGTAGGCGTGGGCCAGTAGTCCGGCGGCGCGGTAGAAATCATATTTTGGATCTTTGGCTGTAGCGCGCTCGAGGTCAGGGACGGCGGCGGTGAAATCTCCTAATTCGATTTCCGCAATGCCGCGACGATAGAAGGGATCGGGCGAATCGGTGCGGGCGGAAATGGCTTTGTCATAGCACTCACGGGCGCGAGCGTACTTCCCTTCTTCCAGATACAGGTCAGCTAATTCCTCATAGTTCCCGGCGGAGGGATTGTCGAGGATAATGGCTTCCAGTTCGCGAATTCGGCGGCGGCGGGGGAAGACTTTGAAAGACTGCCGCAGCAGGCCCACGTCAGGTAGAACTTCGACGGCGATATACACCACCGCGCCCAGCCCACCGCCGATCAGAATGATCCACAGCCAATACGTGTCCGGCCGGCGCCGGATGAAGTGGACAATCGCTATCCCCTGGAGGATGAGGTTCCAGGGGAAAAAGAATGAATAAAAGTACCCCATATGTTCTGCGAAATATATCAGAAGCAGTGGGCGGTGGGCAGTGGCTAGTGGTCAGTGACTTCGGTGACGAATTACGGGACTGTTCACTGGCCACTAGCCACTGCTTTTCCAATGTTAGAATCTGTCCAGTGACTTCTCCCATCCGTATGTTGGCCGTTGATATTGACGGCACCCTGCTCAATTCTCAGTTTCAAATCTCGCAGGTCGATATTGATGCATTGCGCCGAGCGCACGAGAGTGGCGTTGAGGTACTTCTGGTCACCGGCCGCAGGCATACGTTTGCCCTTCCGATGGCGCAGCAGCTTGGCTTCGACCTGTGGCTGATCAGTTCGAACGGCGCGGTAACGCGGTCGCTTTCCGGGGAAAGGTTTCATCGTGATCTCTTACCGGTCGAGACCTGCCGCCAATTGTGCGGGGCCATGCGCGATTTCCGCGGAAATACGGTGATCACCTTCGACAAGGAATCGAAAGGTGCGCTGGTTCTGGAGCGCATGGACGAACTCACCATCAGCATTCAGCGCTGGCTGGAAAAGAACATTCAGTACATCGAATTCGTCATACCGATTGAAGATGCGCTGCTCGCCGATCCCGTGCAAGCGATGTTCTGCGGACCAATCGTCCGCATGCGCGAAGCCCTGAGCTATTTGGACGCAAGCGGTTTGCGTGAGCACATCACGGTCTTGCGGACGGAGTATCCGTTGCGTGATCTCTCGATTGTGGATGTGCTCAATCGCGATTGCTCCAAGGGACATGCGGTAGAGCGGTGGGCACGGCATCGCGGCATTGCGCGCGAGCAGGTCATGGCCATCGGTGATAACTATAATGATGTGGAAATGCTTGCCTTCGCCGGACTCCCGTTTATCATGGGTAATGCATCCGAAGAACTGCGATCGCGGGGATGGCCGGTCACGTTGTCCAATGATGAGAATGGCGTGGCGGCGGCGATTGAGCAAGTGATGGGGAAATCGAAGGTTCTGGTTTAACTTCTGTGAGATTGTCATTTCAATCTGCGCTGGCACTGGTCGTGGTCGCGGCTTCTGTCAGCGCGTTCGGCGCAGACCTTGCGATTCTGCGCAACGGAAATTCCATCCGTCACGAGCGACGGCAGACCGTGGGCGCGGTTACCAGGCTCTATTTGAGCGACACAGCCAGTGGCTACATTGAGATTCCTACCGACCAGATTGAGCGCTTCGAGAAAGACACCGCACCTGACCCCCTGCCCGTGAAGGCACAACCGGCTGTCCTCCGGAACGCAGCACCACCGCCGGGGTCTGCTACAACATTGCAGCCTCGGACGAGTCTCAATCCTGTGAATCTGGGTCAGGTGGTCAACGGAGCGGGCGAGCGGCATCAGATTGATCCTGACTTCATCAATAGCGTGATTCGCGCAGAAAGCGGGTTCAACAGCCGGGCGGTTTCGAAGAAAGGGGCGCAGGGGCTGATGCAGCTCATGCCACAGACGGCATCGCGGCTGGGGGTGGCGAATTCATTTGATCCCAACGCCAACGTTGAAGGTGGGACCAAATATTTGCGTGAGTTGCTAGAGAAGTACAACTTCGACGTGAATAAGGCCTTGGCGGCTTACAATGCCGGTCCCAGGCGCGTGGACCAGTATCGCGGCGTGCCTCCTTACTATGAGACGCAGACGTACATTGCCAGAATCATTCGCGACTTCAACCGGCAAAAGCTGGCAGAAAATCCGGCGCTGGCGCGGAAGACGTCTACGCGTTCTTCGCCGGCGGCCCGACCGAAGCACCAGCCGAATCAACCGAGCGCGGCGGCGGCCAGTTCCCTGCCGCAGAATCCGCAAACTGTTTCTCGTTAGAACCTTCCCAACTGATGACCAAAAAACGAGCTCTCCTCTACGCGCTGATTGCCTCGCTGCTTGCCATTCTGGTTTACGTTCAGTTTCGTACCTGGAGAAACTTCGACTGGGCGGTTTTCCGTGCCCAGACCGACCAGGTGTTCAGCGCACATGGGCTCATCCACATTTTCGGCGGCATCGCCTATACCTATTTCGCCTACGGGTTACGGGCGCTGCGCTGGCGAATATTTCTCCGTCCGGTGAAGAAGACGACATCGGCCAAGCTGCTTGCCCCTACCATCATCGGATTCACCGGGCTGGCATTGCTGGGGCGTCCCGGAGAAATGATTCGCCCTTACCTTATTGCGCGTAAAGAAGGTCTTAGCTTCTCGTCACAACTGGCGGTCTGGGCGGTAGAGCGCATCTTCGATGTTGGAGCGTTTGCGACGTTGTTGGTTATGGCAATCTTCTTTGCGCAAGGTCCCAGGCAATTTGGCGCGTATTACGGAAAATTTCGTGAAGGTGGCTTGCTGCTGATTGCGCTGGTGGCGGGACTGGGGATAGCGGCAACAGTCATCGCCATGAAAGGCGATCTGGTGGCGAGCTGGGCGGAGCGCCGGTTTGTGGGACATGCCTCGGGCCTGGGACACAAGATTGCTGCGCGGGTGCGGGAATTCCGC
>Ga0137391_10002825_pt1 | contig 13043 bp, 11 predicted proteins | sample 15con2h24BmetaG_FD_101399 | JGI IMG/M metagenome (GOLD analysis project Ga0137391, IMG submission 101399) | Vadose zone soil microbial communities from Angelo Coast Range Reserve, California, USA - 15con2h2.4B metaG | ecosystem: Environmental > Terrestrial > Soil > Vadose zone > Saprolite...
GCCACAGGGGACACAGGTTGCACCACTGCTGCTCCTCGACTTGCTCGTTGCGCCGCCGGTGCCTCTCACGCCGTTGCCGCTGAAGGGCCGCAGAGGGGTGAAATCACGATGAGCATCAAGGTTTGTCTCCTTTCGCATGGGCCCGAATTTCCCGAAGGTGGCTACTTATGGGTATTTCTAAACTGGGCGCTGGGATTTCGGGCGCTGGGGTGCGAAGTCACCTGGTTGATGGACGTTTCCACCGTCCCCGAGGAGCGGCGCCGAACCTGCCTGGCAACCTTACGCGAAAGGCTGGATCCGTACGGCGTTGGAGAATGTCTTCGGCTTTGTGTCTTCGATGGAGGAGCGACCGACAACGAAATCAACCAGCACCTGGAGACCGTAACTGGGGTGGATTTGCTGCTTAACGTAGGTCTCTACACAGCCAGCGCCGAACTGACCAAGCGCTTTCGCAGGTCAGCTCTGTTGGACATCGATCCCGGCCGGACCCAGGTCTGGATCAGCCAGGGAGACCTGAACGTTGCGCCGCATAGCATGTACTTTACAATCGGGGAGACTGTGGGTCAGCCCGGGGCGCTCTTCCCCAGCGCTGGGATTCACTGGCACTACACCCATCCTTGCGTGTCCCTGGATTTTTGGCAGCCCCATCCGGCGATGGAAGGGGCTGCCTTCACGACGGTATCCCACTGGTGGAAGGGCTGGATGGTGACGAATGGTGAATCCTACCCAAACAGCAAGCGCGCTGCTTTTCTTCCGTTTCTAGATCTGCCTAAGTGCTCCGGCTATCCGTTGGAATTGGCGATCCCGCTCGAAGACACCGAGGACGAGAGCAGCATGTTGCGGCAGCACGGCTGGAGAGTGCGCAATTCCGAGCACGCCTGTTCGACTCCCCGGGAGTATGCAAGCTACATCGGGCAGTCTCTGGGCGAGTTCAGCTGCGCCAAAACGTCCTGCATCCGTTTGCAGAACGCATGGATCAGCGATCGCACGCTTTGTTACTTGGCTGCCGGAAAACCCGCCGTGGTTCAGCACACAGGCCCCAGCCGGTTTATCCCAGAAGCAGCTGGCTTGTTTCGCTTCCGCGATTTGCCGGAAGCAGTGAGTTGCCTGGAAGCGGTGATGCACGATTACGAGAAGCAGTGTCGGTTGGCGCGCGCGTTGGTCGAGGAACGCTTTGACGCGCGAAAGGTCGCGGCACAGTTATTGCAGACGGCGCTGGATTGAAGCCAACTTGGAGGGATGTTCCGTGGGCACACAAACAAACGGTCGTTCGCTGGCAATCCTCGGCTTCCACAAGGTTGGGGAGCCTCCAGCGGGCCATGCGAGGACGCCATGGTATGTTCCCGAGGCCGAGTTCGTCGAGCATTTGCGATTCTTAAAGAGCAACCATTGGCACGTATTGGACTTGAACGAGTGCATCTCTGCGATCAGCGATTGCCGGCCGCTGTCGGAGCGGAGTGCTTTGCTGACGTTCGATGACGGGTATCGTTCGATCGTCGACGTTGTTCTCCCGTGGTTGCAGCGTTTCCGATTCCCCTCCGTCGTGTTTATCCCTACTCGGTTCATTGGCGGCACCAACGACTTTGACTCCGGGTACGAGCCGACCGAGGGGATTTGCGGCTGGGACCACCTCCAACAACTCAACCGCCATGGCTGTTCGGTCCAGTCCCACGGAGTTTCACACCGGAGCTTTTCCTGGATCGATCCAGCTGAGAAAGAGCAGGAGTTGCTGCAATCGAAGGTCGTGCTCGAGGCGAATTTGAGAAAACCAGTCGAGATGTTTGCCTATCCGTACGGCCGGTTAGGGGAGGAGTCCTCGATAGCATCGACAAGGGTCCGTCGGGCGGGATATAAGGCGGCTTGCTTATATGGCGGCGGGGTAAACTCCTTGCCCGTGGTGGATCCCTACCTGCTAAGCCGCGTCGCCATGGCACCGGGTATGGATTTGTCGATGGCCTTGGAGGATAACAAAGTGCTCCCGACGGGAGGTTCCAATTCATGATCGCTCGCCACCAGGCTTTGCCAGCGGGCTTGTTCGCCACCGAAATCATTCTGTGGCGGCTCGACTATGGCACTGGTCTTAGTCTCTTTTGTACGTATGAGCCTCAACGCACAGGGACCAGTGGCGGAATGGGGGCGTCGCTTACAAGGCAGAAGTCCACCGGCAAGTTCTGCAGCCGATGACTGTATCTGGTCGGAGATTCTAAGGGGGAGGGAGAGAGTGCGTAGCGGCTTGAACCAACAAAGTTTGCGGATAGCGGGTGTCATGAGCAAGGCTTTCATCTGGGCGCTTGTGTTTGGCCCGATGGTAGCCAGTTCACAACTGTCTCCAGCCGAGGTTGCTCCGGCAACGCGAAATCCGGCGTACACGATTTCTGGAGTTGTGCTCGACCCGAGTGAAGCGGTCATTGCGGGAGCGAGGGTGACTCTCTACGGGAAGGAGGGGGAGAATCCGCATCCCACGACCACAGGCCAGGCCGGCGATTTCCGTTTCACCGGCGTGCTCTCGGGCAAGTACCACATCGAAGTCGAGAAGGAAGGCTTCAATGTTTTGCGGCGCCGCGTCAAGGTCCGTACCAGCCCGCCCGCTGCCCTGCGAATTGTCCTGCCCATTCTAACGGTACGCGAGGAGATCACGGTCAGAACACCCGAAGGACAACCGAGTGCCGAGCCGGGCGAGAATGCAGACGTGATAAGGCTGGGGCGCGAGGCTTTGGATTCCTTGCCGATTTTGGGCAACGACGTTCTGGGCGCGGTTATTGATTTGCTGGACCCAGCGTCGGTGGGCTCGCGGGGCCCTGCGCTGGTGGTCGATGGCGTACCGGCTTCCGAAATCGCAGTGCCACCTTCAGCCATTCAGGAAATCAAGATCAATCAAAACCCATATTCTGCTGAGTTCTCCTCGCCGGGGCGGGCCCGCATCGAGATCACGACCAAGACGGGCTCACCGCAATACCATGGCTCATTAAAAGCGGAGTTCCGTGATTTTCGTCTCGACGCGCGCAATGCTTTCGCGATCCAAAAGCCCCCCGAACAACATCGGGCATTGGATGCCTACCTTTCCGGGCCGCTCGCTCACAGCGCGAATACGACTTTCGTGGTTAGCGCAAGCCAGGAGCAGGACGGTTTTCAATCGATCGTCAACGCTCTCGCGCCTTCCGGTGTGGTGCACGGGAACTTCCCAAACCCCCAGACGAGCACGCGTGTGTCAGCAGCAATCACACGAAAGATGCGCGATGGCGGCAGTCTATCGCTTCGATACAGTTTTTCAAACTGGTCGGAAGAGGGCATCGGGGTCGGAGGACTTACACTGACGGAGGCGGCTGCGGATAAGACCCTTCAGAGACACTATCTCCAAATCACCGACAAGGCCCTGATCACGAGCAGTCTGGTCAACGAATTGTCTGCCCGAATAGGGACGGCAGAGAGCAACACCGAAAGCCGACTCCCCGGGCAACCGGCAGTGATCGTAGGCGGCGCTTTCACTGGAGGCGGTGCCCAACTGGCGAAGCATGAAATGCAAGACTACCTGCAACTGAGCGACACCATCTCCTGGTCCCGGGGCAAACACCTGATTAAGGCCGGGTCGCAGATCCCCGCTCTCGAGCGACACGCTTTGAATGATCGGACCAATTTCGGCGGGACCTTCCAGTTTGCGTCGCTGGCGGACTATGAACAAGGAAGGCCATTGTCATTTGTGCAGCGAGGAGGCGACCCGCGCCTCGTTTTCTCGTACCGGGAATTAGGCACTTTTGTCCAAGACGATATTCGCCTGCGCCCCGGTCTTTCCTTATCGCTCGGATTGCGTTACGAGTGGCAGAAGGATGTGCCGAACTGCAATAACTTTGCTCCCCGCTTCGCGTTTGCGTTTGCTCCTGGGAAAGAACAGAAGACTGTGTTTCGTGGAGGTATGGGCGTTTTCTACCAGAACACCGACGCCGACGTGATTGGCACTATGCTCCGCCTGAATGGGAAAGCTGTGCATGAGATCGTCCTCTCGAATCCTTCCTACCCAGATCCTTTCTTTGGCGAACCTATCGGCCAGATCCTACCCAGCAGCATCGTCCGGTTTGCACCTGCCCTTCGTTTGCCGTACATCGTGCAATACAGCGCAGGTATAGAAAGACAGTTGCAGAAATCGACGACTTTCACCGCCACCTATGTAGGTACGAAGGGCTTCGACTTCTTCCGATCGCGAGATATCAACGCGCCTCTGCCTCCGCTTTATGATCAACGGCCGGATCCCGCAATCGCAACCCTTCGCGAGATCGAATCGGCCGGGAGGTCGGATAGTAACGAATTGAATTTAAGCATACAGGCAAAGATACGCCCCTATTTCACTGGAGTGGTGCGCTACGCGCTCTCGCGGACTTACGATGACACGAGCGGCGTCAATTTCTTCCCGGCGAACCAGTATGAACCGAGGGGCGAATGGGCTCGGTCCGACTCTGACTCGCTCCATTATCTTTCTCTTTTTGGGACCGTGGACGCCGCCAAGCTATTCCGGCTCGGGATGAAACTCCGCCTGCGCTCCGGACGGCCGTACACCGAAACTACAGGCCTCGACAGCTTTGGGACGACATTCGTAAATGCTCGCCCCCCAGGAGTAGCGCGAAACAGCCTGCAGGGACCGGGAGCAGTCAAGTTCGATCTACACGTGGCAAAGGACTTGTCCCTGCGCCGGGGCAAAGAGCAGAAGGGGAAAAATGAGGGACTCAGCGCGACCATTGCGCTCGACGTGTTTAACCTGGTGAATCATGTGAATTTGGGAGAGCCGGTCGGAGACTTACTCTCCTCCCGTTTTGGACAGTCGATCGACGCAGGTCCAGCACGCCGCTTACAGTTGTCCATGGAGGTAAAGTTCTAACTTCGCCTAAGTTGTCAATGATGAATCCACCAGCAGAACGGGTCACCAGTTTGCCGATACAGTGGTATATCTAGGCACCGTGGGGTTCGACTATTTTCAGGACTCGGCCGCTCTGACGGGCACAGTGCTCCACGTCCGCAAGGGCTATGGATTCGGAGAAGGGGAATGACGAGAGGTCGGTACAGCGAACTCGCACTTTACAAAAGGCTACTACACCACGCGCGGCCATACTGGATCCATATTCTGGGTATTTTCGCGCTCAGTTTACTCTCGACCCCTCTGGTCCTACTCACTCCCCTGCCCTTGAAGATTGTCGTCGATAGTGTTCTCGGCTCACATCCGCTTCCCGCTTTTCTCCAGGCCATGTTCCCATCGGTAATCCATCCTTCCGGTACCGCTCTACTTGCCCTTGCGGCTGGACTCTTGGTGCCGATTGCCTTGTTGCTACATCTTCAAGGACTCGCCATTTGGATGCTAACCGTCTATGCGGGCGAACGGCTGGTCCTAGATTTTCGGGCAGAACTGTTCCGGCATGCACAGAGGCTCTCGCTTTCCTACCACGACAGCAAGGGGGCGACCGATTCCACCTACCGCATTCAATATGACACGTACTCCATTGACTCGGTTATCATCAGCGGCGCTATACCGTTAATCAGTGCCTTAGTGACCCTCGTCGGCATGATCTATGTCACCACTCGAATGGACTGGCAATTAGCCTTAGTAGCACTGACGGTTTCGCCGATTCTCTTTGCGCTAACGCGGATTTTCGGCCAGCGCCTGCACAAGAGATGGAAAGAGATCAAGGGCTTAGACAGCTCCGCGATGTCCATCATTCAGGAAGTCCTCAGTTGTGTTCGTGTGGTGAAGGCTTTTGGCCGCGAGGAGTACGAGAACCGGCGTTTTGTGGGTCAATCCCAGAAACGGATGTCGAGACAGATTCAAGCGGCCTTTTTCCAGGGCAGTTTTGATCTTGTCATCGGCATGACCATGGCGATCGGTACAGCGGCGGCGCTTTTTGTTGGCGTACTCCATGTCCGCTCGAGAATCCTTACCTTGGGCGAGCTCCTGATTGTGATGACCTATCTGGCGCAGCTCTACGAGCCATTGAAGACCTTGAGCAAGAAGGTGGCAGATCTACAGTCGGGGTTGGCCGGCGCCGAGCGTGTCTTTTCCCTTCTCGACGAACTGCCAGAGGTCGTCGAGCAACCAGGTGCCCGCTCTCTCCTTCGATCTTCGGGCGCGATCGCCTTCCGGAATACTTCTTTCTCTTACGATGGGAGAACTCCGATTCTGCGCGGCATCTCCTTCGCCATCCCGTCCGGGACTCACCTCGGTATTGCCGGCGCGACCGGGGCGGGTAAGACGACATTGGTCAATCTGTTGGCCCGTTTTTACGACCCGAGTGCCGGTCAGATCCTGCTTGATGGCGTCGACTTGCGGGACTATAAGCTGGCGGACCTGCGCAATCAGTTCGCTATGGTCCTGCAGGAGGCGGTGCTGTTCTCAGCGAGCATCGGAGAGAACATCGCTTACGCCCGGCCGGGTGCGACCGAAGAAGATATTGTGCGCGCGGCCCAAGCGGCCAACGCTCATGAATTCATCACCCGGTTGCCGGAGGGCTATGACACGCTGGTGGGAGAGCGCGGCATGCGGCTTTCGGGCGGTGAGCGCCAGCGCATTTCCGTCGCCCGCGCATTCCTGAAGGATGCTCCCATCTTGATTCTGGATGAGCCCACCAGTTCCGTCGATCTGGGCACGGAGGCCGTGATCCTGGAAGCGCTGGAGCGCCTCATGCAAGGTCGTACCACGATCATGATCGCCCACAGGCTGAGCACCCTTGATATCTGTGACGCGCGCATCGAGATTCAGCATGGCCGGATCGTACATGTCGCGGGAAACATTCAGGACCTGCATCCTGCGGGACGGAGCAACGAAACTGAGGAGGTGGCCGGATGGTTGAGCTAGCCGATGTGCTTCCGGATCTGGAAGACCTGACGATCGGCCTCACGACGGTCTTCAGTACGAACGGGGCTGGTCGCGAAGGCCTGACCGTCGTGCATCGGGAGCGCTCACCTTATTCAACCACTTTTCCATGCGAAATCGTGACCTGCCGGTTTCAGGATGGAAGCGAGCTCCAACTTTTTTGCAAATATACCGGTGACATCGATTACACAGGCCACGGACACCGCGGCAAGGTCGAGCGCGAGATCGCCGTCTATCGGGATGTTTTGCGGCCGCTCGATCTTTCCCAGCCTCGATTCTATGGCGGCTACACCGACTCGCGAACCGGTCAGGATTGGCTGGTTCTGGAGCACCTGAACGATAGTTTGCGCGTGCAGAAGGTCGAAGGTGCCGTCTTTATGGCGGCGCGGTGGATCGCAAAATTCCATGTGGTCAATCAGCCTCGCCTTGGAGACTTCCCCGCCGCGTTTCTGAAGACCTATGACGGTGAGTACTACCGGGGATGGGCACGCCGGACCTACGAATTCGCAGGCTCACTGCATCAACGTTTTCCCTGGCTCGCGACTCTTTGCCATCGGTCCGGAGAGCTGCTTCCTGCGCTGACGGCTTCACCCAGCACGGTGATTCACGGCGAATATTATCCCAAGAATATCCTGTTTCACCGTGGCCGCGTCTGCCCGGTGGATTGGGAATCGGCGGCCATCGCCGAAGGACTCGTTGATCTTGCTTTTTTGACTGAAGGCTGGGGAGAAGACATGAGCCGGCGGCTGGAGCTTGAATACCAGCAGGCCCGTTGGCCCAACGGTCCGCCGACTGATTTTGCTTGGCTGCTCGACGTTGCGCGTCTTTATGTGCATTTTCGATGGCTAGGCGATGTTGCTTCCGCCACGCACGCGGAAAGGATGATTTCTCGCTTTGAATTGCTGTTTTCTGTGGGAGAGCGGTTAGGGGTACTGTAGGACCGAACCGTTTGCCGGCCCAACGTTTTCTACGCCGCGGAGAAAGAAACTGTGATTGATCGTCGTTGCAAACATCAGCGGTCACCCTTTTGGGGGGCTAGGCCGGGATTGCAATATATCGAGGGTATCCGCCGGCGGAGGACAGCTGCCTGGTCTGGCATCACCCGCACTGCCTACTCAGAGCTGCGGCAATTGATTATGGGTGCCGGTTCAACGGAGGACGACCTTCCGGCAAAACTGCGCCGAATCAGCGAAGCAGAACAGGTCTGGTAGCTTGGGACGACAACCCGGGGGATCGGTATGGGGCTCGAGATCCATTCTCGGACGTTCTAGAGCGGAGAGGCACCTCCACGGCCCTTCAACAGGCGGAGAGAGAACATGAAAACAGGGTTGCGGCTGGTCATCGTTGGCATGATGGGGCGGCTACCGTATGCAGGGGTAACCTGGCAAATCCTTCATTATCTGGAGGGATTCCGACGCCTCGGGCACGATGTATATTACATCGAGGATACCGGGGCATGGCCGTTCGATCCGGACAAGAACTGCATCACGGATGACAGCACGTACGCCGTCAATTACATCAGTGGCATGCTGGATTGGTGTGGGCTGAGCGATCGTTGGGCTTACAAGGCGACGGAACAGGACGGTCGTATTTTCGGGCTTTCGGAGTCGCACTTTGCGCGCGTCCTTGCTGAGGCAGACGTGCTCATCAATCTCTCCTCTTGCACCACTCTGAACGAGCAACACATGCGCATCCCCATTCGTGTCTATCTCGAAACCGACCCGGTCCGACCCCAGATCGAAATTGCAAATGGCAATCCTGACACGCTCAGCCTATTGAACGCGCACACACATCATTTCAGCTTTGGTGAAAACTTGGGGGCGCCCGATTGTGACGTGCCGGTTAAGACGTTTCGCTACACTCACACTCGTCAGCCGATCATTCTCGACTGGTGGCGACCATCGTCAGCCCGGCAGAGTATCCCATTAACCGACGGCCGCTTCACCACCATTTCCAGTTGGCGACAAGCCGACCGGGACATTGAGTGGCAGGGAGAGCTGTACACCTGGAGCAAACACCACCAGTTCTTGCGATTCCTTGATCTGCCAAGCCGGACAGCGCAGGCGCTCGAGTTGGCTCTGGCGGGCGATGCGGACGCCGTGCAACTGCTTAGGGGACACGGTTGGCGGGTACTGGATGCATGCAATCTGTCGAAGAGCATCGGCTCGTATCACGACTACATCGTCGGCTCTCGTGGCGAGTTTACGGTTGCCAAGGACCAGTATGCTCGACTGCGCAGTGGCTGGTTTAGCGATCGTAGCGCCTGTTACCTCGCGGCGGGCCGCCCGGTTGTGACCCAGGACACCGGTTTTGGAAATATTCTTCCGGTTGGAAAGGGCCTGTTTGCCTTCAATTCGATGGATGAGATCCTAGCAGCGTTTGAGGCGATCAACTCGGATTACGAGAAGCACAGGGGCGCGGCTCGGGCGATCGCGGAAGAATACTTTCGCGCCGAGACCGTGCTCGGAAAATTGATGGGAGATTTGGGAGTTCAGTAGATCGACCTCAAATAGCTGATCGCAAACCGCGATAATTTCGGCCAGAGCTCGGAGGTGAATCGTGGAATCCTCGAAGCGCACGAACCCGGCATCGGGACCAGCGCCAGCTTGGTGCGCTGGGCGGTTGAAGTCGAGTCGGCTGCGCACAGCGGGAGCATCCCAGCCTCAGTGTTGGTCTCCACTTGAATCTGGGAAAGGATTTACCGCGATGATGAGCGGGTAGCCGCGTACGAGGTTGTTCCCTTGCACAATGCAACGAAGTCGCCCAGGCGAAGGCGGCGATCTGGATTCCATGTAACCAGAATGAGCGCGCCGAGGAATTGCGGTGCGGATGTCCTGAAAGAGGGGGTCGCCTGCTGACCCGGTCCAGCAACTCCTTAGATTACCGACGGAATGCGGATTTTTCGTGGGTCGGGCCGGGCATTTGCTTGGCACTGGCGCAGTCGGGGCAGCTTTTGACGAAGCCAATAGGAGGGGCGGCATGAGGATGTGGGCGGTTACCGTTTGTACCTTGGTGTTGGCCGCAGGCACGTTGCACGCCCAGGAGACCGACCTGGAGCTTGGCAAGGGTTTTTTTCTAGCTCGCTGCGCGGTTTGTCACGGCCCGGATGGTAACTCCGTTCAAGGAGTAGATCTGGGGCGTGGCAAGTTCCGGCGAGCGTTATCCGATGATGACATGGTCCAGATCATCAAAACCGGCATCCCGAATACGGCGATGCCGCCAATCGACATCTCGACGCGGAAGGCGAAGTACATCGTTGCCTATTTGCGTTCCATGGCCTCCTCCCCAGCCACCTCAGGCCAAGGCAATACCGTTCGGGGCAAGGCCCTTTTCGAAGGTAAGGGTGGCTGCCTCAGCTGCCACCGCGTTAAGGACAAAGGCTCTCGGGTCGGCCCGGACCTTACTGACGTCGGGGCCATACGCCGTTCTTTTGAGCTTGAACGTTCACTCCTCGAACCCAACGCTGAAGTCCTTCTCGAGAACCGGTTCGTCCACGTGGTAACCGGGGATGGAGTAGCGATCACCGGGAGACTTCTGAATCACGACGCCTTCACGGTGCAGCTGATCGACTCGAAGGAGCGGCTACTTTCTTTCCAGAAGTCCAGCCTTAAGGAGTTTGCCTTCCTCGACGAATCCCAAATGCCTTCCTACAGGGGCAAGTTGAGTCCGGAGGAACTCGCCGACCTTATCAGCTATCTGGTTTCTCTAAAAGGAATCGAGACCCAATGAACACACGGGGGTTAGGGCTAGTCTTGCTGGCCAGTTTTCTTTGGCCCCTGATTTCGTGGGGCCAGGTTTCGTTCGACCGCATCCTTCGCGCCGATCAGGAACCCCAGAACTGGCTGACCTATTCTGGAACCACTCTGAGCCATCGTCATAGCCTGCTAAATCAGATCACTGCTGCAAACGTTAAGAACCTGGAGTTGCAGTGGATCTATCAGGCGCGGTCGCTGGAGAAGTTCGAAGCCACCGCACTTGTGGTAGACGGTGTCATGTACACAGTGCAGGCGCCAAATGACGTGATTGCCCTGGATGCGGCCACAGGACGAGTCTTCTGGATCTTCTCGCATGCACCCGAGCCTTGGACTAAGCCCTGTTGCGGCCACGTCAACCGCGGGCTTGCAATCCTCGGAGACACGCTGTTCATGGCTACCATTGACGCACATCTGATTGCGATCGATGCCAAGAACGGCCGTCCGCTCTGGGACACGACCGTGGCAGACGCGAAGTCCGGCTATGCCCTAACCCTGGCTCCCCTAGTGGTGAAAGACAAGGTAATCGTGGGCACCGCAGGGGGGGATTATGGCATCCGCGGCTTCATTGCCGCCTACGATGTCCACACCGGCAAGGAATCGTGGCGGTTCTACGCTATCCCCGAACCAGGCGACCCGGGCGGCTCAACCTGGGGAGGCGACTCCTGGCAGGAGGGGGGTGGCCCGGTGTGGATTACTGGTTCTTATGACCCGGCTCTCAACCTGAGTTATTGGGGGACGGGCAACCCCAGTCCCGATTACGACGGCGATTCTCGGCCCGGCGACAATCTATACACCGACTCTGTGGTCGCTCTGGATCCGGACACGGGCAAGTTGAAATGGTATTACCAGTTTACGCCCCACGACGAGTTTGACTGGGACTCGACGCAGGTCCCTGTGCTGGCCGACTTGGAGTGGCCGGAAAAAGACGGGCATCAGAAGCAACGCAAGGTCATACTCTGGGCTAATCGGAATGGTCTGTTTTACGTGCTAGACCGGACGACGGGCCAATTCCTGCTGGGCAAGCCTTTTGTCAAGGTGAACTGGACGAACGGCATCGACGAACAGGGCAGACCCATGCGGGTTCCCGGCAAGACACCCAGCAGCGAGGGGACCGTCATCTATCCCGGCAACCGGGGCGGGACTAGTTGGTATTCGCCTTCTTACAGCCCGCGTACCGGACTCTTCTATGTCTCCACGTGGGACAGTTATTCATCGGTTTTCTTTAAGTTTCCCGTCAAGCCAGGAGAAGACCCCAGAGGAGGGCACAGGTCGCTTATCCCCGACGACCGGCTCCTGCCGCAACATTTCCGGAAGGACGAAGAGGGCTATGGCGCGGTGCGGGCGATTGACCCGAAAACCGGCGAAACGAAATGGGAGTTCAAAATGGCTGATGTCACGGACGCTGGCATCCTGACGACCGCTTCCGATCTATTGTTCAGTGGGGGACGTGATGGGTACTTCTTTGCATTGGATGCCCGCAATGGAGCTTTGTTGTGGAAAGTGGCCGTCGGCGGCGTACTGGCTTCCGGTCCGATGACGTATGCAGTGAGAGGCAAGCAATATGTCGCAGTCGCAGCAGGCAACTGTCTCTTCACTTTCGCCTTGCGGTAAAGCGGTAGTGACGTGGAAGGTGCTTGGTGTCGGTATAACCTGGCAGTCAATCTCCGTTGATTTCCGTCGAGCGAGCACTTGCATGCGAGTCGGGATAGGGGCAGCACCACCGTACATCGGGTCCGTGGTTTGAGCTTGGCACCACCGGCGAGCGACGGCCTGCCAAGTATCGCAAAAATGCGCCTCGGTGAAGATAGGAGTGAAGCCGAAGCGCGCCAACCTGCCCGCGGGCTAATGGTGGGCTACCTCACGCAGACGAAGCTCCACTTCCTCTAACGAAGGTGGGGACCGCCTGAAGGGCTTGCCAAAACCACATGTTTCGGAACATGGGCGGTTCGCGCCCATTAAGAAGGTAGAACCTCCGGCATGGGCCGGAACTGAGTCTGTCTTTTTTTAGGGTTGGCCGGTCGTAGGCTTGTTGCTTTTGGAGCTAGCTGAAAGTCACATGGCGCTGAGGAATCTTTTGAGGGCGCATCATTTAGATGGTTTTTGGTTCCGCAGCTTGCGCGAGAATCTATTGGACAGTCGAGTATGACGTCGCATCGCAGTCAGGCGCGAATCAAAGCCGCAGAAGCCCCACCTGCGCAGGCCACCTCGCAGGACTGCCAGCTCGGGACGAGCTCATGGGTGTTGAGAGCGGGGAGTGGGTTGGTTAGGCGCGGGTTGGGTCAAGCTAGACAGTAACTTTGCGTCCGCGGAGCCCACTGTTTCCCAACAGCAAGTCGAAGAGCGGCAGAAAGACGTTATAGCGGGTATTAGGAATATCGTGATGGGCCATGTGATAAGAACGAGCGAAGCGGAGACCGGGAGGCAGCCATCCGTTCAAA
>Ga0137391_10002831_pt1 | contig 13022 bp, 10 predicted proteins | sample 15con2h24BmetaG_FD_101399 | JGI IMG/M metagenome (GOLD analysis project Ga0137391, IMG submission 101399) | Vadose zone soil microbial communities from Angelo Coast Range Reserve, California, USA - 15con2h2.4B metaG | ecosystem: Environmental > Terrestrial > Soil > Vadose zone > Saprolite...
CCGATGGGGCGGCCGATCGATTCGGCCTCACCAGCGAGGAGTTGGCGCTCGCGTGCGCGTCGCACTCGAGCGAGCCGGCACAGGTGGCTCGGGTGCGCGAGCTGCTCGGCAAGATCGGCTGCTCGGAGCGGGATCTGCTGTGCGGCCCGCACCCGCCGTTGTCCGACCGGGTGGCGCAGGACTACCAGACTCGCGGCGTGCGGCTCACCGCGATCTATTCGAACTGCTCGGGGAAGCATGCCGGCATGCTGGCGCTGGCGCGCCACCACGGCTCGCCGACGGAGTTCTATACGCGGCTCGAGCACCCGGTGCAGCAACGCTGCCTGGCGGAGGTGAGCCGCTGGTCTGACGTGGCGGTCGCCGACATCAAGACTGCCGTGGACGGGTGCGGCGTTGTGTGCTTCGGGCTGCCACTGAAAAACATGGCCCTGGCGTATGCGAGACTCGGCCCGGACGCGGGAGCTTCGCATCCCGCATCCCGTATTGTCGCAGCCATGCTCCGTCACCCCGAGCTCATCGCGGGTGAGGGTCGGCCGTGTACCGAGATGATGCGCGCGCACCCCGCCCGCGTGATCACGAAGGTCGGCGCCGAAGGCGTGTATTGCGCCCTTCTCCCCCAGGAACGGCTCGGGGTCGCGCTCAAGGTAACCGATGGACACGCAGTCGCCTCCGCGCTCGCCATGGCGGCGGTGCTCGAGGAGCTGGGTCTCCGGCCCCGTCCGGCCTCGCTCACCGCTCGACCCAACGTGAACACGCGCGGCGAGACCGTGGGGGAGCTGCGGGTAAATGGAGGCCTGGAGCAATGAAAAGATGAAGGAGAGGGGAGCGGGGCGACGTACTATGGCGGACGGCACCGGTTTCGTACTCGACGCCCAAACCGCCGCGCTGGTGCGCGTAGCGGGGGCCCTCGCGCGGGGCAAGGCGCCCGAGCTCCAGGCGCGATTCGCGGCGGCGCGCGACGCGCGCGTCCCGGGGATGTGGATCGAGGAGCTATTGCTGCAGAGCATGCTCGTCGTGGGTTATCCATTGGCGCTGGTGGCCTTCGCCGCGTGGCGTGTGGTAGGTGGGCCGGCGCCGGTCGCAGGCGGCGCGGAGGACTTGGCGCACGCGAACTGGGAGTCGTGGGCGGCGCGCGGGGAGACGGCGTGCCGCGAGGTGTACGGACGCGCGTATCACAAGCTGCTCGTGAACCTGCGCGCGCTCCACCCGGCGCTCGAGGATCTGGTGCTGGTCGATGCGTACGGTAAAGTGATCGGTCGGCCGGGCCTCGACCTCAAGCGGCGCGAGCTCTGTACCGTGGCGGCGACGGCGGTCCTCGGCACCGCCGACCAGCTGCACTCGCACTTGCGGGGCGCGCTGAACACCGGCGCGTCGGGCGAAGAGATCGAAGCGGTGCTTGGGCTCGTGGAGCCGGACTTGAGCCCGGAGCATCGGGACGTCGCCCGTGAGCAATGGGCGGATGTGAGGGGACGGAAGCTGACGTGAAAGGCATGCTGTGTTCATAGATCGGGCGGTGGTCCATGTGGTCGGAGGAGCAGGTGGGGCGGGAGCCTCCTCGTTCCGCCGCGAAAAGTTCGTCCCCAAGGGCGGGCCCGACGGCGGCGATGGCGGAGCGGGCGGCACGGTCTTCGTGCGCGCCGACCCGAACCTCGCGACGCTCCTGGACTATCGCTACCGCACGGAGTGGAAGGGGGAGCGCGGGCAGCACGGCAAGGGCAAGAACATGACCGGCAAGTCGGGGGCCGACCTCTACCTTCCGGTCCCGCCCGGCACCGAGGTGCGCGACGCCGCGGCGGGTGAGCTGATCGGTGAGGTGCTCGCGGCCGGGGACACCCTGCTCGTGGCGCCGGGAGGGCGCGGCGGCCGTGGCAACGCGCGCTTTGCCACCCCCACCCATCGTAGCCCGCGCGAGTGGGAGCCGGGCGAGTATGGGGAGGAACGGCAGCTCGAGTTGGTGCTCAAGCTGATCGCCGATGTCGGGCTCTTGGGCGAGCCGAACGCGGGGAAGAGCACACTGCTCTCGGTGATTTCCGCCGCCCGGCCGAAGATCGCCGACTACCCGTTCACGACCCTCGAGCCGCACCTCGGAGTGGTCGCGTTGTCGGACCAGCGGACGTTCGTCGCCGCGGATATTCCCGGTATCATCGAGGGCGCCCACCTGGGAAAGGGGTTGGGCCTCAAGTTCCTGCAGCACGTCGAGCGCACCCGGCTCGTCGCCGTGCTCGTGCCGGTGGACAGCCCGGATCCGCAGGCGACCTACGACCTCCTGCTGCGGGAGGCGGCGTCGTACTCGCCCGAGCTCGCGGCAAAGCCGCACATCGTGGTGCTCACCAAGGCGGACCTCCTGACACCCGACACCCAGCACCCGGCAATCCGCACCAACGCCGGGGCACCAGTCGTTCGCGTTTCCGCGGTCACCGGGCAGGGCGTCGCGGAGCTGTTGGAGACCCTATGGCAGGCGCTGCGGGCCGGAGTCGCGGCGAGTCCCGTTCCAAGTCCCTCTCAGGGGCCTCCGCGGATGCCTGGGTAGGGGCGAACGAGTTGGAACGGGACGAGGTAGCCTCGTACCTGGCGCTCGCGCAGGTCCCGGGGATCGGGGCCGCGCGGCTGCGCACGCTGGTCGCCGCGTTCGAGAGTGCATCGGCGGCGCTGCGCGCCCCGCACGGCGCGATCGCCGCGCTGCCCGGCTTCAGCCGCGCCGCCGGCACGACGATCCGCGCCTCCTCCCCGCGGGCGGGCCATCAGATTCTCGACCAGCTGGATCGCCTCGGTGCCTGCGTCTTGCTGCCCGACGACCCGGCGTTTCCGCCGCTGCTGAGCGAGGTTCCCGATCCGCCCGCTCTGCTCTTTGCCTGGGGTGACCCCGCCCTGCTCGCCCGTCCGGCAGCGGGGATCGTGGGTCGCCGCGACCATTCGCCCTACGGCGCGGAGGCGGCGCGCCTGCTTGCCGCGGGCGTGGCTGGCGCAGGCGTAGTCGTCGTGAGCGGCATGGCGCGCGGCATCGACGCAATCGCGCATGCGGCTGCCCTGGACGTGGGCGGCGCCTCGGTGGGAATCCTCGGGAACGGATTCGGCGTGATCTATCCCGCGGTGAACCGCGCGCTGTACGAGCGCATGGTCGCCCGCGGGTGCCTCGTGAGCGAGCTGCCGCCGGGGGAGCGGCCCCACGCCGGGGCATTCCCCAGGCGCAATCGGCTCATCTCCGGGCTCGCCGGGGTGACGGTGGTCGTGGAAGCCGCACCGGGCTCGGGCGCGCTGATCACCGCCGACTGCGCGCTCGACCAAGGGCGCGCGGTCCTTGCCGTACCCGGGCCGATCACGAGCCCCAGCTCGCTCGGCTGCAACAAGCTGATCCAGCAGGGCGCAAAGCCCGCGCTCACGGCGGGAGACATCCTCGAAGAGCTGGGGCTGCCGGGGTCGGGCGATCCAGGGCCGGCAGCTCGAAGCAAGACTGGGGCGTCGCCTCGGGGTCAGCCGCCCGATCTGAGCGACTTGCAGCGCAGCTTGTGGGATGCCCTCGCGACGGAGCCGAAGCACGTGGATGTGCTGGTTGCCACGGCGGGGGCCGACACGGGCGCCGTGCTGACCGCACTGACGCAGCTTGAGATGCGGGGGGTGGTGCAGCAACGGCCCGGGATGGTGTTTGGGCTCGCTTAAACGTGGAAGTGCGAACGCGGAGCGCGGAGCAGAAACCCGTTAAGTTTCCGTCGTGCGGCACGTCTATCTGCATGTCCCCTTCTGCCAGCGCCGCTGCTCCTACTGCGACTTCTCCATCGCGGTGCGCAAGCACATCCCGGCGCGGGAGTACGTGGAGGCGGTGCTTGGAGAGTTGGCGGCTGTACGCGTGGCTGACCACGGGCGCGAGCCCGGGGATTACGGTGGCGAGAGTTTGGAAACCATCTACCTGGGCGGCGGTACGCCTTCGCTGCTCCCTCCCGAGGCCATCTCGGCCCTGCTCACGTCTTTCTTTGACACATTTCGTGCTACGTCTTCGCGTGACGCCCTGGAAGTGACGCTGGAAGCCAATCCAGAGGACGTAACGCTCGATCATGCGACCGCATGGCGTCACGCCGGCATCAATCGCGTTTCGTTAGGCGCGCAGACCTTCGACGATCGGGTGTTGAAGTGGATGCATCGCTCGCACGACGCGAGCCGCATCGGCGATGCGGTGCAGACCCTTCGTGCCGCGGGGTTCGACAACATCTCGCTCGACGTCATTTTTGCCCTCCCGAGTGAGCTCGAGCGGGACTGGGCGCGCGACTTGGACCTTGCCGGCGACCTGTTGCCCGCGCACCTGTCCGTGTATGGGCTCACCGTCGAGGAACGCACCCCTCTCGCCCGTTGGATCTCACGCGGTGCCACGTCCGCCGCTGATGACGAGCGATACGCGGAGGAGTACTTGCTTGCTCACATGCGGCTTGCGGATCGCGGCTATCATTTCTATGAGGTCTCGAATGCCGCACGCGACGGCCGCCGCTCTCGACATAACTCGGCCTACTGGTCGGGTCGCGCGTATCTCGGACTCGGGCCTGCCGCGCATTCGTTCGACGGCCGGGTGCGTCGCTGGAATCGGTCTGCGTGGGAGAGCTACCGACGCGCGGTAAGCGCCGGACTGCCGGCGGTCGAGGCGGAGGAGGTCCTGACCGAGGAGCAACGGGAACTGGAGGGGCTGTACCTCGCGTTGCGCACCGATGCCGGGGTTCCGGTTGCCGCCCTCGGCCGCCCTTTGCCGCCTTCTGCCGCCCGATGGGTCGAGCAGGGCTGGGCGGACGTCGTGGACCAGCGCTTGGTGTGTCGTCCCGAAGGGTGGCTCAGGCTCGACGCCCTCATCCGTGACTTGACCAGCGTAGGTCGAGCGAGCTAAATTGTTAGCAGGTAATAGCTTGGGTGACATGGTCGCATCTCTGAACGAGCGCGAGCGCCAGGTCCTCGAAGCCGTCATCGAGACCTACGTGGAGACCGCCGAGCCGGCGGGGAGCCGGACTATTTCCAAGAAGTTCGGCCACGCGCTCTCGGCCGCCACGATTCGCAACACGATGAGCGACCTCGAGGAGAAGGGATATCTGTACCACCCCCACACGTCCGCGGGCCGCATCCCCACCGATCTCGCCTACCGCGTATACGTGAACTCGCTCATGCGGCTGTCCCAGGTGTCGGCATCCGACTCGCATCACATCCGCGAAGAGCTGGCGGAGCGCAACGCCGTAGATCAGATCCTCGAGCGGGCGGCGCAGGTGCTCGGCGTGCTCACGAAAGAGCTCGGTGTAGCCGTGGGCCCCACGCTCGATGAGGCGGTGCTCGAGCGGCTGGAGCTGTTGCAGGCGGGGTCCGACCGGCTCCTGTTGGTGCTGACGCTCAAGAGCGGGGTGGTGCGCACCATCTTCGTGGAAGTGCCATCGGTCATGGCGCCCGAAATCGTCGTGCAGGTGGCGGTGGTTCTGAACGAGCGCCTCGCGGGGCTGACGCTGCGCGAGATCCGCGCCACGCTGTCCCAGCGGCTGCGCGATGCCACGCCCCACGCCGGCGCGGGCGAGCTCTTGAACATCTTCATCCAGGAGGCGGACGACCTGTTCGACGTGCCGGCCACGGCCGCAGTCGGCGGGGGTGTGGTGCTGGGGAGCGCGCAGCTGCTCGCGGGCCAGCCCGAGTTCGCCACCAAGGAGCGCCTGCAGGGACTGCTGGAGGTCACCGAGCGGCGCGAGGTGCTGCGCGAGGCGCTGGCTAAGCGCCTCGGGCAGGGGCTCACCATCACCATCGGCAGCGAGCATCAGGATGCGACGCTCGCGCCCTTCACCTTGGTGACCGCGTCCTACCGGCTCGGCCCGCTGGCCGGAGTCATCGGTGTCATGGGCCCGACGCGTATGCCGTACGACAAGATCGTGGCGCTCGTGGATCACACGAGCCGTCTCGTGGGTGAGCTGCTCGAGTGAAGCGCGATTACTACGCCATACTCGGGGTCAAACGCGATGCGGACGAAGGCGAAATCAAGAAGGCCTATCGCCGCCTCGCGATGAAGCATCATCCCGACCGCGTCGCGTCCGGAGAGAAAGAAGCGGCCGAGGCGAAGTTCAAGGAGATCACCGAGGCCTATGAGGTTCTGCGCGATCCCGAGCGGCGCGCGACGTACGACCGCTACGGCGAAGCGGGGCTGAGGAGCGGCGCGGGTTCGCGTAGTGGCGGGTTCACCCACTTCGATCTGTCGGAAGCCCTCAACATCTTCATGCGGGACTTCGGGGGGTTGGGCGGGTTCGACGCGTTTTTCGGCGGGGCGGACCGAGCCCGCCGGGAACGCAACCGCGGCGAGGACCTGAAGGTCACCCTGAAACTCAGCCTCGCCGAAGTCGCCAGCGGCACCACCAAGAAGGTGAAGGTCCGCACCCTGGAGCGCTGCACGGCGTGCGGCGGCACCGGGGCGGACCCCGGTACCAAAACGGTGCGCTGCGCCACGTGCGCCGGCACGGGTGAGGTACGGCGTGCCGCGCGCTCGATGTTCGGACAATTCGTGTCCGTGTCGCCATGCCCCACGTGCGCGGGCGAGGGCACGGTGATCCAGCAGCCCTGCTCCAAGTGTCAGGGCGACGGCCGCGTCCGCGCCGAGAAGGAGCTCGAAATCAACGTCCCCGCGGGCGTCGCCGACCATCACTATCTCACCATGCGGGGGCACGGCGTCCCCGGTCCGCGCAACGGCCCCACTGGCGACCTGATCGCGGTGCTGGACATCGCCGAGGACCCACGGTTCGAGCGCCACGGCGACGATCTGATCTATGATTTGCCGCTCTCGTTCACACAGGCGGCGCTCGGCGCCGAGGTCGAGATCCCGACGCCGTACGGTGACGCCACCCTCGAGATCCACTCGGGCACGCAGACCGGGGCCGTCTATCGGCTGCGCGGCAAGGGGCTCCCACGGGTGGGTGAATCGGGTCGCGGCGACCTGCACGTGCGCGTGCATGTCTGGACGCCCGTCAAGCTGACCGCGGAGCAGCGCGCGCTGCTCGAGCAGCTCGCGAAGATCGAGAGCAAGCCGCCCGCGGAAGGGCACACCGGCAAGAAGTTCTGGGAGCAGCTGCGCCAGGCGTTCGGGGGCTGACGGACCCCGGGGCGCTAGCCCCGCCCGTCAGGGCGGGGTCATCGGAGGTGGAGGTGTATGGCGGGTGCGTGTGTGTTTTGCAAAATCGCCGCGGGCGAGATCCCGGCCACGATCGTGAAGCGCGGCGACGGTGTCCTGGCGTTCACGGATCTGAACCCGCAAGCGCCCACGCACCTCCTCGTGATCCCGACGCATCACGTGACCACGCTCAACGAGACGAAGGACGCGGGTCTGCTGGGGAAATTGCTGGGGTTCACGCGCGACTTGGCGCGGGAGGTCGGAATCGCGCAGCGCGGGTATCGCGTCGTGGTGAATACGAACCCCGACGGCGGGCAGACGGTGTTCCATTTCCACCTGCACCTGCTCGGCGGTCGGCCCATGACGTGGCCGCCGGGGTGAGTGCAGGGTTGCTCCATCGAATCCGGAGGGCTAAGTTTTTGTGTCCGTCGCAGTTACCCAGAGGGCGAGAAGGCGGGATCCTGGCCGACTTGTACACGCACCGTCATCACGAAGAGCCGAGCGAGCGACGCAAGCGAAAGATGGACGCGGCGCGCCGTAAAACCCGGCGCGCGCACCCGGCCTGACGTGGCGAGCTTGCCCGAGCGGCTCCGCGCCGCGATGAACCAAGCCCGCAAAGACCGCGATCAAGGGCGCACGCTCCTCCTCTCCACCATCCTCGCAGACCTCAAGAACCGCGAATTCGAGCTCCAGCACCCCGTCTCCGATGAAGAGGCGGTCGAGGTCGTGCGCCGCGGCATCAAGCGCCGCCGCGAGGCGGCCGAGCAGTACACCGCCGCCGGGCGCGCCGACCGGGCGGCGGCGGAGCTCGGCGAGGTGAAGGCGCTCGAGGAGTTCCTCCCCGCCGCGATCGACCCCGAGGAGATCCGGCGCGCCGTGCGGGAGGCGATCGCCGCGGGGGCCAAGGACATCGGAAAGGTGATGGGACAGGTCATGCCCAAGTTCAAGGGCCGGGCGGACGGCAAACTGGTGAACCAGATCGTCCGCGAGGAGCTGGCGGCGGCCGTATGACTGTCGGGGGAGGGGTCGCGCCCTCCGTGCTGGAGACACTGGAGTTCCCTGTCGCGCTGGAGCGGGTGGCGGCGCACGCCGCCGGTCCGCTCGGCGCCGGACGCGTGCTGGGCCGTTCCCCTGCCGCCGATCCCGATGCCGTGCGCGCCGCGCTCGCACAAGTCGCAGAGCTCGCCGCCCTGCTCCTGACCGACGACGCGATTCGTGCCGAGCCCGTCCCCGATATCGGCGCTGCGGTGGACCTGCTCGGCGTGCCCGGCAGCGCGCTCGAAGGACCCGCACTCGCGCAGCTGAAAGGCGCCCTCGCGGCCGCCCGCGTCGTGGCAGCCGATCTGGCTCGCCTCGCGGCCGATGCGCCTCGCACCGCGGCGCTGCGGGTCGATCCTCCCCCGAGAGAGCTCGAGCAGCGACTCGCCGTCTCGCTCGACGCGGAGGGACAGGTGTTGGATGGTGCGTCCCGTGTTCTCGCGCGTGCGCGCCGGGCGGTCCGAGAGGCGCGAGCGCGTCTGGTCCAGAAGCTCGAGGCCATGCTCGCGGCGCTCGACCCCACGGAGCGGGCGCCCGACGCGGCCGTCACCCTTCGGGAAGGGCGCTACGTCATCCCCGTCCGCTCGACCGCGCGCGCCCGCATTGGGGGCATCGTGCACGACGAGTCGGCGACCCGCGCCACTGTTTTTCTCGAGCCGCCTGAGGTCATCGAGCTCGGCAACGCGCTGCGCGCCGCCGAGGTCGAGGAGCAGCGGGAAGTGCTGCAGGTGCTGCGGGAGTTGACGGAGCTGTTGCGCCTGCATCGCGACGCGATCGCTGCGGCGTGGGAAATGTGCATCGCCTTCGACGACCTGTGTGCCCGCGCCCGCTACGCGGTCGAGGTGAACGGGTTTCCCCCCGCCATCGGCACGGGGCCGCTGGAGATCCGGAACGGTCGCCATCCCCTGCTGGTGGGGAGCGAGGTCGTCGTTCCGTTCGATCTCGTGCTGGCGCCCGATGAGTGCACCGTGTTGGTCTCGGGTCCGAATACGGGCGGTAAAACGGTGCTGATCAAGGCGGTGGGGCTGCTGTGCCTCATGGCGCAGAGCGGCATCATCCCGCCGATCGGCCCGCAGTCGACCCTCCCCGTGTTCACCGGTGTGTTCGCGGACATCGGGGACCGCCAATCCATCGCGGCGAGCCTGTCCACGTTCTCCGCTCACGTCGCCGTCTTGCGCGACATCCTCGAGCGGGCCGGGGCGGGATCCCTCGTGCTGCTGGACGAGATCGGCAGCGGTACCGACCCCGCCGAGGGGGGAGCGCTGGCGACGGCGGTGCTGCAGACCCTCACCCGGCGCCGGGCCGTGACGCTCGCGACCACGCACTTGGGCGCCCTGAAGCAGCTGGCGGCGGAGACGGTGGGCATCGTCAACGCGTCGCTCCAGTTCGACGCCGACACCCTGACGCCGACCTACCGGCTGCTGAAAGGCGTGCCCGGACGCTCCTACGGGCTCGCCATCGCGCGCCGTCTCGGCATTGCCCCCGATGTGCTGGAGATCGCCCAGCGGGCCGTGCCCGGAGCCGAGCGGGCCTTGGACGCGCTGCTCGCGACCGTCGAGGCCCGGGCGCGCGAGTTGGAGGCGAACGAGCAGGAGTTAGGCGCGCGGGAAGCGAGCGTGCGCGCTGACGCCGAGCAGCTCGAGGCGCGCGCCGCCGAGCTGGCCGCGCGCGAGCAGGAGGTAAAGGCTCGGGCGCAGCGCCTCGAGCGCGAAGCACGCGAGCAGACTCGCGCCTACCTGCTCGAGGCGCGCAAGAAGGTCGAGGAGGCGCTGGGCCGGGCGCGCGCGGCCGTGGACGAAGCGACGGCGCGAGAAGCCCGCCGGCTCGTCGAAAAAGCTATCGACGAAACTGCCGGGGAAACGGCCGGGGAGAAGGCGAAGGAAGGGTGGATGTCGCTGGAGGAGCTGAAGCGTGCCCGCAGGGGATCTGCCTCCCCCAACCTCCCCCAACCTCCTCCAACCTCCCCCGCGCCGTCGCTGACCGCGGCAACGGAGATTTCTCTGATCGGTCTTCGCGTCTCCGACGCCGAGCCTCTGCTCCTGAAAGCGCTCGACGACGCTGTCCTGGCTGATCTCCCGTACCTCCGCGTGGTGCATGGCAAGGGGACCGGTGCCCTGCGCCAGTTCGTGCACGAGCTACTCTCGGCGGACCCACGGGTGAAGCGCTTCGGCTTCGCGCCGTCCAATCAGGGCGGTTCGGGCGTTACGGTCGTGGAGTTCAAGGCGTGAGCCTCATCCCCGATGACGTGATTGAGCAGGTCCGCGAGGCCGCGGACATCGTGGGGATCATCGGCGAGCACGTCGAGCTCAGGCGCACGGGGGCCGACTATCGCGCGCCATGCCCGTTTCATGGGGGCACGCACCGCAACTTCGCCGTCATTCCCCGCAAGGGGATGTTCTACTGCTTCGTGTGCCACGCCGGCGGCGACGTATTCACGTTCTTCATGAAGAAGCTTGGCATGGACTATCCGACCGCCGTGCGCGAGGTCGCACGCCGGGCGGGGATCACCATCCCGGAGCGGGGGCCCAGCGGGCCGGATCCCCGCGAACCGCTCTACAGCGCCGTGGCGGCGGCGGCCGACTGGTTCGCCCGCCAGCTGCGCGAGAGCCCCGAGGCGCAGGTGGCCCGCGATTACCTGACGACCCGGCACTTGGACCTCGAGACCGTGCAGCCGCTCGGCCTCGGGTACGCGCCCAGGAACAAGGCATTCCTCGACGCAATGAAAGGCTTGGGCGTGCGTGACGAGGTGTTGCTCGAGGCGGGTCTGTTGGCTAGACGGGAGGATGGCACACTGGCCCCGCGATTCCGCGGCCGGCTGCTCTTCCCGATCCACGACGTGCGTGCCCGCGTGGTGGGTTTCGGTGGCCGCATCCTCGGCGAAGGAGAGCCCAAGTATCTCAACTCCCCCGACACCCCGATCTTCCACAAGGGAAAGTTGCTGTACAACCTGCACGTCGCGAAGCACGCGATGCGCAAGGCGGAGCGCGCGATCCTGGTCGAAGGGTACTTCGACGCGCTCCGCCTGTCGCTCGTCGGGATCGAAGAGGTCGTGGCGCCGCTCGGCACGGGGCTCAACCCGGAGCAGGCCCAGCTGGTGAAGCGCCACGCGCCCCACGTGATCCTGCTGTACGACTCGGACGACCCGGGCCTGCGCGCCACGTTCCGCGCCGGCGACGAGCTGCTGCGCGAAGGACTGCGCGTGAGCGTGGCCACGCTTCCGGCCGGCGAGGACCCCGACACCTTGGGGCAGAAAAAGGGTGCCGCGGGCATCGAGGAGATTCTCAAGGACGCGGTCGATGTGCTGGAACGGAAGATCCAGATTCTCGACCGCAAGGGCTTCTTCGGCACGCTACCAGGACGGCGGCGCGCGCTCGATCGGCTGCTGCCCACGATTCGGGCGGCGAAGGACCCGATCACGCGGGAGTTGTACATCGCTCGCGCGGCGGAAGCGGCGGGTGTCAGGAAGGACGTGTTGGAGCGGGAAGCCCTGGGAGCAGGGAGCGGGGAGCAGTACCGTGCGGCGCAGGGAGGGAACCGCTCCCCGCTCCCCGCTCCCGCTTTGCCTGCCAACGCCGAGAAAGCCCTCGTGCTGCTCATGCTCGAAGGCGAGCCATGGAAATCTCGCGTCGTCGAGGCCGTCGACCCTGAGGAGCTCGAGTTCCCACCCTATCGCGCCGTCTTCGAGAGCGTCGCGGACGACGCGGTGCTGGCGCTCGACGACACCTCGGCCCGCGCCTACGAGCAGCTCAAAGCAGAAGGCCTCGGGCGTCGGGATCCCAATGAGATGTACGAGCTCGCGCTGAACTGGATGGAAGCCCGGCGGCTCGAGCGGCAGCTCGAGCAGCTCGATGACCAGCTCCCGTTCGAGAGCCCCGAGCGGCAGGCGTCCCTGATTGCGGAGAAGCGCCGCGTATTCGACGAGCTCCGCAAGCGCTACCCGCGGTACAAGATCGCTAAGAGGAGGAGAGGTGCACCCGGAACTTGAAGCGTTGTTGGCGCTGCAGGAAAAGGATCGGGCGGTGACGGCGACCGATGAGGCCCTCACCGCGCTCACCCCCGAGGTGTCGACGCTCGACGAGGCGCACGCGGCGGCCGAGCGGGCGCTCGCGGTGGCGCGGGCGGGAATCCAGGCCGCCAGCGACCGGCGCGACGAGCTGGAGGGCAAGATCGCCAACTATCGGTCCATGCAGGAGCAGCGGCGCCAACGCCTCGAGTGGGTGCGGGGCGCGAAGGAAGCCTCGACGCTCATGGCCGAGCTGGACCTCGCCCGCTCGGTGCTCGCGAAGGAAGAGGCCGAGTTCATGCGCTCGGGGGACGCGGTGACCGAGGCGGAGCGCAAAGCTGCGGAGGCCGAGCGGGCGCTCGAAGAAGTGCGGGCGCGGCAGGCCCCGCTGCGCGAAGCGCTCGCGGGGAAACGTGAGCAGATCGCGGCCGAGCGCGAGCGTGCTTTCGCGGAACGCGAGCGCGCCACGGCCAGTGTGACCCCCGGTCTCCTCGCGCGGTACGAGCGGATCCGGCGCGGCAAAGCGCCGTTGGCGCTGTACCCCCTGCACGGCGACGCCTGCGGGCACTGTTTCACTGCGGTCCCGACGCAGCGTCGCGCGCTGATCCAGCGTGGCGCGACGATTGAAGGCTGCGAGGCCTGCGGCGTGCTCCTGTACGCGTCGGAATGATCCCCGCCCGCTGGGCGGTCGCCGCACCGCCTGATCCGCGGCTCACCGCGGACCTCGCGTCCAACCTCCACATTCCCGAAACGCTCGCCGCGATTCTCGTGCAGCGTGGGCTCGCCGCGCCCGAGCACGCCAAGGCATTTCTCCGCCCCGACCTCGAGCGCCTCTCGGACCCGCACGGTTGGGCCGACATGTCGCGGGCGGTCGAG
>Ga0137391_10002837_pt1 | contig 13009 bp, 10 predicted proteins | sample 15con2h24BmetaG_FD_101399 | JGI IMG/M metagenome (GOLD analysis project Ga0137391, IMG submission 101399) | Vadose zone soil microbial communities from Angelo Coast Range Reserve, California, USA - 15con2h2.4B metaG | ecosystem: Environmental > Terrestrial > Soil > Vadose zone > Saprolite...
CTCTCGCACGACGCCAATTGCTGGTCCGACATGCTCTCCGAGGACGACAAGCGGCGGACCCGGCCGCTCTGGCACTACAATCACATTCCCGACGACATCCTGCCCGCGCTCCGCAAGGCAGGGGTCAGCGAGGACCAGATCGAGCAGATGCTCGTGCGCAATCCCCGCGCGATCTTCGAGGCGCGGGGGCAAGGAGCCGCGTGATGGCAACCATCCTGGGTACCGGCGCCTATCGCTACCGGGTCGACGACCGGTGGGCCAAGCTGCCGCCGGGGCAGGAGTTCAACGCGGACGTGGCCGCGGTCGGCGTGGACGGGCAGGATCGGGTGTACGCGTTCAATCGCGGTCCGCACCCGATGGTCGTGCTCGACCGCGAGGGCAACTTCCTGCGCTCGTGGGGCGAAGGCGTCTTTCATCGCGCCCACGGCGTCCACACGGCGCCCGACGACACCTTGTGGCTGACCGACGACGGCGACCACACCGTCCGCCACTGCACGCTCGACGGGAAGGTCCTCCTGACCATCGGGATCCCCGGCGCACCCAAGCCCTACATGAGCGGCGAGCCGTTCCATCGCTGCACCCATACCGCGCTGTCGCCGCAGGGCGATCTCTACGTCTCGGACGGCTACGGCAACGCGCGCATCCACAAGTTCGCCCCGAACGGCACCCTGCTCCGCTCCTGGGGCGGGCCGGGCACCGATCCAGGGCAGTTCAATATCCCGCACAATATCTGCTGCGACGCGGACGGCTGGGTCTACGTGGCCGACCGCGAGAACCACCGCGTCCAGGTCTTCGACGGCAACGGCCGCTTCGAGACGCAGTGGCACGACATGCACCGCCCCTCGGGCCTCTTCATGGAGCGTGGCGGCCAGGGGCGCTTCTACATCGGCGAGATCGGCGGCGCCCTGGCCGTCAACTACGACGTGCCCAATATCGGGCCCCGGGTCAGCGTCTACAGTCACCGGGGTGAGCTGCTCGCGCGGCTGGGCGCCGGCCCGGCCGGCCTCGAGCCGGGCCAGTTCGTCTCCCCGCACGGCCTCGCGGTCGACTCGCGCGGCGACATCTACGTCGGGGAGGTGTCGTACACTAACTGGGGCAATCGCTACAAGGGACAGCCCCACCCGCCCGGCCTGCGAAGCCTGCAGAAGCTCGTCAAGGAGGCAACATGACCAAGCCGATCACGCTCCAGATCTTCTCCGATTACGTCTGACCCTGGTGCTATCTCAGTACCGTGCGTATTGAGAAGCTCCAGCGGGAGCACAACGTGAAGATCGAGTGGGTGCACTTCCCGCTGCATCCGGAGACCCCGGCGGAAGGCCAGTCGCTCGAGGATCTCTTCAAGGGCCGCAACGTGGACCGCAAGGCCATGCACGCGCAGATGAAGGCGCGCATGGACGCGGAAGGCCTCCCCTACGGCGAGCGCACCATGACCTACAACAGCCGCCTGGCGCAGGAGCTGGGCAAGTGGGCGGACACGCAGCCCGGCGGCGAGGCGTTCCACGACGCGATGTTCCGCGCCTACTTCGTGGAGGCGCGCGACATCTCCCGGCCCGAGGTGCTGCTCGAGATCGCGGAGCGCGTTGGCCTGCCGCTCGACGCCGCGCGTGAAGTGCTGGAGAAGCGCACGTTCAAGGAGGCGGTCGACCAGGACTGGGCGCTCTCGCGCCGGTACGGGATCACCGGTGTGCCGACGTTCGTGGCCGGCGACAGCGGGGTCGTCGGGGCGCAGCCCTATGAAGTGCTGGAGCGGCTGGTGAAGCAGGCCGCGTCCGAGAAAGATGGGTGACATGCTTCCGGCTCCGGGCTTCCATCATCTCCATCTGAATTCGGTCGACCCCGACGCGGCGATCGATTTCTATGTCCGCCAGTTCCCGACCTCCACGAAGACCCGGTGGGCCGGCCTGCCGGCGCTCGCGGCCCCGAACGACGTGCTGGTCCTGTTCACCCGGGTCGCTACTCCGCCCGCGACGTCACCGCAGACCGCGATCTGGCACTTCGGCTGGCACGTGCCCGACACGCGGGCCAGCCTCGCGGCCTATCAGGCGCGGCCGGACCTCGAGCTTTTGCCGCTCTATACAACGGATGAAGTTGGGTCTGAAGGCGGGGCGGTCTTCGTCAGCAGCGATACGTGGCCGAGCAAGGGACCCACGCCCGGCCTGACGAAGGCGCAGATCGCCGAGGCCCGGGCCAATGGCGTGCAGCCGACCCGCACCGGCGGCTTCGGGTACATGCGGGGCCCCGACCATGCGCTCGTGGAGTACGCGGGCAATCACCCGGCCGAGCGCTTCAACCACGTGCATCTCTACCAGGACGATCCGTTCTTCGCGCAGCTCTGGTACCAGACCCACCTCAACGCGCAGGCGTATGCCGGGCGCACCAGCCAAACCCCGATGACCGAGTCCACCTGCACGGTGCCGCGCGGGCCCGATCGGAGCTGGCCGGCGCTGAACCGCGACGGCATGTTCCGAGCGCCGTCGGCCGCCGTCGTGTTCGGCGACGTGGCCCTACCCTGGTACGTGCGCCAGGGCGACCGGCCGCTCGCGAGCACGCGCGGGCAGCTCCACGACCACATCGCCCTCAGCGTCACCGATCTCGACGCCTGGGTCACCAAGCTGCGCGGCGAAGGCGTCCGATTCCTCGAGGAGCCCTACCGGCTCGGCGACACGCGGGCGGTGATGATCGAGGGGCCGAGTCGCGAGGCCCTGGAGCTGGTCGAGGTCAGCTAGTCAGCAGCGCCGACAGCGCCTGATACGCGCGCTTGGCCCGCTCGACCGCGGGCAGGTCGGCGGTTGCCCGACACGGCGCCTCGATGGCCAGCGGCACGCCGGCGGGCAGCGCGGCCACCAGCTCCCGGAGCGGCAGGACGCCCTCGCCGGGCAGGAGGCGACCGGTGCGCGCCTCGCGGATCAGATTGGGCGTATCGGTGGGGCCGGGCATGTCGGCCGACGCGTCGCAGATCTGGGCGTAGCGGAAGAGCGACGGATCAACCGTACGAATGTCGGCCGGCATTCCACCGGACCGGCTGAAGTGCAGCGCGTCCACCACGACCGACACGTTCGCCCGCTTCGACTTGGCCACGACCTGGGCCGCGTGGGCGAGCGTGCGGACCCCGGTGTAGACGGCGAACTCCAGGCCGACGTGCAGGCCATACTGGGCCGCCCGGTCGCAGAGCTCGCCGAAGCGCTCGAGCGTCCGCGCCTCCTCCGGCTCGGCGCTCATGACCAGCACGTGCTTCGCGCCCAGCCGCGCGGAGACCTCCAGGAAGCCCTCCGGGATGCCGATCGGGTGCTCCGACTCGAAGCGGAGGAACTCGGTGTCGAGCACCGATACGCCGGTGTCCTTCAAGCGCAGCAAGGTCTCCCGCAGCATCGGCCCCTCGTGGAGGACGTCGTACGGCGGGATGCCCACGCTCGGCGTGGCGGTCAGGCGGATGCCGATGGTCCGGAAGCCCGCGGCGGCCGCGACCGTGATCAGCTCGGGGGGCGTCGTGTCCAGGACGGTCAGGTGCGCGAGAGAGATCGACCGGGGCGTCGTCGGCATGGGGCGATTGTAAACCACCCCGCTCTCACGCGCGGCGTCCGGAAAGGCCCGACCGGATTCCTGGCCTACCTGGACTAAAATGCCGTCAATGCCCAGATCGTCGGAGAAGCGCCCTCGCCCAAAGCTCACGTCACGGCGACTTGCCGTTGACCCGCCACTGCCCGTGCGCACGCCCAGCTTCAAGGGCCTCAGGCCCGCCTCTGAGGCGAGTTCCCGCTCTATGCGAAGGAATCGATCGAAGAACACAGAGCCCGAGAGGCTGCTTCGACGGGAACTGCGTTCTCGCGGCCTCCGCTATCGAACCCACGCCCCCGAGCTGCCCGGCCGACCAGACCTCGTGTTCTCGGCGCATCATACCGTCGTCTTCTGCGATGGCGACTTCTGGCACGGGCGGAACTGGCGACGCCTCAAGCAACAGCTCGAGCGGCGCTTCAATGCCACTTACTGGATCGCGAAGATCGCACGGAATCGACGCCGTGACCGCTCGCAAGTCATAGCCCTAAGGCGTCGGGGATGGCGTGTGCTGCGATACTGGGAGACGGACATCCGGCGCAGCCCACAGGCAGTTGCCGATCAGCTTCAGGAAACCCTAGCCTCCTACATGACGGAGGCTCTCCGTTCGGAAGAGTTCACCAGATGATACGTCTAGCTACAGGCGCGCCAGTACGCTAGATTCACTGGGACCGAAACCGACAATGGATTTTCGCACCTACCGTGTCCAGCCTCGAGACCGAGCCCCACTACTGGCCTTCATTCTCAAAGCCCTCGAAGCTGCCGGCTGCCAGATCATCCACCGCCCCTCACCCGAGACGGCTCCTTTTCGGATCACCTATCAGGCCCCTACCGGGGAACGGGCAGGCATCGTCGCGTACGCGTTCTTCGCCAACACGAAGGTCACGCGGAACCGGCCTCTGGACGAGCATCGTTTTCAGCTCAAATACGGATCCAAAGACGGGCGCCTCCACAAGCTTTGGCAGGACCCATACGGGCTCTACACCACTGTTCTGCTGGGAATAGATCCAGATCTCGGTCTGTTCATTGGTGCTGATCCTGTGCTCCACAGCCCCACCAAGTTCTTTATCTCCATTGAGTTCAAGGCCGCCGCCGTCAAAGAGATTCTGGCGCGTGGGTGGCATGTGTGGGAACGCGACCGGAGAGCCACGGAGGACCAGCCCGCCGAGGTCCTGGTCGGCGGCACGGCCCCGTCACTGCTTCGCTATCTCACCTTCGAGCGTGCCGCGCTCGGCGAGGATCAAGGGCATCGTCATCTCATCGCCGAGCAGCTCGCCCCAGCCTCTCTCGCGATGGCCCCTCTTCTTGGGCCCCAACTGACCGCGCCACCGCCCCCCGTGACCCTGCACGCCCTCTCCCAAGAACTCGACTTGTCGGAAGGCGAAGTGCTTGACCTTATCGCGGGAGCACGTCGGCTGAAGATGGCCGTGCGCGGCTGGGTAGCGGAGCTTCATCTCAGACGGAGGCTTGCCAGTGTACCGGGCGTTACAGACTGCATTCAGCTCGACGAAGAAGGGGCACCCGACGTTGAGCTCCGCTTCGAGGGCAGCCGACCGCTTCGGATCGAGTGTAAGAACGTCCTGCGGCAGCAGGCGGCCGATGGGACGATTCGACTCGACTTTCAACGCACACGCGCCTCGAAGCGTGATCCCTGTTCCCGCTACTATGGCCCGCGTGAGTTCGATGTGGTCGCGGCTTGCCTTCACGCTGTGACAGAGCAGTGGCAATACCGATACACACTGCCTGCTCGTCTTGATCATCATCCCAGATGTGTCGGGAAGCTCGCGAGTAACGTCCGGCTCGACCAGCGGTGGGAAGACGACGCCACCGCCGTGCTGCGCCATGCCGCAGGCACCGCGGGCTGAGTGCACGCAGGAGCGTCACGGTGATCCCAAGGCCCAAGATCATCAGCCTCTACAGCGGCGCGGGTGGGCTCGACTACGGCTTTGAGGCCGCGGGGTTCGAGACCAGCACTGCCCTGGACTTTGATCACGATTCATGTGAAACGGTTCGTAAGAACCGTCGCTGGCCAGTCATCGAGCGGAGCATCTTCGCGACATCGGCCCAAGAGATTCTAGAGACCGCGTGCGTAAGGCCGGGCGAGATCGACTTGGTGATCGGCGGGCCTCCATGCCAGCCATTCTCGAAGTCGGGGTTTTGGGTACGAGGCGACTCCTTGCGGCTGGACGATCGCCGCGCGGATACGTTGAGCGCGTTCATGCGAGTCATCGAAGGCTCTCTCCCGAGAGCCTTCCTCCTGGAGAACGTCGAAGGCCTGGCCTATGCGCGCAAGGACGAAGGGCTCCGTCTCATTCTCGATCGGATACAAGCCATCAACCGGCGAACGCGGAGCTCGTATCGCGCCGAATTCACGGTCTTGAGCGCGGCAGAGTTTGGCGTACCTCAGCTTCGCCGGCGGTTCTTCTTGGTAGCCGCCAGAGATGGAACGCGCTTCGAGTTCCCTCTGCCGACTCACTGCGCCGCAGACGACACGCTGTCGCTCCCTGGGGCGGAAACCCTCCCTCTCTACCGAACCGCATGGGACGCCCTCGCGGATGTACAGCCCGACCCTGGGGAAAGTCTGTCCGTTCGTGGCAAGTGGGGCGATCTACTAGCATCAATCCCCGAGGGCAGGAACTACCTCTGGCATACCGACCGCGGAGGGGGGAAACCCCTTTTTGGATGGCGGCGCCGATACTGGAGCTTCCTGCTCAAGCTGGCAAAGAGGCTCCCATCCTGGACGATCCAGGCGCAGCCGGGGCCGGCCATCGGCCCCTTCCATTGGGAAAATCGGCGCCTTAGTATGCGCGAGCTCTGCCGGCTCCAGACATTCCCTGACGACGTCTTCATTGCCGGGGACCGTACGTCGGTCCAGCGGCAGATCGGAAATGCGGTTCCCTCGCTCCTTGCAGAAGTTCTAGGGCGAGAGATACGCAGGCAGTTGCTTGAATCCACGCCTGCGCAGGGAGCCGGGGCTCTCAAGCTACTGCCGCCCGATCGGTCTCCTGCCCCACCAGCGGCGCGCACCCGGCCGGTCCCGAAATCCTACTGGAGCCTAGTAGGCCGTCACTCCCCCCATCCGGGAACCGGGAAGGGGCACGCAGCCCGTCGGCGTCGGCCCAAAGGGCTTTGACCAGCCTAATGCGGCGGGGAACCAGCAGCACCACTCCACCGTAAGTTACCCCCTCAGCCGGGGCCCCACTCGGCGGCCTAGCCGTCGGCCAACCTGGATCTGCATCTTGCGGCAAACTGCTGGATGGCGGCCGCCCGTCCCGAGACCCCCTAAACGGAGGCATCCCTGGACTAGAAGACTTTCGAACGCCCTGCGCCTTGGGCCGCCCGCCTTCGTCGTAGCGTCGCCTGTGCCTCGGAGTCTGACGAACCCTCAACCCCCTACGCCGCTTGACGCCAGACCTCTTGTCGGAACAGTATGTGCGGGACCGACCTAGCAACCTAGGACTGTTGGCACCCTTCGCCACGTGGCTCTTTTGGGGGGCCAGACTATGGCATTTCGTCCCACTCGACGACGACTCTATGCCGAGTCCTGATCCCGTCCGGAACGGGATCCTCGAACTTCTCGACTTCAGGCACACGCTCAAGACTCCCGCTTTCCAGCGCTCTTTCGCCTGGGAACGCACGCACATCGACGACTACTCGAACGACCTGAAGCGTGCGCTCGATCTCCCGGGAGGGTCTGAGGACTACTTCCTCGGCCTTATTGTCCTCGATACTAGCGACCAGATCCAAGATGGCCAGCAGCGCCTTGCGACAGCCCTTCTCCTCGCCTCAGAGATGTACGACCTCGTCGACCAAGCCAAAGCCTTGGGGCCCCACGATACGCAACTCGCGAAGGACACCTCGGCTCAGATCATCTCGGCACTCCGGCAGTCTCCTTCTGCACCATTGGCCATCAGCCTCCAAGATCAAGCCGTTCTACTCAACCGGGCTGGCATCCGTAGCGATTCGCCAGAATCAGCCAAACGGTTAGTCGCCGCCCGCAGTCGGTTGCGTCGCCACCTCGATGCAGATCTCACAACTCGAACCACACCTGATTCGCAACTTGGCCGACTCAAGCAGTGGGGCGAGTTCCTAAGAGGCGGCGCGTACGTAGTGGTCCTCCGCGTTCCCCCGAAGGACGCCCACAACATCTTCGAGACACTGAATACGCGCGGCGTTCGCCTCTCCAACGGAGACCTCGTCAAAAGCCACTTGATTGCAAGAGCCTCCAACACCGCGCTCGCGGTTAGCAAATGGAATAGCATTACGGACGCGCTGACCGATAAGAACGGAAAATACGAGGATGATCTGGAGAGCTTCCTCCTCCACTACTACGGTTCCCGCTACGAGCGGACGACGAAGAGTGAATTCTTCTTCGACTACCGCCGCAAAGTCGAGGCTCTCGACGCGTTCGTTGCGCTCGACTCTCTCCTTGAGAGCGCGCGCTTTTATCGCGCACTGGCCGAGCCGGCGAGGGCCGCCGCATTCTGGTCCGAGATTGGTCCCGGCACACAACAAGCTGTCGAGCTACTAAATGGCCTGGGGCTGAAACAGCTTCGCTATCTGCTCCTTGCTGTTCTCCGCGACCTCGCTGCGCAGCAGAGCCCGAACATTCGACACAAGAAGCAGCGCGAAGCAGTGCTCAAGATCGCAGCATGGTCCGTGCGCGGCCTGGTCCACAGCCAAACAGGCGGCGGAGACGCCGAGCGGACGTATATCACGGCAGCAGCGGAGATTCGCAAAGGTAGCATCACAAGCGTCGATAAGCTTAGGCAGTGGTTCGTCGACAAAGACATGCTCATTGTCGATAACGACCTCTTCAAGGACGCGTTCAAGCAATTTCAGTTCGATCGCACCAACTCCCACAATCGCGCGCGAGCGATCCTCTATGCTCTCGAGTATCGGAAGATCTCGAACAAGTCGGGGCTTACACCGAGGGACACTTTGACAGTCGAGCATGTTCTGCCCCAGTCACCCCAATCTGGGCAGTGGACGCACTTCAATGCCGATCGCCGGCGCGTGTACACGCACAACCTCGGCAACCTCCTTCTGATCGATGGCCCGTCGAGAGCAAACGATCTGTTGGCAAATAAGGAATGGTCAGCGAAGAAAAGGCTTATCAAGAGCTGGGATGATCAGACCCCGCTAACGACGGATGCGTTGAAGTACCTGCGATGGACCGACTCGACGATCAAGAAACGGAACAATGCCCTTGCCGATCTCGCCGTAAAAGCATGGAGTTCGTAAGCAGCCATCCTCTCTATGAGCTAAGAGAGTAGCTATCGTCGTCGACGGCGCTGATGGTCCGCGCGGTGGTGGTGGCCGGGACTTAGGTAGGCTCGTTTCACTCTCTCTGCGACATGCCGGTGTTTGCAGGATCGGCCCCACGTAGCCGAGGTTCGGCCCGGGAGCTGGCCTGCCGCGGCAGGCCGAGGGCGACCAGGATGCCCAGTCCATTGCCCCCGGCCGCGATGAGCACCGCGGTGCCGTAGCCCTGGGTCAGGTCGAAGAGGCGGCCGGCGATGACGGGCAGGATGATGGCGGCGGCACACCACGCGATGTAGACGCGGCTGGCCACACGGCCGTACACCGCCCGCCTCCAGTAGACGGCGACCGCCGCCGCGGTCACGCCGGAGATCACCCCGTAGCCCATTCCCACCAGGGCCAATGAGAAGACAGACACCACCGGGCCGGGCCACAGTGTCAGCACCACGTTGCCGGCGAGGGCGACGGCATGGGCGCCCGCCGCGACGGTGGGAATGGCGAGCCAGTCCACCATCCACCCGCCGCCCAGGCGCGCGGCCGCGATGGTCGCGGTGATGAACGTGGTCCCGTACACCGCGAGCGAGGCCGCGCCGCCGTACGCGGTGATAATGCCCGCGGCCTGGCTCAGCACCATCAGCCCGGCGGACGCGGCCAGGAAGAAAACGATCGAGAGCCGCCAGAACACCGCCCGACGCCGCTCGTCCGGGGCCAGCGCGACGCTTCCCGTCCCCGCCCCGATGGTCACGCCCGCGTAGGCCACCAGCCATGCGCTGGCGAAGCCGGTCACGGCCAGGACCGCGGCGAAGCCGCCGAGCGTGGCGCGGACCCCGAAGGCGCGGATCGCCCAGCCGAACACCGGGGCCGCGATCATGGCGCCGGCCGGCAGCAGGCTCACGATGTAGCCGTTCACCAGGCCCTGGCGGCGCGTCACCGCCAGGTTCACCATCTGCTGCACGAGGATATAGGCCGCGCCGCCCCCAATCCCAAAGAGCACCCCGTACCCGACGGCGAGCTGGGTCAGACCGCCCGCGGTCGCCGCCAGCGTGATGCCTAGCGCGTTCGCGGCCGCGCAGGCCAGCACCAGCAGCGGGGTCGAGGCGACGCCGTACAGGCTGGGCGCCAGCATCATGCCGACGCCGAATGAAGCTGCAGCCAGGGCGAAGACGAACGCGAGGTCGGCCCGCGTCAGCCCGAGCAGCGCCTCCAGCGGCTGCAGGAACACGCTGAACGCGTAGAGCGACCCGATCGGCGCGTTGAGCACGGTCGACGCTGCGATCGCGCGCCACGGGCTAGGCTTGCTGTAGGTGTCATCCACGCTGATGAGGGGTGGGGGTGCCGACACAGTATACGGGACACGCGCCCTTGACGGCGCCCGGTTCCGGGGGCACGATCGGCGCCTGGACACCTCCGCCATGACCGCCGACCTGCACGACCTCTCGCTGGCCGAGCTCTCCCGTCTGATCGCGGCCCGGAAGCTGTCGCCGGTGGAGCTGGTCGAGGCGCTGATCCACCGCGTCGAGCAGTACGACGCCCAGACGCGCGCGTTCATCACGGCCACGTTCGACCTGGCCCGGCGGCAGGCCCGGCAGGCCGAGGCGGAGCTCGCGGCGGGCCGGTCGCGCGGGCCGCTCCACGGCATCCCCTTCGGGCTCAAGGACATCTACGACACGGCGGGCATCCTCACCTCCGCGCACTCGCGCGTCTTCATCAACCGGATCCCCACCGAGGACGCCACCGCGACCGCGAAGCTCTACGAGGCCGGCGCCGTGCTGCTCGGCAAGCTGGCCACCCACGAGATGGCGCATGCGGGCCCGTCGTTCGACCTGCCGTGGCCGCCCGCGCGCAATCCCTGGAACCTCGCCCACTTCACCGGCGGGTCCTCCACCGGCTCGGGGGCCGCCGTCGCGGCCGGCCTCCTCCCGATGGCCCTCGGCTCGGACACCGGCGGATCGATCCGCGGCCCCGCGTCTCACTGCGGGGTGGTCGGCATCGTGCCCACGTTCGGCCTGGTGAGTCGCGCCGGCGTGATCACCAACTCCTACACGTTCGACCACTGCGGTCCCCTGACCCGCACCGTTGAGGACTGCGCGCTGACGCTCCAGGCCCTGGCCGGCTACGACCCGAAGGACGCGGGGAGCCTGCGGCGGCCGATCCCACGCTTCGACGAGGCGCTGGGGCAGGACCTGCGCGGGCTACGAATCGGCGTGCTCCGCCATCACTGGGAAGACGACATCCCGGCCTCCGACGACGTCCGGAAAGCCATGGAGGCGTCGCTCGACGTGCTGCGCCGCCTCGGCGCGGAGCTCGAGGACTGCCGCATGCGCCCGCTCGCCGCGTACTACGACGTCAAGATCATCATCGCGGAGACCGAGATCTTCAGCGTCCATCAAGCCGATCTGATCGCGCGCCCCGGCGACTTCGGCGCCGACTTCCGCGCCCGCGCCCTCCCGGCCGTGCTCTTCACCGCCAACGACTACGTCCAGGCCACGCGCGAGCACCGCCGGATGATGGTGGAGATGGAGCCGTTTTACGACCGGTTCGACGCCTTCGTGACCGCCGGCCTCGGCGAGGCCCCGCGGCTCGCCGACTACCGCAGCGTCTCGTTCTGGCAGAAGCCGAGCCTGCTCACCGCGTGGAACGTCACCGGCCAGCCCGTGCTCGCGCTGCCCAACGGCTTCGGGCGGAACGGCCTGCCGCTCGGCATGCAGATCCTCGGCCAGCCCTTCGGCGAGATGACGATCCTGCGCGTCGGCCACGCCTACGAGCAGGCCACCGAGTGGCACCGGCGGCGCCCCGCGCTCGTGCCCGGCGCCGAGGCGCCCGCCGTCACGCCCCCGCCCGTTCTCTCGGTGACCGACCAGGCCGACGCGGCCACGCGCGATCTCTGCGCGACCGCCGCCCGGCGCGCCGGCCTCCGGCTTGACGATGAGATGCTGTCCCAGCTCCTGGAGGGCGCGCCGTACGCGCTGGGCATGGTCGAGCGCCTCCGCCGGGATCACGGATTGCACCACGAGCCCGCGAACATCTTCAGCTTCCCGGCCCCCCGGCTGGGCTAGGCCCCGTCGAGCGGACGCGATGCTGGCCGAGCTGCGGGAAAGCGATGCCACCGGCGAGATCGCCGTCATCTACGAGCAGATCCGGCGCCTGTGGGCCGTCCCCTACGTCTCGTCGCTTCAGCGCCACCTGGCCACGCGCCCGGGTTGGCTCGAGTGGGCGTGGGCCGCGCTGGGATCCGCCTTCCAGAGCGGCGCGGCGCAGGCCGCGGCCTGGCGCGCCGCTGACGGCCTCGTGGTGCCGCGGTTGGCGCCGCTCTCGCGCGACGCGCTCGCGGTGTGGGGCGTGGACGCGGCCGGGGAGGCGGCGATCCGCGCGACCTGCGCGAGCTTCGTCCGCGTGAGCCCGGTCAATCTGGTGCTGTCCGGTCTGCTGCGGCGGCTCCTGACCGGCGAGCGCCCGACGGCCGCCAACGGGGCCCCGCCGGCCTGGACGCCGCCGGCACCGCTGGGCCCGCTGCCCGCCCTCGCCGACCCCGCCGCGCTGCCGCCCGCCGAGCGGGCGGTGCTGGCGACGCTCGGCACCACCGTGGCCGGGCAGGTCTTCGTGCCGGGGCTCTACCGGATGCTGGCGTCGTGGCCGGCCTTCCTCGCCCACGTGGCGACCGTGCTGCGACCCCACCTGGACGACGCGGCCACGCGAGCGGCCGGCCAGCGGCTCCTGGCCGCGGTGGACGCGGAGATCCCTCGCGTGTTCGCCAGCCTGCCGTCGCTGCCCGCCGGGCCCGCGATGCCGCCCGCGGCCGAGTTCGCGCAAGTGCTGGCCGCGCTCGACACGTATCGCAAGACGAGTCCCGAGATGGTCGTCTTCGGCCGCATGCTCGGAGACGCGCTGCCCGGCCACTAACCAGAGAAGAGAGGACGACCTCATGAGCATCCGCGCGAACAAGGTGAAGCAGCGCCTGGCATCCGGCCAGGTGGCCACCATCCTGTCCGGCACCAACGATTCGGACCTGATCGATCAGCTCGGCCCGCTGGGCGCCGACGGGATCTGGCTCGAGGGCGAGCACGGTGGTGTCGACTACGCCGATCTCGGCAACCTGACCCGGGCCTGCGACCTCTGGGGCGTGACCTCGGTGGTGCGCGTGATGGACAACGACTACGCCACGATCTACCGCACCCTCGACCGCGGGGCCCAGGGC
>Ga0137391_10002849_pt1 | contig 12979 bp, 14 predicted proteins | sample 15con2h24BmetaG_FD_101399 | JGI IMG/M metagenome (GOLD analysis project Ga0137391, IMG submission 101399) | Vadose zone soil microbial communities from Angelo Coast Range Reserve, California, USA - 15con2h2.4B metaG | ecosystem: Environmental > Terrestrial > Soil > Vadose zone > Saprolite...
CGACGAACCTCCGAAGAGCCGCGACAGCCTCAGCGATTCGGGTATCGGCCAGGTCGGACAGCGGGACCGCCTCGCCGTCGAATACGCCGGGTGGGTTCGCATTGTGGGAACTTAGGTCCACCACCACAATATGTAGTGGTAATGAGACCCTAAACCTGTGGCAGTCGACAGTCACTCGGACGAGGCTTCAGTCGGCCGCTGCGCAGTGGGGTTCCGTACGCCTACGAATGCCACCAGGGCGCCAACAACTGCAATCACGACTCCAGCGCCCATCGTCGCCCGGTAGGCGTTGATCGAGGAACTCTGAAGGACCGGTAGCAGCTCAGCTCGCAAGCGGGTGGAAAGCGGAATCTCAAGTGCGGATGTGGGTCGGTCCCATGCCAGCTGGATCACGGTTGCTACGTCGTGACCGAGGCTGACGTGCGCCATGTCCAGCCAGCTCCGGAAAACTTCGGCGAAGACCAGGCCGATGACTGCGACACCAAGCAGGGCAGCGACCCGAGCGGCCAGATCGTTGACTCCGGACGCGATCCCGGCCTGCGAGTCCGGCACCGAGCTGATTGCCGTGTTTGTGAGAGGCGGGACCGTCAACGCCAGACCGAAACCAAAGACCACGATCCCCGGCAGCACATGAGCAACGTATGAGTCGCCGGGTTTAAGGAATGCGAGTAGTCCCAATCCGGCGCCTGTGAGCAGGATGCCGATAGTCATAGGTAGACGCGGACCGATGCGTGCCGCCAAGCGCCCCAAGCGGGACGCCAGTCCGATCATGAACAGGGTCACAGGCAGCGTTGCCAGCCCCGCTGCGAGTGGAGAGTATCCGAGCGCCGTCTGCAGGTAGATCGTGAGGATGAAGAAATTGCCATTGAAGATGGCGTAGAGGGCGAGTGTGGCGCCATTGGCGGCGCTGAAGTTTCGCGATCGAAACAGTTTCAGTGGAAGCATCGGCGACTCGGCGCGAATCTCACGCAAGAGGAATCCGATGACGGCGACGACGCCGGTGAAGGCCGAAAGCAGGACTAGGGGGTGAGTCCAACCCAAGGCGGGGCCCTGAATAATTGCGAATGAGATTCCTCCCAAACCGAACCCGGAGAGGACAGCACCAGCGAGATCGATCCGCCGGACAGTTATTTCCGGGTTCCGACTTTCCTCAATGGCCAGCATGGCGATGATCATCGCTGCGGCGACCAGAGGCAATCCCAGGAAGAAGATCGACCGCCAGGAGAGCGCGCTGATCAATATTCCGGCGACCAGCGGACCGATCGCGGCAGCCACAGCACCCCACGAAGCCCAGGAGCCGATCGCAACCCCTCGCTCCTCGCCTTCAAAGGTGGCCGCGACGAGAGCCAGCGTGCTCGGCATCACCAGCGCGGCTCCGACTCCTTGAACCAACCGGAACGCGATCAACACGCTTCCCGTTGGGGCTAGACCGCAAGCCAATGACGCCAGGCCGAAGAGGCCCAACCCGAAGACGAATACGCGGCGCCGGCCGAAGAGGTCGGCCAGAGATCCGGCCACCAGCAAGAGCGCCGACAGGGAGAGGAGATACCCGTTGACGATCCATTGCTGTCCTTGCAGACCGACGCCCAAGTCCCGGTTGATGGCGGGCAGCGCAAGGAAGACCACGGTCTCGTCGAGGATCGTTATGTTCAGGCCAAGAATGGCCGCGATCAGAGTCCAGCGTTTTCGAGCATCTGTGTCGATCCTGGGTCTTCTCAGCGGCTTATCCCTTATCGGCCCGGAGTGAGCTCCGGCTAAATGCCAGCTCGAACCCCACGCTCTTTCATTGCTCGCGTGGACCAGATGTAGGCGGCGGCGAGCGTCACCAGACCGAGCGCCACGCTCGAGTACATGACCAGCTGCACGGCCTGCATGTACATGCCCCAATACAGAACGAGGCCAGCCACCACGACTGGGAGTAGGGCGGCACGGCGCCGGATCCCGACAGCAAGCGCGATGGCTGCGATCGAAACGATCAGGATCACCGGGCCGGACTGGAGGAGGAATAAGACGAGTGCGAGCAATGGAGAAGGCAGGACGGAGTTTTGCGAGGCGGTTGAGGGAGAACTAGGCGTACCGGTCATACCCGTCATGGCGCCCCCGGAGGCGGCGCCGGCGGCGATGCCCGCGCCGAGAAGCCCGGCGAGAGCCATAACCATGGCTGTCGCGCAGGCAAGCGATCCGAGAAGGCCAAGGGTCGCTGCGAGCCTTGGCAGTCGCTCTTTCACACCGTGGACATGCTTCTCAGGCAGCCTCCGAGAGATTGTGCTGGTGACTGCGTTCGGCCGAGGTTCGCCTGCCGACGCTGAGGACGGCGTTGAAAAACAACTCGGGCCGACCCCACAGCGAGTTGACGAAGATCGTGCTGACACTGACGGCCATCGCGACCATCGCCCACACCGGATACACCAGGCCGGTCGCGGCGGCTGGGATACCCACGCCGTTGAAGAGAAAGGCCAGGGCGACGTTCTGCTTCGTCTTGCGGTAGCCGTAGCGGCTGATCTCGCGAGCCGCCATCACCGAATCGAGGCGATTGTTGACGATGATGATGTCGGCCGATTCGATGGCGATGTCGGTGCCGGCACCCATCGCTATCCCGACGTCGGCCTGCATCAGGGCCGGGGCGTCGTTGATTCCATCGCCGACCATGGCGACGCGGCCATTGCGCTGCAACTCGCGCACACGGGCGGCCTTGTCGCCGGGTAGCACCCCGCCGAAGTAGTGATCGATGCCAAGCTGCTCGGCCACTCGCTTCGCGGCGCTCTGATTGTCACCTGTCAACAGCACAGGCATCAGCCCCGCGCGCTTCATCGCCGCCAAGGCAGGCATTGCATCGCTTCGAATTTCGTCTCCGAGCGCGATCAGACCCAGCAGCTGTTCCTGCCGACTGACCAGGATCACCGTCCGACCGTGCTCCTCAAGCGCTGACACCCGACCAGCCAGGGTTCCGACCTCGACTCCATTCTCCTTTAGGAACTCGCGGCGGCCGACCAGGATTCGTGCACCGCTAATGGTCGCTGTAACCCCTTTGCCCGCGACCGCCTGAAAGGCCTCGACCTCGGGAATCTCGAGCCCGCGATCGAGGACATGGTTGAGGATTGCTTGACCGAGTGGGTGCTCCGATGAGACTTCGGCGGCAGCTGCCAACGCCAGCAGCTCATCCGGATCGCCCACTGACTCAACCTCACGCACCGTCGGCTTGCCGATCGTGAGCGTGCCGGTCTTGTCCAGCGCAACGATCTTGATCAGGCGCAAGCCTTGAAAGGCCTCACCGGTGCGCATGATGATCCCGCGATCGGCCGCCTCGCCGGCACCGCGGACGATTGAGAGTGGAGCGGCGATACCTACAGCGCATGGGTAGCCCATGACGAGCGCACTCAGGCCCGCAAATGCCGCTCGTTGGAGGTCTACATGCCCGGTGAGCAGGTACGAGCCACCAAGCCAGCCCACAAACGCGAGCCCGGACGTGACCAGGACGAAAGGTGCGTAGACCTTGAGGATGCGATCGACGAGATGAAGGATGCCCGGCTTCAAGGCGCGCGCGTCCTCGACGTGCCGGATCACCTGCTGCAGGAAACTCTGCTCGCCGACGGCGGTGACCTTGACCACCAGCGTTCCCAATGAATTGATCGAGCCGCCGATCACTGTATCGCCCTCCGTCTTTTCGACCGGCAGCGCTTCGCCCGTAACCAGCGATTGGTCGACCGATGAGTGGCCGCTCATCACCTGGCCATCGACCGGGACGCGTTCTCCCGGCCGAACCCGAACGAGGTCTCCTATCCGCACCTCGCTGATGTCGGCTTCACGCTCCTCGCCATCGCCGATGACGCGGGCGGTGTCCGGCTGGAGGTCGAGCAGACGCTTGACCGCTTGCGAGCTCCGCGTCTTGACAAGCAGGGAGAGCCACTCCGAAAAGAGGTGGTAGTTGACGATGAGCACTGAGACCGCGAAGAACGGTGCCGTCGGGTAGCCCGCCGGGTGGAAGGCAAGTCCAATCATGCCTCCGACGATGCCGGCAAAGGCGCCTGCCTCAAGCAAGACGTGTTGATTCAAGATGCCGCGACGCACCGACTGATAAGCCATCGACAGGATGTGCCTTGCAAGTACGAAGACGACAAACAATGCAAAGGCTGCGATGACGAGGGGTATCGCACCGAGGGCCAAACCGGTCAACTTGACAAACAGCACGGCGGCGAAGACGGCGACCAGCACCGCCAGACCGGCGAGCGTGGCCACGACCCCGCTTGAGCGAAGGATCAGGTACGCAACCGTCAGCAGGCTCAATCCGACCACGCCGGGAATCAACACGGACCAGAAGCCCTGCGCCTGGAAGATGAGGGAGATGGTCGCCAAGCTGAAGGCGATGGCGGCCAAGAGCCGCCGACCCTCGCGGATGAGAGCGCGTTCCTCCTCTTCGAACGGCCTGGCCTTGCGCGGGTCCCAGATCGTGTATCCCATGTCCTTGAGCGTCCTGAGCAGTTCATCGGGTCTGACCGCCTTCGGGTCGTACTCGACCAGTGCCTGCTCGTGGGTCAGGCTGACAGCTACCTTGTCGACGCCGGGATGCTGCCCGAGGGCCCTTTCTATGGTCCCGGTGCACAGCGAGCAATGGAGGCCACCGATCTTGGCGCGGAAGCGTGCCTTGCCATCCGCTGCGGAGCCCTCCTCCACCCAGTAAGGCGTGGAGGTTTCAGTCTGGGCCGTTGTCTCCGGCATGGCCGAACCGCTCACGCGGACACTCCAAAGCCGGCCTTCGCGATTGCGGCGCGAATCGCTTCCTCGCTTGCCTTGGCCGGATCGACGACCACGGATAGCGAGCCCTGCTGGTGGTCCGCCTTGCTCCGAACCACACCATCCACCTGGGAGAGAGCGGTCTCGAGCCGCCGCTCGCACTGCGTGCAGTCCATCCCGCTGACTTTCAGTTTCACTTGCTTCATTGGTTCTTCTCCTTTTTGAGCTTGAGACCACCCTACAACCTTCCCCTCGGGGCAAGGTCAAGCGTCTAGACTGGAGGTATGGCAATCACCATCGGCCAGGCCGCTCGACGCTCTGGCCTAAGTCGTAAGGCGATCCGTCTCTACGAGACCAAGGGGCTCCTCGAGGCGGTCGACCGGACAGCCTCCGGTTATCGGAGCTACACCAGCGAGGACGTGGCGGCCCTGCGCTTCATACGCCAGGCCAAGTCGTTGGACCTTCGTTTGGACGAGATCCGCGACGTCATCGACCTCCAGCGCGGAGGAGCGCAGCCGTGCGAGACCGTGCTCGCTCTGCTCGACCGGCACATCGCCGATATCGACCGGCACATCGCCGACCTACGTGCCCTTCGGACGTCGCTTGCCCGCGCGCGATCAACTGCCAAGACGAGCAGCCGAGATGGTCAGGACGGGATCATCTGCCAGATCGTCGAGTCGCAAACTTGATCTGCTAAGCGACTCCGACACCGCGGTTTGCAGTTGATGACCTACCCGAACTCGTACCGAATGCCGCGTCGGCAGCGTTTGAGTGGCCTGAAAACGCCAACCGACGTAGCGGACGCGACCGTGCTTCTCAGCGGTCTAGGCCGACCGGTGACCCGGCGGAGCCGGCGTTTCCAGTCATGAGGTGACGTCTGGACTCTCCTCGAGGTACTTCGGCCGCCGGATGTTTGGAATCAAGAACGACGAGAGAATTGCTGTCCTCCGATTCCCGTCCATACCAGCACAGTGCGCGGCCCGATCAAAGCCGCGATCGGTCCTGTCAACGCCATCGAGAGGGGAATCATCCAGTACCAGCCGAGGAAGTCGATGCTGTTCACCCGTCCACGGATGTGGTTGGGAACGGTCAAGCCGAGGAGAGTGAGCCAGAGAATCTCCCCGCTCCATAGCAGGAGATTCCAGATGAACACGCCAAGGCACTGGCCACTCGATGTCAACCGCCGGGCAGCAGCCAAACCCACAGCAGGTCGCAACCATCGTCGCGGACTTCTTCTCGGTGGGTCTTGCGCCGCGCGCATGAGGTGCGCTGCTCGTTTCTCAACCGCAGTTGGTGGGCGTCGTGATGGATGACTATGCAGCAGCTTCGATCGGCATTCGAAAAAGTGAAGCGAGGTAGTCCCTTGGTCCGCTGGTCGTTTTCCAACCGCAAGCCGGTGGACGTCTCCCCTTCTAGATTCCGGCCTCGCTTCAGGATCGCCGCCAGTGCGGATGGTCGCCAACTGGACAGCTGATATTGCCGTACCGTACTGTACGGTACGATGTCGGTCCAGCCGCGAAGAGAGGCCAAGCGCGAGCAGATCCGCGCCGCGGCGGGCGAGCTGTTCCTCTCCGAGGGTTTCGCGGGCACGAGCATGGACGCGGTCACCGCCGCGGCAGGAATCTCCAAGGAGACCCTCTATCGCTATTACGGAAGCAAGGCGGCGCTGTTCGCTGACGTTCTCGGTCAGTTGATCGCCGAGCCGCCGCACGCGATGCCCACCTCTCAGAAGGGAGTTGTGCGCCGCCTCCCCGACCTGGAAGCCCTCCTGATTGCTGAAAGCGACCGTTACCTGGCCAGGCTGCTCGAGCCCCGGCAACTGTCACTGGTCCGGATCGTGCTGTCGGAGGGAAATCGGTTCCCAGAACTGGTGGAGGCATTCCGGGGAACGCTCCCCGCGACCGGCGGTGCCGTCATCATCGGTGCCCTGGAGGCAGGACGGACTGCAGGCTTGGTGGCGGGCTGGGTCGACCTACGGATGGCGGCCAGGGCGTTCGCTGGTCTCCTGATGATGTTCATTCTCCGGGACGGTCTCCTGGCCGCGAAGCCGCAAAGGCCCGACCGCCGCCAGCTGGCGGCGATGGTCCGGCTCTTTGTCCATGGCATCGGTGCGGAGTTGAAGGACCTCCCGTGACCGGGCCCCCACCACTACCGCTCGAGGCCGGGACGATAATCCCACTGGCCGAGCTCGGTGTTGTCGACGCGGGCCGGGTCGGCGGCAAGGCGGCCAACCTCGGCGAGCTGATGCGTCTCGGCTTCCGAGTGCCCGACGGGTTCGCCGTCCTGGGGGAGCCTAGTGCGCGTTTCGAATCCGCTTTGAAGAATTTGGGGGTCGGTCCTTTCGCCGTCCGCTCGTCGGCCCTTGCGGAGGACCTGGCCGAGGCATCTTTCGCCGGCCAGTACGAGACCTACCTCAATGTCACCGGGCCGTCAGCAGTGCGGGACGCGATGCGTCGTTGCCGCGAGTCGGCGGCAAGCTCACGGGTTGCGAGCTACCGGGGCCAGCGCGGGATTGATTCCAGCACCACCATCGCCGTGCTGGTTCAGCAGATGGTTCAGCCCACATCAGCCGGCGTTGCGTTCACGGCCAATCCGGTGACCGGTGACAGGTCCGAGGCTGTCATCAGCGCAGTTCGAGGGTTGGGGGAAAGCCTGGTCTCGGGCGAAGGCAAAGCTGAAGAGTGGCTCGTCATTGGCCGCCACCCGGCTCGGCGACGTGGCGTCGAGAGCGTGATCACATCGGAACAGGCAATGGCCATTACCGACCTCGCCCGGCGGTCGGCCCAGCACTTCGGCGTTGACCAAGACGTGGAATGGGCGATCGCCGAGGGTGAAATCTACCTCCTCCAGTCCCGGCCGATGACCGCACTCCCAGAGCCGGTGACGTGGAGCCCACCCGGTGCCGGTTACTGGATGCGCAACCTCCGCTTGGGGGAGTGGCTGCCGGAACCGGTGACCCCGCTCTTCGAGGATTGGCTCGTCAAAGCCCTGAATGCCGGTTTCGCACGCGGCAACGCCATTGACGTCGGTCTCGGCGCCGGGCTCAACCAGGCCACCGTCAACGGCTGGTACTACTCGACGCCGCAACCCGATCTGAAACCGGCAGCAGTCGCTCGAGCCTTGGTCACCAGGCCGCGGACGCTGTGGCGCTTCGCCACCTCGCTTATCAGACAGTCGACAAACCCCGAGCTCTCAGAGAAGCGCTACTTCGCCCGAGTTGTTCGTCGCTGGCGTTCGGAAGCGCTGCCCCGATACCGCGCTCTCGTTGATCGCCGAGCTACCGAGGTCGAGACAGCCCAGTTGGATCGGCTGCCCAGCATGGTCGACGAGGTCGGCCTTGAGGCCGGCGAGCAGCTCTGGTGTCTGGCGATCGGGGGTGGCAGTGCCTGGAAGGTGGAGGTTGCCCTCGCCCGCTTCTTTCGACAATACCTGGCTACGAAGGTGACGGTCGACCTGGTGGCGCTGCTCGTCGGACTGTCGCCTGACATCGACCATTCGGCCCCGCACCTGGTACAGAGCGCCGACTGGGTCCGGCCCACGCTCGGTGAGGCTGGCGCGTCGCCCTCCTCAAGGCTCAGCGCTGAGAGGCGCGGCCAACTGGATGACTCACGCCGGGAAGCCGAGAAGGCGTGTCGGGAGGTCCTAGCCGGTGACCCGGAGTTGCTCCAGCGGTTCGAGGGCCTGCTTAGTCTGGCTCAGCAGTACTCCCGACTCAGAGAGGAACAGGCGGCTTCATTGACCTTGGGCTGGCCGGTGCTCCGGCGCTGCGTGCTTCGGCTTGGCTCTCAAGCGGTCGAGCACTCGGCCATCGATACATCTGATGACTCCTTTTTCCTGACCCGCGCCGAGTTGGAGGCGGCGACGAAGGGGATGGGGGCGGCTGATCTGCGCGACCGGGTTGGGGAGCGGCGGTCAGAGTGGGAGCGGCGCCGACGGCTGGGTCCGCCGCTCGCCTTGGGGGAGGCCCCCAAGCTCCTCCAGCGGATGTTGGCGACGCTCGAATTGCTCCGATCCGACGCGGTCGCCCGGGATGGGTCATTGCACGGTGAGCCGGCCAGCCCCGGCAAGGCTTCGGGCCCGGTTCGGGTTGTGCGAGGCCCCGAGGATTTCGAGGCTTTTCGAGAGGGCGAGGTGCTGGTCGCCCAGGCGACCGCTCCAGCCTGGACGCCACTGTTCGCTCTCGCGGCCGCAGTCGTGACCGATGGCGGCAGCCTCGCCGCTCACGCCTCATTGGTCGCGCGCGAGTATGGAATCCCGGCCGTGGTTGCGACCGGCGACGCGACCGCGAGACTTGCAGACGGCCAGTGGGTGACAGTGGACGGCAGCGGCGGTTTCGTGGAGTTCCTGCGATGACTGGCTCAACGCTTGGGTTGCCGGCCGAGCCCTACTGACATGGAGCCCAATCCGGCCGAACTCTTCCTTCACATCTTTGGCGTCATCGGCGTGTTCGTCGGCTACGGAACGCTTCTGCTCGCGACGACCGCTCTTGGCCGTGCCAGGAAGATCGAAGAGGTGAGGGTGATCGCCGAGGCTCTGACGGCCGGAAGGCGAATTGGGTTCGAGCAGATTTCCGTGATCGACATGATCGTCGTGGTGGCAGTTCTGGTGGTGGGCGTCACAGGCCTTGACATGGCGCGGTACACGGGGGACTGGCACTCAGGGTGGGTGCCGGTTGCGATTGTCAGCTTGCTTCTGTTGGCGCCCGTCGGGCCGCTGATCATCAACCCGCGCATGCAAGCGATCGCGCGCGCCGCGGCCGGCGATTCGATCGGCGAGCTGCCCAGAAGCGTGCGCTCTCGCGTCGAGGACGAAGTTCTCAGCGTTGCTCTCAAAACATCGTTCGCCATCCTGATTGGGATCACTTTCCTGATGACCCTCAAGCCCTCGCTCCTGTGGTCGGTCGCCGCGATGATGACCGCGATGGCTGGTGGCGCCGCGTGGGCGGCGGCCGGGATGGTGGCAAACCGATTGGTTAGACACCGCTAACGCCCGTGCGGCGCCAGCTGCAGCGGCAGCGTCAGCTCGTCCAGGCTCTCGAAACGAGCGGTTGGCGCGACGCCTTGCTCGGGTTCTTCACGGGTGTGGCGGGTCCCGCCGCCGAACGGGTGCGCGCCGACATCTTCGCAGCACCCCGGTTCTACGCGGCGCCGCTCATGCGCGATATCGTCGCCTCTGGACCGCCGGTGACGATGCGGAGGAGCTGGGCCGCGGTGCAATGCCCCCTGATGTACGTCCACAGCCAGATCCCGACCGACCTGGAGAGACTCCGCGAACTGACGGTCCGACGCCATCGTCGAGGAAATCCTGGGCGTTGGCCACTACCAGATGCTGAGCGCCTCCGACCAGGTCAACTCGCTGCTCGACCGCTTCCTCGAAGTCATAACTTGAGCGGTGATGTGTTGGATGATTCCAAGCGAGTGCCGGGCCTCGGCCGGTGCGGCCGGAGCCTCCCCGGGCGATCGGACAAGGCCGGGATTCGAACCGCAAGATCTGGCCGACTGAGCACCCCGGGGCGGGCCGAATTCGAGTTCAGCGGAGTCGTCGGGGGAGGACTTTCGGCAGAAATCACCCGGTGGGGAAGGGACGGATTCGCACCGCCGCAGTTCCTGCTGATGAGTCCAGCACCCGGCTGTTCGCGGTATGAGGTCACTGTCCCGGACGCTTCGAGTTCGTCCACCTTTAGGAAATACAGGTCACCCCGTAGGCAGTTTGTTCGAGCCGGACTAACAGGCGGAGGTGGCGCGAAGGACCGCCATTGACCGGTGGCATTCGGCCTGATACCTTACTGGTCGATCAGCAAGCTTATGCCTACTGCTGTCGTGCCGGGAACCAGGATTCGGGACGCTGCTCGCTCTCGTCAAACCATTCTCGACTCAGCCGAAGGGCTCTTCGCCGAACGGGGCTACGGAGCAACAACCATGGCGGATGTGGCTGCCGGAGCAGGTCTCTCGCGCGGCGCTCCGGCTTACTTCTTCAATTCCAAAGAAGAGCTCTACCGTGCCGCGCTTGGCCGAGCCTTCGACGAGACCTTGAAGCTCGTCGTCTCCTTTCCGCTGGGCGAAGGCGATCTCCAGGGGATCCTCGAAGCAGGGATCAGCGCCTACCTGGACTTCTTAGCCGCCCGGCCGAACTTCGTACGTCTCGTCGTGCGTGAGTGTCTGGAAGGTGGTCGCTTTCTAAAGGGCCTGCCAGAGCATGTTGCTGCCATCACCGCGGCGATGGGTGCGCTCGTCGGGGAACGGGGTCGTGATGGCTTGAGGCGAGATGTGGACCCGGCACACCTGATCCTCAGTGCCATCTCGCTTTGCTGGTTCCCCATGATCGCGGTGCCCCTAGTTGAAGACCTGGGCCTCGCTCCGGGCACAGCCAAGTTCCTCGGGGCCAGGAAGGAGCATGTCGCCAGCCTGATCTCGGGCGGCGCGCTCTCGGAGGCGACCCGATGACGCAGCAGGGTCCACGGGGCTTCACATACTGGACGACCCCGGCCCGCATAATCGCGCTGGCCATCGGGGTCTTCTACCTGTTGGTAGGGCTCTGGGCTTTCCTCGATCCCACGAGCTTCTACGGCGAGGTGGCGACTTTCCAGCCGTATAACCAGCACTTCCTCCATGACGCCGGGGCCTTCCAAGTCGGCCTCGGGCTCGCCTTGCTGCTGCCGGCGGTGGTTGGGCGCGGGCTGCAGCCCGCTCTCCTGGCAGTCCTGGCGGCCTCGCTGCTCCACCTCGTGGCGCACATCGAGGACGTGCGCCTCGGCGGGCATTCCGCCACAGATCTCACCGCGCTGGGAGTGCTCTGCCTGGCTCTCGCCGCGGCGCTGGTCGTTGACACTCGCTTGCCCAGCAGCTCACGCGGCAAGGAGGTCGACAGATGAAGGTCTTCTTGGCCGGTGGCACTGGCGCGATCGGGCGCCGGCTGATCCCGCAGCTGGTGGCAGCCGGCCACGAGGTGGCAGCCACCACGCGGTTCGACGAGAGGGGGAGCATGCTGCGCTCCCTGGGCGCCCGCCCGCAGGTGCTCGACGCACTTGACGCGGACGCTGTCACCCGGGCCGTTTGTGACTTCGCGCCTGATGCAGTCGTGAATCAACTAACCCAGCTCCCCCAGAGATATAACCCTCGGAAGCTGCAACCGTGGTACGAGCGCACATCCCGGCTGCGAACCACCGGGACCCAGCTCCTGCTCGGGGCTGCTCGAGAGATAGGCGCCACGCGCTTCATCTACCAGTCGATAGCTTTCATGTACGAAGCGGTCGGCCCACCCGTGGTGGACGAGGAGGCTCCGATCGCGCTCGACGCCCCGGAGCCTTTCAGCTCCATGTTTCGGGCGACGATAGAGGGCGAACGGCTCGCACTGAGCTCGGACGGCGTGACCGGCGTCGTGCTGCGCTACGGACAGCTCTACGGGCCTGGCACCTATTTCAGTCGTAGCGGCGATTTCGCCCGTCAGGCAAGGCAGCGGATGCTGCCGATAGTCGGTCGCGGAGAGGGTGTGTTCTCTTTTGTCCACGTCGACGATGCGGCGTCGGCGGCGGTCTGCGCGCTTGAACAGGGAGCGGGCGTTTACAACATCGTCGATGACGAGCCGGTTCCCTGTCGTGAGTGGACTCCCGCCTTCTGCGCTGAGCTCGGGGCACCATCACCCTGGCGCGTGCCCGGATGGCTGGTCGCGATCGCGGCCGGGCGCTTCGCCTCCGAGACTCTACAGAACAGCCGCGGAGCCACGAACGCGAAGGCGAAACGCGAAATGGGCTGGTCTCCGCGTCACCCGACCTGGCGCACCGGCTTTCTTGCGGACTCGAGCTGGTCGTAGAGGTCGCGTACGCCTCGAGTTCAAGTTAATGATCAAGATGAGTGATCGGATTGCTTGGGTATCGCAAATCGCGCCTGGCCGCCGCCGTCCTCCCGGGCAGTCGCCACCTTTAACAATGCGATCAGAATCCAAGCCTGCTCCACGGCATCGTCGATCGCCACGTGGCGTCGACGCGCGTTGTCCGTCGAGAGGTTCAGCGCGTCGTGGATACGGTATTCGAGCTTCCCAGCACCGAACGGGAACCCGGCACGGCCAGTTCGGCCGCCCCGGGTCCCGCCCAGCATCAGGTCAGCGCGGCCCGCTGGATCGCCTCTCGGAAGCTGCCGAAGCGGCGCCGGATTGTCTTCTCAGACGGCCGCATGGCGGCCTCCGTCCAGCTCTCGGCGGTCGGGATCGAGCCGTGCTCGGCGACGAACCTCCGAAGAGCCGCGACAGCCTC
>Ga0137391_10002850_pt1 | contig 12979 bp, 11 predicted proteins | sample 15con2h24BmetaG_FD_101399 | JGI IMG/M metagenome (GOLD analysis project Ga0137391, IMG submission 101399) | Vadose zone soil microbial communities from Angelo Coast Range Reserve, California, USA - 15con2h2.4B metaG | ecosystem: Environmental > Terrestrial > Soil > Vadose zone > Saprolite...
CTGTTGAAGGTGGTGCTCCTTAGATGGATGCCTTTGCCGACCTCGCCGCGGGCGAATAGATGTTGCAGGCCGAGTTCGGCCGTACCGGACCCGCCTACAGTATTCGTCGTAATGAAATCGTCGCGGGTCGTTCCGACGGGCGGCGGCGTCTTGCTGGCCAAACCCTGGAAGTTGTCGTTGAGTTGATTTTGGGTGTTGGCATGGACCTCGCCAGCCAGGATCTGGGCGGCTGCCGGTTGCGCGCGGGAGATCGCCAGGAGCCCCGCAAGGCACGCGAGAGTGAGACTCGCCGGCGCCGCTTTGCCGCGCCAGCTCATGGCAACGGCTCCGCCCCGATGCGGGCCGGTTGCGGCAATGGGAGTTCCTCGCTCCGTCGCGTCATTGGCGGCGCCTGAAACGGTCGCCCAAGATGGCTCGATCACGATCACTGCGGAAGTTCCGGCCCCCTGAAGCGCGGTTGAAGGAGAGTACTAAGTTTTTCGCAGCAGGAACACGTAGCTGTATATCGCACTCGCCGCGATGATCGGCCACGCCCCCCAAGGCATCCCGCGATTACCGAGCTGGTTGGCAACGGCAAGCGCGAGACCGACGCCGGCATACTTGATGATCGTCGGCGTCTCCTGGTTGCCCTGTTTGAAGAACAGGGCGACCAGCCCAATAAAGAACAAGACAGTTATCCAGTCGTACGGCGTCTCCATGTCCCCTCCCTAACATGTCATCAGTCCTGCCGTCGGTCCCGAAGCATCGCGCGTCGCCGGAAAATCGGCGATCGACGGAATACAGCGAGACCGCACGGCTACTGTTTCACTGCCGGCGTCTCGTCCGATTTTGCCGGCGCTCCCTCCGCCGGCGCAGGAGTACCCGCACTGTTTGCGTCGGCTTTTGACGCCATGATAGCCACGTAATCGCCGAGATAGACCACCTCGATTCCCTGTTTGGCGGCTTCCCGGATCTCCGCAATGTCGGCCTGGTTTTTCCGCGCCTGCAGGCTCCGTCGGGCCACTGCGAGGGCATCATCTCCGGTCAGGGGTTGCGGCCGCTCGCTGAGCAGGACGGAGAAATAGGCGACCTCGCCCGACCGGATCAGCAGGACGTCGTCGGATTTGGCCTTCTTGATCTGGGTCACGAGCTCGGGCGGCAGCGTGGCGGTCGAGGTCGAATCAAGACGACGGAAATGTTTCACCGAGTTCTGATCGAGTATCGCCTCGACCTCATTGAGATTCTTTGCCTTGTCGAGCGCGGCAACCAGCTCCTGCGTGATGCTGGCATTGGCGGTGGCGACTTGATCCAAATAGAGAACCTGCTGATCCGCGAACATCCTCGGGTTGTCGGCAACGAATTTCTCGATGTCGCGCTTGGCGACCGGCGTACGGGTCGCCGCCTGCTGCTGGATATAGGCTTGCGCGAGGACCTGCTCGCGGGCCCGGCGCAGCTCCAGCAATACGTTCGGCTGGCGGTCGAGCCCGGCATCCGTCGCCCGCTTGACCAGGGCCTTGCGCTCGACGAGCGCCTCGAGCAGGCCGCGTGAGACGTCTTCATCCTTCATGTTGGCGGGAACATTGACGTAGCGACGCTCGGTATTGAGCTCGTGGATGGTAACCTCGTCGGCCGCGACACGGGCGATAACCTGGCCCGCCGGTGCTTTTTCGGCTTTCTTCTTGTCGTCGCCGCAGCCGCTCAGGACGAGCAACGCGCAGCAGGCGAAGACCATGCCGATTGCCGACACGCCCGGCCTATTCACCAAATCTCCCGACACCATACCCTCCCTCGGTAGGCGCCCGCCGATGGGCGCCTGCGCTCAGTTCGATGTTACTAGCATAAAGTCGCTGAATGCCGAAACCGCCATCGCGCCGTCGAGCCATCTTCGAAGGCCGGTCCGCGAATGCCAGTTGTGCCGCAAGCTGATCAGTACGCGTTTGCTGCTTTCACTACGCTGACCATTGTTCGGATCATGATCGCGAAATCAAAAAGGACCGACCAGTTCTCGATGTAATAGAGGTCGTGCTCGACTCGTTTGATCAATTTCTCCTCGGTATCGGTTTCGCCGCGCCAGCCATTGACCTGCGCCCATCCGGTGATACCCGGCTTAACCTTGTGACGGGCCGCATAGCTGTCGACGACCTGATCGAATATCCGGCCAGCCGCCTTGGTTGACGGCGCATGCGGCCGGGGGCCGACGATTGACATTTCGCCGGCTAGGACATTGAAGAGCTGCGGCAGCTCGTCGAGGCTCAACCGCCGCAGCACGGCGCCGACGCGAGTGACGCGGGGGTCGTTGCGCTGCGCTTGCTTGATCTCGTCGCCGTCGGAGCGATCGTGATACATGGTTCGAAACTTCCAGACGCGGATGACCCGCTGGTTGAATCCGACGCGGTTCTGCCGGAAGAAGATCGGCCCTGGTGAATCCAATCTGATGGCGAGCGCGACGAGGACGAGCAGCGGGCTGAGGAGCAGGGTGGCAACAACGGCGACGACCTGATCTTCGATTGCTTTGACGGTGTGCGAGGCGCCGGAAATCGGGCGATCGAACAACTCGAGAACCGGTAGCCCGTCGAGGAGCCGGAAGCTGCGATGCGTGTAACGATAGCCGACGAGATCGGGCGCAAGGCGCACTTTCACCGGGGTCATCGCGACGCGCGAGACGATCTGATAAATGCGCTCCTCGGCATGCCAGGGCATTGCCAGGATGACCTGATCGACGAGGTCCTGGCGGATCAGCCGTTCGAGATCGTCCATGCCGCCGAGTACCGGCAAGCCGTTGACCATCCGCGGCACCCTGGAAATTCGGTCATCGACAAATCCGACGACCTGCATGGTCAGCGTCTTGCTCTGCGCGATGAACTTGGAAAGTCGCTGCCCTTGCGGACCCGCGCCGTAGATGACGACGCGGACATCGAACTTGCCGCGCGCCCGCAGCCGCTTCATTTGCTGAAACGCGATCGCGCGACTGACGATCAGCGACGCCGATGTCGCAAAAAACCAACTGACGCCCCACAGGCGGGAATATTCGACAACAAGGATCTTGAAGGCGAAGCCGAATGCCAGTAGCGCGGCGCTCGTGGCGACCCATCCCCACAGCAGCCGGCGAAAGGATTCGGACTGGCGGTACCAGACGTCAACGTCGTAGGCACCGACCCATTCGAAGATGATCGCGCCGAACGTGGCGCCGAGAACGATCGTATTGACGTAGTCGGTAATGACCGCGTTCGATATCCGGTCTTCGAAAAAAGCGACCGTGGCGAGCCCGCTGATGAGCACGACGAGAAATTCGGCGAACCGGACCAGGGTCGCGATGGCGCTGAGCGAGATCGGCTTGCGCAAGGGCACCAGCGTCTTGATGTCCTGAATGTCCTGGTCGGCCTGCATCACCTGATGTTACTCCGGCGGATCAAGAATGAACTCCTAGTTTTGACGAGCAGCAAGCAGTGTGCCAATCCGCTACGTGTCCCCCTAATGGATGAGTTACGAGTCAACCGTGGTACATTCGCGTCGCCGAATTTAAGACCGAGCGGTGATGAGCGTCTTCCCTATCCGGGTCCGTCATCGCGCGCCGGCGCTTCAATGCCTATCAGAACCCCTGCACGATGTCGATTGAGGAAGGCGATTTGCCCGACGCGCGGGCCGCCTTAATCTTCCACACGACCATTCAATTCTGCTGTGAACACCCTCACAAGACGTCGGAATTAGAACCTCACCCGTAAGTTCCTTGCGGCACGACGCGCATCCGGCTGATGAGCCGCTCTCCTTGAATGGAGTTTTAGACGAAGAGCGTTGCAGGAAGGTTAAAAACTCGGCGCCGTGCGCAATCTGCCGGCATTGACTTGATCACGGCGGGGTGAAAAATGGGACCAGAAACATAACGTTAACTGCCATGTGCTATGGCTAACGCAGCCGACATACGTTAACCTGACGAGCTACCGCGGAGTACTTTACGACATGACTTATCTGGCGAGCTTGAGCGACTGGCTGTGGCGGCGACCGGCGCGCGACCGACGCGCCAATGCGGCGTCCCGACCCGCCAGACCGTCACCGCGTATCGACGAGCCCGCGCTCCGCGTTCCGCTCGCCGTAAGCAACGACCGTCCGGCGCCGACACTCCGGCCGGTGACGCCGCGGCGGCTCGCCGTCGATCCGGAACCGGTGCCGGATGAACTCGAAGTACGTCTCCTGGCCGAGCCACCGGTCCACGCCCGAACGGCACCGCCGCGGCCGACCGAGGTTCGTGTCGCGGAGGCCGCGAAGCCGATCGCTCCGGCGATCGAGGAAGGACCGCGCCCGCGGCAATTTGCCCCGATCGCCGGCCCGGCGGCTGCGCGTCGGCGAACCGGGCCGTCGACGGAGGACATCAACACCATCCTGCGTGAAGCCTTCACGCCGACGCGGCCAAAGGGGGAAGGCAGCCACTTCGCCGGACGGCAACGTCAGATCGAGCGCATCGTCGCGGCGATCGAGGAGGAGCGCGCACATGTCGTGATCTTCGGCGAGCGCGGCACCGGCAAGACCTCGCTCGCCAACGTCATCGGCGGCTTGGCGGCAAAGTCCGGCTATATCGTTCAGCGCTTCGCCTGCAGCTCCGACGTCACATTCGAGGATCTCTTTCAGAATCTCCTGCGCGGCGTGCCGGGCCGCCTGGCGCAAACTCCCCGGTCTGCGAGCAACGCCGGGGCGCCGCCGCCGGCGCCGCCTTCGCTAGAGGCGCTGCTGCCGCAAGGTGACTTCGGTCCTGCGGAGTTGCTGCCGGTCCTGGCGCGGGTCAGCGGACGCCATTTGATCCTGATGGTCGACGAATACGACCGCGTTCAGAACGAGGATACCAAGAACAAGCTCGCCGAGGCGCTGAAGAACATGTCCGACGCCGGCGTTCCGGTCATGCTTGTGCTGATCGGCGTCGCTTCCGATGTCGACGACCTGCTCGGCAAGCATCCGTCACTGCGCCGCGCCTTGGTCACCGTTCCCTTGCCGCTGATGACCCGGCGCGAGGTTTCGACGATCATCGAGAATGGCGAGCAGCGGCTCGGCGTGCCGTTCGAGCCCGACGTCCGGGACGCCATCCTCGATCTCGCCCCCGGTCTTCCCTACTATGCTCAGCTCTTGTGCCTCTTCACGGCGCGCAGCGCCTTGCGCCAGGGATCGCAGTCGATCAGCTTCGATGATCTCCACTATGCGGTCGAACGCTGCGCCGAGGAGGCGGAGACCTCGGTCAAGGAGGCTTATGTCTTGGCGGTCGGCCGCGGCGTGGACGTGACCCCGATCGATGAAGAGGTGCTCTTTGCAGCGGCGCGATGCCACTGCGACGAGTTCGGCATCTTCGCACCGAACTACGTGGCGGAAGCCTTGGCGCTGGCGGGAAGGGGACTGCCGCCGCTTTCGACGGTGCAGTCGGTGCTCGACAAATTCACCAGGAAAGCGCGCGGCGCCGTCCTGGTCCGCGTTCCGGTCCGCGGCGGATTCAACTACCAATTCCAGACGCAGATGATCCGGCACTACGTGCTGTTGCGCAACGCGCTCGCGACACGGTTCGCCTAGAGTGTGATCGCCTCAAGTTGAAGCTTTCGTCCGTCGTCCCGGCGAAAAGCCGGGACCCATCTTGGCCGCGCTGTGCTGTTCGACGATGTTGGGGTGGACGGCCCCCACACGGCATCGATGTGCCAGGATGAGGTCGGTGCGATCTCAAACAAGGGAGCCGTCCATGGAGCAGCTTATTCGAATCGGCATGGATACGTCCAAGCAAGTGTTTCAGCTGCACGGAGTGAATGCGGCGGAAGAGCCGGTGCTCTGCCGGAAGATGCGGCGCCGGGAGATGGTGAGATTCTTCGAGCGGCTGGAGCCGACGATCATCGGCATCGAGGCGTGCGGTGCGGCGCATCATTGGGGGCGCGTGCTGCAGGAGATGGGTCACCAAGTGAAGCTGCTGCCGCCGGAGTACGCGAAGGCCTATGTGAAGCGCAGCAAGAACGATGCGGCGGACGCGGCGGCGCTGTGCGAGGCGATGAGCCGGCCGACGATGCGGTTCGTTGCGGTGAAGACGGCGGACCAGCAAGCGGCGCAGATGCTGGCCGGTACTCGCGACCGCTTGGTCCGCCGGCGCACGCAGCTGAGCAATGCCATCCGCGGCTATGCCACCGAGTTCGGGGTGATTGCCGGGCGGGGCCTTGCCAAGATCGAGCCGCTGTTGGCCCGCCTGGACGAGGAGAAGACGCTGCCGAAGCTGGCCCGCGAGCTGTTCGCGACGCATGCCCGGGAGTACGCTCAGCTGGCGGCAGAGCTGGAAGAGATCGAGGCCAAGCTGATGGCCTGGCATCGGCAGAACGAGGCAAGTCGGCGCCTGGTGAGGATTCCCGGCATCGGGCCGATCGGCGCCACGCTGCTGGCGATGAAGACACCGCAGCCGGAAGCTTTCCGATCGGGTCGGCAGTTCGCCGCATGGATTGGCTTGACGCCGAAGGATCATTCGACAGCGGGCAAGACCCGGCTCGGTGCCATCACGCGCGCTGGCGATGCGATGCTGCGCCAAGTCCTCGTGGTCGGCGCGACCGCGGTGATCCAGCAGGCGCGGCGCGGCAAGGGTCAGCCCTCGCCATGGCTCGTCGAGTTGCTCAAGCGCAAGCCGCCCAAGCTCGCAGCCGTTGCGCTCGCCAACAAGACAGCACGCATCGCCTGGAAGCTGATGGTCAGCGGCGAGCACTACACGTCAAACCGGGCCAGCGCCGTGAGCCCGGCCGAGGCGGCATAACGAGAGCGGCGGGACGCGATCGGCATCTCGCCGAAGCCGGAGCTTGCTCGAGACGGAGCAGATGGTGCGATCGGTCGATCCAAAACGCGAGACAGTCCGTGGGATCCAGCGGTACCCGATGCCGCGACGATGTTCGGAGCTCGCGTCGCAGAACCCATCTCGGCCAGCGGTCCGCGCGGCCGCACCCAACAGGCCGGACATATGGTTGCAAGCGATCCGATCCAAACCTCTGCCAAGCTCTTGCAAGCAGGGGGCCGTCCATATATGGATCCCGGCTTTCGCCGGGACGACAATAAAAGGAGGCTGCGATTCAGCCTGAACTGATAACGCTCTAGCGCGCGACGGCGCCTTCCGGCCCGGTCTGTTCAGTGCCGTCTCAATCGGCCGGGAGAGTTTATCGGGCGGCGCCGCCCTCTCATGTTCGACCGTCACCGGCGCAGGTACCGGGTTCCGATCCATGGCGCGGCGAATTCTCGGATCAGTGACGCCGTAATGAAGTACTTCGCCCGCAGCCTTGGCCGTCGCATTTGGGCACCGTTCTCCTGGAAGTAGACGAATTCTTCGATCTTTCGGCTCATGATGCCAAGCAGACAGCCGCTCGCAGCATCGAATACGCCGGAGCCGGAGTTTCCTGTCGTATCGACATCGGCAATGAGAGTGGTGAACCGGCTCACGATTTTCGGGGAAAATCGCTCCGCGGAAATGATGCGTGAGGGCGCGATATTGTGTGGCGCGACGACGACGACCGGCTGGCCCGGCTGCGAATCCCTGGCACAGACCGCAAGAAACGGCAGGTGGCGGATATTGTAAGGCAGCAACGTCTCGTCGATTTTGACGATCGCGAGATCGACCGATTCGAAATCGCCGTACTTGATCGTGATGCCCGGCAATTGACGGCCGGCGATCAGCACGGTCGTCTCAGGCTCGCGGCGCCCGGGTACGACATGCGCCGCGGTCAGCACCAGGCCCTGGCCGAGATAGATGCCGTTGCCGCGCCAAGTCGCGCCGGGCTGGTTGACGATTTCGACGGCGTAGCGGGCGATGTCGCCGCCCTCGTTGGCCGAGGCGCGGCAATCGAGACAGATGGCGAAGCCGAGGAGAACGATGAACGCGCACCACCGCGCGGCGAAGTGTCCCCTATCGCCGGCACCTATCGGATCGGCAACACCGCCTGTCAGCATGATCGGCATTCTACACGTCCGCTGCCGCGGCACCTGCGCGAAAAAAATCGCCCGAACTCGCGGTCGGCGCGCCGACCGCCGCCCGCAACGCTGCAAATTGCATCGCCGGCGCCCGGACGCGAAGAAGGAGCCACTCCGGCGAGTGGCTCCTCTGGTGTTTGCCCTATGGCGGAGCGGCTATGCGCGGTCGTTCGACAAGCGTGGGGTCGTGCGAGCGTAGAGCCGTGCGGGCGTAAAGTCGTGCGGGCATGAAAAAGGAGCCACCCGCCCGAGTGGCTCCTCTGGTGTTTGCTTGCTGCGACGAAGCGGCTAGGCGACGTCGTTCGCGCCGAGGGTTTTACGACGGCGGATCTGGAGCCCGACGAGACCGAAGCCGGCGAGCATCATCGCCCAGGTCGGCAATTCGGGGATCGCTCCGGCCACCGCGAGGTTGTCGACCTCAAACGAGGGCCGCGCCGATTCGAAGATGACCTCGTCGAACACCTTACCCTGGAAGTCGAAATTGACGTATTTGTTCGAGAGATCGCTCGTTTGGTTGCCGTTGTCGACCGCCGCCGGCACGCTGCCACCGTTCAGCTGGAAAATCGTCGTCCCGCCGTTCTTGAAGATGATCTTGTTGTAGGCGTCGATCGAGCCCCAATAGAGGCCGAATTTCGTGTAGCCCGTCGAGAACGTGGCTGTTTCGACGTTCAACCCTTTCTTGATGAACCCGGTCGCGAGATAGTTGGTCGTGTCACCAGCCGGCATCGCGAATTTGTTGACCACGGTGCCGGACTCAACGAAGCCGTCACCGGAGAAGCTCGCGATGCCGCTGGTAAACGCGCCGCCGGTTCCCGCTGCAACGTCTTCGAACGTGATGTAGGTGGAGCCGATCACCGCGCCCTTGAAGTTGGGGCTGAGCGTGCTCCCGCTGATCGAGGTGACGATAGTCGCGTGCGCCGCGCCGGTCACCAGGAGCGCCGCTACGGCCGCTCCGATCCTAAGCATTGCTCTCATCATGCCGTTCTCCATATCGTTGCAGGGCAAACATCCTGACCAATCTCGCATTTGCGAAAAACCGAATCAATTGCCCTTGTTGGTTAGTGTTATAATTTGGAGAAAGTCTCGTAAGCGATTAAAAACATTAGGAATTTTCTCGTCCGACGCGGTGGATAAAAAGGGCTTTTATCGACCGCACGAAAGGGTCAATTGAAGCCGCTGGCATGCCAGATACCCAGTGATCGGAGCGCGCGAGACCGCCTTGCCCAGCGGGCGCAAAAAAGGGGCCACCCGCGGGTGGCCCCTCTTGGCGAACGCCGATGACCGAGGCGACTACGCCGCGGGGTTGGCGGCGAAGGAATTGCGGCGACGAACCTGCAGTCCGACGAGGCCGAAGCCGACGATCATCATGGCCCAGGTCGAGAGCTCGGGAACGCCGCCGGCGACCGCGAGATTGTCGACTTCGAATGCCGGGCTGGTCGAATTGAAGACGACGGTGTCGTACGACGATCCGCCGGTAAAGGCGAAATTGACGTATTTGTTCGACAGGTCGCTCGTCTGGTTGCCGTTATCGACGGCCAACGGCACGCCGCCACCGGTCAGCGTGAAGACCGTCGAGCCGCCTTTCAGGAAGGTCAGCGTATTGTAGGCGTCGATGGAGCCCCAATAGAGACCGAAATTGGTGTGCGTCCCCAAAAACACCGTCTCGGTCTTGCTGCCCGACGTCCCGTCGAAGCCGGTCGACAGGTAATGGGTGTTGTCGCCGGCGGGATTGGCATATTTGCCGGAGACATTGCCGGTTTCCACGGCGCCATCGCCGCTAAAGCTGAAGCCACCGCTGACGAAGGGGCCGGAAGTTCCCGCCGCGACGTCTTCGAAGGTAATGTAGGTCGAACCTGCGACGGCGCCCTGGAAGGTCGGGCTAAGGGTGCTGCCGCTGATCGAGGTGACGACAACGCCGGTTTGCGCGCCGGTCGTCACTAGCAGCGCCGCCAACCAAGTATTTGGCCTTCATAACAATGTCCTTTCAAACAAGTATTCCAATGTTCCACAACAAAGCTAGCATTCGAGATAAGATTGATCAACCGCAAATATTCGTTAACAACGGTTTTTTAACGTAACCCAAGGAATCGGTCTGCCCCGTGCCCGTTGATCATGGCGACCGGTCACACGAAGCGGCCGGCCTATTTCCCGGCCTATTTCGAAGTCCTAGGGCTTCTCGCCACGCTGCAGCCGTGCCTCGATATCGTCAAGCACCGGCAATATGTCGGCAATGCTGTCGACGACGTAGTGGGCGCCGGCCTGATGCATCCGCATATAGGCGCGTTGCCGCAGCGCCGCGCGCTCGCCTGCCGGCAGCGCCATCATCTCCTTGAAGGGCAAGCCGACCTCGTTGCCGCTCATGGCGAGGCCGACCGACCACATCCCGGCATTGAGCCCCTCCTCGATGCCGGGCACGGTATCGTCGACCTTGACGCAAGCGGCGATCGTGGTGACGTTGAGATTGATCGCATTTTGCAGGCACATATGCGGGAAGGGCCGCCCGGCCGGCACTTCCGAGGCACAAACGGTCGAATCCGGCACGTAGCCCTGCTTCGCCGCATCGGCAAGATTGATCGCCGTCATCTCGGTCGTGTAGCCGGTCGTCGAGCCGATCTTGTAGCCGCGCGCCCGCATCGCCTTGACGGCATCGAGCGCGCCCGGGATGAGTGCGGAATATCGCGAGAGGCAGGCGAGCTGAAGCGGAATGAAATCCTCGAACATGGCCTCGACATCGGCGTCGCCCGGCGGCTTGCCATGGGTCCTGATCCAGCGCTCGCGCACCGCCGCGAGCTCGGTGATGCGCTGAATATGGACGCGCTTGTGGGCTCCCATCGGGACGCGCGCCTCCTCGACCGAGATCGGCACCTCGCGGCGCCGGAAGACCTCGACGAAGACGACGGCCGGCGCCATGCAGCCGTGATCCATCACGGTGCCCGCCCAGTCGAGCAGCACGGCCTCGATCGGCCCCCGATAGCTGCGCTGAAAGCGGAACGGAACGGGTGAATTCTCGCTCATCTGACGACGATCCCCTTCACGGAAAGACCGGCGGCCCGGGCCTTCGCTTGGAAGATAACGAGCTTTCTGGTATTTAACCAATGCGCTGTTTCAATCGATTCTATTGAAATTTTCAATGCACCAATCGCAACTTCGCGCCTTCCATGCCGTCGCTGCCCATCGCGGCTTCACCGCGGCGGCGCAGGCGCTCGGGATCGGCCAGCCGACGCTCAGCACCCAGGTCGCATCCTTGGAGCGCTATTTTGGCGTCGAATTGTTGCACCGGCGTGGCCGCACGGTGGCGCTGAGCGAGCTGGGCGCTACGCTCTTCAAAATTACCCAGCGCCTGTTCGGCGCCGAGGCCGAAGCCATCGACCTCCTGGGCGCCGTGCGCGATTTCGCCGTCGGCCATCTCAGGCTCGGCGCCGTCGGCCCCTATCACGTGACCGAGATGCTGGCGGTCTTCAACGCGCGCTATAAGCGGATCGGCGTCACGGTGGCGATCGGCAACTCGCAGGAGATGCTGGCGCGCTTGCTCGACCTCCGCTCCGACGTCGCCATCCTGGCGCAGATCGAGGTCGATCCGCGCTTCCATTCACTGCTTTATAGCCGCCATCCCGTCGTCGTCATGGCCCATCGCGATCATCCCTGGGCAAAGCGCCGGGAGAGCGGCGAGGGCGTCCGCCTCGCCGAATTCGCCGGTCAGCGCATGGTGATGCGCGAGACCGGCTCGACGACGCGCCGCGCCTTCGAGCGCGCGCTGGCGGCCGCCGATGTCGCACCGGAGATCGCCATGGAGATCGGCAGCCGCGAGGCGGTGTGGCACGCCGTCGCGCGAGGCATCGGCATTGGCGTCGTCTCCGAGCGCGAGGTCATCCCGCACGAGGCGATTACGATTCTGCCGATCGCCGATAGCGACATTCACACCGACGAGCACGTGGTCTGCCTCGCCGAGCGCCGCGACAGCCGGCTGGTTGCGGCCTTTCTCGCCATTGCCGAGGAATTGATCGCCGCGCGGCGGGCGGTCGGCGCGCGTTAGGAGCCATCGCCATTGGCCGGACCGGCAATGAGATCGATGACCTCTCGCGGGATTGTGGCAGCCCGCATGCCCTTGGGCTGCGTTGCGTCGGCATGCGCCCAGACGCGCAGCTCGCGCGCCTCGAGCAAGGCAACGCCGTCGCGCGAGAAGGCGTGATGGAGCTCGAACGCGACGCGCCGCAGCTTGCCGAGTCTGGTCGCGATGGTGAGGAGGTCGCGCGGCCGCGACGGCGCCAAGAAAGTGGCGCTCGCCTCGAGCAGCGGCAGGCCCAACGTGCCGTAGCGCGCCTGCATGTCGCCGATCGGCAGGCCGCAGGCGGCGAAGAAATTCCACGTCGCGACGTCGCACCAGTGAAAGAAGTTCGGGTAGTAGACGATGCCGGCGGGATCGCAATCGCCCCACTCGATGCGGATCGTCGACGTCACGGTGCGGCTCATCGCTCCTCCTTCCCTCGCGGCGGGCTTGCCCGCGGCGGGCGACCGCCGCACGGTCGCGAGCGGCGTCCAATATTGCCATGCTGGCGACGAAATCATAGAATTGTTGGCTAGGCCAACTAAATTGGCAGCCGCGCAACCCTTGGCGCGCGCGCAACCCTGGGGGAGGATCGAGGATGAGGACGCTCGCAGTTGCGGTCTTGATGGTCGCGATCGTCTTTGCGCCGGCCGTCTCGGCGCAGGACAAGGAAGTCCAGCTCAAGATCTCGCTGTGGCTCCCGCCTGCCCATCCGCTCGTGCCGGCCACCAAGGATTGGGCCGCCGATATCGAGAAGGAATCGGGCGGCACGATCAAATCGACCGTCTTTCCCTCGGAACAGCTCGGCAAGGCGTTCGATCATTACGACATGGCGCGCGACGGCATCGCCGACGTGACTTACGTCAATCCCGGCTACCAACCCGGCCGCTTCCCGCTGATCGCCGTCGGGCAGATTCCCTTCACCTTCGCCGATGCCCGCAAAGGCACCGCCGCGCTCGACGCCTGGTATCGCAAATACGCCGCCACCGAAATGAAGGA